>Ga0209211_10008409_pt1 | contig 14129 bp, 9 predicted proteins | sample RifGroA2_FD_183992 | JGI IMG/M metagenome (GOLD analysis project Ga0209211, IMG submission 183992) | Groundwater microbial communities from Rifle, Colorado, USA - Groundwater A2 (SPAdes) (version 2) | ecosystem: Environmental > Aquatic > Deep subsurface > Groundwater | place: Rifle, Colorado...
CGTGCGCGTGTGTAACAAGACGACATCCTTTTTGGCGAGGACGAGCGGTATTGGCTGCATACGTGAAGCGTAGAAATGATAAAATACTCGCTTCAAGTATATGTTCCATAATTAAATTGTCAATGTACTAGCGGGGCTTATTGGCGAAAATGACGTGACCGAGGAAATAATCGGTAAGTATGGACTTCAGCAAGTTTCAGAGCTCGCGCTTGGGGTAGGAGTAGAATTTATCCTCGCACAACGAGTGGGAAAGAAGGAAACCATTCAAGGAAAAGTACTTTACTTGAGCTGCTTGCTTATCCGGGTTGTGGAACAATTAGTTGAGAAAGAATGCTGGAAGGTGGAGTGTCAAGATTTTGAAGGGATAAAAATCGGTTATATATTCAAAAATACAGTGAATCCAAACGAGATCTTCTCTCTTCATTCGGATTCTTCAATTGGTTCATTTGAAATTCAATATCCCTATCAGGATTGCATCCTCGCACCGATTAAAAAAAATAACGCGGGAACGATTTCTTTACCACGACTCACAAACCAAGGAGACTCATAACATCACCACTTCCTCATCCTCACTCCCGCCTCCTCTGCCGTCATCAATGATCACGCGCTGATAGACCCGCTTCGGCAGCTCGCGCACAAACAAAGACGGCCTGCCCAAGAGCATGCCCATTGCTAGGGATGACGTTTCAGGATACGTCAGGAACAGTTCGTCTTTCGCACGCGTGACTGCGACATAGAATAATCGCCGCTCTTCCTCGAGCTCGCGCGGCCGCGCGAGCGTTTTTTGATTGGGAAAATGACCGTCTACCAGTCCCATGACAAACACCGTTTTCCACTCCAGCCCTTTTGCCTGATGAATGGTCGAGAGCACAAGATAATCTTCTTCTGTATGCTCGTCGCGCCCCACCTCCCCCTTGAACCCTTCTCCCAGTGCGGCATCGGCAAGCAGGGCGGGAAGCGCGTCGTAGCGCGCGGCAAACGCCGCCAAAGTTTCCAAGTCAAGAATGCGCTCTTCAGCATCGTCGAATAACTCCTTGGCGTAGGCGCGATACCGGCGCTCAAGGATATCCTCGATCATCGCGCCGGGATCGCTCTTTTCCTGAAGCGCGGCTACATCGTCATGTGCCGCGGCAAGCCCCTGCTGCGCCCGCGACGAAAATGTGCGGTCCTGGACGGCGTCGTAAAACGCCTGCGTCCATTGGTCTCCCCTTCCCTGCACCCGCTGCCACACGCCCTCTGCCGTCTGTTCGCCCACGCCGGGATAGAGGGTAAGCATGCGCTTCCAGGCAAGCTCATCCTGCGGATTCGCCAGCACCCGCAGGAAGGCGAGCACGTCTTTGACATGCGCCTGCTCGAAATACCGGAGTCCTCCGCGCTTGATATAGGGAATATCGTGCTTGGCAAGCGCCAGCTCCAGCTCCAGCGTCTGAAACGACGCGCGAAAGAGCACGGCGATATCCTGCAGCGGCACTCCCTCGTCCGCGCGCGCCTGAATGTGTTCGATGATATAGCCGGCTTGTGCGTCCACGTCGGGCGCTTCCGCAAGCACGGGAAGGGCTTTCGCTCCCTCGCGCGCGCTCTTCAACTCTTTTTCGTACCGCGCCTCGTTATTCCTGATGCTCTCATTTGCCAAACGCAGAATCTCGGGCCGGGAGCGGTAATTGGTCTCCAATCGAAATACCTTGGCCCCCGGGTGCAATTGGGTAAAATCAAGAATGTTGCCCACGTCGGCCGCGCGGAACGCATAGATCGACTGCGCATCGTCGCCCACCACCATGAGATTGCGGTGATGCGAGGAAAGGAGCGACGCGAACGCCGCCTGCAGGTGGTTGGTGTCTTGGTATTCGTCCACGAGCACGTACTGAAACCGGCGCGCGAGCGACTCATGCACATCCGCATGGCCCTCAAGCAGCCGCACGCAATGGGTGAGCAGCCCGTCAAAATCCATGGCCTGCATCGCCTGCAGCCGCGCGCGGTACGCTTCGTCAAGCGCGTCCAAGAGCGCTTCGTGCCGGAGGAATTGCGGGAACTGGTCGGCGAGCGCGTCATGCAGGCTGCGGCCGCTGTTGCGCATATACGACAGCACGCGGTGCAGCGCGTCCGCCTTGGGAAACCCGAGGGGAGATTTTCCTCCGTGCAATGAAGCAAGAATGCTCTTCACCAGCCGCACCGCATCATCCTGGTCCACAATCTGGAAATTGTTTTGAAATCCCGCGCGCGCCGCATGCATCCTCAAGATGCGGTGCGCCACATGGTGAAACGTGCCTCCCCACATGCCCTTCACGTCTCCGTGAAGCAGCTGCGACACCCGCCGGAGCATCTCATCCGCCGCCTTATTGGTAAACGTAAGCAGCAGCACGCGGTCGGGAGAGATACCGTGCTCGATCAGCCAGGCGACGCGATACACGAGCGTCCTTGTTTTCCCCGAACCTGCGCCGGCGAGCACCAGGCTGTAGCCGTCCCCATGCTGCACGGCGTCCAATTGTTCGGCATTCAGCTCGTGTGCGTACGCAATGCGCAAGGGTCTGCGCGCGTCCGCCGCACCCTTCAGCCGGTACTTTTGCACACCGTTATCCATAAGTGGTATTATGAAGTAAACTCCATTATACCTTACTTTTGAAATTTGACATTTGAATTTTAATATTCTCACTATGACTCCCTCCCTTGATACGATTTTCAAATATGCCGTCGACCAAGGCGCGTCCGACATCCACCTGGTGGTGGGCAAGCCTCCCATTATCCGCATTGACGGCGCGCTCAAGGATACCGAATTCCCCCTACTGTCCCGCAAAACGACCGACGATCTCATCTCTTCGATGCTCACCGAGCACCAGAAGGAGATTTTCATGTCGGAGAAAGAGTTTGACTGTTCGTATGAGCTTGCCGGCATTTCTCGCTTCCGCGTAAACCTGCATGTGGAGCGCGGGAATCCTGCATTGTCCGCCCGCGTGGTGTCCGCGCGCATCCCCACAATGGAGGATCTGATGATGTCCCAAGTGGTCTATGAATTGGTGCGGCTGCCGCAGGGGCTTATCCTCGTCACCGGCCCCACCGGTTGCGGCAAATCCACGTCGCTCGCTGCCATGGTCAACCTGATTAATGCGGAGCGGCGGGCTCATATCATCACGCTGGAGGACCCGATTGAATTCCTCCATGCCTCGGACAAATCCATCATCAAGCAGCGGCAGCTCGGCACTGACTTTCTCTCCTTTGCCGAAGCATTAAAGCACGTGCTGCGACAGGACCCCAATGTCATCATGGTCGGGGAGATGAGGGATTTAGAAACGGTCGCCGCCACCATCACGCTGGCGGAAACCGGCCACTTGGTCTTGGCGACCCTGCATACCTTGAACGCGGCGCAAACGGTGGACCGCATTATCGACATCTTCCCGCCGTATCAGCAGACCCAAGTCCGGCTCCAGCTGTCGCTGTCGCTCCGCGGCGTCATTTCCCAGCAATTGCTGCCCAAGAAGGGCGGCGGGCGCGCGGCGTCGCGGGAAATCCTCATCAATACGCCCGCCGTATCCAATCTTATCAGGGAAAACAAGATCGCCCAGATCAAAACGGTCATCCAGACCTCGTCGGAGGACGGCATGACGACTATGGATCAGGATCTGAAGCGCCTCTTGAAGGAAAAAATGATTGACCGGGAGGTGGCGGTGGCGCACATGCTCGATCCTCAAATGTTGGATTGAAAGTTGAAAGTCCTTAAAGTCCGTAAAGTCTCTCAAGTCTGATTCGCGACTTGATGGACTTTCGGCCTGATGGGCTTGATGGATCTATTTATGCCCTCAAAAAACCTTAAACCAGAATCCGTCATCCTCACCGCCCTCCGCTCCCTCCCCCTTGCGCAAGGATTTTCCGCAGAGGATTTGGAAGCGCTTGCCGCCCATCTCACCGCCGTGCGCTATCCCAAGGGCAAGGTGGTGTTTGAACAAGGCGACAGGAGGGATGCCCTTATCCTCGTGACCGAAGGGCGTTTGTCGGTGTACAAGGAGTTTGGCGACGAGCCGGAAGTCTTCGCCACCCTGCATCGAGGCGACTTCTGCTGCGAGGAGGCCCTCACGGACGAGCGTTCGCTCCACACCAAGAGCGGCCAGGCGCTCGACGATCTTTCGGCGCTCACGCTTTCCTTTACCTCGTATCGTGCGTTGAGCCAGGCGCATCCTCGCATTGCACAGATTCTTCTCGAAAGACTCCTGCGCTCTATCGCCGAACGCCTGCATCATACCGACAACCGCCTGATCACCCTCTATCACACCGGCCGCATTATCGCGGTCACTCTGCCGCTCCCGGATATGGGACGACAAATCCTTGCGGCGCTCCATGAAGTTATCCGCGCCAAGCGCTCGTTGTTTGTGTCATTTCAGCCGGTGCGGGATCGCATTCAGCTCCTCGCGCATCACGGCTACGCCGCTTCGCCCTTCGGCGACGATGCAGATTTCCTCCCCTTAGCCCGTGACCCTGTCCTCGGGCTCATCGCCTCGACCGGCACGACCATTCTCGCTCATAAAGATAATCTGCCGGAACGCGCACTCTCCACGCCCTACGCCACTTCTTCGATGGTGGGCGTACCCATCAAAGAAGAAGGCAAGACTATTGGCGCCATTCTCATGCTCGATAAGCAAGAAGACGAATTCAATCTGAACAACGTCATACTCTTGGAAATCGTCGCGCGCCAGATCGCCGGCGCCATTGTCGAAGCCGAATCTACGCACCGCCACAAAGCGGAAGAAGAGCTCAAGCGGGTGTATATCCGGCCTATTTGATCGTATCGGAATTTCAATCTTTTTCGCTTACCATAGCCAAATTCTTTTCTATGGGTATCACCGTTATCCGCCACAGCACTAAAGGCTCGCTCGCTCGCCTTAATGCGGGACTGCGTGAGTGCGGCGGAGCCGCCTAACTTGCGACATACTCTTTCACGATGGATGTATTACAAACCAGTGCAAAGCGGTTTGATTTTTATTTACCAATACTATACACTACTGCCGCTGTCATGTGGTTTGATAATTTCATGCCCCTGTGGTGAAATGGATATCACAACAGGCTTCGGACCTGTCATTAGAGGTTCGACTCCTCTCGGGGGCACCAGTAAGAATTTTGCAAGCGATTTCGGTTCGCCTCGCTTCGCTCGGCGACCAAATTGTAGGGGATTTTGGGCGAAAAAATCAATTGGCGGTTTTGTAAAATGTGGTTCGAGCCGATATTTTTAAGAAATGTTGTCATTTCTTTTTTGTTTTCGGTTTCTGTTAATTTTGCGGCTTGATTAAGGGATAAAATGAACTCACGAGCCGGTTCGAGCCAAGACAACCCTTTTTGCTCAAAGTCGTTAATTTTTTCCTGAAACTCCATTTTTTGCAATAACAATTCTTTCTTTTTGGCGGCGTATTCTTCTGTGGATAAAGCGTCGGTCAAAAATATGTCGAGCAGTTTTGCTAATTTTGTTTCCACTTGTTTTAATTGCTCTTTTAGATTTTTCACTTTTGTTTGTGTTTGTTGCTTCGCTTGTTCCTGTTCACTATTCAACGCCGCCAAAACTTTTTCCATGTCTTGGCTCGGCAAAGAAACTTTTTTAAGAAAAGATTTGATTTGCTCGGTTAGTGCTTCTTCTCGCAAATAATGCTTTTCTTGGCACAAACCTTTTTTCTTGGTGCAACGGTAATAATTGTGTTCTTTCTGAATCTCAGCAGTTATTGAACAACCACACGACGCACATTTAAGGAGGCCAAGAAAAGCGAAGTTGTGTTTTCTTACTTCCTGCACTTTTCCTCGCTTGCTCATAACCGCTTGGCAAATATCAAAAAGTTTCTTTGAAATTAACGGCTCGTGTTGTCCCTCAAAAATTTCCCCACGATACTTCATTAAGCCAGTATAAAAAATATTTTGTAGGATTTTTTGAACATTGCTAATCGCTATCTCTTTGCCAAGATTGCCTCGCAGATTTTTTTCTTTGCACCAATTTGCGAGAGATTTTAAAGTATATTCGCCAGTGGAGTAAAGTTCAAAAAGTTTTTTCACTTTGCCAGATTTTTCTCGGTCAATGTCAATCATTCTTGTTTTTGGATTATTAAGATAACCCACTGGCGCCCAGCCGGGCCAAACGCCGTTTCGTATTTTTTGGCGAAGTCCTCGCTTCACATTCTCTCGCAAATTATCTACAAAATATTTACTCTGTCCGAAAGCGATGTTTAACATAAACAAACCTTGTGGTGTTGGTTCAAACCAAAAAGTGGGAAATTTGAGGGACTTAATCAAGCCACGATCTACAAAATGAATAATTTTACCACCATCAACGGAATTGCGAGCTAACCTGTCAGGGTGCCACGAAATTATCCCGTCTGCTTTCCCTTGTTCTAAGAATGACAACATTTCGGCGAACTTTGTTCGCCCAGGTTCTTTGGCAGTTTTTGCCTCGCAAAGCGAGGCGACAATTTCAAGTTTTTCTTTGGCGGCAAATTCTTTTAATTCAACAAGTTGAGCTTCAATACTCAATACTTGTCGGTCATCTTCTTCGGTAGATTTTCTTGCGTAGATAATGTATTTCATATTTTTTCTTTGGTTATTTAATAATTATTTAAAAAATTTTCTTTTACTTTGAATTAAATTCAAAACAAAACCGCCAATTGATTTTTTCGCCCAAAATCCCCTACAATTTGGTCGCCGAGCGAAGCGAGGCGAACCGAAATCGCTTGCAAAATTCTTACTGGTGCTGTATTCTTAAAATAGTTCGAACGCATTTCGCCGCCGAAGGCGGCGACGGCAAGCCCACCAAAATTTGAGCGGCTTCGCCACGATTTTAAAAACTGCCAAAGAACCTGATAAAAATATCGGCTCGAACCACATTTTGTAAAAGAAAATTTTTTAATCATGGTGTTTGAAATTTTATTTTATGAAAATTCATTACATCGGCCTTTCTTCTTTTTTAATTGAGAACCAGCAGGGATTCCGTATCCTTGTTGATCCTTTTAACGATTCTCCCGAATGGCAGCTTGGACCAAACTTTCCAAAAGAATTTCAGGGAAAACCATTTGGTGCAAATATAGTTTTGATGTCCGAACCGGACGCTGACCATGCCTACACTCCGGGCGATTGGCTTCAAAATGCACCTGCAACGAAACCAAATAGCAACCCCTTCCCCAATCTCAATTTGCGAGGTACGGTCGTATACGAATACAATGGGGATGTAAATATCGCATGGCACTATACAGCGGATGGATTGCGTTTGGCACATTTTGGGGATAATTCTCATATTCTTACGAATGAACAATTAAAAGAAATTGGTACGCCCGATATAATTTTCATTTCTCCGCCTAAGACAGGAAACAGAGAAGCCAACGAAGTGATTAGAAAAAATATTGAACTTCTAAAACCGAAAATTATTTTCTGGGCGCACCACCTTGCTCCAAAAAACCTGCCGAAGGAAAACGACCCGGAAATTTTAAGAAAATTCTTTACAAAGTATTTCAAAGACAACGCCAGTACAAACAAAGGGTATGGTGGCGAGAAAAGTTTTTTGGAGCTTTGTTTCATTTTAGAAAATGCTATTATTTTAAACAACGAATATTCTGGTATTGCCTTGGATGAATCTTCGTTGGAAATTAACGATAAGATTTTGGAGCAAGCAAAGAACCGCCCTGTAAGCTTTTTGTTCCGTTCTATGCTTGCTAGTTCAAATGTTGAGTAGTTCATAATTTTTAAATGCCGCCAAAGAAAAACTTGAAATTGTCGAAAATCGCGGCGAAGCCGCTCAAATTTTGGTGGGCTTGCCGTCGCCGCCTTCGGCGGCGAAATGCGTTCGAACTATTTTAAGAATACAGCAAATGGAATTAATCAATACTATGCGACATGGGTCGCTAGCTCAATTGGTAGAGCAGGGGCCTCTTAAGCCCAAGGTTCTGGGTCCGATTCCCAGGCGACCCACCATGGAACGGTAATCTACGCCGTTCTTTTATTTGTAAAACGCGACATGACAAGCTACAATCAAATGACTCTATGGCATCAAAACCATTAGTATTAATTATCCGCGACGGATGGGGAGTGGCGCCCGACGGGCCCGGCAATGCCGTCGCACGCGCTAAAACTCCCTTTCACGACCGGTGGAAAAAAGAATTTCCTCCCAGTCTCTTACAAGCCTCTGGCGAGGCGATCGGGCTCCCCGCAGGCTTCCAGGGGAACTCTGAAGTGGGACATTTGAATATCGGCACAGGGCGCCCGGTAAAGCAGGAGCTCACCTTCATCCATGAAACGATTGCCAACGGCTCTTTTTTTAAAAATAAAAAATTAAGAGAAGCGTTGGACGTATGCCGCAAAGAGAAAAAGACACTCCACCTCATCGGCATTCTCCAGGACGCCGGCGTACACGCGCATGAGGAGCATCTCTTCGCGCTGCTCAAAGCGGCGCGCGACCATGTGATTAAAAGAACGTACCTACACGTACTCGCCGACGGCAGAGATTCGCCGTCGAGAAGCGTGAAAGAGTTTATTGAGCGTGTCCGGAAACAATTCCCTGACGTACGCTTTGGTTCGATCACAGGCCGTCACCTCCTAGATCGCGCAGGCAATTGGCACCTGACGGAGGCACTTGTCGGCACATTCGTTCGAGGCACGGCGCCTCACGTGGCGACTATTGAAGAAGCTGTCGACCGCGCCTACGGCAAACTGCGCCCGGATGGTGCGCCCATGAGCGATGAGTTTATTCCTTCTCACCGGATTGGCGATTTCCAAAAAATCGAAGAGGGCGACACCGTGGTATTTTTCAACTTTCGCCAGGATCGCATGATCCAGCTCACCCGCGCGTTTGCCGAGCGCCGCTACGGCGCCCCTGCCGTGCGCTTTCTCACGCTCACCCGCCCCTACGACGAATTTCAAGACTTCCTCTTTGCACCGCACGACGAGGGCGAAGGGCTTGCCCACGGACTTGGAGAAACATTGAGCCATGCGCATAAACGCCAGCTCCGCATGGCAGACGGGCAAAAATTTAGGCATGTAACCAGCTTTCTTAACGGGAAGCGCATCGTTCCTTTCCCGGGCGAAGACCGGCTGGAAATAAAAATCGGCGGACAAGAACTCTACCGCACCAAGCCCGGGATGGGAGCAGAAGAGATCGCGGAAACCGCGCCTGCCATTATCAAGAACTGCGTATATGATTTCATGGTCGTCAATTTTGCCAATGCCGATATGATAGGGCACGTCGGCGAGTTCGCTCTCGCAGTCCGCGCCGTGGAGATCGTGGATGCCTGCGTGGGAACATTGGTGGAAGCAACGCTTGCCGCAGGCGGCGAAGCGCTCGTTACTGCCGATCACGGCAATATTGAGCAAATGTATGAAGACGACGGGAAAACCGTCCGCGTGGCGCACACCCTCAACCCCGTCGAATGTTACTACGTTTCACGCCATCCCCAGGGCACGCTCGCACAACACGGCATTCTTCCCTCCCTCGCGCCCACCGTCCTCGATCTCCTGGGCATTCCCCTCCCTGTGCAGATGACCGCGCCGAGCCTGCTCATGCGCAAGGTTTGATCACGTTGTTATTACATGATAAAATAAAATAGATATTTAAATCATCATGTAATGGTAAAATATATGTTTCTAAGATTGCAGCATTTCGTGGATTTAGGATCAGAAAGCTGTTTTTTGTGGGGACCTCGGCAATGCGGAAAAAGCACGCTGTTGAAGCAGAAATTCCCGCATTCACCGTATTATGACCTGCTCTTATCAAATGAATTTGAACGGCTCAACCGGCGGCCCTCGCTCCTGCGGGAGGAGCTCATTGCCCAGCGCCCAACTGCACCGGTGATTATTGACGAGGTGCAAAAGATTCCCCACCTGCTTGACGAGATACAGTGGCTGATGGTCAATAAAAAAATTCAGTTTGTGTTATGCGGCTCAAGCGCGCGCAAGCTCAAACGCGGCGGCGGCAATCTCCTGGGCGGGCGGGCGCTGCGCTATGAATTGTTCCCTTTGGTATCAGCGGAGATTCCCGGGTTTGATTTGACGCGCGCGCTCAATCACGGCTGCTTGCCGCGGCATTACGTATCTCGCACGCCGGAACTGTTGGGGCGCTCGTATGTAGGAGATTATCTGAAAGAAGAGATTGCCGCTGAAGCGCTGACTCGCAACGTGCCTGCCTTTGCCAGGTTTCTGGAAGCTGCGGCGTTTAGTAATGGAGAAATAATGAATTTTACCAACATCGCCCGAGAATGCGGCGTCAGCGGCCCGACCGTGAGGGAATACTTTCAAATTCTGGAGGACACGCTGATCGCGCGCTTTGTGTCGGCGTTTCAGAAAAAACCAAAGCGTCGCGTCATTCGTTCGCCCAAATTTTATCTCTTTGACGTCGGCATCGCCAATGTGCTGCTCAAGCGGGGGGCCATCAAACCGGGGAGCGAAATATTCGGACGGGCATTTGAACATTTTATCCTGCAAGAAATTATAGCCCATCGCCATTACGCGAGCCTGGAGTATCCGGTATCGTACTGGCGCACTGCTTCAGGGCTCGAAGTGGACTTCATTCTGGGCGATCGGGAGATTGCATTGGAAATTAAGGGAACTCAAGAAGTGCAGCCGCACCATCTGCGGGGGCTGAAGGCGTTTCAGGAAGAATATCAGCCGAAGCACGCCATCGCGGTATCCTTGGACGCCAAGCCCCGGGAGACTGGCGGCATATCAATCATGCCGTGGAAAGAATTTCTAGGAGGTCTCTGGGCCGGGTCGCTTATCCACTAATTCATCCGATGATTGCGCGCGTCCGCAATCATTTCGTCTCCCTCCATCCCCAGGGCACGCTCGCACAACACGGCATCCTTCCCTCCCTGTGCAGATGACCGCTCCGAGTCTTCTGATACGTTAAAGAAATTCAGTTGAATTTGTTGAATTTATTGAAGAACCATGATACGATTGCCGTATCATTTTTCTTCTATGAGCGCGCAACGCTTCACATGGAAAATCGGCGGAGAGGCGGGGTTTGGCATTGTGACCTCGGGGGTGCTGTTTGCCAAAATGTGCGCGGCCATGGGGCGTTTCACCGCAGACTACAATGAAAAACCCAATCTCATCCGCGGCGGGCACAATATCCATCAAGTTACCGTCGCCGACGAACCCGTCTTTGCCGTTTCTTTTTCCGTCAACCTCTTGCTTGCCTTGAACCGTGAAACGGTTTTTTTGCATCTCACAGAACTCGCGCCCGGCGCGCGCGTCATCTATGACGATGACAAAGCGCATATCGCCGCGGGCGAGCTTGCGCGCACCGATGTCCTGCTCTGCCCCGTGCCGCTCATGAAGCTCACGCAGGAGGCGAAGGGGGACGAAATCATGCGCAACACCGTAGGGATCGGCGCGTCGCTCGCCTTCATGGGATGCGCATTCGAGCCGCTGGAGGATGCCCTCAAAAAAACGTTTGGGCGTAAGCCCGACGTGTGCACGCAGAACATCGCCGCCGCGCGCCTCGGGTTCGATTACGTGCGCGCGCATTACGCACACGACCTGCTTCCCTGCATGCTCGGCGCGAACACCGTACACGACAAAATCGTCATCGCAGGCAACGAAGCGATGGCCTTGGGCGCAATTCAGGGCGGCTGCACCTTCTACGCCGCGTATCCCATGAGTCCCTCGTCCTCCATTTTGCATTTCCTTGCCGCGCATGACCACGACACCGGCATGGTGGTGAAGCACGCCGAAGACGAGATTGCCGTCATCAATATGGCGTTGGGCGCGTCGTTTGCCGGCGCGCGTGCCATGATCGGCACTTCGGGCGGAGGGTTCGCGCTCATGGTCGAGTCATTGGGGCTCGCGGGCATCGCCGAGCTGCCGCTCGTCATTATTGAAGTCCAGCGCCCCGGTCCTGCCACCGGCATGCCCACATGGACGGAAGCGGCCGATCTCCGCTTTGCCCTGCATGCGGCCCAGGGAGAATTTCCGCGCGTCGTGCTCGCGCCCGGCGACGTCGAAGAATGCTTTACCCATACTTTTCTGGCGCACAATCTCGCGGAACGCTGGCAGCTGCCCGTGATCATGCTCTCGGATAAGCTCTTAGGGGAAACGAATCGTTCCATTCCCCCGTTTGCAACCAAAGGCATGCGGGTAGATCGCGGGAAAATGATGTCTGAAAAAGAGCTCGAGAAGGCGAAGCAATTCCATCGCTACGCCCTCACCGACGACGGCGTATCGCCGCGCTCCATTCCGGGACAAAAAGGCGGCATCTACCTTTCCAACTCCTATGAACACGAACTCCACGGCTATTCAGACGAGACCGGAGAAATGCGCATTGCACAGGCGGACAAACGCATGAAGAAGCTTGCCCATCTCCTGCCGGAAATGCCGAAGCCGCTTCTGATCGGCGAGAAAGGAGCGTCGCTCACGTTCGTGACATGGGGTTCCACAAAAGGGCCTGCGCGCGAAGCGGTGGTAAGGCTGAACGAGGAAGGAATGAAGGCAAATATGATCCACTTCGCCGGCATCTGGCCGTTTCCTGTGAAAGAAGCGACCGAACTGCTGAACGCGCAAAAACATCTCGTGCTGGTGGAGAACAACGCCACAGCGCAGTTCGGGGGATTTATCCGCGAGCAAACCGGCATCCACATCGAAGATAAAATTCTCAAATATAATGGCAGGCCGTTTTTCTCGGAAGAAATCATGGCGACGACAAAAGGACGGCTGAACTAAGGAGTAAGGAGTATGCCCGCCTAAGTTTTGCTGAATGCAACATGATCTGGTGATACCACAATATAATTTCCCATGATAAAAAAAGATGATGATTATTAGTAAAATTTAGGCGGGTATGGCAAAAGTGCAAGATTTCAATTCACCGAATTTTCCCACATGGTGTCCAGGCTGTGGAGATTTTTCTATTTGGGGATCGCTCAAGCAGTCCTTCGCTGAACTGGGGCTTGAGCCGCACCAATTCGCCGTGGTCTACGGCATCGGCTGTTCGGGCAACATGTGCTCGTTCGTGAATGCGTACGGGTTTGAAGGCCTGCACGGCCGCGGTATTCCGGTCGCCGCGGGCATTAAAATGGCGAATCCCGATCTGCCGGTGATGATGGTGGGAGGCGACGGCGACATCCTGGGCGAAGGCATGGGGCATTTTATCCATGCCTGCCGCGCGAATCACAATCTCAATATCGTCATCCACAATAACCAGGTGTACGGGCTGACCACCGGGCAGACGGCACCCACGTCGGAGCAGGGAATGAAGACCAAATCCACGCCGCACGGCGTAATCGAAGAGCAGACCAATCCTATCGCGCTTGCGCTCACGGCCGGCGCGACCTTTGTCGCGCGCGGGTTTGCCGGCGACATTCCCCATCTCGTGAAACTCATGAAAGCAGCCATCGAACATGAGGGCTTCGCCGTCCTCGACGTGCTGCAGCCGTGCGTCACATTTAACAAGGTAAATACCTACGCATGGTTCCGCGAGCGCGTCTACAAAATGGAAGAAAAAGGGTATGCCCAGACCACCAAAGCGGCCGCCATTGAAAAAGCGCTGGAGCCGTGGCACACCCAAATCCCCTTAGGGATATTTTGGCAAGAAAAAAAGCCTTCCTACGAAGACTCCCTCCCGCAATTGAAAGAAAAAGGACCCTTGCCGACACGAGACCTCTCAAAGATCGACATCACCCCGCTGTACGAGGAGTTTCGATAATTCGGCCAGAGACGCTTCCGAAGGCTATTGCAATGTTAAGGCCGTGAGCGCCTCCTGCCACGGGACGATGGATACGCGCGGATGAATCTTGCGCGCGCGCGGTTCGCGGCTGATGCAGATGCCTTCGCTTTCGGCGATTTCTTCCACCAGCGTGCGGAGCGGCGTGAGCGTCTGGCCCCTCACCGTTTCAGCCGATTTGATCTCGACAAACAGCAGCGGCATGCCGGGCCGCTCCACCAGAAGGTCAATCTCAATGTCGTGCGTCGCCAGGTATGAAAAGCGCCAATCGTTCTGACGGTAGCGCGCAAGACGCATAATCTCCGCTATCCAGAAATGCTCAAATGCCCGTCCGTATTGGGGGGTACCCGCAATCAACGGCTGCGTAAGCTCCTGTGCGAGCGCGCGCTTCACGCCCGGATCAAAAAAATAAAATTTCGGATGCGTTCGCTGGCGCTTGCGCAGCGACCGATGGTAGGCGGGGAGGAAA
>Ga0209211_10008411_pt1 | contig 14125 bp, 10 predicted proteins | sample RifGroA2_FD_183992 | JGI IMG/M metagenome (GOLD analysis project Ga0209211, IMG submission 183992) | Groundwater microbial communities from Rifle, Colorado, USA - Groundwater A2 (SPAdes) (version 2) | ecosystem: Environmental > Aquatic > Deep subsurface > Groundwater | place: Rifle, Colorado...
CGGAACCGGAATTGGTCTTGCAACCGTACAGCGGATTATTCACAGGCATGGCGGTAAAGTATGGGCGGAGGGTGAAGTTGAAAAAGGTGCGACTTTTTATTTTACTATTTAATAAGGAATGACATTATGACAAATAAAACAATTTTGTTAGTAGAAGATAATCTGGACGATGTGGAGTTAACGCTTCGGGCATTAAAAAAGAATAAAATCCAAAACGAAGTTACGATAGCGACCGACGGTGTTGAGGCATTAGACTATCTTTTTGGTAAGGGAAAATATTTGAACCGTGACCTCTCCGTTATGCCGATATTAATTTTACTTGATCTAAAACTTCCCAAGATTGATGGGTTTGAAGTATTGAGACAAATTCGCGCTAACGATCTGACTAAACGTATTCCCGTCGTAATTCTCTCCTCATCCAATCAAAAACAGGACATTATGAACGGATATAATTTGGGTGTTAACAGTTACGTACGTAAACCGGTGGACTTCAATCAATTTGCGGAAGCGGTTAGTCATCTGGGATTATACTGGATGCTTCTAAACGAAGTGCCGCCAAGTAAGGGAGATAATTGTTGATGAATTTGACACTTCGCATCTTGTTCATCGAAGACTCTGAAGAGGATGTCCTCTTGGAATTGCTTCAGATTAAAAAAGGAGGTTATGAGATAATGTATAAACGGGTGGAGACGGCTGCATCCATGAAAGCCGCTCTGAAAGATGAAAGTTGGGATATTATTTTTTCAGATTACAAGATGCCTCACTTTAACGGCTTGGACGCTTTGGCAGTTTTAAAAGAAACCGAGCTTGATATTCCCTTCATTGTTATTTCGGGAGCGATTGGTGAAGAAGTTGCTGTGCAAGCTATGAAGGCGGGCGCCCATGATTATATGATGAAGAATAATTTAAAGCGTCTTCTGCCGACTGTCGAACGAGAATTACGTGAATCACATATGAGGGCTGAACGAAAACAGCTTGAACAAAAACAGAAACAAGCCGAACAAGAACGACTGGCTAACCTTCATTACTTTGAAAGTATGGATAAAATCAACCGCGCAATTCAAGAGGCTGCTGATCTCGACAATATGATGAGCGACGTTCTAACCGCAGTACTAACTATTTACAATTGCGATAGAGCTAGTTTGGTTTATCCGTGCGATCCGAATACGGCTTTTTTCCAGATACAGATGGAGAAGACAAAACCGGAATATCCCGGAGCCGTTGCTTTGGGTCTTGATCCCCCGATGGATCGGGATGTTGCACGAGTTTTTCAAACAGTTCTTGAATCGGATGGACCGGCGCAGTTTGGTGCCGGTTCGGAACATCCTTTACCGGCTATGGTGGCTAAAAAGTTCAATCAGCAATCGGAGATGGCGGTAGCCCTTTATCCCAAAGTGAACAAACCCTACATGTTCGTGTTACACCAGTGCTCTTTTCCGCGGGTATGGACTTATGAAGAGAAGCGGTTATTCCATGAGATTGGAAGAAGGTTAACGGATAGCCTAACCAGTTTGTTAATGTTTCGCAATCTGCAGGAAAGTGAAATAAAATACCGCCGCATTGTTGATACCGCCACAGAAGGCATCTGGATACTCGGACCTGACACCACTACCAATTTTGTCAATCATCGAATGGCGGAAATGATTGGCTCTTCTGTAGAAGATATTATGGGGAAACCAATGACTGACTTTCTCTGTGAAGATGAAGTATCTGAACATAACAGAAGAATGGAAACCCACCGTAAAGGAGTAGCGGAGAATTATGAATGCCGATTGCGTCATCGAGATGGAAGAACCATTTGGGCTCTTGCATCCGCAGTGCCTCTTACTGATGAGAAAAAATCATTCATGGGTTCTTTTGCGATGTTCACCGACATCACTAATAGAAAACAAGCTGAATCTCAAATACTAAAACTAAACCGTATCTATGCGGTCTTAAGTAATATTAATCAAGCCGTTGTAAGAATTTCCGACGCCGACTTATTACTAAATGAAGTTTGCCGGATAGCGATTGAGTATGGAAAATTCAGGATGGTATGGATCGGCATAGTCAATCCGCAAACCAACATAGTTGAGGTTATCGCTTCATCAGGATTGAGCGAAGACTATTTGGGAAAAATTAATATTGATCTGAATGATGAAAAACAAAGTATTGAACCGGTAAGTACGGCAATTAAATCAAGCAGGTATTTCATTTCAAATGATATTGAAAATGATGAGAATATGCATCCATGGCGTGAAGGAGCCAGTAGATTTGAATATAAGTCCATGGCTTCATTTCCGATAAAAGTTTTCGGAATAGTCCATGGTTCCATCATTTTATTTTCAAGCGAAGTAGATTTTTTTACTGAAGATGAGATACAACTGCTCGATGAAATGTCCATGGATATTTCATTTGCTCTTGAATCCATTGAACAAGTAGCCGAACGAAATCGCGCCGAAGAAGAAGTCCGGCGTCTTATCGAACAAGAAAAAACCAGGAACGAAGAATTAGCCGCAAAAAATATTGAGCTCACCGAAGCGCGAATAGCTACTTTAAATATTATTGATGACCTTTCTTTGGAAATAAAAGAAAGGAAACAGGCGGAACAACAAATTACCGAACTTGCAAGCATTGTGAAGTATTCCGATGACGCGATCATCCGGAAAACATTAGATGGAAAAATAACCAGTTGGAATAAAAGCGCGGAAAGGATCTACGGTTATAGTGAGAGTGAAGTTCTCGGTAAGTCAATAGCCATACTCATTCCACCTGAAATTGAAAATGAAATGCAGCGAATCCTTGACAAGATAAAAGCGGGGGAACACATCGAACACTTTGAAACGATAAGAAAGAAAAAGGATGGTACGTTAATAAATATTTCCGTTACCATTTCTCCTATTATGGATACAAACGGGAAAGTAATCGCCGCGGCATCCATCGGCAATGATATCACGGAACGAAAGTTGTCGGAAGAAAAATTAATTACAAGTGAAGAAAGGTATAGACGGATTACCGAAGGTTTAACGGACTATTTATATACGGTTAAAGTTAAAGATGGAAAAGCGGTTGAAACCATTCATAACGACGCTTGTTTTTTTATAACCGGCTATACTTCACAAGAATTTGAAGCCGATCCTTATCTTTGGTTTAACATGATATTGCCGGAAGAAAGAGAATTAGTTTCCCAAAAATTTACTAAAATTCTTGAAGGTGCGGATATCCCTCCAATTGAACACCGCATAATTTGTAAGGATGGAAAAATCAGGTGGATTAGTGATACTCCTATCCCAAGATATGATGCGGATGGCAAACTCATTTCTTATGAGGGAGTTATTAAAGATATTACTGTGCACAAGCAAAATGAAGAGGCGCTGTTAAAACTTAAAAAAGCGGTCGATTCCTCCAGCGAGGCGGTTTTCCTTACCGATAGCGAAGGTTACTTCACATATATCAATCCGGCATTCACAAATCTTTATGGTTTTAATGCTGATGAAGTGATCGGAAAAAGCACACCCCGTATTCTTAAAAGCGGTCTCTATAGTCCGGCTGATTTTACCAGATTTTGGAACATTTTGTTATCCGGTAATGAAGTAAAAGAGGAACGGATTAATAAAACTAAGGATGGGAAGCTTCTAACTATAGAGAATGCGGCTAATCCCATTGTGGATGAAAAGAAAAATATCGTTGGCTTCCTGGGATTGCAGCGAGACATCAGCGAACGAAAAAAAGCAGAAGAACTTTTATTATCAAGAACCATTTTGTTGGAAACACAAATTGAAACTACTATTGACGGTATTGTAGTTGTTGATGACAATGGGCGTACTATTATCTTAAATAACCGTTTCAGCAGTCTATGGGAGATCCCGCAAAAGGTTATCGACAAAAAAGAGGATGTTAAGATGTTGGATTATATTGCCGGCAAACTTAAAAATCCACCGGAATTTCTTCTTAATGTAGAATATCTTACTAAACATCCTGATGAAAAGACCGGGAAAGAAATTCAACTTACCGACGGCAGATTTTTCGATTGGTACACCGCTTCCATGCTTGACGCTAAAGGAAAAAACTATGGAAGGATTTGGTTTTTCAGAGACATAACAAGCCGGAAGATGACTGAATTGGCGCTGTTGGAGAGTGAAGAGAAGTTTAGAAAACTTGCAGAGACGGCAAATGATTCCATTATAACGATGGATAATAAAGGGATCATCATTTCATGGAATAAAGCTGCGGAACAAACATTTGGCTATACGTTTAGTGAAGTTTCGGGTAAAAAAATTCAGATTATTTTAGGGAAGAAATATAAACCACTTCAACCTGCGGCATTTAGCGCCGGGAAAATTGCTCGCGATTCAAAAATGCCCGCCAAAACGATCAGACTTGAAGCGGTAAGCAAAGATAAAACTCTATTTCCTGTAGAACTCTCGCTCTCTGTCTGGGAAGCTAACGATAGGACTTATTATACGGCAATCATTAGAGATATTTCTGTTAGAGTTAAGACCGAACAAGAACTTAAAACCTACCGGAATCATCTTGAAGAATTAGTGAAAGCGAGAACAAAAGAATTGGATCAGGCAAATGAATTATTACGGCAAAAGATTGCAAAGGACGAAGAATTCGAAATGATGCTTCAGCAGTCGTTAGAAAAGGAAAAAGAATTAAGCGAAATGAAATCAAGGTTCATCTCAACTACCTCTCACGAATTCAGAACTCCGTTAACATCTATTCTCTCATCCGCGGAACTTCTACAAAGATATAACAAAAGGTGGGACGAAATAAAAAGGAACGAGCACTTGAACAGAATAAAAAGTTCTGTTGATTATCTCGTCAACTTACTGGACGATGTATTAACGATCAGCCGTACTGAAGCGGGTAAGATCACTTTTAAACCTTCAATGGTAAAACTAAAAGAACTTATCCTTTCTTATATTGAAGAGACAAAATCGCTGCTCAAAGAAAACCATAAACTCAAACTAAATTATAAAACAAAACAAGAAGAGTTTTACTTAGACCCCAAATTGTTGAAGTTTATTATCAGCAATCTTCTTTCAAATGCAATAAAGTATTCTCCGGCCGGAGGGAATATCGAATTAAAAATTACTACTTCAAATGGGCAGTTGATCATCGAAGTTAAAGATGAGGGGATTGGTATTCCAGCTGAAGATAAAGATTCTATCTTCTCCGCTTTTTACCGCACTAAAAATGTAAATGAAATTTCAGGTACCGGTCTTGGACTTGCCATTGTAAAACGCGCCGTCGATCTGCATCACGGAGAAATAGACGTTGAGAGCGAGATTAATAAGGGGACTACCATAATTACTAAAATTCCATTAACTACGGAAGATAAACAGAAATGAAAAAAATATTGATCATTGAAGATGATAGTAATGTGCGGGGTAATATTGCCGCGCTTTTAGAAGAAGAAAATTTTGCGGTTGCTATTGCCGACAATGGAAAAACCGGTATTGAAAAAGCGAAAGAGTTTTTACCCGATCTGATCATCTGTGATGTTTTAATGCCCGTCGCTTCCGGTTATGAAGTTTTGCAGGAACTTGCCAAAAGTAAAAACACCCGTTCCATCCCCTTCATATTTCTAACCGCAAAAGTTGAACGCAGCGATATCCGGCTGGGCATGGAATTAGGAGCTGATGATTACCTATTTAAACCGTTCAAGTTGGAAGAGTTGTTAAACGCGATCAACTCAAGATTGAGCAAACATGAAATAATTATTGCCGATCATGTTGAAGAAACATCCGGCGCGCATCAACTAAAAAATAAAAAATATGAGATAGATGAAAAAATGTTTCTCACCGTGAACGGCAAACCATTGTTCGTGGGAATAAACGAGATAAAATATATCACGGCGGAAAATCAATACTCATCATTAAAACTAAATAGCGGCAAATCTGTATTGATCCGCCGCAGCATAAAAAAATGGGAAGATATGCTGCCGGAGAAATATTTTTTAAGAATTCACCGCTGCACTATTGTTAACCTGGGGCAAATCGTTAAGATGGAAAAATGGCATAACGCCTCAATGATCATTCATTTAAAGGATGTGAATGAACCCTTTGTTATCAGCAAAAGATACACCTCGCTGATCAGGAATATGCAGAAATAGTTCTGCTCTTCAACTTTTATCCTAACCTGGATAAGCTAGAACCAAAAAGGAATAATGAATACCGAATACCGAATAAGGAATGCAGAATATCGAACAGCAAAAATTTCATCATTCATAATTCCTTGTTCAATATTCGATATTAAATTTTACAATTACTATTCTGTCAATCCGCCACGGATTACACGAACTTTTTTGTTTAAGCACTAAATGCTTGCTTCCCCAAATTCTTGTTAAGGTTAAAATTCAATAAAGTGCTTTTCTTGGGCGATAATTTCCAATACAAATATTTTCCCGCTAACTCCATTCTTTTCCCGCTAACAACATTTAGGCTTTATTTCCTCTTCTCGTCCCCGATTATAAGGACAGAGATTGATAATTTTATGAGGTTTCGATGAATACCGTGTTAGTTGTAGAAGATGAATTTAGTGTTAGAGAGAATATAAAAGATCTTTTGGAGGCAGAAGACTTCAATGTATTACTTGCTCAAGATGGAGTTGAAGGTTTTAAAAAAGCTGTGGAAGAATTACCCGATCTTATTCTTAGTGACGTACTGATGCCGAAGATGGATGGTTTTCAATTACTCTTAATGTTACAAAATGAAAAAGAAACTTCCCGCATCCCTTTCTTATTTATCACCGCAAAAATAGAAATGACCGACCTGAGAAAAGGTATGAACTTGGGCGCCGATGATTATATCATAAAACCCTTCAGAGCGCAGGAATTACTTGACGCGATAAACCTTCGTTTACGAAAAAAAGCAAATTACGGTGAAACCGCCGACGAACTTAAAGAAAAATTAGTAGTTCGTCTTCCGCACGAATTGAGAACTCCACTGGTTGGAATCATCGGTTTTTCAGAAATGCTGGGGGAAGAAATCGAGGGTCTTTCGGTGGAAGAAATAAAAGATATGGCTAACGTAATTAACAAATCCGGCAAACGGCTGCATAAACGAATTGAAAAATTTTTACAATACTCTGAATTGATCTCTCTGAGCAAAGATGGAGTTGCCGCCGCCGGATATATCGAGAAAAAAGTTGACGTGGACACCGAATTTGTTAAAATTATTGTCGCAAAAATTCTTGCAGATTTTGAACGCGCCAAAGATTTCGATATTTTATTTGAGAACGGCACTCTCAAAATCTCCGGAGACTACTATAAAATAATTCTCCTTGAGCTGGTTGAGAATTCATTAATATTTTCGAAAACCGGCTCCCCGGTTGAACTTAGAGGTTATGTGGACGGCGATTATTACAAAACCTCTGTCTACGATGAAGGAAACGGAATTGATAAAAAATCCTTGAAGAGCATCGGCATACTTAATCAATTCTCTAAAGAGATCTATGATCAAGAAGGACTTGGAATCGGGTTGGTATTAGTTAAGGAAATTGTAAAACTGTTTAACGGTTACTTAACTCTTGATAGTAAAGAAAATGAATTTACAAAAGTTGAATTCGCTATCCCATTAGAAACAGAAAGGTGATAAAATGGAACAATGCTTTCTCTCCTTCGAGTGCTTTAACAAAATAATGAATCTCATCACTTCACTTGATGAAAGCGCATCGTGCCTGCTTAAAATGTTAAACGATTCCCCTGTTTTAACTGAGTTTGAACTTCTCCAAAAAAAAAGATCTGAAAAGATACTGCTCGACATTATCGAGCGCTCAAAAAGAGTTAAACGTGATTGGATAGACACCGGATTAAACCAAAACAATTTTCCCGAAAAGATCAAAAACTTTAACACTGATTTCGGAAATATCCAAAATGATTTTACAACAATTTATCAGATCATCGAAGATATTTCTTCCGAAAATTTATTTGTAGACAACAATGGTAATTTAATTAAACAAACAAAGAGGAGATAAAATGGAAAACCGGAAAGATGATTCGTCGGAATTACTGCAGCTCGTCAGCTTTTTTATCGGAAGCGAAGAGTTCGGGGTTGATATTTTATACGTCCAGGAAATAAACCGGATGTTACAGGTTACTAAAGTGCCGAACGCTCCTGATTTTGTAAAAGGAGTGATCAACCTCAGAGGCAGAGTTATTCCTGTAATAGATTTGCGTTTAAGATTAGGGATGCCCCCAAAAGAACATGATAAAAACACCCGCATTATTGTTATTGAAGTTGGCGGAAAAACGGTTGGGTTTATCGTTGATTCTGTAAATGAAGTATTGCGAATCCCCAAAAGTGTAACGGAAGCTCCGCCGGAATTAGCGATGGGTATAAATTCAGAATATATACAATCCGTTGGCAAATTAGAGGACCGCTTACTCATCCTCATCGATCTTGAAAAAATATTAACCGTAGATGAGCACGAACATTTAAAGAATACCTTTGAGGAAGAACATGCTTAACAAAAAACAATTCCGTTATAAAACTTTTTTTACGACTCTATTAGCCGTAATAATCTCCGCAAGCTTTGGCGTACAGATAAGTGCACAAGTATGCGGAATCTCCGGCGCAAAACTTTGCGTGCCTGATGCCGGAGCTTTATCCGTAGGTACTTTTGAATTCGAACCTTCATTTTCGGTTTTCAGTTCCGCAAATAGATTTTGCGAATCAGGTAAAACCGAATGTCTCGGTGGTGAAAATATAACCTCATCCGTTATGTTCAGACTAACCGCCGGCGTTACGGAAGGATTGGAGGTCGGTACTGCTTTCTCATCTACTATTGAACAAATCTCATTCGGCGGAAAATATATTTTTACCGATCTGGAAAAATTTAATCTTGCGTTCATTAGTGGTATCTCGTTACCGGCGGGGAATAAATTTATTGCCGATACGTTGGTTTATGACGAACATCATCTAATGTCCTCATTCGGTTCAATTGCCTCACTTGAATTAACCGACTATTCATCTCTCGACTTTATCTTTTCTTACACGCGAATTCACGGCGTTCACCCGTTCAACAATATTTTAAACTATGGTATTGGTGTGGGTGACTGGTTCACGGAAAAATTTCAAGGTGTGGTAGAGTTAAATGGATTTTCAACTTATAACGGAAAGCTGCAATCGCACAAGTTATCCGTTAATCCCGGCATCACTTATAAAACCTCGGACCGGCTTCTTTTTGTCTTCGGTTTTCAGTTTGATTTATTGGGCAAAAATGAAGATAAAGGTTACGCATACTATTCAGCTTTTACGATAACATTATGAAAACAATTAATTATTTAACAAATGAGGCAAAGATGAAACAACTATCCGGGTATCACATCACTGTTTTAATTTTTTCAACTCTCTGTTTTTTCTGGAGCGCCCCTCTTCTAAACGCTCAAAAAGAATCGGAAGAAAAATCACTTCAACTTCTTTTAGATGGTAACCAACGTTTTACTTCCGGACAGTTCGCTAAAAAAGATTTTGTTGAAGAACGGGCTGAATTAACCAAGGGACAGCATCCTTACGCAATTATTCTCAGTTGTTCCGACTCACGTGTTCCCCCGGAAATAATTTTTGATGAATCACTTGGTAAATTATTTATTATCAGAGTAGCAGGTAACGTAGTAGATTCAGTTATACTCGGAAGCATAGAATACGCCGCCGAACACTTACATACAAAACTATTAATAGTTCTGGGACACGAATCTTGCGGTGCGGTTACCGCGGCGCTAAAGGGTGGAGAAGTTCCCCCGAACATTGCTCAAATTGTTAAACGGCTTGAGCCCGCTGTAAAAAAAGCCTTATCACAAAAATTGGAAAAATCTCATGAACTGGATTTTGCGATTGAAGAGAACGTGAAAGACCAGATAAAGGCAAGTCTTAATAACAGCGCCATTCTAAAAGAACTTGTTGAAAGCAAAGAATTACAAATTGTCGGCGCGGTTTACAACTTAAAAACCGGCGCTGTAAAAGTGTTACACACCGGAACAGAAGAATAAACAAATAAACAATCTATAAACAGAAGGAATCACAAAATGAACTGGTTTTACAATCTAAAAATCGGAAAAAAACTCATGTTGAGTTTTGTTATTGTCGCCGCCATTGCCGGTATTATTGGTTACGAGGGGATATCAAGCATAAATACCGTTGAAGAACAGGGAATGTTATTATTTGAAAAAAATACTATTCCGCTGCAAATTATTGGCGATATATCAACAAATTTTCAAAGACAGAGGACCAATACTCTCGAAGCTATTATTGCGACAGATCCTTTGGTTAAAGCGGATAATAGGAAACGAATTGATGAAAGAGACGCGGCAATCGATAAGCTTCTGCCTGAATATGAAAAAACTTTTGTAGATGAAGAAGACAAAAAACTATACGGGGATTTTGTAGCAAGTTTTAGAGCGTATGAGACTGAACGGGATGAGGCGTTGTCACTCTCACAGCAGGGTAATGACCAGCAGGCTTTGGCGATATACATGAGTGAAATTAATAAGCTGCGTAAAGTTGTTGAAGCGAATATTGAAAAACTGGATGAAATGAATTATAGTGACGCTAAAGAAAGAGCGGAATTTAATGAGAAAGCTGCAAACGCTTCGGTTAGTTTGATGACCATCTTGATGATTGGCGGCGTTGTTCTGGCTGTAGTATTGGGATTTTTCATTTCCAAAATAATCAGTAATCCTCTCAATAAATTAACCGACGCTACACTGAAAGTATCAAACGGTCAAACTGATGTTGTTGTAGCCATAGAATCCAAGGATGAACTTGGAGTTTTAGCGGAAAACTTCAACGCAATGGTTGAAAAAATAGAGATGCAAATCCAGTATATGGCTAATTTGCCTACTCCCGTAATGATCGTAGATAAGGAATTTAATGTTACCTATATGAATAAGATGGGAGCTCAGGTAGTTGGTAAAACTCAGGAAAGTTGTTCCAAGGAAAAGTGTTACAATTTGTTTAAGACCGAACATTGCAACACTTCCGAATGTCGTGTTCGTCAAGCCATGGAACAAAAATCGGTCAGAAGTGGAGAAACGATAGCAAGACCTCAAGGAAGAGATATTCATATTATGTACACGGGCGCTCCCGTAGTTGATCGATCCGGTAAATTGGTTGGCGGCTTGGAATTTGTAGCTGACATAACCGAAGCAAAAGAAATGCAAAATTATCTTACCAGAACTACAAATACGTTATTGGTAGAAATGGATAAATTTGCTGAAGGTGACCTGACTGTTGAAGTAGTTCCGGAAAAAGAGACTGACGATATCGGAAGACTATTCCAGGGATTCAACAAATCAGTTCAAAATATCAAAAGGATCGTTGAAAGCGTAAAAGATGCCGTAGAAGCTACTGCGAGTGCGAGCACGGAAATAAGTTCAAGCAGTGAAGAAATGGCAGCCGGAGCGCAGGAACAAAGCAGCCAAACCACAGAAATAGCGGGCGCGGTAGAGCAAATGACCAAAACAATTCTTGAAACCTCACAGAACTCTTCCAAAGCAGCCGAAGCGGCAAAGAACGCGGGAAATGTTGCAAAAGATGGAGGAAAAGTAGTAAATCAAACCATAGAAGGGATGAACCGCATTGCCGAAGTAGTAAAGAAATCAGCGGAAACGGTACATGAGTTAGGCAAAGGAAGTGACCAGATAGGCGAGATCGTACAAGTGATAAATGATATCGCCGACCAGACAAATCTTCTTGCCTTAAACGCGGCGATAGAAGCAGCCAGAGCCGGAGAGCAAGGCAGAGGTTTTGCGGTAGTAGCCGATGAGGTAAGAAAGTTAGCCGAACGAACGACCAAAGCGACGAAAGAAATAGCAACAATGATCAAACAGATACAGAAAGATACCGGAGGAGCCGTAGAGTCAATGAACAAAGGAACGGAAGAAGTAGAGAAGGGAAAAGTACTTGCACAGAAAGCCGGCGAGTCGTTAAAAGAAATAATAGTTGGAGCCGAACAAGTAGTGGATATGTCAACGCAGGTAGCCGCGGCAAGTGAAGAACAATCAAGCGCGGCAGAACAGATAAGCAAGAATATTGAGGCGATAACGAGTGTAACGCAGGAAAGCGCCGCGGGAGTACAGCAAATAGCCCGCGCGGCGGAAGACTTGAACCGATTGACCGTAAATCTGCAGGAATTAACGTCAAGATTTAAGATAGAAAAATCATCTTTTGAGCACCGTGGGGGAGAAAGCCGGACGGAAAAAAGTCATATAACGGTTGGTTCAAAAGGATCGTTGGTTCATCATCATACTCCTCATCACAATTGAGGGATATGAAGAAGAATTATCACAAGTAAATAGAACCTTGGGAACTGAACTTATTTGTTTGTGGTGAATGATTGAACGTTTGCATGAATGAAACCCGGTATCCATTCTTTTTAGATTGCAGTAGCACAGATTTTTGTCTGTGCTACTGTAGTTTTTCTAATTTAGTTTTAGGCAGGATGCAGTAAATTATGTCGGTCTAAATTAATTATATTGCACCGTAGAAAAGTAGTTATCTCTTCGATGGATCAAGGGAAATTAACCACTACTCAAAAATAGAAAAATAAAAGAAATCGTTAATCACTCGTAAATGAAAATTAGAAAAATCAGAGCAATTGCGGATGATCTGTTTGAGCAGAATAAGTATGAGGAAGCTTTCTACTTATATGATGAAATTTATTCCCGGATATGGAGTGCACTTGGTTCAATCCAAACCGGGTTAAATGACTTTTCTTCCAATTTTCTTGGTAACAGCTACCAGTCATTTTATAAGTTAAAAAACTACTTTACGTTACAAGCCGCTGAAACAGTTTTCAAAAAAAGGTTTGAACTGGATGTTGACCAGACCTTAAACGAAATGACTTTTACTACCTTTGGACATATTCAATGTATCAGTTACTCACCGTTTTTAACCAAAACAATTTCTGCGGATGTGGTCTATCTTGAATTCTTGATTCTTCAGACACTGATAAATGAAGGGGATAAAGATGATTGGATAAACCAGTTATTTAAAGTTGCTACACCAATTTCGGAAGACCTGCGTCTCAAAAAAATTCGTTGTAATCTAACTGATTCAACTCTTAAAAAACTCGTGGCTGAAAATGCCGAAAAACTTAAAACCACCGACTGGAGAGATGTGAACATCTGCATCCTGGATTACCTTTTTAATATGGGAGATAATTTTTCCGATCTTTATTTATCAATCAAAAAAATTGTCGGTACATATTTCCGGCAAAAAACTCATCGAAATAAAAAAACGGATAAAAAAGGGAAGACTCAACAAGAAAATTATAAAAAGCAAAGCTATGAGCGTTATGAAAAATACGAGCGGTATGAGAAGTATGAAAACACTTCTTTTTTCACCAAAGATAGTTTTGATGCGACACGCGCAACTGATTTTGAAAAAACAAAATATTATACACAAGTATTAGCATTAACGGGAAAGATCAATAAAGCTTCCATCCGTAAAAAGTATTTGGAGTTGATCGCCCAATATCATCCCGACAAGGTTTTTGAACTTGGCGAGGAATTAAAAATCCTAGCTGAAATAAAAACTAAACAGCTTAATGCTGCTTATGATTGGCTAAAGAAAAATTACACGGTTTAACTTTTCTTTAATGTTGGTAGTGAAAAAGGATTGTGTAAATGGGAATTCCCGTGTGTAGAGCGGAACGGAACGAAGCCTGAGCATAGCGAAAGCGAGTGCGGCAGAAAAAAGTCAGACAGCTGTTGGCTCAAAAGGATCGTTTATTCATTACCATGCGCAGCATAATTAAGAGTCGGGTAAAAGTTAGTTAATTGCAAAATCTTGGGGTTAATAATAAAAGTAAATGATTAGTCAAGCGCTGCCGAGTATAACGAAGCAGCGCTTCTCTTTGTTTTTAAACATTTCTTTGCAAAATTGCACCATCTTTCACCAAACATTTAACAAATATGAAACCTTGGGCAAAAATTTTATTAGGTTCAGTCGTTTCGCTTGTCCTTATTCTTCTTATCGCAGGTTATTTCTTCCGGCAGATGTTATACAATTCACTTCCCGAATATGATGGAGAATATCAAGCGAAAAAAATAAAAAGTGATGTGGAAATTTACTTTGATTCTTTAGCGACTCCATATATTGTTACCGATAATGAAGAGAGCGCGGCGTTCGCCCTGGGA
>Ga0209211_10008414_pt1 | contig 14119 bp, 10 predicted proteins | sample RifGroA2_FD_183992 | JGI IMG/M metagenome (GOLD analysis project Ga0209211, IMG submission 183992) | Groundwater microbial communities from Rifle, Colorado, USA - Groundwater A2 (SPAdes) (version 2) | ecosystem: Environmental > Aquatic > Deep subsurface > Groundwater | place: Rifle, Colorado...
AAACAAGGTTAACCTAACAACATAATCTTTGTAACCCGTAGAGTATAAACAGGTACAGTGATTGTAGGTTATGGGGCTTGACTGTTTCTGGCGGTTTTCACCTTTTGCCAGTGTCTCATTCTATTCCTTCCCGTATGACTCCAGGCTTCGCACACATCTGACTGTCTCGCCAGCCGCTTTTGCTTAACGAGGCTATCTCTGTTCGCTTTCGCTGCTGCCTGCTTACCCGATTCAGAGATAAAAATACCAGAGCAGCATCAGATTGAGTTGATGTGCGTCGAAGCACTGCCCTGGTGATGCCATCGCTCACTGATTGCCGATGCATTATTGGTCAGGAAAATTAAATCAGAAAGTCCCCTCTTGGGAGGGGATTTAGGGGTGGGTAAGTCGGTAACTTCGTGAGATATTCACTGAGATTTCACGACCCTTGTCCTCGTGAAAACGGGGGAAGGAACCCACCCCTAACCCCTCCCAAGAGGGGAATAATCCATGCCACCCTGTGACCCGCTTAAATAAAATGAAAATTCCTATACAATCTGGTTGAACATATTTTAGGTGAGAAATCCCGGCAAATCCATACACTCACACGCTGGGCTGTAGTGAATGACAAACGCATCACATATCCACCGGATTCGAGTTCAGGCAAACCATAAAACAGAAAAAGAATAAGTTGTCATTTGATTTTATCATTGGTTGATGTTTTAATAATCACGTATGAAAGAAATAAAAATCCTCTCAGTCCAGGTTGGCCTCACAAAAACGCTCAACGGAGCGACGGAAACCAAATCGAACGAAGAACCCTGGACTACGGGTATCTTCAAGACAACTCTTTGCGGTCCCGTATGGCTGGGGAAGTTTAACCTTGCTGGAGATGCACAGGCAGACTTATCGGTTCACGGCGGCATACACAAGGCGGTCAATGTGTATCCATCCGAACATTACTCTTACTGGAGGCATGATCTCCATCTGCCGGATATGCCCTACGGCGCTTTTGGTGAAAACTTTACAACATACGGACTGCTGGAAGAGGAAGTTTGCATTGGAGATATGTTCGGGATTGGCGAGGCTGTTGTGCAGATTTCTCAGCCCAGACAACCTTGCTGGAAGCTGGAGCGGCGATGGGGTATCAAGGATTTGGTTGTCCGAATTAAAGAGACAGGGAGAACTGGCTGGTATTTCCGCGTTTTGAGGGAGGGATATATCGAGGCGGGAAATGACTTAATTCTTAGAGAGCGTCCTTTCCCGCAGTGGACCGTTGCCACGGCAAATACAATCATGCTCAATCGTAAAATTGATTCTGAGTCAGCACAGAAACTGGCTCAATGTCCGGCGCTTGCACCACGATGGCAAGAAACTTTAAGCTCAGTGAAATGAGTTTCAAACTATAGCAATGCCAAAAGAATCTGAAATCGTAAATCTAAAATAAGGTTTGTCCATATGGCAAAATTAACGAAAAAAAGATCAAAAAAAGCGGGGCTTCCTCCGGGTACACTCATCCATATTGGTGAGAAAAAGACCGAAAAGGTAAAGATAACTATCATAGAGTACGATGAAATGCACTTTCGTGAGCAGGAGGCGAAGACAATTGAAGAATGTTTCCCTCTTAAGGATAAAAACCGGCCTACGGTGGCATGGATAAACATCGATGGGATTCACCAGAGTGAGATATTAGGAAAACTCGGCGAGGGTTTTGGGCTGCATCCGCTCATTGTGGAGGATATCCTGAATACAGATCAGCGCCCCAAGATAGAGGAGTTTGAAGGATATAATTATATCGTGCTTAAAACGCTGCAATTCCACGGCAATGACGGTGAAATTATCGCCGAACAGGTAAGCTTGATCTTAGGGCCAAATTTTGTCATTTCTTTTCAGGAAAAAGAGGTTGATATTTTTCATGCAATCATGGAGAGCTTGAGAACCAATAAAGGACGTATAAGAAAAATGGGGGCTGATTACCTTGCGTATTGCCTGCTCGATGCAATTGTTGACAACTACTTCACGATCATGGAAACGCTGGGAGAAAAGATAGAATCGTTGGAGAATGAATTAGTCAGCAATCCAAATCCTCAGATGGCACACACCATCTATAATCTGAAAAGGAATATGATCTTATTACGCAGGTCAGTATGGCCACTGCGGGAGGTAATCAGCAGGTTGGAGAGAGGGGAATCTGTACTGATTAAGGAATCTACCCGAATTTACCTCAAGGATGTTTACGACCACACAATCCATATCATTGATACCCTGGAAACTTTTCGGGAAATGGCTACGGAAATGCTCGAAATCTATCTTTCGAGCATCAGCAACAGGTTGAACACCGTTATAAAGGTACTCACCTTGATTGCCACCATATTTATGCCCCTTACCTTAATTACCGGCATCTACGGGATGAATTTTAAATACATGCCTGAGCTTGGGTGGCGCTGGGGGTATCCGATGGTATTGCTCGTAATGGCTGGCGTAGGCATCGCTATGGTGTATTACTTCAAGAAGAAAAAGTGGTAATAAACAATGTCCCCGGCGGGTTTCGGTTTGCAACCTGAACCATGCGTGGTATTCTGACAAAATGTGGGGTTTCGTTCCTCAACCCAACCTACAAAGCTCTTTTCTTGGGTGTTTAATAGGGCTGATAAAATAAAAATACTTGTAATACTCTTCGTTTTTTGTTTTATTACCACTCAGTGCAAAGAGACATAAGTGGCAGTATATGAAGCGCTTGTCAAGATAGTATTTGCCATATCAAAGGTATATTATATTGACAATAAACCTGTATTCCGCATATTATGCGGATCAATCTACTTAATGTTAGGCAAAAAAAGGGGTTGGTAGGTGTTATTTGTAAATATATAGCCCAAGCTCTTTTTGTATGAAAACTTTTTTGACAAATAGGAGGAAAAGATATGATTAAAAGAATAGCTAATGTTACGTTTATTTGGTTGTTTGTAATTTCTGGTTTTTTTATGACTGGAGAGTATTCATTATTCAATAAAAAATCATTAGCTATTGCATCAGAAACTGATGCTAGATTATCAAAAGAGTCTTCTGAGGGTTTTCAAGTGCTTGAAAATCCTTCAAATTACTCAGAAGACGAGATTCTTAACATTGAAATAAGCGAATTAGAGGATGAAATTTCTAGGCTTTCCCAACAAATCCTTTCAAAAAAAAATGACCTTATGTTAAAAAATTTAGAAAAGGAGAAAAAAGCAGAACGCCAAAGAACGGTTGAACGTGAACCATGTAAAGGATGCAAAATTAAAAAGCTGTTGTTGAAACCTGAAAATCTAATAGGCAGGAAGAGTAAAACCTCACAGGGGGAAACGGTTGCAGTTGTAACAGCAAGAGAAAACTTAGAAAAGATCACGTTAACATACGTAGTCGAGCCTGAAAATTGTACTGTAAATTTCACCAATATACAGTATCAATATATTACCGTTTACACTGGAATACCTGTCACAGGTAAAAGGTCTGATCAGTTTTCTCCTTTAATAACAACGAAATCCTTGCCTGGTGGATATAAAGTTGATGGTAATAGTATTACATTCTTCATTGATCAAATCAATAAAGCAGCAAGAAATGGAACTGGTGACTTTGATGCAGGTATACTTACTTTGATAGCAGGTGTGTTTAAATGTGAATGCTGTGGTAAGGTGACAGTAACTCGATTTGCAATTGAAATAACAGATTAAAATAAAGATACAAAGGCATTAAAAAGCTGAGAACTGAATAGGCTATCAGAGAATGATTGAGAAATATATTATACGGATAATAAAAAAGAAAAGAAGGGTCAAGCCTGCAACAGTAAAAGGATGCCTAACAAGAAAAATACAGCCGACTAAAAAAAGCGTGGCGGCTGATTTTTGATGTTATACCTTAAACAAAGCTGGTTCCCATTGAAGATAAATTTCGCCGACTGCGCGAGCCTCATTGTTTAGGAACACTGCCTCACGCGTAGTCATTTTCTTATGATCAAGGATTGCGCCATCTTGAGAATCAAACAAAATATGCTCAAGTATATTTTCCGTCATAGTGCCGCCTTCGCAAAGGAGAAAACCTGCCATGTCACAAGAAATAATTCCATTCGGTAAGCACAAAGGAAAGCCAATTGAAATACTGGCAGAAGACAAAGAATATACACAATGGCTCCTTGCGCAACCCTGGTTCAAAACGAAATATCAAAATATTTATACGGTCGTAATAAATAACTTCCACGAACCTGTTGACACCCCTGAACATAATGAAATACAAGTGAAGTTTCTGGATCGCAATTACGCCTTGAAGTTTGCATATTTATTAGAACCTCGTTTTTATGATGCCGCAAAAACACCACAATTATCTGAACCCATTTTTGAAAGAGGCTATGATGTTTCATATATGACCGTCTCAGAATCGCTGCGGTTGTATATAAAATTCATTGTTGAGATAAAACCGACCATTGGCGATGACTTCCCTTCTGTGTTGCGTCAGATGAAAACTTCGATGCCGGTCCTTTACGATGAACATGTAACCAAGACTTTCTATTGTTTGCTTGTCCGTCAATATGTCGGTGAAGGTGCAAGCAGAGATCAATTCATTCAATTCTTTCAGAGTCAAAAATACACAGTTGTATTTGCATCCGATGTTGAAAGCGTTCAATTACCCCAAGAAGGAGAGCCACCCAAATGAACGGCCAATACTTCATTGAGAACAACTTTCAGATATTCGGTCCAAATGGGTTCACTCAATACTACATAGTTGCGAATCACATTTTTGGCCCCAATGCTGCTTACACCCACTATTGGATTAACGAGGTCAATAACCGCATCGTTTCTCCAAACGGCTCCGACTCCGGGTTTTGGATCGAAGACGGTCGTATTTACGGTACTGGTCAAGCACCTTGGATTTCTTGATTGCATTTCCTTTCCACTGAAAAAGAGAGAAATGAAAAGTTCTCATTGTCTTTACTGTACCCGTGTACATTGCCTATGCTCATGATCGTCCATCCTGATTGATTGAGAACATCGATGAGTTCATGTGCATCATTAAGTGCTTGTTTGTGATTGTCGTTCATGACGCCTGAATCCTTTCAAAAGAAGAAATGCTATAACAAGGAGGGTCGAAAGGGACCGGGAAAAGCACCCCGCCCCTCACCCCCGTGTTATGCCTTGCCAATATTAAAGATTATGCAACAATGAGTCATTAAGGGAGGGAAAAATGCAAACACCTATAATCTGGGAAGAACCAGAAACTTCTTATATCCGTCGGTTTATGGATGGAGTAGATAAAGTTGTTACTGATGAGATGCAAAGCGGACGTTCTCAACTTGAAGAGAGTCTTACCTTTGTTCTTGCTCGTATCCTTTTGCTGGTTCAATCGTCCTCGATTGAACCGAAACATTTGGCATTTTTAACAACTGGTGCAAGGCCAAAACTCCTAGGGACGTTTGTTCAAAACTCCTGGTTCAATCTGCAAGATTGAACCAGCATAAAGCGCTCACGACGAAGTCTGCAATGGGTGAACCAGCATAGACAATTATACAGATTTTTTCCTCCGCGTTCTCCGCGCCCTTTGCGGTGAGCCATGTATTTCCACTTTCCAATCAGGATCATATCTGGCGTGACAGCTTGGGCAGATAAGGATGATTTTGCAGGTCTCTTTTGTTATCCGCACAAACGAAGTGTGGAAACCATCGTCGTACCCGCAATTGGGACAGATATGAAGTTCCTTTTCTATTTTTATTGAAACTGGCTTTGGTGTCTTGTTGCCCAAAACTTCCTCCTATTGCTGGTTCAATCGTCCTCGATTGAACCGAAACATTTGGCATTTTTTTACAACGGGTGCTTATTCAAAGCCTATCGTACAGTCAAAACTTCTGGTTCAATCTGCAAGATTGAACCAGCCTTTTAATTTTTAGCCGTAGACACTATCCAACTCCAACAAACACTCCTCTTTATTAGCCGATGAATAAACCCAGTGTTCAGCATTTCTCACATACCCTTTTCTTACAGGGTTTTGTTCTATATAATTTGCCTTTTCGATATAAAACTCTTCGTTGACAATTAACTCCGGCATATTCGTTTTTTGCCAGAATTGATAGTTTCCATTTCCCTCGAAAAGTTTCAGGATATTAGGTTCGGTTGCTATAATATTTTTCTTAAGTTCTTTGGATGTGAATGTTTTAAAATCTCTGACAAATCCGATCATGTCTTCGCTCTTTGCTATCAAATGAATATGATTCAGCATAAAGACCCAATGGTAGATTTTTAATCCCTTATTTTTCTGGCAATATCTGAGAGAGTCCAGAAGGATATCCCACCTGTGGTGTCTATCAAACAGATAATACCATCGTTTCACGGTAAAGGTTAGAAAATAAATCCCTTGGTTTATCTCTTTATTTATACGGACTGATGGCATTTCAGCCTCTGCCTTGCTGGTTCAATCGTCCTCGATTGAACCGAAACATTTGGTATTTTTCATAATCGACGCTAGTTCGAAACTTATTGCATGATTCAAAAATCATGGTTCAATCTGCAAGATTGAACCAGCGTAAATAATCTGTGTAATCTGCGAAAATGTGGTTCCTATTCCGCAATTACGATTAAATGATCGTCGTTCCGGAAGACTTTTCTGGCCAGGCGTTCCACATCCTGTACCGTAACCTTTTTCAGCTTTTCAGCCTCCTGCTCATCTGCTTCGGGCGCTTTATCGTCGAGCGCCTTCATGCTGATGTAATACGCCTGATTCACACGATCCAGCCGCCGCATACCACGACGCCCTAAAATAACATTTATGGTCTTTTGCACCTCTTTTTCTTCGATCTTTGCTTCACGCATGGAACTGATCTCGTCACGAATACCTTTTATGGCCTGCTCGATGTTTTCCGGCCGCGTACCCATGGAAATACGATACCACTGAACACCCCGGTATTTATGGAAGGAAACGCCAATACTGTAAGCAAGACCCTGCTTTTCACGCAGGTTGAAGGCAAGCCTGTCACCAAAGATGGTTTCCATTACGTAGAGCGCCGGTTGATCTTCCTCGCTCACATCACACGTATTTGCCACAGAAATATATGATTGCTGTTTACCGACTTTTTCACGGACTGTAGTACCAAGTGTCTTGAATTCCGGTGTAAATGCAGGCGGCTGACAGCCTGCATCGCCCCAAACACCGCCAAAGTTTTGCTTTACCATTGCCAGGGCTTTGTCAATGGGAACGTTACCGGAAATAGCCAGGATAAGGTTTGAAGGATTGTAAAACTTACTATAAAAGGCCTTCACATCTTCCAGTTGAATCTTTTCCATCTGTTCTTTCTTGCCGGATAACCAGCCGAAGCCAGGATTATTTTTGAACAGATTATCGTAGAAAATTCTATCTGCCACTCTGGGAGTGCTCATTGTGTCGTTTTCGGAGAGTATCATGACCTGCTTCTTTGCCTCATTGTATGCCTTTTCTGAGAGATTGGGCTGTCTTACCATTTCTGCAAGGAGTTTTAATCCCTGCTCAAAAAAGGTGTCCACCATTTTCAAACGCATGTACGCAAAGCGTGGAGTATTGTAATAATCGTCAAACGGGATGTAAGGATCGTCATAGAGTTTCAATTCAGCGCCCATGGATTCTAATGTTTGAGAGAATGCCTTATCGGGATGTTCGGTTGTACCACCTTCAGAAAACATTCTCTGCAATATCTCCGTCAAACCCCACTTCTCTTTGCCTTCACTGAGGCTGCGTTCCTTTGCCAGCAAGTGTATTCCTATAACCCTGCTATCCTGGTTTTCCTTTATTACCACGGTAAGGCCATTTTCCAGCTTTTCCATGGAGTATTGGTTGGGTGATCGGGTGGCGGTTTCGCCTGCTGTTTTCTCGACCGGAGGAGACATGAGTGTGACCACAGGCATTTGAGCGCTTAGATATTGCGCCGCCGCCTTCTGTATTGACTGCGGCGTTACCTTCATCAAACCGTCCATATAATCACGGAGGAAGGCATATCCACCCGCCGCCAGATAACCGGATTTCATCATGCCATAGTAATGTAAACTCTCCTGCAAATAAATCTCATGTGTTGCCCTGGCTATCAGCGTTGATTGCACTTCGCTTGCCTGGACAGGGTTCTTCTTCATATCCCGTACCGCCTGTGTAATCAGTTCTACCACATGTTCCACATCAATATTTATGGGGAGTTCTACAGATATTTGCAAGGTAGAAAAGTCGCTGTTGAAATCTATGCTTGTACCAATATCAATAACAAGGTCTTTGTTTTGTTCCTGCATGAATAACGTCTTCAGGACAGAATTATCTCTGCCACCTAAAAATTCGGATAGCAATACCAGCGACTGAAAATCATCGGAAACTGGCGGCGGCAAGAGATAACCCAGGGTCAGATATTGGCGATCCTTGGGGAATTTACCCATGCCGTTTGCCTTGATAATGCGTAATCTTTCAGACGGATTCAGTTTTATGGTTCGGTGCTCAGGTATTTGCCCTGCCGGGTATGAGCCGTACTTTTTTTTCACCAGTTCTACCATTTCTGACGTAGAAAAATCACCTATCACCATCAAGGTCATATTATTCGGCACATACCAGGTCTTGTAATAATCCCATACACGTTCACGTTTTAGATGTGAAATAGTAGAAACCGTCCCAAGCACCGGACGTTCGTACGGTGTGCCTGCGTAAAATACTTTCAGGAACTGATTGCTTACCTGATGTTCTGGTCGGTCTGCATCCTTTCCAATCTCTTCTATAACGATACCGCGTTCCTTTTCGAACTTTTCATCAGGCAGGGTAGAATTAAAGAGCATATCCGCTTGAATATCCATCCCCTGAGCGATGTACTCCTTCGGCATGAGGATCATGTAGTTGGTATAATCCGGGCCGGTATGGGCGTTATTGTAGCCGCCGTAAAAATCCATCTCATCGTAAATCTGTTTCTGTGTGCGTGTCTTTGTGCCGTTGAATAAGAGGTGTTCGAGGAAATGGGCAGATCCATTGCTGGCCTCATCTTCATTCCGGCTGCCGGTCTTGACGATAGTAACCACAGCAATCATTGGATTGGCATGATTTTCAACAAGAATAACTTCCATACCGTTATCGAGGTAGAATACTGCGGCTTGTTGCGTTTCTTTGAACATCGACTGTATTTGGTTGTTTTCATTTTCACCGTAACACAATTGGCATCCCATCCAGATGGATATCATTATAATCGCAATTCTCTTTTTCATGTTTTTTATCAACTCTCCATAACAAATTACGCTGCCTTCGGCAGCGACTTTTTATATACGGGGCAAATGCCGTTGAAACACAACCCCCTCGCCCCCTTTATTAAGGGGGATTCAGGGGGTTGTCTGTATGCTATGATACAAACTTTGAAATTCCTGAACATCAAATTAGTTCAAGGCTGGTTCAATCTTGTAGATTGAACCAGTTATTTCGAACAGGGCTAAGGGCTTTTAATAAATATCAGCAATAAAAAAACAAATGTTTCGGTTCAATCGAGGACGATTGAACCAGCGAGAACCACGAAGGACATCCGTGTAGGGGCAGGTTTGAAACCTGCCCCTACGTTAAATTTTCTAAATATTATAGCAATTTTCCTCGAATTCTTTTACGCAAAAATATTGAAAAAGCTATCAAAACTAAGCTTGATATCTTAAGTACAGCCAGGATCAGACAAGTCCCGAATACGCCCAGAAGCGGGACGAAGATTACCCCTGTCAGTATCGCCCCTAAAATGGCACCGATGTGATCGGCGCTGTACGTCACCCCTGCGGATACTGCCATATCTTTGTTGCTTTGCATAAATAGCTTGTTGACCAGTGGAAATTCCAAGCCCGTCAACACCCCTGCCATACCAATGAAACAGGTCAATCCAACCTCTGCTGCAATTGAATAAGAAGACAGTGCATGAATCATAAACGGCAAAACAAGGGCATAGAATCCAATAATCCCTTCAAAGACCATCAGGAGATTTACCCATTTGAGATTACTCTTTTGAATGATTCGGTTTGTTATGTACCCGCCGAGTGCAAGCCCAACCATAAAGATGGCAACAATAACACCCATTCTCTCATAGATGTAGCCGTAGATATTTTGGAAGGCGTAGAGAAGCACAATTTCCAAAGCAATACCGGTAAACCCCGTTGTGGCCAAGGCAATCAGACAGTTTGTTTTGAGTTGTTTGATGTAATAAGGGTTGAATCCTTCAACAGATGAAGGTGTGGTTGATTTGAAATCATTCAAATCCCCTCCTTTAGAAGGAGGGGACGAAGGGGTGGTAATTTTCAAATTATCTTTTTCGGCAGGAGGTGAATATCGATTTTCCCCCTGGTATTGGCTCATTACCTCATGCTTGTCGCATTTCCTTCTTAGTTTAAATTGCCTTAAAACAACATAGATTATTCTGCTTGCAAGTACAATCACAATTGGGATGAGGAACCATTGTAATTTCACATCTTTTAAGCCGTGAAAGAATCCATGCAAACGCCCACCCGTAAGCGAATCCCATAATACAAGGTTCAAAAAATAGGTAACGGGTCTTGCATCCGTATTGACAAGCAAATCCTTTCTCTGTCCTAGTTGATTTTCAATAAATTTAACCTGCTCTGGCTGGAGCAGGGTATAAAAAAGGTATTCAGTAAAGTAATCGGATTTTACCTGAGATTTTCGATATCGTTCCATGAGTGGCTCTATATCCAGGGTAATGACACCGTCCTTGTTGCATGCAAAGTAGGAGTTGGTTTGACCCGGTGTCACCAATACATTTTGAAAGGTTTCGTGCAGGGTGCGATAGAGAGAACCCGTGTAACTCCCGACTTCCTTGCCAATATAGGTAACCGCCGAGCTAACCGAGGCGATCAAAACCCCGTCAGACTTTAAAATTTTCTGCGCCTCTCTAAAAAATTCCAAGGTATAGAAACGGTTGAGGAAGGCCGTTGAGGGGTCGGGTGTATTTACCAGAATGATGTCATAGTGCTGTCTTTTTGGGGTATTTTTTACGTAATAACGACCGTCCTGGTGAATTATCGTTATCCGACTATCTGAAAGCGCCTGCCTATCCGAAGAAGAAAGATACTTGTCGGAAATTTGCAAGAGGTTTTGGTCCAGTTCCACGTAATCCAACGATTCGATAGGATGTAGAAGCATTTCTGAAACGAGTCCGCCTAATCCCGAACCAATCAAGAGCACGTGTTTCGGCGATGGATGCTGGGTCATTACCAGATGGGCAATCTGGGCGTATTCGTATTCATTGGGAAAGGCAGCGGCGTATTGTCCATTGAGATAAATGTTATATTGTTCGGCCTGTCTGCCCATATCAATATGCTGGAATTTTGAATCTGCTGAGGTCATCAGTTCAATGTGAGGGTTCAATGTTTTCCATCGCATTTTTGCAGATAATGCCTCGGCGCTGTCAGGGATTGGCGAAAACCAAACCACTATCATAACCAACGCCATACTCAGAGAAATAAAACCCAAATACCTTTTTATCTTCTTATGCTCTTCTCCACCGGAATAAACTTGTCCCTTTCTGTGAAAATGGAAAAGTAAAAAGGTCAAAAGGATAAACATGCCTACATTCAATAATGTGATGATTTTAAATGGATGAAATCTTGAGACCAGGAAAAATGAAAATACGAGTCCTCCAAAGAGACTGCCCATAGATTCTATAATGTAAACGACTCCAATGTCCACAGCGGCATCGCGGGTAGCGCCTAATATAACCTTTGATGAGAACGGAAAAATGAAACCAATGATAAAACTATAAGGGAGGATTAGTCCGATGGATGTGAGCAGTAATGGCAGGATAGAAATGTATTCGCCAATTCCGACACTCAAAAGACCGCGCACACCACGCACAAAAATAATTTGTACGGGTAATACAAAACACATAACCATCAACGTAATCACAAAAACCGTGAATGCGTGTTTAAAGGTATGTTCGATCTTTGCACCGGCAAATGCGCCAGTCGCAATACCAAGAAACCATGCGCCAAAAACGATACCCAGACACAATTCATTGCCATAAAAGATATTCAGGAACTCACGAATCAACATCACCTGGGCAATGGTTGCATAACAACCAATGGATGCAATACACAGGAATAGTAAGGTATAAACTGTTTTGCTTCGCATGTTTTTGCTTGAAATAGCTTGCTAAAAGAGTAAACTAAGAAATCACTAAATTAATTTGATAAAACCTAACCCGAATGAATTGGAAAAGACCGTAGTGGCAAGGCGCGCCTTGCCACTACAAAAAATATTTTTGCTGAAAATGTCAAAATATTTTTTGCAAGGTACCGTTCCACATAGGGTTTGCTCAATATTTTAACATATAATATCACAAACACGAATCTGGAAAAAACACCATTGTTACAAACTAAAAACCACGATAATTATTCCACTTCAAATGCTACTATAATCCGGCAAGAGGCATGGTCTAAATACGACTGGTTCGCCATACTGACCTTATTTCTCCTTACACTGGCGTACTTCTATAACGTTGTTATCCCTGACGGTTCGAGTGTACTGAGCGACCAGAACACGGACACCAGGCACCAGCTATTTTACTGGAGATATTTTGGTTTTAATACCTTAGCCAAAGGGATATTACCCCTCTGGAATCCGTACATTTACGGGGGAACACCCTTCGTAGGCGGATTGCAATCCGCCATATTTTACCCACTCAATTTGATTTATCTGATATTCCCTATTCATGTAGCTATCAATTATAGTATCATCCTCCATGTTTTTTTATCGGGCGTCTTTACCTATCTCTATCTCAGATTTATAAAGTTAAATCCGCAATCCAAAGTCCGAAATCCGCAATTGTATTCAGGCAGGCTTTCCAGAACAAGCTGCCTGGTTTCTTCCATTATATTCATGTTCTGTGCACCTCAGATATTTCATGTCTATCCGGGACACCTGCCCAATCTGTGTACGATGATATGGTTACCCCTCATCCTTTTATTCTTAGAACTGTTTATCCGCAGCAGAAATTTTTTATATGCATTCTTTGGAGGGGTTGCGGTTGCGTTTAATATATTGGCGGGACACCCTCAATACTTTTTTTACACTGCCATTGCCGTTGTTGTATACTTTATCATTCGTATAATTCAGGAATTCCGAGAACACAGGAATTGGAAATATGTCGGTCATCATGCAGCAGGCATATTCATTATATACACGATAGGCGTCTTACTTACAGCCATTCAATTATTGCCGGCCTTTGAAATGATTAAACATTCTGCCCGACAATCGCTTTCCTATGAATGGGTGGGGCAGTTCTCCTTTGCGCCGGAAAATTTTATCACCCTTTTCATTCCAGAATTCTTCGGGGATTCATTAAAAACCCCTTACTGGGGGCGATACTACCTCTGGGAGATGTCCCTGTATGTTGGTATCATTCCCTTAATGCTGTGTGCGATTGCCTCATTTTATAACAGAAATAAATTCACAAAGACATTTCTTATTATGGCGTTAATCACCACAATCCTTGCGCTAGGCAAGTTCACGCCGCTGTTTAAAATCCTTTATACTATTGTACCTGGATTCAACATGTTTCGGGGGAACTCTAAATTTATACTTATCGTAGCTTTTTCTCTTTCGGTGCTTTCAGGGTTTGGCTTTGAATACCTGCAAAATAATATAGTAAATAACAATCCTTTCCTGCCTGGCTCAAAAAAGAAAAAGCTCCCCGCCTTTCTGTATATTACAATGAGTGCAGTAGCTGCAATAAGCCTGTTCCTTTTAGTCTTCTTTCTCTTCAGGGCAGGATACGGGTCGTGGCATGGTATCATAAACAAAATTTATTTACTAGGCGACCGATACACCACATTGCCCAATTTGAAAGACACCGGGTTTCTGAGTGCAACATTTGCGATTGCAACAAAGAGCGCTGTAAAATTCATTATCCTTATGATATTAAGCCTGCTTGTCATAGGCTTATGGACAAACGGCAGGTTAAAAAGACAGATTATAATCCCCATCACCCTGGCCCTCATATTTGGAGACCTCTGGTTTTTTGGAAACCAATATATGGCAACCTTTGATTCCAGACAATGTTTTTGGGACAAGGAAATGACAAACATCATGAAAGACAATCCTGCGACGTCTCGCATCACGACCGTCGGTCATTTCGAGTTAAACC
>Ga0209211_10008417_pt1 | contig 14112 bp, 14 predicted proteins | sample RifGroA2_FD_183992 | JGI IMG/M metagenome (GOLD analysis project Ga0209211, IMG submission 183992) | Groundwater microbial communities from Rifle, Colorado, USA - Groundwater A2 (SPAdes) (version 2) | ecosystem: Environmental > Aquatic > Deep subsurface > Groundwater | place: Rifle, Colorado...
TTCTCCCCCTACCACGCGTACAATTGCCATATTCCTCCGACTTGATAATAATTATCTCGTCTGGTTTGACTGATTGTCTCTTCAAGTCCGCCAATAGTTTTTTTACCCCCTCTTCATCATTTTTAACAGTAACAACAACACTAAGATTTACCCCCATACTTCCTCGTAAACATCCGCCAACCTCTCCGTAGTTTGTTTTATCACCCATGCTCTCGTTTTATTTAAGCATTTTTGTCTTTTTTTGTACTTTTTTGTACCTTCTTGTACTTCTCTTATTGCATTAGTCAATTCCTCCGTATTCTTTACCACCTTAATCCATTCCCTCAATGGATGACAATTCAAATAGTCTTCTTTTAACTCACTATTCGCCACCGAGATAACCGGTTTCCCCATTGCAGCCGCCTCCAAAATTGACATATAGGAACTGGTAATTACCACATCCGCATTAATCAAATATTTCTGTGGATTTTTTATCATTCCGGTAACTCTCCCCAACTTCTCTGCCTGCTTCCTATAACTCCCCTCCCCGACAAAGACAATTCGTGGAAAACCCCATTGTAATTTGTGTATTTGCCTATTTGTATATTTGTATATTTGTCTACTAACCAATTTATTCAAAGCTTCCAACACCACTTCTACTCCATTTACCTCTTCCAATCTCCCCAAAAATACAATCGTTGATATACTTATTCGTTTATTTGTCGATTTATATATTTGCCTATTTATCCATTTATCCTCTAATACTCCATATACAATCTTATTCGTAGTAATTTCATACCACTTCTTAAAAAAACTCCCCACTCCAACCGTTCCATCACTCAAAAATGACGCCGCTTTCTTTTGCCACACTTCCGATCGGCTCGGAGGACAAACTCCCTCCCACCCATGAAATGTTACGAAAATAAAGTGTTTCCTTGCCGTATGACAAGATTGTCGGCCATTGAATTTATTTATCCAAATCATTGGCAGTAACGGCATTATCCACCAAAATACATCATGAATATGTAAAATATCAGTCCATCTGAATAGATTCCGGCTTTTCCACAAATACTTCCATGCTCTAAACTTATATCCCAAGCTCCCCAAGAACGAACCTTTATGCAACTCACATACCTCATCTAAACTCAATTCTTTAATTTTATGCCCGCGCCTTTTGAGCTCTTTCGTTAATAACCTAACATGCCCTTCTACTCCACCTAAATTTTTCTCTGAATTTCTTGGTGTCAGAAATAAAATATTCATTGTTTAACGGCAATTACTATTAAATCAGAAAAACCTAATAATGCCCCGAAAATATCATCAATTAATGTCAAGCCTCTAACCAAAGGTCCGCGAATAAACTTAACAATGAAGCCTAAAATTGGAAAAACGAATAAGCTATTGCGAATGATTCCCTCTGTCTCGATAACTTTTTCTACATATAATTTATTTGAGTTTAACAAATAAATAAAATTGTTTTTGTCATATCGCCTTAGATGTCCGACTTGATTATCAAATGTTTTAGTTATGCCTAATTTTACTAAGGGAGCAGAATTTAAGGGAGTTGAAAAAATTACATATCCATTATTAACTAATAAACTTCTAACTTTTTTCAAAAATTTAACTTCATTAATAACATGTTCTATTACTTCTGAACAAAGTATTAAATCAAATTTTTCAATTGAGTCAAAATCAAAAAAATTACAACTCACAAAATCAATCCTTTTTTGTAAATTTAAATATTTAGCAGATAGTTTTGACTTTTGAATTGCTATCATTGAAATATCGATCCCCACCACATTAAAGCCTTGACTTGCTAATAATAAACTTAGTGTTCCAGCCCCTGAACCAATATCTAGTATTCTTTTTGGCTTAGCTTTCCTAATGATAGGAAGAATATAACGAAAAAAATTAACATAGGTAAAATTATTATCACTAATTAATTTATGCTGAACCGCAGTATTAGCAAAATGCTTATGGTAACTATCATAAATACTTAAGGTGTTGTTCCTCATCATGCCAAATACCGCTAAACCGGTTTCATATATCAGTTAAGTTTCCTCCCCCGGGTTTATTTTTAATAAGCGCTTTAACTATCAAAATAATAACAGCCAAATTCCCATTCCAACTAGAAGCATTCCCATCACTAATTTCATCCATTTCTCAGCTTTGTGTTCCCACTCTTTCATTGAAGTCAGGTTATATCCGAACAAAATAAACCCTAAAATGATAATCAACGGCAGGACAAACAAGAAATTGTAATAGAGAAAATAAGCCACAACTCCGATCAGCGGCAGACCAGATTGGGCTAAAATATTGGCTGTACCGACGTAAAGAGGCAATGAGCACGGAGTTTCCAAAAGGGTTACCAGAAAGGCCAAAAGAATTGTGGCCGGAAGAGAGGCTTTTTGGATTAACCCCTGCAATCTGTCTTTAGCCATCACCGGAATCCGCAAATGAATCGGGCTATCCGGCCAAAATACGTCTTTCAACTGAACTAATCCCGCCAACACCATCAGACTGCCGAAGATTTTATTTAAGATTGATTTTGTGGCCCATAAATTAATTTGCGATACAAACTTATAAAATCCCAATCCGATAATTAAATAAGTTAAGAAAACCGTCAGAATATAAGCCAAACCGATAACCAACAATTGTTTTTTTTCTTTGCGGTGAAAAACCACTAGATATCCGAGAAGCATTATCATCATCCCGATGGCGCAGGGGTTAATTCCGTCGGATAATCCGGCTAAAGTTACCAGCGGAAAACTGACCAACCCGCCTTTTTCTTCCAAATAGCACGCCACCCTGGTACAAGTTTCCATAAATCAAAATTATAAACCGTTCTTTATTTCTTCTCCAACAACTCAAAAACCATTGGAATTTCTTTTTTACTAAAATAACTGGCACTTGGATCAGTTTTTATAAACCTAAGCGCCTCGTCTTTAGTGAAAAACTTAACTTGATTTATTTCTTCTTTAGGAAAATTAAAAGGACCGTTGTGGACCGAATAGTAAAGATTAATCATTTCGGTTTGGTCGGGTAATCTTACGATTAATCTTGTTATGAGCTTGCAATCAGCTTTAATGCCAAGTTCTTCCTGAAGCTCTCTTTTTGCGGTTGTTTCTGGATCATAACCTTTTTGGACATGACCGGCACACGAAATATCCCACTGACCCGGAGCTTTGTCCTTGGTCAAACTTCTTTGCTGGAGAAGGATCTCTCCCTTATCATTTAGTATCCAAATATGAACAACTCTATGAATTAATTTTGGATCTTGATGGACTTCTCCTCTTGTTGCCTCTCCGACAACTTCATCGTTCTCATTAACGAAATCAAAAACCTCATTTTGCGGATCGGTAGTAAAATTGGACATAATATTTAGTTCTGTGGTCGCACCTGGACTCGAACCAGGGACCTCCTCAATGTGAATGAGGCGCGCTAACCAACTGCGCTATGCGACCATTAGTTAATTTTACCATTGATTATCAGCTAGTAAGTTATTTATAATGGAGACAGGATGAAGAAAATATTAACCGGATTCCTGGACGTCATTGAATTCTTTGTATCCAGTTCCGCCATCGCCATTTTGATTTATTTATTTGTCACCCAACCCCATCAGGTAAACGGCAGTTCCATGTATCCTAATCTTCACGACGGAGAATTTTTGCTCACCGATAAATTGACATATAAACTCCGCAACCCCCAAAGGGGAGACATTGTTATTTTTTCCGCCCCGGCCCAAGCCCATTGCCCAACCGGTTTAAATTGCGATTTTATTAAACGCATCATCGGCATGCCAGGAGAAAGAATCAAAGTTGAAAAAGGTCAAATATTTATCAACGGAAATAAAATAACCGAACCGTATGAAAATCTGGTAAAGGGGACCGGAGGAGGATTTTCCGGCAATAGCTTCTTAATCGAAGGAGTGGAAAAAACCATTCCCGACGACCAATATGTAGTAATGGGCGACAACCGTCCCGGATCCAGCGATTCCCGCGACTGGGGAACAATATCAAAATCCGCAATAGTCGGTAAAGCTTGGTTAAGATATTGGCCGCCTAACGTAGCCGGAGTTTTAGCATTCGATAAGGCACAAATCGACAATTAGGCCGAGACGCCTTTAACAATCTTCTGCAAAGTTTCTTCTGTTTCTTCCGGAGTTCCTTTTAAAACAATTATCAACTTAGTTTCAGCCCGTGAACGGGTCAATTTAACTTTTGACTTAATCAAAGTTTTAGCTAAAACCATGTTCAGATTTTTTTCCATAGAATCTATTTGATCTGAAACAATAAATTGCTGATTCAAATTTCTGGCTCTATGGTCGCCCATTTTTTCTTTGACTCTTCTGGCCAATTCTTCCGCTCGCCTGACGTTAGCAGACTCTTTTAATAAAATCTTATAAACCTCAATCATTTCCTTGACATCAGGAATCCCAAGTAGTGCTCTGGCGTGTCCTTCTGTAATCAATCCCGAGATCAGCCCATCTTTAACTGCGTCAGGTAAAATTAATAGCCGCATCGTATTGGAGACAAAAGAAGATGATTTACTAATCCTTTTTGCAATATCAGACACGCTTAGCGAAAAATCATTCATCAGCCTTTCAAAGGCTTTAGCGCGTTCTAACGAATTTAAATCGGTCCGCTGGACATTTTCTACCAACGCCATTTCCAGCATCCCGGTCGGACTTGTTTCCTTGATTATTACCGGAACCGTTTCCAATCCTGCAATTTTAGCCGCCCGCCATCTACGTTCTCCGGCCACGATTTGATAACCCGCCGGAGTATGAGCGACAACTATCGGTTCTAAGATCCCATGCTCCCTAATCGAAGCCGCTAACTCCTGAAGTTCATCTCCCGAAACAGCTCCTCTTGGTTGAAGAGGATTAGGCTGAAGATGATTGGTCGATAACTCGGTTACCTGACGGTGATCCGGAATCATTTCGACCCTCCCGTAAGAACAGATACCATTGATTTACCCTTTCTTACCAAAAATTCCACCTTGCCTTTAGTTTTAGCGAATAAAGTATAATCGCGACCGTATCCAACGTTTCTTCCAGGATGAACACTCATTCCCCTTTGCCTAAGAATTATTTGGCCTGTATCTACTTCCTCCCCACCGTATTTTTTTACGCCCAATCTTTTCCCGGCTCTTTGCTTGTGTTGTCTAGTTTTTCCACCAGCTTTTGTATGCGCCATTTTAATCCTTTACTTCAATTTTCTCAATCATCACTCTGGTCAAATGATCGCGATGTCCCTTTACCTTACGGTAACGGGATTTTGCCTTGTAAGTGGCGATCCTAACTTTATTTCCCAAAATTTGATCAATTACTTTCCCTCTAACAATAGCCCCTTTAACTATCGGCTGACCGACTAACACTTGATCGTCATCTTTTACCAACAGAACTGAGTCAAAGACGATAGCGCCGCCTTTTTCCTTATCTAAATGAAAAATATCGATTTCCTGGCCTTCAGAAACTTGATATTGAATCCCTCCGGCTTTGATAACAGCGTATTTCACCTGCTAAATATAGCTTAAAAACAAGTAAATTTCAACCCCAACTTCCAAACTCACGATTACTCATCGCAGAAATCGCCAAAGCAAAGGTAATCGCCGTAGATAATAATGAGCTTCCGCCATAAGACATCAAAGGTAGCGTCACGCCTGTAACCGGCATAATCCCTAAGTTCATAGCTATATTAACGGTAGTTTGAAAAAATAACCATACTCCGATTCCAGAAAGTATTAATCTTTCTTCAGTCTTTTTGGATTTAACAGCTTCCCAAAGGCAAGTTCCTACAATAATTGAATACAATCCTATCGTCATTATTCCTCCGACCAATCCTAATTCTTCTACCAAATTTGCAAAAATGAAATCAGTTTGGCGTTCTGGTAAGAATCTCAATTTCCCCTGAGTACCATATCCCAATCCTCGGCCAAATAGTCCCCCTGAACCAACCGCAATTGTAGATTGAATTACGTGATAGCCAGTACCCAGCGGGTCTGAATACGGATTAATAAACGATTGTAATCTTCTTAATTGGTAATCTTTTAATCCGGATTTGGCCAAGGGCATAAATATAATTGCTAATAATATTAATCCAGTTATAAGCCGCTTAGGAGGAGACGAGGCCATAATAACCCAAACAGATATAGCCGCTAAAACTAAAGCCGATCCTAGATCCGGTTGAATTAAAACCAAGCCAAATGTCAATAAAGTAACAAAAATGTATTTGACCAACAATTTTACTTGTTTTTTTGAATTATCTGTCCAACCATTTTCTGCTAGTTTCACCGAAATTAATAATAAAATTGGTTTTGCAATTTCGCTGGCCTGAAATTGAAATCCCCCAACTTTAAGCCACCTTGAAGAACCTTTGGCGGTTTTTCCTAATAATAAAGTTAAGGATAATAAAATCAGAACTGCAAAATATGCCATCCAGGTAAAGGTTAAAATATTTTTAATTCCTATCTGGAAGATAACCCATCCAACTAACAATGAAAATACAACAGACAATGCTTGTGGCAAGACTCTTTCAGGTGAAATGCTAGCTAACATCATTAATCCCAAACCTAACAACATGGAGGCGACTATAAAAATCAGAACCGGACCTTTCATTTTAATTTCGGTATTTCTCCGAATTCGATTTTGATAGCTAAAGTGGCTTTTTTAATTTGATCTTCGAACTCTTTTGGCCACTCCGGCAATTCAACAGAAACTTTGTCATTGAGGCCAACTCCTTTTTCCTTACGCATCTTTTGAATCATCCGGATAATCTTTCTGACCTCTCCTTCTTTTTTTAACTCATCGGTTATCATGGTATCCAATTCAACCCTAACGCCTCCTCTTTCATCCCACTTCCTTTTTCCTTCTTCCTTAATCCACGTAACCCGTTTAACATTAATCTCATCCATCAACAACTCTTCTAACTCTGTCCCAATTTCCGTTAAAAGTCCGACTACTTTAATCTCGGCTAAAGGTTGCCGTAACGGTATATTTAATAATTTTCTCTGGGCATGCCCCATTCCGACAATTTCCCTAACCAGCTCCATTTGTTCAACTATTTTTTCATTGTTTTCTGTTTTCAGTTTTCTGTTTCCTGTTTTTGGCCATTCGGCCAAATGGACAGATTCTTCTCCGGTCAAATTAATATACATATAATCAGTGATATATGGCATAATAGGGGCAAGTAATCGGCACAGAGTTGTCAAAACAAAATGCATCGTCTGATAACAATGGTCTTTATCTGTATCTGCAGGCATGCCCGTCCGCAGATGAGTCAGTTGGATTGCGGCTGGGCCTACCCTTTCTCTGGATCTCCTGATATACCAAGTTGAAAAATCTTCGGTAAATTTTTCCAAAGACTCTGTCGCCGGCGCTGATAGAAATTTATCTAAAGAATCCGTAACTTTCTCAACAGTTTCATCCAATCGGACCAATATCCATTGATCTAATACATTCGTAAATCGTAAATCGTAAATCGTAAATCGCCCCTGCTTCCATCCATCTGCCTTGACATTAGTCATGAAAAATCTGAACGAGTTCCACAGAATTAGTAAAAATCTTCTTCTGATTTCATCTCCGGTTTTATATCCGAACGGCAAAACAAATGTCGGAGCGGCCTTAGCAAACATCCAACGCATGACGTCCACTCCAACTTTTTGTGCTCCCTCATTAAATTCAATCATATTTCCCCAACTTTTATGCATCGGCCGGCCATCCTCACCTACCACCGATTCAAATCCCAAAACGGTTTTGAACGGATTTCTTCCGGCCAAAACAGTTGACATAACTATCAACGAATAAAACCAATTTTTAAATTGTCCGGGAAAAGATTCTGTAATGAAATCTGCCGGAAACCAACCATTTGGCAAAGTCGAGAAAGGAATTATCCCTGCATCCAACCATGGATTTCCCACCGGTTCTATCCGCGACATCATATTTCCGCATTTTCCGCATTTCATTTTTATTTCATCAATCCATGGTTTATGCGGAGAATGACCGTCAAATTTATTCCATCCTTTCACAGCCATTTTACGAAGTTCATCTTTCCCTCCGATTACATCAAAATATCCGCATTTATCGCATTCCCAGATTGGCAATGCCAATCCCCAGAATCTATTTTTCTTGGAAACCAACCAATCGTGCATGTTGTTGAGCCAATCTAATTCCCGTTCCAGTCCAAACTCCGGAATCCACTTAATTTTCTTTGTTACCTCTTTCATCTGCTCACGCAATGTTTTTCCTTTTTCCTTTTTCCCTTTTCCTTCTTCCTTCGCTTTTCTGTCCATCGCAATATACCATTCGTCTGTCACTTTCCATACTAATTCTGTTTTGCATCTCCAGCAAGCCGGATAACGATGAGAATAATCCTGAATTTTAAACACCCAATTTTCTCCTGTTGATTTATCTCTCTCAGCAAGATACTCTAAAATAAGTTCCGGGTGCTTCTTGCCGTTTTTTCCAGTAAGAAATCCTAAATCTTCCAAATAATCAGCATTATCCCCAATAACTTGAATCATCGGCAAGCCAAGTTTTTTACCTAATTTAAAATCTTCGCTTCCAGCTGAAACAGCGGTATGTACTAATCCCGTTCCGTCTACAACCGTTATCGGCAAAATCAACGGGTCAGCAGAAACAACAGTGTGGAATTTATCCGAAAATTTACCGGCCACCTTTTTCACTGCTGGTAAATTGTCAAAAGGGCCGCTGTATTTCAATCCCAATAATTCTTTCCCCTTAACTACTTTAATTATTCCCTGGTGTTCGCTTCCAAAAACCCTATCCACTGCATCCTTGGCAACCCAAAATTTATATCCGGTTTTTCCCTTCACCAATGCATACTCTAACTTTTCATCCACCGCTACCGCAATATTAGCTGGAATCGTCCACGGCGTAGTTGTCCACACCAACAAATATTCGTTGTCTTTGTTTTCTATTTTTTGTTTTCTGTTTTTTGTTATCGGCAGCTCCAAATATATCGCCTTATGTATTACTTGCTTATAATCTTCCGTCAACATTTCGTGCTGGCTAATCGCGGTTTCGCAGCGCGGGCACCACGGCACCGAATCATTTCCCTTATATATCCACCCCCGCTGATGACAAACTTTTAAGAAATTCCATATAGCATAATTATTTTCATCTGACATAGTGTAATAGTCATGACCCCAATCAGCCCACATCCCTAAACGCTTGCTCTGCTCTGTTTGAACGGCGGCAAATTTCATTACCCTATCCCGACACTTTTGAACAAATTTCTCCACACCGTAATTTACAATTTCTTTTTTGTTATTAAAGCCCAATTCTTTTTCTACCTCCACTTCAACCCATAATCCCTGACAATCAAAACCATTTTGATATCTTCCCCTGTCACCTTTCATAGTGTGGTATTTTTGCCACAGATCTTTATACGATCTACCACGTCCATGATGAACTCCCATTGGATTATTAGCAGTAATTGGTCCGTCTAAAAATGAAAACTTTGTCGGAGATTTATCGTTTTTATGAAGATATTTTTTTACTACCCCGTTCCGGTACCAACAATCCAATAGTTCTTGCTCTATTTTAATAAAATCCGGGTAAGAAGGAAAATCTGGTGGCTGTAGATTTTTTGAAAATTTTGGCATTGAACATTCATTGTACTATCTACCCCGCCTTAAAAAGGCAGGAATATCAAATTCATCTTCGTTTTTTAGTTCACCGTTACCGGAAACATCTCCTTGATCATCAGATTTAATCACTGGGGTTGTTCCATTGGATGTTTTCTGATTCTGGTTTTGAGGAGAAACAAATTGGCGTAAAGTCCGTTGGTGAACATCAAACCCTGTACCAATAACCGTTATTCTAACCTGATCGTCCATTTCTTCATCAATGGTGGCGCCGAAAATAATGTTAGCATCTGGATCCGCAGCTTGAGCAATTATTTCAGAAGCTTCATTTACCTCAAACATCGATAAAGTAGGACCGCCGTAAATGTTATAAAGAATCCCTTTGGCTCCTTCCAAGCTAACTTCCAAAAGAGAACTGTTGATAGCCGCCCTTGCAGCTATCGCAGCCCTATTCTCACCAGTTCCATTGCCAATGCCCATCAGGGCTGAACCAGCATCTGTCATAATTGTTTTGACATCGGCAAAATCGACATTGATCAACCCAGGAATCGTAATGAGATCACTAATTCCCTGAACACCCTGTCCCAAAACCGAATCAGCAATCCGGAAAGCTTCAATTAGAGTCATCTTTTTATCGATAACATCCATCAATCTTTGATTAGGGATTACTATTAAAGTGTCCACGGTCTTTTTTAATTCCTCAATTCCTTCTTCAGCCGCCAACCGCCTACGGGCCCCTTCGAACATAAACGGTTTGGTAACTACCGCTACCGTTAATGCTCCGATTTCTTTAGCTATTTGAGCTACAACTGGAGCTCCACCAGTACCAGTACCACCACCCATTCCGGCGGTAATAAATACCATATTAGTGTCCAACAATAAATCCTTAATCTTATCGTAAGATTCTTCAGCCGCTTGTCTGCCGATTGCCGGATTAGCTCCGGATCCTAAACCTTGGGTTAAATTATCCCCGATCTGAATTTTAATCGGTGTCTGCGAAGTCAGTAAAGCTTGGGCATCAGTATTAATACACACAAAATCAACCCCCTTGATGCTTTTTGCGGCCACCATTGAAGACACGGCATTGCTACCACCGCCACCAACTCCGATGACTTTAATTTTGGCAAAAGTATTGATATCAGGTTTAACCAATCCCATATCTAATCCGAGTATATCAGAAGTTTACCCAAAAACAACCAATTAGGGAAGAAATTGCTTAACAAACTCTATTGCTCGGCCAATAATTCCTTTTGGCAATTTATCTGTAATTCCCCTGACAAATGAAGTACCACTATTGGATCGGGAAGATGGAAGATTTGACCTGGAACCATATAGAATCAAACCTTCACTAACCGCATATGCAGGTTCCCGTCGGACATCGTCTACTAAACCATTTAAAGTATGAGGCGATCCTAGCCTAGTGGGCATAGATAACGCTCTCTTACAAATTATGTCTACTTCGACGGTTTTAGCACCACCACCAGTAATTACTATCCCGGCCGGTGTTCTACCTCCAAACCCGGATTCCTTAATTGATTCTCCTACCATCGAGAATATCTCTTGGAGCCTAGGCCTGATAATTCCCTCTACTAAAGTTTTCCTGGAAGTTTTAATGTGTTCCTCGGCTCCGAATTTGGCTAAATCTAAATCACCTTCTTTAGAGTCTTCTTCTTTTCCTTCTTTATCTATTTCCTGCATCTTAATTTTATCGCCAAGATGTTTTTTGACTTCTTCGGCCACATCCAGTCCCAATCTCATGCCTATGGCTAAATCATTGGTAATATTCTTAGCTCCTATCGGCAAAACTACAGAGTGGGCTAACGATCCATCAACCCAAATAGCGATGGACGTCGTTCCACCACCAATATCAACTAATACTACTCCCAGCTCTTTTTCAGTAGCCGTTAGAACGGATTCTGAAGCCGCCAAACCACTATAAACCAAACCCTCAACCCCTATCCCTAATTCAGTTATGCATTTAGTTAAATTTCTGATTGAAGTAGTCGATCCTAAAACCAAATGGGCTTCAGCCTCCAGCCTAACTCCGTTCATACTAATCGGATCCTTAATACCTTCCTGGCTATCGACTTTATATTGCCTAGGTAAAACATGCAGAACTTCTTGAGCTGCCGGTAAAGATACCGCCCGAGCAGAATCAATCACCCTACGGACATCATTTTCAGTAATTTCTCCCTCTGGCTCTGATACGGCCACTACACCCGTACTGTTTTTACTGGCAATTTGAGAACCACCAATATTTATAAATGCTTTGGAGATAGATAATCCTGCCATTCTCTCTGCAGCTTCTACTGATGCAGTGATAGACTTGATGGCTTCATCAATATCTACAATTTGAGACTTTTTTACCCCAGAAGAAGGCTGGCTGGCTACTCCAACCACATTAATACTCTGAGTTTCTTCCGAATGAAGAGCGATTAAAGTCGTAATCTTACTACTTCCGATATCTATCCCAACAATGGGTTGCGATTTCACCATATATTTTTTGGGCAATTAATTTTTAATTACCGGATAATTAAATCTTAAATCAATCTCCTTTGGCACCGGTTGATTACTTATTCTAGCCTGATTCCTCCAGAGTTGCAAGAATGCCAATTTATCAGACGGTCCAGCCAGAGGATACTTAACTCTTATCTTTTCAGGCAAATAAAAAATTATAGTGTCATTTAATATCTCAATCGAGTCAGGAGAAAAAAACGAATAAATTTCATCGACGATTGGAATCGCTGATACCAAGTTCTTTGGCAAATCTTGTCCTGGACTAAAAGCAGAAATTTCACTCCAAACTATTAGGGGTAATCCCATTACCTGTCTTTCTCCTATAACTCTACCCTGTTCATCAACTAATAATCCATTTAATAAATTTTTGTCCGATACTATCTGAATTAACGGAACTCTGGTTTTAAGTTCCGCCACCAAAGTCAGAGGAAATATAAGTCCAATCTTGGCTGATTTTAATCTGAAATCGGCCTTTAACAGTTTTTCTTCCAGTTCTAAGGGTTTGACTTTATAAATACTTTGCCCGTAATTTCTGGATAATTCGGCAAAAACGTCAGGAGGGCAAGCTGAATCATCAACCTGACATTTAATTGTTTGAATGGTCAAATATTTTACGCCAAAATAGATCAAACCTGACAACCCGAAAAAGATCAACCACCACCTGAATTTGACAATTTCAATCATAATACTTTAACTACCAAATCCAACAATTTTGAGGCCGCATTAGGAACGATCAACTGTCTGGCTTTTTCTGCTCCTTTTTCCTTTATCAGTTCATAATTTTTATTAACCCGGAGGATCACTTCCAATAATTTTTCAGAAGTTAAATCATCTTGATTAAGTACCGTAGCCAAACTTGTTTCAGCTAACAAATTAGCATTAACCTGTTGTTCTCTTCCGCTAGAAATCGGTAAAGGAATCAACACTGATGGAATTCCAAAATAAGATAAATATGTTACCGTATTTGCTCCAGAACGTCCGACTACTATTTTAGATTCTGAAAAAATTTTTGCCACAACCGGAGTCGGAAACCAAGTAGCTGAAACATAATTTTCCATTTTCCGGGAAACCAAATTTCCAGTTTGATGGTAAACTAAAAAAAGCTTAGTTAACACTGGTAATATCGGTTCAACCAAACGGTTAATAGTTTGAGATCCCTGACTTCCGCCGGTAATAAATAAAACATCCGGATGGTTTTTTTTATTTTTGGCCGAAATAATTTCCCGAGGGATGGGATTTCCGGTTAATATCGATCTGCCACTTACAGTTTTAGCCCAGGAAACAGCGGAATAATCGGCCAGGATTTTGGCTATTTTATTGGCCAACCCCCAGATCAAAGTCTGTTCATGAACGATAATCGGCACACCTGATATTTTGGCACCAATAATAATCGGAACAGACGCATATCCTCCAAAAGACACCACTACATTGGGTTTTATTTGCTTAACCAATATTAAACCCCTGATTAATCCTCCGGGAATTTTGAGAAATTCCGTTAAAATTGAAATAGACATATACCGATTAAGTTTGGCAAACGAAATCGGAATGAATTCGGCTCCAACCATCGTTATTTCCTCTTCTTCAACAGACATCTTTTCTTGATTAATTTTTTTCCGACCGATATAAACTACCCTTGAACCAGGAAAACGGGAAAATATTTCCTGAGTTAAAGCTACCGCCGGAGTAATGTGCGTTCCGGTCAGAAGAAACGTTTTCTGTTCTTTGTTTTCTGTTCTTTGTTTTCTGTTCTTCATTTCTGGGTTAAGTTTATCCTAAACAATATTCCCAATGTCAGCATTTGAACAATTAAACTTGAACCCCCGTATGAAATAAACGGCAAAGGAACTCCTGTCATTGGTACTAAAGCCGTCAGTGATCCCAAATTTACCAAAGTTTGAATAGATAACCACCCGCTTAAACCCACAGCTAACAACCTCCTGTAATCGTCATTCTCCCTCAATGCTACTCTAAAAAATTGCCAATACAACAATACAAAAATTAATATTA
>Ga0209211_10008421_pt1 | contig 14111 bp, 10 predicted proteins | sample RifGroA2_FD_183992 | JGI IMG/M metagenome (GOLD analysis project Ga0209211, IMG submission 183992) | Groundwater microbial communities from Rifle, Colorado, USA - Groundwater A2 (SPAdes) (version 2) | ecosystem: Environmental > Aquatic > Deep subsurface > Groundwater | place: Rifle, Colorado...
GGTATCGCGCGCATCACCGATTCGAGCAAGACCAAAACCGGCATGGTGCTGGGCACGCCATCGTATATGTCGCCGGAACAGTTGGCCGGAAAAAAAATCCAGGGTGGCTCCGACCTGTTCTCGCTGGGGGTGAGCTTGTACCAACTGGCTTGTGGTAAGCTCCCATTTAAAGGAGATTCGATGGCGCAGCTGATGTACCGGATCGCCAACGAAACACACACCGATATTTTGAGCATCCGAGCGGATTTGCCGCCGTGCCTGGTGGCAATCGTCAACAAGTCGTTGGCCAAACAGAACGAAGACCGTTATGCCAATGGTGCGGAGATGGCCGAAGCATTGCGCCAATGCGCAGCCGGCTTGCAGGAGTGAACTATGAAAATAGAAGACGCGCTTGAAATAGTCAGTCAAACCAACCCGGGGATGGTGCGCTCGCACAACGAAGACAGCGTTGCGCAGGAATTGGCTTGCGGCCTGGTCGTGCTGGCAGATGGGATGGGTGGCTATAATGCCGGTGAAGTGGCGAGCGGCATTGCCGTTTCGGTGGTCGCGACGGAAGTCTGCCAACACCTGCAGGATGCGAGCCCGACGGACCGCGATGAGGCAAGCGGCGAGGAGTTGGGGGTGGCGCTGCTACGCGACAATATTCAGCGGGCGAACGCTTCGATTTTCCATGCCGCACAGAGCCAGCCGCAATATGCGGGGATGGGCACAACCATCGTTGCCGGACTGTTTTATGACAACCGCGTGGTTGTCGGCCATGTGGGGGATTCGCGCATGTACCGGCTGCGCGGCGAGGTGCTGGAAACGATCACCCGCGACCACTCCCTGCTGCAGGAACAGATTGACGGCGGGATGATCAGCGTCGAGGATGCGCGCGTGTCCAAGAACAAGAATCTGGTCACGCGAGCGGTCGGGATCGATGCCGAAGTGGTGCCGGAAATTCATGTGCATGACGCGCTGGTCGGGGATATTTACCTGTTGTGCTCGGATGGACTGAACGACATGGTGGAAGACGAGGATATTCAGTCGACGCTGTATGCGATGCAGGGCAATCTGCCGCTGGCGGCGGAGCAATTGATCCAGATGGCGAATGATAACGGTGGCCGCGATAATGTTTCGGTGATGCTGGTAAAGGTAAACGGCAAATTTGCCGCGCCGCGTGGCTGGTTGGCAAAGCTGCTCCATTGGTTTAAAAAATAATTGGCGGTTTAAGAAATAGTTGCTGGCTTAAGAAGAAATAATCGGCTCAAAATTGGGGAAGGGTCAAGACTATGGCTGCAAAATTGATACTTAGCATGGATGGGGTGGTACTCAAGGAATACCCATTGAGCAAGGAGCGCATGACCATCGGGCGCAAGGCGCACAACGATATTGTCATCGACAATCTGGCGGTGAGCGGCGAACATGCCGCGATCATTACCATCCAGCACGACTCCTTTCTCGAGGATCTGGACAGCACCAACGGGCTGGAAGTGAATGGGGTTGCAACCAAAAAGCACTTTTTGCAAAACAATGACCTGGTAGAAATCGGCAAATACAAGCTGAAATACGTTAATGACCAGGCCGGCCAGGTGAGTCCGGCTGATTTCGAGAAGACCATGGTGCTGCGTGCGCCAGTCAAGGAGGCTGCTCCAGGCGCGGAAAAAGGCGATGCAACTGCAGGTTTTATGAAAATGCAAGTCACTCCGAATGCCAAACCGGCAGCAGAAGCGATAGAGAAAACCGGCAAATTTGATGCGCATCAGCCGAACCCGGCGGTTGCCTCTCCAGTTGTACCGCAGGTTGTCCAGCCGGCTGTGGCCGCCTCCGCGCCGCAGGCGGCAGTGGTGCAAATCCTGACCGGCCCCAATGCCGGCAAGGAGTTGGAGTTGGTTAAAAATCTCACCACGCTGGGCAAACCCGGCGTACAGGTGGCAGTCCTGACCCGCCGCCCGCACGGCTATTTTATTACCCACGTGGAAGGCGTAAACCATCCGATGGTGAACGGAATGTCATTGGGCGACCAGCCGCATCAGCTGAATGATCATGATGTGATCGAGCTGGCCGGAGTGAAGATGGAGTTTTATTTCAAGGGGTAACAGAAGGCAAAAACCGCAGGGGCAATCCCCCGTGGCTGCCTTGTTGAATAGAGGAGAAAGTTTTGAGGTTTGAGATGCGAGGACTGAGGATAACTCCTCTCCCTTTACCTTGTATCAATTCTATGCCCGGCAAGCCGGGCGGCGGGCTGCCTGTTGTACCCCTTGCGGGCGCTTCTGCCACCTTCATCACCTGCCGGGATATGTAGCGTGAAAAAAAATGCCATATTAATCGGGATAGGGCTGCTGATCGTTTTGGTTTTTGCCGGCAACGCCGCGCGTTTCTATCGGCTGAATTTTGTCGATCAGCTGTCCGCCATCCTGTACGACTACCGTTTGCAGCTGACCATGCCACGCACGGTGGACGATCGCATCGTCATTCTCGACATCGATGAAAAAAGCCTCAAGGAGGAAGGCCGCTGGCCGTGGAGCCGGGACCGCCTCAGCCTGTTGATGGACAAGCTGTTCGATAAGTATGGCGTCGCAGTGGTCGGGTTCGATGTGGTCTTTGCCGAAAAAGACGAGAGTTCGGGACTCAAGGTATTGCAGAAAATCGGGCAGAACCAGCTCAAGGGCGATGCGCAATTTCAGGCGACATTGGCCCAGATTCAACCGCAACTCGAATACGACAGCCTGTTCGCCGACAAGATCAGGAACCGCAACGTGGTATTGGGGTATTACCTGACCAACCAGAAAGGCGCCAATATATCGGGGGCATTGCCCGAGCCGGCTTTCCCGTCCGGCACGTTCAAGGGGAGGCAGATCGGCTTTACGGCTTGGAACGGTTACGGGGCAAATCTTCCTGAGTTGCAGAAAGCTGCCGCAAGCGCCGGACACTTCAATCCGCTGGTGGATGATGATGGAGAGGTGCGGCGTGTACCGATGCTCGCGGAATATGGTGGCGCCTATTACGAATCCTTATCGCTCGCGATGGTGCGCATCCTGTTTGGCCAACCCGAATTGCTGCCGGGTTTTGCCGAGGGCAAGAGCAACGGGTATGGCGGCCTGGAGTGGCTGGAACTGGATACGGCCGGCAGCAAGTTGAAAATCCCGGTGGATCAAAATGTGGCTGCCTTTGTGCCGTACCGCGGCGAGCAAGGGAGCTTCCGCTATATTTCGGTTGCAGACGTGCTGCACGACCGTGTCGAGATTGCCCAACTCAAGGACAAGATCGTGCTGGTGGGCACCACGGCTCCTGGACTGCTGGATATGCGCGCCACGCCGGTGGCGGAGGTTTATCCGGGGGTGGAAGTCCATGCCAACATGATTTCCGGTATTCTCGATCAAAACCTGAAGGAGCAGCCTGCCTACATGGTTGGAGCCGAGGTGGTCTGGCTGTTGCTGATCGGTGTCGCCCTGAGTTTTTTGTTGCCGGCCTTGAGTCCCGCCAAGGCCATGCTGGCCTCGGCGTTGATGTTCGCCACAACCATAGGGCTGAGCCTGGCGGCTTGGCACTATGGCAATGTGGTGATGCTGGTGGCGAACAGCCTGGTGATGATCGCTTTGTTGTTTGCGCTGGACATGTCCTACGGTTACTTCGTCGAATCGCGCACCAAGCGCCAGATTACCGGTTTGTTCGGCCAATATGTGCCGAGCGAACTGGTCGAGGAAATGGCCGAGCATCCGGAAAGCGTGTCCATGGAAGGCGAGAGCCGCGAGATGACCATCCTGTTCTCCGATGTGCGTGGTTTTACCACTATTTCGGAGGGGCTGGATCCGAAGGAATTGACGCTGTTGATGAACGAGTTCCTGACCCCGTTGTCTCGCGTTGTTTATAAACATCGCGGCACGATAGACAAGTATATGGGCGACTGCATCATGGCGTTCTGGGGCGCCCCCCTGCCGGATGAGAACCATGCGCACAATGCCATATTGGCGGGCATCGAGATGCAGGCGACCCTGAAAGCCTTGCAGCCGCATTTCAAGGAGCGCGGCTGGCCGGAAATTCGCATTGGCGTGGGCATCAATACCGGGCGTGTCAGTGTCGGCAATATGGGCTCGGAAGTGCGTGTGGCTTACACGGTGATGGGCGATGCGGTGAACCTTGCCTCGCGGCTGGAAGGCATCACCAAACAATACGGTGTCGGCGTGGTTGTCGGTGAAAATACCAAAAATATCGTAACCGATTTTGTTTATCGCGAGCTTGACCATGTGCGGGTAAAAGGCAAGGATAAGCCCGTAGCGATTTACGAGCCGGTCGGCTTGCTCAACGAAGTGAGCAAGGCGCTACAGGATGAAGTCAAGCTGTTCCATGAAGTGCGCCGCCTGTATCGCAAGCAGGATTGGGATCAGGCGGAATTGCAACTGATGAATTTGCAGCGCATGTCGCCGGAAACCGCGCTGTATGGAATCTACGTCGAGCGCATCGCCTACTTCCGTAAAAATCCGCCGGCTGCGGCGTGGGATGGCGTGTTTGTGTTTCAAACGAAATAGGGAGTAGTAAGTGGTAAGTGGTAAGTGGTAAGTGGTAAGTGGGGAGTGGTAAGTGGGTTTCCCACTTCCCACTGAGGCACGCAGTGCCGCTCCACTTCCTACTGAGGCGCACAGCGCCGCTCTACTTACTACTTCCCACTGAGGCGCGCAGCGCCGCCCCACTTTCCACTTACCAGAAAAAGGTGACAAAACAATGAAGCTCAGGACTCTGGGGTGCAGCGGCGGGATCGGTGGCAATCTGCGCACCACCTCGTTCCTGCTCGATCATGACGTGCTGATCGATGCGGGAACGGGCGTCAATGAACTCAGTCTCACCGAGATCAGCATGATCGACCATGTTTTTATCACCCATTCGCATCTCGACCATATCGCCTGCCTTCCGTTCATGGTGGATAGTGCATGGGCCATGCGCGATCGCCCATTGACCATTTACGCCATTGAGGAGACGCTGGACACCCTGAAACAACATACTTTTAACTGGAAAATATGGCCGGATTTCAGCGAGATTCCCGATGCCCGGCAACCTTCCATGCGTTACCAGGCGATAGAGCTGGGCGAGACTGTCATATTGGATGGGCGCAGGATAACCGCCATTCCGGCCAATCATGCCGTACCTGCGGTTGGCTTTCACCTGGATAGCGGCAAGGCGAGTCTGGTATATAGCGGGGATACCACCACCAACGATGCGGTATGGGAGGTGGTCAACCGGATTGAAAATTTGCGCTATCTCATCATTGAAACCGCATTCTCGGATAACGAAATAGAGTTGGCGGTTCTTGCCAAGCATCTTTGCCCCAGTTTATTGATCGAGGAATTGAAAAAATTCCAGCGTGAGGCGGAGATATTTGTCGCTCACCTGAAACCCGGTGAGGTGGAACTGACCATGCAGCAAATCGAAAGCGGCATTCATGACCGGCATCCCAAGATGTTGTTGAACAATCAGGAATTCGAATTCTAGAAAGCAGGCGATGAATGTGCCATTGAATGACATACGCAAGGCAATGGGTGTGCTGGAACGCAGCAAATTGCCTGCTGCCAAAGCGGGCGGCGCAGCACAGCTGCGGCGTTCATTTTGGCTCAGGCAGGATACGATATGCAGGTTTTGGATGACGGGCTACGGTCGGTGCGGCACTAGCTTGATGAAAAAGGCAAGGGAGCAAGAATGAGTACAGTCATGGCGGGCAATGCCGCAACAGGTAACGTCGGTGAAATCAGCCTCAAGCTTGAGTTCACCAAGAACCTCAATCACGTCATCAACAAGATACACGCCACCAGCAATATTGACGAAATCATGCTGGATGTCAGCAAGGACATCTGCACGCTGTTCAATGCCGACCGGCTGACCATCTATGTGGTAGGCGAAGACAATGCTTCGCTTATTTCCAAGGTCAAAACCGGCCTGAATTCCTTCAAGGATCTCAAGCTGCCGATCGCCGAACAGAGCGTTGCCGGTTACGCGGCAATGCACAGAAAACTGCTCAACATCAAGGATGTCTATGACGGGCAGGAACTGGCCGCCTATAGCCCGCAGTTGCGGTTTCTGCAGGAGGTGGACAAACGCACCGGTTACCGCACCAAGCAGATGCTGGTCGCACCGATTCTGGATACCGGCGGCGATCTGGTCGGCGTCATCCAGGTCATAAATAACAAAGCTGGCGCCCCTTTTGCGGCGATGGTCGAGGAAGGTGTGCAGGAACTGGCGCAGACGATGGCAGTGGCATTGCGCCAGCGCCAGCAGAATACGACGGTTAAAACCAAGTATGACTACCTGGTGGCCGATGCGGTGCTCTCCACGGCGGAATTCGAATTGGCAACCCGCACCGCACGCCGCAAAGGCATTGACATCGAGGAGGTGCTGATCGATGAATTCCAGGTCAGCGCCGCCGCGTTGGGTAATGCATTATCCAGCTTCTTCGGGGTTGCTTACGAGCCACACAAGGCGGACCGTATCAAGCCGGCCGATTTGCTGAAAAACCTGAAGCGGGAATATGTGGAAAGCAGCCACTGGATCCCGATCGAGGAGACCCAGGAGGGGCTGGTCATTTTGACCACCGACCCCGAGCGGATCCAGACCTCGCGGGTGGTCAACAACATTTTCCCCAAGAACCGCCTGGTCTATAAGGTTTGCTCGCAACGCGAATTCAAGCAGACCCTGGATTTGTTCTATGGCGGAAGCTCTGACGCAAGTGGCGGCTTCGCTACGGACGAATCGTCGATGGATGATTTGCTGACCAGCATGGGCGGCGAAGAAGAAGAAGGCGCCGGCGCCAGCCAGGAAGATGTCAGTGCCGCCGCCGATAACGAGCTGGTCAAACTGGTCAACAAGGTCATCGTCGATGCGTACCGGATGGGCGCGTCGGACATTCACATTGAACCGGGGCCTGGCAAGGCCAAGACACTGATTCGCGTGCGCAAGGACGGCTCGCTGCTGAATTACATCGAAGTGCCGTCCACTTATCGTAACGCGTTGGTGACGCGCCTCAAGATCATGTGCGACCTGGATATTTCCGAGAAGCGCAAGCCGCAGGACGGCAAGATCAAGTTCAAGAAATACGGGCCGCTGGACATCGAGTTGCGCGTCGCAACCATCCCGTCACAGGGCGGGGTCGAGGATGTGGTGATGCGTATTCTCGCTTCCGGCGAACCGTTGCCGCTGGAGAAAATGGGCTTCTCGGCGCGCAATAATGAGCTGATCAAGGAAACTGTCAGCAAACCATACGGGTTGTTCTTCGTGTGCGGCCCAACCGGTTCCGGCAAAACCACCACGCTGCATTCCATCCTCAAATACATCAACAAGCCGGACACCAAGATATGGACGGCGGAAGACCCGGTGGAAATTACCCAGAAGGGCTTGCGCCAGGTACAGATCAACAAGAAGGCGGGGCTGGACTTTGCGACCATCATGCGCGCCTTCCTGCGCGCCGATCCGGACGTGATCATGGTCGGCGAAATGCGCGACAAGGAAACTGTGTCCATCGGCATCGAAGCCTCACTCACCGGCCATCTGGTGTTTGCCACCCTGCACACCAACAGCGCGCCGGAATCCATCAATCGCTTGCTGGATATGGGTATGGACCCGTTCAACTTTGCCGATGCACTGCTGGGTATTCTGGCGCAGCGTTTGGGGAAGCGCCTGTGCGGCGACTGCAAGAAACCGCATACCGCAACAGCCGAGGAAATAAAATCGCTGCTCACCGAATACAGCAGCGAATTGCTCAATACCGCGACCTGGAAAAAAGACCCGGCCGCCGCGACCAAGGCGCTGTATGCCGAGTGGGTCAAGCTGTTTGCCGATGACAAGGGACAATTTACGCTGTATGAACCGGTCGGCTGCGACAAATGCACCGGCACCGGCTATCGCGGGCGTGTCGGCTTGCACGAACTGCTGATCGGCACCGACCCGATCAAGAAGGCCATTCAGGAACATGCACGCGTCGCCGAGTTGCTGGCCATCGCGCTTGAAGAAGGCATGCATACCCTGAAGCAGGACGGCATGGAAAAGGTGCTGCAGGGCATAACCGATATGCATCAGATACGCGCAGTTTGTATCAAGTGAGTTATTAGCGGCTAACGACTGACGACTAACCCATGGATTCTGCGGATAATCTGCTGCATCGCCTCAAGGAACTCAACGAGATCGGCATCGCGCTGTCGCAGCAGCACGACATCAACAGCCTGCTCGAAACGATTCTGGTGGCGGCCAAGCGCATCACCAACGCCGACGCCGGTACGCTTTATTTGCATGAGCCGGAGCAGCGGGTGCTGCGCTTTGAGATCATGCGCACCGATTCGCTGAAGATTGCGATGGGCGGCACCAGCGGCATACCGATTAACTTGCCTCCGATCCGGCTTTACGATGAGGCCGGCAACCCCAATCACAACAACGTGGCGAGCCACTCGTCACTTAGCGGTGAGGCGGTTAATATCCCAGATGCCTATACGGCGCAGGGTTTCGATTTTTCCGGCACCAAAAAATTCGACAGTATGACCGGCTACCGTTCCCAATCCTTTCTTACCGTGCCGATGCGTGACCACGATGATCAAATCATCGGCGTGCTGCAACTCATCAATGCGCAAGACCGGCAAAGCGGCGCTATCGTTCCGTTTTCAGGCGACGATCAGCAGTTGCTGGAGTCGCTCGCTTCACAGGCGGCCATCGCACTCACCAATCGCCGCCTGATTTGGCAATTGGAAGAATTGTTCGAGTCCCTTATCCAACTCATCAATACCGCGATTGACGACAAATCGCCTTATACCGGCGGGCACTGCGCGCGCGTGCCGGTGCTGACCATGATGATTGCCGAAGCGGTCGACCGCACCAACAGCGGCCCGCTCAAGGATTTTGCGATGACCGACAAGGACCGGTACGAGCTAAAAATCGCCGGCCTGCTGCACGATTGCGGCAAAATCACCACTCCGGTGCATGTGGTGGACAAGTCAACCAAACTCCATACCTTGTTTGACCGCATCCATTTGATCGATACGCGTTTCGAGGTGCTCAAGCGCGACGCGGAAATTGCCATGCTGCGCGCGCTGTCTTGTTCCCCTCTCCCGCAGGCGGGAGAGGGGTCAGGGGTGAGGGACGTGGAAGAAACCGCAATCCGCGCCGAATACGAGGCGCGCATCCGCCAACTCGACGACGACCGGGAATTTCTGCGCCACTGCAATATCGGCGGCGAGGCCATGTCGGATGAGGCGCAGCAGCGCGTGCGCCAAATCGCCGCCTATCAATGGTGCGATGCCGATGGAAAAACGGGCAATTTTGCGAGCATCCGCTCTGCGGATTGCCTGCTTAAACCATTTCTCAGCGACGATGAAGTCGATAACCTCAGCATACGCGCCGGCACATTGACTGCGGCGGAACGCGAGATCATCAATCACCACATTGCCGTCACCATCAAGATGCTGGAGGCCCTGCCGTGGCCCAAACAGCTCCAGAATGTGCCGGAATACGCGGGCGGGCACCACGAGCGCATGGACGGCAAGGGCTACCCGCGCGGACTGACCCGCGAGCAGATGTCGGTGCAGGCGCGGGTGATGGGGATCGCCGATATCTTCGAGGCGCTCACCGCCAAAGACCGCCCCTACAAGGCAGGCAAGACCTTGACCGAATCGCTGACCATACTCGGAAAACTCAAGCTGGGCGGGCATATCGATCCCGACCTGTTCGATGTGTTCATTCGCGAAAAAGTCTATCTGGATTACGCCAGGCAATTTCTCGCACCCGAGCAGATCGATGAGGTGGATTTGAGCAAGATTCCGGGTGTGAATTTGGAGCCATGACAGGCGGCCAAGCGTGATGCCCCGTCAATCCGAAAAATTTTCCGGCCACAGCCGGGCAGTATGGATCACGGCAAGAATTTCGACAGCGGAAGGCATGACCTGATAAGCCGCAATGTAAGGGAGATTGGCTATGACGAATTCACGGGTGTTTTCAACGCGCCCCGGTCTGCCTGCCAGAGGGGTATGGGCAAGCTGCATGGTCTCCTTGTGGATGGCAGAAACAACACGATTGGCGGCTTGCGGGTTTTCTTGCCGGATATGGGCGTCAATCTCGGCCAAGTCCAATTGGGCGTTTCTGCGCCAGCAGACTTTCACGATGCCGCGTCGCTCCGGGCTGCAAAAAAGGCATCCATTTCATCCTCCGGCACCAAGTCTGATTGACGTGCAGCATCTATTTTTTCGCGCCACCAGATTTGACGCTTGACGTAGGACTCGACCGCAACAGCAGCCACAAATGACTTTGAACGATGAGCGTCCCCGGCAATTCTCTCGAGAGCATCCTTGGTCTCACGGCTCAGGCGGACGGTCAGAACAGCAATATCAGGCATGATATCTCCATAAAGTTATTGGCACACTGGCGATAATAACACGGTGAATTATAGCCGGACTGTAACAGTCAGCGTGGGCAGATAACGTTGAAATGCGGCGTATGCAACTGCCGGAAATCGTCACTCCGCTGACGAGTTTGGGGTGAAAGCTGGCGGAGAAAAGCTGATTGATCTTTTGATAACATCGATAAAACAATCAGTTGTAATGCTGGCACGGTCATTGCGTTACTTATTGCAACACACGCTTTGGTGTGTTAACCAGCGACTTGGCTGGCGTAGTTTGACAGCCTAGTCGAATGGCTATACAGAGTTTCTTAAAGGAGATTTAAACATGAAACAAATCCAAAAAGGTTTTACCCTGATCGAATTGATGATCGTGGTCGCGATTATCGGTATTCTGGCCGCGGTGGCGATTCCGGCTTACAGCGACTACACCAAGAAAGCCAAATTCACGGAGGTTGTACAAGCCACTCAGGCTGTCAAAACTGCCGTGGAAATTTGTGCCACTGAGCTAAACGATCTTACTGGTTGCGCTGCGGGTAGTAACGGCATCCCTGCTACGATTGGCGCTTCTGATGGTGGTGTGGCTGCAGGAAAATATGTTGCTTATGTGACTACTGCTGATGAAGGTATAATTACTGCGCAAGCGATTCCTGCTATTGATGGTTCCACAGCAGGTACGGGCGCGACAATCGTGTTGACACCAGTCTACAGCTCCACTACTGGTGTCAAATGGACCACTTCAGGCACTTGCTCGCCAAAACTTTGCAAGGCGGACTGATCTGTTTCATAAACTGTGCGATGACACCCCTCACTAGTGAGGGGTGTTTTTTTTGGGGAAATTAATGTTTCGAACCTGCGCGCAATCTACAGCGGCACAATCAATGCTGCAAAAATATGCCTGCACATGGATTCCAGTACTAGCGCTGGCGCTGGCAGTCGCGGCACTGTACGGACAGTTCCTGTGGAACCCGATCCTGTTTGATGATATGTATTTCTTCATGCTGGATAACGCGGGCAATCAGCCAATTTCCAACTATCACTACGCATTGTTTGAATTGCGCTCGCTGCCTTATGCCACGCTGGCCTGGACCAAAGCATGGTTCGGCTTGGACCTGATCAATTTCCGGGTGGGTAACCTGCTGCTACATGCGGCGGCGGTATTAGCGCTATTTTTCTTTCTCGCGAAGTTGTTTGCGGTGGTATGCGACGAACACAACCAAGCAGGGTTGAGTCCGCGCCTTGCCGCCTTTTTTGCCGCGCTGTTGTTTGCGTTGCATCCAGTGGCCACTTATGCGACAGGTTATCTGGTGCAGCGCACCATCGTGATGGCGACGCTGTTTGCCCTGCTGTCCATGCTGGCCTACGTGCATGGCAGTGTTCGGCACAAGCCGCTATGGCTGTGGATGAGCGTGCCCTTTTATTTTATGGCGGTGTTCTCCAAAGAGCACTCCATCATGTTGCCGTTCGCGCTGTTGGCGTTGACCATGCTGTTGCATGACGATTGGCGGGCAAAACTCAAGCAAAGATGGGCAATCTTTGTTGCGCTCGCGGCGATTGAGCTGTTGGTATTATTAATCAGCAGAGGCTTGCTCGGTTCAGTATATGAGATATACGCGCCGGAAATGTTGCGGCAAAATGAGAGCGAATTGGCCTATCCACGAAGTGTTATCACTCAATCCTGGCTGTTTTTTAAATATGCGGTGCTGTGGTTACTTCCCAATCCAGCCTGGATGTCCATTGATATACGCGAGCCGTTCGTGCGGTCGCTGCTTTCTCCCTATCTGATCGCCGCTGTATGCTTCGTTGCGTGGGGCATGGGCGCGTTCTGGTTGTTGCTGAAACGCGGGAGAATGGGGCTAGCGGGGTTCGCCTTGCTGTTCCCGTGGCTGATGTTCTTTACCGAATTTTCCACTGTGCGCATACAGGAAATATTTGTTCTATATCGCAGCTACCTGTGGGCGGTAGGTGCTTTTTGTCTGTTGCCGGTGATATTTACCAAGGTCAATGTTCGTGTGGCTTCAATTACCCTGGCGATCATCGCGCTGGCGATGTTTGCGGTCTCGATGGAGCGTTTGATGACCTTTTCACACCCTGTATTACTGTGGGACGATGCGGAAAAACTGGTCAAAGGACGCACAGACTTGCCGGGAGCATACCGGATTTACTATAACCGTGGAACCGAGCTGATTAAAATTGACCAACCAGGTCAAGCTATCGCTGACTTGAAACAAGCTGTTGCGTTAAACAGGAACTTTGTGGAAGCGCATGGTAATTTGGGAGGTGCCTATTTCAAAAAAGGCGACTGGCAAAACGCGGTTGCATCATTCAGCAACGCTATTGAAATTGCCCATAGCACGAGCAAATATTTAAATCCCCGCTACGTTTATGGTCGAGCGCAAGCGTATGAAAATATGGGTGACATACCAAAAGCGCAAGCCGACTATAAGGAAAGTTGCCGGTTATTCAACAAGGGATGTGAAAAGCTACCCGGAAAAAACTTCAGCAAAGAGAACCTCTAAAACCGCAGAGAAAATAGGGGGCACGGTTTTCACCCCTCTCCCCAATTCCTGCCATGCCGCACCGAAGAGAACAGGGGACACCCATACCGGCCCCTGTCAACCCGAGAGCGGGTGAGCGTAGCGTTTCCGTCGAATGGCAGTGTTGGAAGGCGCTACTCTTTTCCGGTCTATGCATACTCTTTCAACATGCGGTTTTGGTTGCCAGGCTAACTGAAAATTTCACACCAAGTCATGCGTACATGAGACGCCCGGATGATTCTGGAATGGTGCAGCCTAGTGCTTGGGCCGTTTCAAGCCATTCGGCAATGAAGTTTCGGTGTTATTCGCGGCCTCTTGATAGGTTGCGCACCTGCTTTACTTGATAGGCTTTCGCTTTATTGCCAATTGGTTGTAGGTTGATGATTTACACAACATTGTGTTTCGTGTAAATGAAGTGGCCACCATTGATGCATACTTCGAACCCTAGCGATTCAAGAGTATATTGCAGGTCAGAAAATGCAATATTTTGATCTGACGAACCACGCAGTATTGCGGTAAACATGTTTTCCAGCTTACCCACTTTAGGCCTCAACCTTGCATGACTGGAACATCGAGGTCACGGCAAAATATGCCGCTGGTTTGGTGTCGTGTAAGTCGGCATTCGTGGGGATTGCCTGCATAAATTTGTTCGCATACCACACCGTAAGCACCCAATTTTTTCTATGCGGAATTTTCCAGATCCCCGCCATTATTGAAAATGGGGAGGAGGTGCAGTTACTTTTTGCCGGGCGGCCCCAGCATTTCGCGCAATTCCCGCAAATCGCTCTCGATCATGGAAAGCTGGTAAAAGCTTCCGCCCGCCTGTTTCGCCAATTCGAGTTGTTCGATCGCCGCGTGCAGGTTGCCCTGCCAGGCATAACTATAAGCCTGCGCCTGGTGCTGTTCGAAGCGTTTGCCGAGCGTGGCGTAACTGCGCGCCTGCAGGTTGTATAGCGTGGTGTCGCTGGGGTGGCGGACGAGTTGTTCGGTGAGCAGTTTGACGGCGGTTTCCGCCTGGTTGCTGTTCAGCAGCAGGTCGGCGTAGTCGTAAATCAGGGCGCGATGCTGCGGGAAGGTTTGTACGGCGGTGCGGTAGAACGCCAATGTGTCGGCATCGTTTTTTGCGGCGCGTTTAACTTGTCCGGCGAGGGTTTCTATCATCGGATTGCGCCGGGCCATCTGGCCGCTCTGGGTTTGCTGGCGCAAAGTTGCCAGCTCTTCTGTGGCGCGCC
>Ga0209211_10008424_pt1 | contig 14107 bp, 13 predicted proteins | sample RifGroA2_FD_183992 | JGI IMG/M metagenome (GOLD analysis project Ga0209211, IMG submission 183992) | Groundwater microbial communities from Rifle, Colorado, USA - Groundwater A2 (SPAdes) (version 2) | ecosystem: Environmental > Aquatic > Deep subsurface > Groundwater | place: Rifle, Colorado...
CAAGAGAAAGGTAGAGTGCCACACCGCAACGTGTTCATTGGTCTTTCGGGCGGGGTGGATTCGTCTGTCGCGGCGACACTTCTCAAGAAGCAAGGTCACAAAATTACCGGTGTCTTCATAAAAATCTGGAGTCCGGAGTGGATTGGTTGCACCTCAAAAGAAGACCGTTTGGACGCCATGCGAGTTTGCGCTCATTTAAACATTCCGTTTCGGGAAATTGATTTGACCAAAGAGTACAAAAGGGAAGTGGTTGATTATATGGTTTCCGAATACAAGGCCGGCCGGACGCCGAATCCTGATGTCATGTGCAATCGAAAAATCAAGTTCGGCAAATTTTTTGATTGGGCAGTTAGCCAAGGAGCGGACTTTGTCGCCACCGGTCATTACGCCAGAATTGCAAAAGCACAAAACACAGACCTCTCAAAAATCCAAACAAAACACAAAACACAATATCCCAAACTACTAACTACTAACCACTTACTACTAACTGGCATCGATTCCTCCAAGGACCAAACCTATTTTCTTTGGACACTGACGCAACGAGAATTATCGCGAACGCTCTTTCCGGTAGGTCATCTGACAAAGCCGGCAGTGCGAAAATTGGCGAAGAAATTCGGCCTGCCGACGGCGGAAAAAAAAGACAGCCAGGGGCTGTGCTTCCTCGGCCCGATAGACGTAAAAGCTTTTTTAAAGCAACATATCAAACCAAAGCGAGGTAATGTTTTAAATTTTAAAGGCGAAACCATAGGCACTCATGAAAGCGCGACTTTTTACACCTTGGGCGAACGGCGAGGATTTATTATTACTAAGAAATCTTCGACTGATGAGCCGTATTATGTTGTTGCCAAAGACATAAGAAACAACACTTTGATTGTATCAACCAATCCGTACGACAGTTTTGATATTCGTTCGCATAATTACAAGACATCACCCGGCAAAGACGAAATTACGGCGTTAGTAAACAGTTCAAAAAAAGTATTTGAAATTGGAGGGATGAGTTGGATTAACGGCGCGCCAAAAAACTCAAAGCAAAAACTGTATGCCAGAATTCGTTACAGACAACAGTTACAGAAATGCGAGTTGACATTTAAGGGTAATTGTAAAACCGCTAAAGTTTCTTTTGATTGCCCGCAGTCTGGCGGAGCCCCCGGTCAATCAGTTGTTTTTTACAGCGGTAACCAATGTCTTGGCGGCGGAATTATAAAGAAGTCCAATACCGGGTATTGAACTTCTTGGAACAAAAAACTGATGTTTTCGTGTATAATATTGCTATGATTGATAGAAACGTGTTTATTATCAAGTCGAATGGAACGAAAGAGCAGTTTAATCAAAGCAAGCTTTTAGATTCCCTTATCAAAGCCGGCGCTTCTTCCGAAGTGCGTGAAAAAATCAGTAACCACATAGCTCGTGAAATTGAGGATGGCATGAGCACGACCGCTATCTACCGCCACGCCTTTGAATTGCTTCATAAATTTGAACGCCCCGTAGCGGCGCGTTACTCTCTAAAGAGGGCTGTTGCCGATCTTGGCCCGTCCGGTTTTCCGTTTGAAAAATTTGTGGCTGAAATTTTTAAAGCAAAAGGCTTTGAAACATTGACGGACCAAATGGTAGATGGCTCTTGTGTTAGTCACGAGATTGATGTCGTCGCGTGGAATGAAAACAAGCTTATTATGGCTGAAGCGAAATTCCACAACGAGCTAGGCATGAAATCTGATCTCAAGGTTGCTCTCTATGTTAAAGCTCGTTATGACGACCTTAAAGATAAGGAATTTTTATATGGTTCTAAACGCCGGTTAGATGATGGTTTGCTTGTGACCAACACTAATTTTACGGAAAAGGCGATTCAATACAGCGAGTGCGCCGGGGTCAAGCTTATTGGTTGGAATTATCCTAATACCGGCAATTTGCACGATATGATTGAGGATGCCGGATTGCACCCGATAACCTGTCTCACCTCGCTTTCGGGAATGGAAAAGAAGAATCTTTTAGAGAAGGGTGTGATATTGTGCCGAAGTGTTCGTGAAGGAGGAGAAGCACTTGCCTCGTCCGGTTTAAGCCGTGATACCATTGAAAACGCAGTCAGAGAAAGTAATTTCTTGTGCCCGCCTACGACATAATTTGCGATAACCGCTTAGAAATGCCAAAAGATAATTTTAAGAAAAAAGTGTTTTCCGTGGTTAGAAAGATTCCCCCGGGAAGCATTTTAACCTATAAAGAAGTGGCGCGGAGAGCCGGAAACGTTAAGGCGGCACGAGCCGTGGGGGCAGTTCTTCGCACTAATTTTGACCCCGAAATTCCGTGCCACCGAGTAATTCGCTCCGACGGCACCTTCGGCGGCTACAATCGTGGAATAAAAAAGAAGGTAAAAATTTTGAAAGAGGAATTGAAAGAGAAAAATGAAAAAACCGAGTTGCACTAGGCAACTCGGCAGGGATAGTTTCCGTTTGCAGAGTTTAAGCGGTCAAGGACAGTACATACTCCTCGGCGCTCTTTCCGGTCAGCATCTTGAGCAATTGCTCATAACACTCGGATGTCTGCTTAATCAGCTCACTCGGATAGATATGACCTTGAACTCTGGCAACGGTCTCTTTCGTGAGCTCAGTCTTGGGGCCGACACACAAAACGTTCCACACATAATTTCGGATCGGCTGTTTGTCAAAGGATGGCGGTTTCTCGCCTGTACGACGCGCTATCGCGACATCCTCGGTGCGCAGAAACCGACTTGAATCCGGCGTAAGCACTTCGTCAATGAGGACCAACTCGCTTTTATCATTGAGACCAACCTCAAACTTCGTGTCGGCAATGCTTAAACCAAGTTCGGCGGCAATTCTTCTTCCCAGTTCAAACAGAGGGTGTGTCATCGCGATTGGTCCGTGACCGAACCGTTCAACGCAAACATTGAGATCCATCGGTTCATCATGCCCGGTTTGAGACTTTGTAGTTGGCGTAGCCGCCGACGGGTTCAGCTCATCCCATTCCCGAAGACCATCGGGCATTTTCTGCCCGCAAATGAAACCTTTTTTCTCTTTGTACTGCGTCAGGCCAGTACCGGTCAAAAGCCAACGAAAAACCAGTTCCACCAAAAGCGGGTAGCATGCCGTGATAATCCTCCCTCGCTGGTGGAAATCGGGATTACCACGGATATGTTTTGGTAAGAACCCGTCAATCCTAGGACCGACGGCAACTATGTCATGGTTGACCCATGGCATTTGCGTCCGCCACCAATGGTCAATAAGGTTGAGCGTCCTGCCTTTCCCCGGTACTGGAAAGGGCAGGGGGATATCGTGGACGCTTACGCAATCGGAAGAGAGTTTGAATCTCAACCCCTCCCAATCCGGAAGACGGAAGAGCTGACAAACTTTCCCAGCCCGTTCTAACTCCAGCCCCTCTATCAAAGGGGGCCGTACCGATTCTGGAACCAGCGGTTTCTTTTTACTCATGCAGCACCTCTGTGGTTTATTGTTTTTGTCGATGAAGCTCCGTAACCCTCGCTTCTACGACCTATAATAATTAAAAAGATTTATTTTGCAAGTTGCTGCGATTTAAATATGTTGCCAAAACAACCCCAGTTTACTATACTTCATCATTAATATATTTTGATGAATAAATCACAAGACATCGTTAAAAAATTTATGGAAGCGCGAGGTTGGGAAAAACAAACGGCTGACCAAGTTGCCAAATCAATCAGCATTGAAGCGGCCGAGCTTCTAGAACTTTTTCAGTGGACAAATCCTTCAGTTGGAGATATCAAAAGAAATTCGGAACTTTTTAACGAACTCCAAAGCGAACTTGCCGATGTTTTGATTTATTGCTTGGAGATGGCCATCATATTTAATCTTGACGCGCATCAAATTATCAAAGCCAAACTTGCCCGTGCCGCCAAAAAATATCCGGCCGAGCTTGTACGAATACCATCCGAAAGCGCGCCTCTTGCCAACGAAGAGTATTTTAAAATTAAAAAAGCTTATCGCAACGGCAAAAAGAAACAATCAGGATTATGAAAACGGACGAATACTATTGGACTAAAGACGATCTTGAAAAGCTTGAGGTCGCGAATAGTATGCCTGAATTTTTGGATATGGCGTTTGTTATTCTTGACCGAATGCCCCAGCCGGTTGTTTTAGTATCGGGTCCGATTTCTACCGGAGGCCGTGGCTCAATTGCCGAAAATCTGAAAGCTTTTGCCGTTGCCATCAGCGAAGTGAAAGAAAAAGGTAATACGGTTTTCAACCAGTTGCCGTTTGAAGATAAATTCGTGGAGTTGAGCAAAAAATCTCAATTACAATACTTTAGACCGATTCTGGACGACTTTTTTCTGCCAATTCTCAAATCCGGGAAAATCAGTAAAATTTTCTTCATGCCCGGCTGGGAGACTTCTACCGGAGCCAAATGGGAATACGAACAAGCTCAAAAACTCGGTATTGAGCAGGCTTTAATTTCAGAAACTATTTAAATGGAAAATTTCTCTAATTCTTATTTAATCTTCTTCAAAAATCACCTACACTTATAACGCGCTATGCGCGTTATAAGTGTAGGTGAAAACTTCGCGTAAATTCTGTATAATTTGGTCTATATGAAATCGTCAGAAATCCGTTCCAGATTCCTAAAATTCTTTGAGAAGCGGGGGCATGCCATTATCCCTTCAGCCTCTCTTGTAACTCCTGATGAAAAAGCCGTTACTAATTCAACGCTTTTCAATACCGCTGGAATGCAACCTCTGATTCCATATTTACTTGGCAAATCCCACCCTCAAGGCAAAAGGCTTGTAGATGTTCAAAAATGCTTAAGAACAGTCGATATTGATGATATTGGCGATAAAGTACACGCTACCTTTTTTGAAATGCTGGGAAATTGGTCGCTCGGCGATTATTTTAAGGAGGAAGCAATTAATTGGAGTTATGAATTTTTGACTGATAAAAAGGAAGGTCTTGGACTTGACCCGACGCGGCTGTATGTAACTATTTTTGAAGGAGATAAAAACGCTTCAAAGGATGAAGAGGCGGCGGATATTTGGCGAGAGATATTTAACAAAAATAAAATAGAGGGCAATAGAATTTTCTATATGCCAGCAAGCATGAATTGGTGGGAAGCGGGGGACAATGGCCCCTGCGGCCCCGACACTGAAATGTATTACGACATTTCAGGAAAGTTTGGTGACGAAGGAATAACCCGTGAGCAATTTCTAAAGGCTGATGAGGCTCGAGATGTTGTGGAGGTTTGGAATAATGTGTTCATGCAATATGAAAAGAAAGACGGAAAGATTATGGGGAAATTGGCAAAACCGTCTGTGGATACAGGCGCGGGACTTGAGCGATTGGCCATGACTCTTCAGGGCGTGGATAATATTTATGATACTGATTTATTGAAGCCACTTCAAAAAATTTTAAAATCTGCTGGTTTTACGTCACAAGAAACGAACTTAAGGATGAATCGAATTGCTACTGATCACGTACGATCATCGGTTTTTTTAATAGCTGATGGAGTTTCGCCTTCAAATACTGATAGAGGGTATTTACTAAGACGGCTTATTAGACGTGCAATTTTTTCTTTCAGAATAGAAAGGGTAAGTTCAGAAGAAATAAAAAGTTTAGTGGAGACGGTTTCAAAAATTTATGAAGATACATATCCAAACGTAAAAGAACAAAAAGAAAAAATTGTAGATGTCATAGCTAAAGAAGCAAACCAATTTGAGAGAGTTTTACATCGAGGTATAAAGGAAACCGAAAAAATTGTGGCTCAGGGAGAGCCGACGGTTTCTGGTAAGGATGCCTTTTCTCTTTCAGCAACTTCGGGTGTTCCTATAGACTTGATAGTTGAACTTGCAAAAAAACACGGGAAGCAAGTTGACCTAAATGAATATGAGAGAGAATTTAAAAAACACCAAGAAGTTTCTCGTGCAGGCGCGAAACAGAAATTCAAAGGAGGCCTTGCCGATACCAGCGAAATGTCGCTTAAATATCACACCGCAACTCACTTATTGCATCAAGCGCTTCGTGATGTCTTAGGCGACGAGGTGCGGCAGAAGGGAAGCAACATCACTCCCGAGCGTCTTCGTTTTGATTTCGTCTTTCCGCGTAAAATGACGGACGAAGAAAAAAAACAAGTGGAAACCATCGTGAATGAGAAAATTCGCGAAGCATTGCCCATGCAAAACGTGATTTTGCCGTTCGCCGAAGCCGAAAAAACCGGCGCGTTGCACTTTTTCGGCGAGAAATATGGAGACGAAGTTTCTGTTTATTTCACGGGAAAAGATTTGCAGTCGGCGTATTCAAAAGAATTCTGCGGCGGGCCTCACGTTAAAAACACCAAGGAACTTATTGGCACATTTAAAATCCTAAAAGAAGAAGCTGTTTCTGCCGGAGTGCGTCGCATTAAAGGTATTCTCAAATAATGTAAGTTGACGGAACATTTGTTCCTGGCCATAAACTACCGGATTGTTTAACATCCGCTTTCGGCGGAAATAAGATAAGTTTTATTTATTCACTTATGGTCCGTATTTGCGGCATGTTATAATTATAATCATGAATCTATTCTCTTCCGCGAAAAAAACGATAAAAAAAGTTAAACTCATCCTTGACATATCAAGCAACAGCGTCAGCGGATGCATTTTTGAAGCGGACAGCGGTAACAATACCAAGCTTTTGTATGTGGCTCGAGAACAGACAGCTTTCAAAAAAGTACGCACCAGCGAGAACCTTTTGACGTCAATGCTTCGTTCTCTTAACCTTGTGCTGATTCATCTTGAAAAGTATGGTTTAGCGCATCTCAATCACACGTCAATGTTTCATTATCACATAGACTCTGTAGCCGGAATTCTTTCTTCGCCTTGGTTTATATCCGAAACAAAGACTTTAGAATTATCGCTGGAAGAACCCTTTGTGGTAACGAAAAAATTGGTTGACGAGCTCATAGACAAGGAGGAAAGAGACTTTATGGACCGATTCGCGACGAAAGACGGGCATGATAAATTTAGACTTGAACTTTTTGAGCATAAGATAATTCAAATACGATTAAACGGTTACGCAACCGTAAATCCGTATGGGAAAAAAGCGCGTGAACTCCAGTTACGTATTTTCGCGAGCATTGCTCTTAAGCATATACTTAATAAAATAAGAGTTATGACCTCTAGGTATTTTCCCGAGCAACATTTGGAATTTCATACATTTTCATTGGCGGCGTTTGCTTCAATTCGAGATTTTATTCCCGAGACCGAAAACTTCCTTGTTGTTCAAGTTGGTGGAGAAGTTACGGACATAACAATTGTTAAAAACGCGATTATTGCCGATTCAGTCAGTTTTCCTTTGGGTTATAACAATCTTTTGCGCGCGCTTGATAAAATCTGCGGCAATCATCCCGAATGCACTCTTGAAGCTTTGCTCAAACTTCACCGCGAAACAAAAAACACTACCGAAGACAAAAAAAGAGTCGCAAAAGCTATCGCCGACGCAAAAGTCGCTTGGCTGGAACTTTTTAACAACGCAATCTCAAATTTTTCCGCGGGAACTTTTTTACCCAAAACCGTATTCCTATTTGAAAATGGGCTTTATACTTCGCTTTTTAAGGAATTTTTAAAAAGCGCCGAATCAAGCCAGTTTACTATTTCAGTCGAACCATTTAACATTAAAACGATTGAAGAGTTTGGCAATATTTTTAAAGGACCAGACCAATCTTTTCCTCTGGAAGTAGTGTTGGCTATGGAGGCAAATTTTACCTCCAGATTTGGAAATTCACGTTAAATCTTTCTTTTTGACGGCTTTCTAGAACTTGTCGCTTGAATATGATATGCTAGAAATACATATATACTTCCCATATTTAAAAAATTATGGCAAAAAATATTGTACAAGATGTTATGCCTCGGAGCGGTAGAAAAAGTATTCGTGAAATTCCGCTGTCTGGCGGAAATCGCGACAATTCTTACGAAAATTCAGTTTATGCTGATGAGAATTCCGGTGGCCGCAACAAAGAAGTTAATGGTTTTCACTATAATAATCAATCGGAAGAAGAAATTGCCGATTGGACAAACGATAACCGAAGTCGTTTAGCAAGATGGATTATATGGATCATCGGTATTGCGTCCTTTGGAGCGCTTATTTTTGTGATCGGTAATATTTTTTTCTCTGGAGCAACCCTAATTGTTACTCCAAAATTCCAAACGGTGCAAATTAATTTGAATCTTACCGCCAAGGCCAATACCGTCCCAGGCGACCTTTCTTACGCATCTTTTTCATTGGTTCGCGAAAAGGAAATGCGTGTTCCCGCGGATGGAGAAAAAACAGTTGAATTGAAAGCTTCCGGAAAGATTGTTATTTACAACAATTACAGCACGGTACAGCAAAGACTTGTAAAGAATACTCGTTTTGAAACTCCTGACGGACTTATATATAGGATTAACGACTCGATTACTATACCAGGAAGACATTCTGTTGATGGAAAGATAATACCAGGAAGTATTGAGGTTTCGGTTTATGCCGAATCATCAGGAGAGGAGTATAACATTGGCCTGACAGACTTTACAGTTCCCGGTTTTAAATCTAACGCCGCTCGTTTTGCCAGCTTTTACGCGAGATCCAAAACGCCGATGACTGGAGGAAAAATTGGAGTGGAAAAATCTCTTTCTGAAGAAAAGACCTTTCAAGTCAGAGCAAAACTTGACGCGGAGCTTGTCAGCGAGCTTGTTGCCGAAGCGCGCGTCCATCTGCCGGACGATTCTATTTTTTACGATGGGGCATATCGGGTTTCTTTTGAACCTGTTTCCGCCTCCCCTGACAAAACAAAAAACACCGTCACAGTTCGAGAGCGCGCCCGCTTCATCGCCTATTTCATAAAACATAATGATTTGGCGCAAACGATAGCTCAAACTGTACCCGATAATTTCGGTGATTCGCTGGCTCTAGTGCCCGATGATGAAAATCTTGTTTTTCAGCTAGTTGATAAGAACGTCTCCAACGCGACAAGTTTAGGCCCTATCGAATTTAACCTTAAAGGCAATGCCACGATTGTTTGGCAAGTTGACAAAAATAAGCTGGTTGCTGAATTAGCGAGTAAAAACAAAAACCAACTTGCCGAAACTGCCGCGCGATATCCGGAAATACTAAAGGTTGAAGCGGTTATTCGACCGTTCTGGAAAAATGAATTTCCGCGCTCAGTTTCTAAGATTAAAGTTGAAACGCGTCGGTAACACTGTACACGATTAGATTGAATTTGTGTTTTTTTTTAATTCCTGTATAGTATTTGTGTCGTAGTTTTCTCAAGTTGATTCTGAAGTTTTTAAAGCTTTAAGGCATTATTGAGAAAGGAGGTCCGATGCGTGTGATAATCGGACAAGGTCGCGCGATAGTTTATAGGTCAGAGCCTGTTCATAATCTAACCGCCAATTATTAAGAGGAAAACACAGGCTTGTCTGTTAAATTGTTCAAATTTCGGCTGCAAATTACTCATCGCTCGTTGAGAGAGTTCACTATCTTTCCTCGCGCTTCGTAATTTTCGCTCGAAATTTGAACAATTTACTTAGACATTAGATTATGAGCAGGCTCTAGAAAATTTTTCTCAATATGGCAAAAAAGCTGTATGTCGGGAACTTGTCGTATGGAACGACTGCTGATTCACTCAAGGCCGCTTTTTCAAAAGTTGGCACTGTGGTTTCAGCTAATGTTATCAGCGACAAGATGACCGGCCGCTCACGCGGTTTCGGTTTCGTTGAAATGGAGGACGCGGATGCCGAGAAAGCAGTCTCTTCCATGCACGGAACCGAGCTTGACGGTCGCACTCTGACCGTCAATGAAGCCCGTCCCATGTCGGAAAAGCCCCCTCGCCGAAGTGGCGGTGGCGGCGGATATGACAGAGGCGACGATCGCCGCTCGAGCTACTAGGAATAGTAGGTAGTAGTTAGTATTTAGACATTAAGACTAGAGAAAAACTACTAAAAACCAAAAACTCCTCCGATGAAAGTCGGAGGAGTTTTTGGTTTTCCAAACGCAACGTACACCCAATGTTTAATTATCTTGTCCAAAAAGCTTAAGATTAGTATTGAGTTTTTTAATTTCAAGATTTACTAATAACTCCGCGGCCATGTTTTTGTTGTAAATTGTTTTTTTACTTCTCCTCCTTTCTCGCCGCCCTCGCGCGGTCGGTTTTGGTAAGATATTTTTTGCGCAAGCGCACGGACTTAGGCGTAATTTCCAGATATTCGTCTTCTTGCATGATTTCCAGTCCGCGTTCAATAGTGAGGCGAAGCGGGGGAATAATAAGAATGGCGTCATCGTTTCCAGCGTTCCTGACATTCGTCATCTGCTTGTTTTTGGTCGGATTAACGTCCAAATCATCGCCTTTAGTGACATTGCCGATAATCATACCCTCATAGACCGGAGTGCCCGGGTCAATATAAATTAAGCCTCGTTCCTGCAAATTCCAAATGGAATAAGCGAGTGCTGTTCCGTTTTCCATGGAAATCATGGAACCAAAAGTGTGCTTTTCTATGTCACCGGCATAAGATTTAAATCCTATAAACCGCGAAGAAATGATACCTTCGCCTTTGGTGTCAATGACAAATTCTCCGCGATAACCTAAAAGTCCGCGGGTGGGAATTTCAAAAGTCAATCGCGCGATGTTTTCATGCTCTTTATGTTCCATGAGAACGGCTTTACGGCGAGACAGTTTTTGAATGACCGAACTTGAATTTTCTACCCTTACATCTACGACAACTTCTTCGTAAGGTTCTGTAATCTGACCGTCATCCGTCTTATGGAGGATGACTTGCGGTTGGGAAACTTGCAATTCAAAACCTTCTCGGCGCATGGTTTCTAGAAGAATTGAAATATGTAGCTCGCCTCGGCCATAAACTTTATACCGGTCGCCTTCGGAAAAATCAACCTTAAGACCGACATTGACCTCAAGCTCCTTTTCCAAACGTTCCCGGATTTGCCGCGTCGTAACCATTTTTCCCTCTCTGCCGGCAAGCGGAGAATCGTTAACCAAAAAATCAAGAGAAATTGTCGGTTCATCAATTGCTATGGCGGGCAAAGGAGAGGCGTCTTGTGAACCGGCAACGGTATCGCCAATATAGACCGTGGGCAGTCCGGCCAACATCACAATGTCACCCGCTATTGCTTCAGAAACCTCTTTTCTAACCGCGCCCTCAAAGGTAAAAAGCTTGGTGATTTTTCCTGAAACTATTTCCAGACCTGTCGGTTTTTTGATAAATACCGTGGCGCCATGCTTGATTGTTCCGTCGTAAATTCTACCGATAGCCAAACGGCCAAGAAAATTATCGTAAGCCAAATTAAAAGGCTGCATTCGTAAGGGAGCATCGATATTCTTTCCGGCGGGAGGCACTTCCGCCAAAATAATATCCAAAAGTGGAGTGAGGTCTTTTGATTCATCCGAAAGGTTTTTCTTGGCAACGCCTTGCCGGCCTATCGCGTAGATAACCGTGAAATCAAGTTGTGCTTCGTTCGCGCCAAGTTCCATAAAGAGTTCTAATATCTCGTCATGAACTTCGGAAATTCTGGCGGCTGGCTTATCAATCTTATTAATTATTACAATCGGTTTCAAGCCTAACTCAAGAGATTTTTTTAAAACGAAACGGGTTTGAGGCATCGGTCCTTCTTGAGCGTCAACTAAAAGGAGCACCGTATCAATTGAACGCAAAACTCGTTCAACTTCGGAACCGAAATCCGCGTGGCCTGGAGTATCAACAATATTTATTTTAGTTCCTTTATAGTTAAGCGATGCGTTTTTTGCGTAAATGGTAATGCCGCGTTCTTGCTCAAGCGCGTTTGAGTCCATGCTGGCGTTTTCATCCTTAACCATGCCGGTCTGCCGCATCAAAGAATCCACCAGCGTTGTTTTGCCGTGGTCAACATGAGCTATTATCGCTATATTTCTGATTTCCATGTTATAAGACGGATAAAAAAGAAGACCCCGTCGCCTAAAGCTATAAACGAGGTTAAGGCGTCGTAACAAAATAACTTATCCATCCCGACTCCATACGCAACCCAATCTTCAATTTTTCCTCAATCGCAGAATGTTCATCGTAGCGCGGTTACGGTTCACATCCCGCTCAATCGGAAAAAAATGAACCTCGGGCGCGTCTGAAGCCGAATCTGGTCAACTTATTTTGTTACGATGCCTAAAAGCTAAGCTATCACTTTACCACACATAAAATAAAAAAGGAAGGGCACCCGATGCTTCCTTTATAATACGCGGGAATCTTAGTTTGTTCTTGGCACTGTGCCAGTGGGCGGCTTGAGTCGGTCAAATTGTTTCGGGTCAACCCGCTCCTCAACTTGACCGTCAAGATAACGGACACTGATTGTTCTCAACGGCGGTCTAAACTTCTCAATCAGTGAAGCTACCCGGCCACTGAGGGCGTGAACCAAAAGTGTTCCTTCCGGTACGCCTTCTATTTCAAGCCATTTCATAGGCATACCTTTCTTTGTTCGTCGCTATTTTGATACTAGCACACTTTTAAAATTTTTACCTTATTATCTACCCCACTCAGCTTTGCGGGGTGGGGATGAATGTGGCACGCGGATAATTTGTAACATTTTATTGTCACTGAAGTTGTAATAATCAAGAAAGGTCGGTTATAATAAATAAGCTTGGTTATGGGAATCCCGCATTGTAGCGGGATTCCATCCGAGCTTCATTATGAGCTCCCTACTTGAAAATATTGTAGAATCCTCAAAAATTCAGGAGAAAAGCGATGAGAAAATTCTAAATATGTCAGTCACTAATCCTGATATTTTCTCTGTTATCGTGGACCGTTACCAAGAAGCCTTTTTAAGAAAAGCCAGCCAGATTATTTTAAATGACCCGGAAACGGTAAGAGATATTGTTCAGGACACGTTCGTTAAAATTTATCTTAATGCCGGAAAATTCAAGGTTCAAGAAGGGGCATCGTTTAAGTCTTGGGGTTATAAAATTCTTATTAACACCTGCTTTACGAAATATAAAAAATTGAAAGGCGAGCGAGCGTTTTTGAGCGACTTAGACCCTGAAATACAAGAATTGGTACCCTCTAAAGCGGACGGTGTTTTGTTGGAACAAAAGCTTGATACTGATTATGTTTTATCGCTTATTTCAAAACTTCCTGTAATTCTGGGGCAAGTATTGCGGTTGTATTCCGTGGACGGCAAATCTCAGAAAGATATCGCGACAATTGAAGGGATATCGTTGGGGGCTGTCAGGGCTCGGATTCATCGGGCAAAAAAGGAGTTAAAAAAAATGAATCTTCGCGTTTGATTTAGAGTTTGTATGGTGCCAAATTATTAGCTACAGTAAAATTTTAAAAAATGGTTGGGATAGTTTTCATTTGAAAACGACCTAGCGTTATAATTCAATGAATAGTCAGGAAATAATTTTAAAAGATAATATCATGCAACGGGTTCGTTTTATTTACTGCCTGAAAAATCTGCCACGGGTTTTTATGCCTAAATTCGCAGTCCTTGCGTCTCTTGTGGCGACTATAGGTTTTTTTGTCTCCGTTCCGAATGTTTTGCGAAATATGCCGAGTTTTTTGGAAACACCCAAATTGCTTGAGTTTTTGACTTCGGCTTTTCTTAACACTAAATTCGTAACCCAAGCCATTGCTTTAAGCGCTATCATTATGCTTTTCTATATCATTCGCGATATCGTCAAAACACTGTTCGGTAGAATTAGAGTTGTAACTGCAGTGTAAATTTCTATGTTTAACTCTCGGTGTTAGTATTGTTTTTTGTGTTGAAATATTTAACTAAAGCGCAAGACGCGAATCCAATAACGGACCCGGCAAACGCTCCGCCGATAATGTCAAAAGGATAATGCGCTCCAGCCATGATTCGGGCAATTCCCATAATTCCGCTTAGTATAAAAAAGGCTATCCCGGCCTTTTTGTCGTAATAATACGCAACAGATGAAAGGGCGAAGAAAAAAGTCGCATGGCCAGACGGAAATGAATAACTAGTTTCAAAAAGCAACTGTTTTACTCCGGATAACGCGGCGAACGGACGCGGATGGTGGTAAAAGAAACGAATTGATTCTACCAAAAGTCCTCTGCCGAGTACGGAGCCTATAATGGCGCTAACGGCAATTTTGATCTTTTCATCACGAACGATTTTTGCCAAGACAA
>Ga0209211_10008425_pt1 | contig 14106 bp, 7 predicted proteins | sample RifGroA2_FD_183992 | JGI IMG/M metagenome (GOLD analysis project Ga0209211, IMG submission 183992) | Groundwater microbial communities from Rifle, Colorado, USA - Groundwater A2 (SPAdes) (version 2) | ecosystem: Environmental > Aquatic > Deep subsurface > Groundwater | place: Rifle, Colorado...
CAGGACAGGCTCGAGGATATGCCGGATTTTGTTGATTTCAATATTCATGAAATTGCTGGAATGATCATAGGTGCGCTGATAGCGGGTGCGCGTCTCCAACCCACCGCCCATCAAAGTTCTGCCGATGGTATCGCCCCCGTAACGGTGGTCGGTGTAAAAAGCCTGGCTGGCGTTCACAAAAGGCGTCACCGTGACCCGGTTATCGAAAATCCGATAGGGGCGCTGAATTTCATGCGTCGTGTCCCACCGGGTGAGGTCTTCCCTGAATGAACTACGGGCCTTGCGCTTCGCGAAACGGGTGAACTGCGATTCATGCTTATATAAAAACTCGGTGTCGAAAACAGGCTGGGTTTTCCAGAGGAAATTCAACCTGGGTAATTTTTCTATTTCGGAAAAAAAGGGATTGGTCCGTTTCGCGACTTCGGCGAACATCCCGTAATCATCCCGCGTGCGGGTGAGCACGACTTGAGAACGCGGCCGGGTTTCTTTTCTGTCTTCCCGCTGGAAGAACTCCTGGATCAAAAATTCATCCGAAAGCTCGTGCCAGTTCACAATCAAATGGGTCTGGGGTTCGAAATCTGTACGGTGGCGGAGCGAGAAACGATAACGCGTATCCTCTTGGCGGTTGGCGTAAGGATTCTCCGTTTCCGGATCCAACGAAGGGGTGGGCGCCCTTTTGTCGCCTACCAGATAAGTCACGATTTTTCCGCGGCCGAATTTGGGCACGTCATACCCCACGTCCATGCCCCCGGCTATTCCCCGCTGGGTACGATAGTCCACATGGGCCTTCATTTTCACGTGTTTATTGACGCTGAACCCTTTGGCCGTGTTGATGTAAAAACCGTAATTGTCCGAATAGCCTGTTTTGATTTCAATCGGAGACTGGCGTTCATCCAGAGGGATGGTGAGATAGGGCACCCAGAAAACTTTTTTTCCGAGTATTCTTATAAACGCGTTGCGGAGAATAATCTTGTCGTTGGGGTAAACCGTGACATGGTTTGAAACCACGTCGTAATGCGGCTCTTCAAGATTACAGGTGGTTGCCGTGCCCTTTTGAACCTGTATTTCGTCCTTCGAGACCTGCTGCATGTTCACGCCCGTCGTGTACCAGGGGTATTGATAGCCCGAGCCTTCGGGAAAACTTCCGCTCCTTCTAGCAAAATCATATTCCCCTTGATCGCCGCTCAGCGTTGACTCGCCGTCAAAAACAGTGACATGGCCCTGGGCGTAGGCTTTTTTTGTGTCCGTGAACACTTCGGCCTGATCAGCCTGAAGTTTCACATCCTTGTAGGTGACCAGCACATTCCCCTTGCCGATGATTTTTTTGCTGGTTTTATCGTATTCGATGGAGTCAGCCACAACTTCGACGGGAATGTCTTCGGAAGCAACAACTTGCTTGTCTTCGGCCCAGGCGGGAGTGATAGCTCTCCCGGCCATCGCCAACTGCATGGCCAGGAAAACTAAGGCAAGACACAGATATCTCTTGCTATGCTTCATCAAAAGTACGGAAATTTTTCCTTGTGTTTAAACCCTGTTTATTCGCTTCCCTGATTTCGGAAGGGGTTATTCTAACAGAAGATAGGAAAAAACAAAAGTTTATTTAAGCTGGGGCGCCTTTTCCCAGTCCTTAAGGAATTTTGCCAGGCCGATATCCGTGAGAGGATGTTTGACCAGCATTTCAAGAACCTTGAAAGGCGCGGTGGCGACATCCGCCCCGATCAAAGCGGCTTCCAAAATATGAATAGGATGTCTCACGCTCGCCACCAAAATCTCTGTGCGGAAGCCGTAATTTTGATAAATGGTCTTGATGTCACGGATAAGCTGCATGCCCGGCTGCGAAATATCGTCCAGCCGCCCGATAAATGGGCTGATGAAAGACGCGCCGGCTTTGGCGGCCAGCAGGGCCTGGGTGGCCGAGAAACAAAGCGTGACGTTCGTGCGAATGCCTTCCGAAGCCATCACCTTAACGGCCTTTAGGCCTTCGGCCGTGAGAGGGGCCTTGACCACGATGTTTTTATGAATCCGTGACAATTCCCTGCCTTCGCGGATCATGCCTTGCGCCTCCACGCTCACGACTTCGGCTGAAATCGGTCCGTCCACAATCCCGCAAATCTCCCGGAGCAAATCCCCGAAATCCAGACCTTCTTTTACCACCAGAGACGGGTTGGTCGTTACTCCGTCTACAATGCCCCAGCTTGAAGCTTCGCGTATTTCGGACAAATTTGCCGTGTCGATAAAAAACTTCATCTCACTCCTCCTTCGTTATGATTTTAATCCGGCAGGCGGCCAAAAGTCACGACGCGGTTGCGTCCTTCCTCTTTGGCCTGATACAGGGCCTGGTCCGCTTTTCTTAAAAGTTCGAGAATGATATCCGATTTGTAATTATCAACGTCGCCGGCCTCGATGTCGAGGGGAAACGAGGCAACGCCGATGCTCACCGTGACCTTGGTTTCCTCATCATAGGCCTTGAACCGCTTTTTGGCCACGGCTGAACGGATGCGCTCAGCGACTTCCATTCCGGCCTTTTTGTCCGATTCGGGCAGCACAATCGCGAATTCTTCGCCGCCGTACCGCGACACAATATCCACCCGGCGCACATTGGAAAGGATCACCTGCGCCACCTCTCTGAGCGTGGCATCGCCCACCAAGTGACCGTGATTGTCATTATAACTTTTAAAGTGATCGATATCTAGCATTAATACGACCAGATGAAAGCCGTGACGCATGGAACGCCTGAGTTCCTCCTCAAAACGTTCGATAAAATGGCGCCTGACAAAAACCTGGGTCAGCCCGTCCACGATGGAGAGTTCGCGGACCGTTTCATAAAGCTTGATTTTTTTGACGTGCAGTGAAAGCTCAGACGCTATCACTTCAAACTTGGGCCTGTCCTCCTCAAGCGCGCCCTGCAGCACGAAAACAGCGATGACTCTCCCCTGCACCATGAGTGGAAAAATCAAAAGAGGAAAAATAACGCCCGCTTCGGTCCCCCAGGCCGGCTCCGCCTGAGCGGCCGTAGCGGCCGATAAAATCTCTTTTTTTTCATAAGCACTCAGGATGATTTTCTTTTCAAACGGGGTCAAGTCCGCCTTCGCTTCGTCTTCCTCGGCCGTGCCGCCCTCATGGAGCGTGAATTTCCGCACCACCGAAGGCAAATCACCTTCCGCCGCGAACACGAGAAGTTCGGCTTTTTTAAAGGAAAGCCCCACAAAAATCTTTTTGCGCAAGGCCTCGATCAACGATTCGTAGCTGAGGCAATCGTTGAATTCCTTGGCCAATTCATAAAGCGTCGAGATCTCATTCACCTGGCGCGTCATGTCCCGGACATTGCTTTCCCGGTCCTTGTATTTCTGTTCGAGCACGTGGTGCTCCTCGGCCGATTTCCCTTTCGCTTCCAAACTCGCGGCGAGAAGTTTTTTCCACTCACTCCTGTAAACCAAACCGGCGGCGCACATCAGTCCCAGGGCGGAAAAAAAATGCAAAATCAATAAATTGCCGGAGGTGATCACCTTTGCCGCCGCCGAAAAGGCCGTCAAAACAAGCGTGGCAGCCAAAAAAAACGGCTCGCCTTCATTCAAAAAATAGAGGACGAACAGCGGGGTCAGACTTAACCAGCCGAAATAGGGCATCATCCCGCGCGTGTCAAAATGATGGCCCAAAAAAAGAATGACTGCCAATCCGCTGAATACGGCGATTTTTTCTCTCATCAGCACACCCTGTTCCTTCCTTTGCGCTTGGCCTCATAGAGACGCTGATCCGCGCGGCGCAAAAGCTCATCCCTTTCCAGGGTGTCATCGGGCATGGTGCTGACCCCTATGGAAACCGTGGTACGCGTGGCCTCACGGCGGATATCAATGGTGGCCTCACCGACTTTTTTGCGAATCCGTTCCGCGAGTTCAAGCGCCGATTCCTTGGAGAATCTCGGCAAAAGCACGGCGAATTCTTCGCCGCCGTAGCGCGCCACGATGCCGTTTTCTCCCACTTCCGCGTTTAAAACCGCGGAAACACTGGCAAGAATCAGGTCTCCGGCCCCGTGCCCGAAAGAGTCGTTGTAACTTTTAAAATGGTCCAAATCGCACATAAGAACCGAAAGATTGGCGTTGGTGATGAGCGCCCTTTTATGTTCTTCCTTGAGGCGTTCCTTGAAATAGCGCTGGACATAAATCCCGGTAAGGGAATCCCTGATGGCGAGTTCCTCGGTTTTCTGATAAAGCGCGGCGTTGGAAATAGCCGGCGAGGCGATATCGCTCAAAAAATCGAGAAGCCGGAGATCGTCCAGCGAGAAGGCCTCCGGCTGGGACGAATTCACCCGGAAAACGCCCACCACCCGTGCTTCAATGATCAACGGCACCACCATCACACTCCGGACTTGATCGCCTTCATCGGCGCGAGATTGGTCAAAGAAAATATCCTTTTGCGTGTCGCTGATCAAAAGATGCTTGCGGTTCTTCAAAACCCAAAGGTCATACATGCCGCCCCGTTTGGCTTTGATTTTTTCATCGTCGTGCTGGGAACTCGACGCGGCCAGAGACAATCCCATCTCGCGGGTCTCAGCCAGAAACAGCAGGAAAGATTCGCCGCTAGGCAGAAAATTACGCGCTTCCTTGACCACCATCTCTGCGACATCGCCCAGCACAAGTGACATCGCGAGCTTCTCCCCGACCTCGCGCAGGCCGTAATAGGTCGTGTATTTGGCCACCGAGGCGTCCATTTCTTCCTTCATTTTTTTTATCTTGAGATCAAGCTGGTTCTTTTCATTTTCCAGTTTTTCGATCTCGACCTCATTGATGAGAATCTCATCCTGGTTCTCGCGCCGGAGCCAATCGAGGACGAGGTAAATACCGATAAAAAGGAGATGAAAAAAAAGGAATGACGGCAGGTGCGTGACCACAAAGGCGAGCGAAGCGATGAAAACAGCCCCCAAACCGGCGGGCACCAAAAGCCAATAGCGAAAACTCACCCAGCCTGCGACCAGCGGCACTATAAAATAAACGAGCAAAACGGCCAAGCGTTCGATATAAAGAGGCGACGGAGGGTCGGAAGCACGAAGCAGGGCCAGGGTTTGGAGCGAAAAATGAACCAGCACAAGCGTGCCGGTCACGGATGCGAGGGCTAAAATCTGTTTTTGTAAAGGTCTCACGGGCTGCCGCCCTTTAAGAAATCAGGCAATCGTCGATTCTGTTTCCAGATCAAAAAAATGGGCCTTGGTCATATCGAACACGACCTGCAAGTCCTGATTGGCCTTGGCCGTGTCATGAGCGCTCACCCGGGCCACAAAGGTATTGGTCCCCGTTGACAAATGCAGATAGATTTCCGCGCCCATGGGCTCGACCACTTCCACCGTGGCCGTCACGGTGAACTCGTCGGAAGCGGCCTGCGCGAAGAGACGGTCGTAAATATTTTCCGGACGAATGCCGAATATCACTTTTTTGTTCTCGTATTTGGCGATACGGTCGTAAATGCGGTCAAAAATTTTGAGGCGGAAGCGCGTGTCCTGAAAATAATAGGCATTGTTGAGTTTGAGTACCTTCCCTTCCATAAAATTCATAGGAGGCGAGCCGATAAAACTGGCCACAAATTTATTGCAGGGCTTGTCATAAAGGCTTATCGGATCCGCCACCTGCTGAATCACGCCGTCTTTCATGACCACGATGCGGGTGCCCATGGTAAGGGCCTCCACCTGGTCATGCGTCACGTAAATCATGGTGGTCTGCAGCCGGTTGTGAAGTTTCTTGATTTCCGTCCTCATCTGGACGCGCAGTTTGGCGTCGAGATTGCTGAGCGGTTCGTCAAAGAGAAACACCTTGGGTTTGCGCACAATGGCACGGCCCACGGCCACGCGCTGGCGCTGGCCGCCGGAAAGGGCCTTGGGTTTTCTCTGCAAAAGCGTGGCTATGTCCAGAATTTCCGCGGCCTCGCGCACCCGGCGGTCAATTTCGCGGGACGGATAACGCCTGAGTTTAAGGCCGAAAGCAAGATTGTTATAGACGGTCATGTGCGGGTAGAGGGCGTAATTCTGAAAAACCATGGCGATATCACGATTTTTGGCCGGCACATCATTGACCACCGTGTCGTCGATCAGGATTTGGCCGTTTGTGATTTCCTCAAGCCCCGCCACCATGCGAAGGGTCGTTGATTTGCCGCATCCCGAGGGGCCGACAAAAACCACAAATTCCTTATCTTTGACTTCGAGATTGACGTTATCCACGGCCACGATATCGCCGGGATACATTTTGGATACGGCCCTCAGGGCAACTTTTGCCATAACATCCTTGTTTTTAGAAAATCAATGGAGATAATCCAGAACATTGGCAATCACGTTTTGCAAATCCTTGCGGTTGACCACAAGGTCTATCATACCGTGGTTCATGAGAAATTCCGACGTCTGAAAATCCTGGGGTAACTTTTGCCGTATGGTCTGTTCAATGACGCGGGGGCCGGCAAAACCTATCAAGGCCCGCGGCTCTGCGATAATCACGTCTCCCAGCGAAGCGAAGCTGGCCATCACGCCGCCCATGGTCGGATTGGTCAAAACAGAAATATAAGGAAGCTTCAATTTTTGAAAACGGTTGAGGGCACAGCAAGTTTTTGCCATCTGCATCAAGCTCAAGACCCCTTCATACATGCGCGCGCCGCCGCCCGACCCGGAAATAATCAGCAGCGGCAATTCCTTTTCCATGGCGTATTCAATGAGACGGGTGATTTTTTCTCCCACCACCGAGCCCATGGAGCCCATGATAAATCTGGAATCCGTCACCCCCAAGGCTACGGGCTTTTCCTGCAAAAGGCCGGTGCCCGTGAGACAGGCCTCGTTAAGCCCGGTTTTTCTTTGATCCTGAAGTAGCTTATCCGGGTAGGACTTGACGGCCGTGAATTGGATGGGATCCAAGGTGCATAAACCTATGTCAAATTCCTGAAAGGTGTCTTTGTCAATCAATTGATGTATCCGGTCCCAGGCACCAACCGTGAAGTGATAGCTGCATTTGGGACAAACTGAAAAATTCTCCTGGAGGGCCTTATTATAGACAACGTGCTGGCAACTGGGACATTTGGTCCACAGACCTTCTGGAACAGTCCTTTTCTTCCTTTCAGCGGCTGCTGGTTTGTCCGCTTCCTGGGCTTTAGTATTCTCTTTTTTAAAAATGGGCATAAGGCATGGAACCTGTTTAGGATAAGAGAGTCACAAGTGAAAAATTATAATGGAACCGGCTGGTTCTGTCAAACGTTGTCCTAAATTATTTTGCTGTCATGCTTTTTGACACTGTTACCGAAAAGTGCTATCTTTAAAAAGTATGCGAATGGTTATCGGGAGTCTATTATATGGGTCTTGAACAGCGCCAAATCCAGTCTCAAAAACTTATCCTGACCCCCCAGCTTAGGCAGTATTTAAGGCTCCTTCAGCAGCCATTGCTGGAACTAAAACAGGCCGTGGAGCAGGAATTGGCGGAAAACCCCGTACTGGAAGAAATCTCTCTTTCAGGCCCTGATGAAGTGTCCCTCTCCGATATCAGCAAGGATGAAGCGCCCGCAGCCGAACCCCTGCGCGAATTGGACTTTCAAAACAAATTAGCGGCCCTTGACCGGATTGACGAGGAATTCAAGGAAACCCCCTATTCCGGCTACGATGCTTCGGAAGACGACGAAGACTCTCTGAAAAAACGGAATTATCAGGAGTCCATTATCCAAAAAGCAACCACCTTAACCGACTACCTTATGTGGCAGCTTCATTTCCTCGACCTGAATGAAGAAGACACCCGGATTGCCGAGGAAATTGTTGGCAATATTGACGAGGATGGATATCTGAAAGTCACGGTCGAGGAAGTTTCCAAGTCGCTCGGGCAGCCGGCCCCTTCAATTGAAAAAGTGCTGGCCCTTATCCAAACCCTTGATCCGCCTGGCGTCGGAGCCCGCGATTTGAGAGAGGCACTTCTGATTCAAATTTCAAAATCGGAGAAAATTTCGTCGCTGGCGCGTAAAATCGTCGAAGAACATTTCAACCTTCTCGAGAAAAAACATCTCCAGGATATCGCCAGGAAACTGGGAGTTAGCGAGGACTCGGTTAAAATCGCTTTTCACGAAATCGCCCGGCTCGAACCCAAACCGGGCAGGATTTTCTACTCAAACGAACCCATCACCGTGGTGCCTGACGCGAGCGTCTTCCCTGATGAAGACAATCCGGGCCATTATAAAATTGAAATCCACCAGGAATCGGTGCCCCGCCTCAAAGTCAGCCCGTCCTACCGGGCCATGCTCAAGGACAAAAAAGTTGACGCCCAAACCCGCGCCTTTCTGAAAAGTAAAATCGACTCGGCCATGTGGCTGATTCAGGCCGTGGCCCAGCGGAAAAGCACGCTCCGCTCCATCACCGAGGAAATCGTCAAGGCGCAATACGAATTTTTCGACAAGGGTTTTTCACAACTGAAACCGCTCCGGCTCAAAGACATTTCCGAAAGAATCGGCATTCATGAATCCACGGTAAGCCGCGCCATTGCCGGCAAGTATTTGGAAACACCCCAAGGAACCATTCCCTACCGCAGTTTCTTTTCCAATAAAATGGAAACCGACGACGGTTCGCTGGAATCGCAAAAAAGCGTGGCCGAGAGAATCAGACAGCTAATAGCCGATGAGGATAGAAAAAAACCGCTGAGCGATGAAAAACTTGTGAAAATTCTGTCTTCGGAAGGTATCAAAATCGCACGGCGGACAGTGGCCAAATACCGCGACCTGCTCAAAATCCTGCCCACCCATTTGCGGAAAGAGCGCTAAAAAAGCGGAGCCCGCGAGTGGAATCGAACCCTAATATCGGCTGCGCCTCTATTAGGGCTGCTCGCTACGCCGTGCCGATCGCACGGTGCCGGCTGACCGAGCCGCCAGCCGCGGCTTCACCACCCGGCGCTCGCTGCCACCTGAAATAAAATCAGCCCGCGAGTGGAATCGAACCACCGACCTACGGTTTACGAAACCGTTGCTCTACCGACTGAGCTACGCGGGCAGGATCTGTTACTCTTTTTATGATAATCCCCTACAACACATGGCATAAAAAGAAAAAATTAACGCCGAAGCTCTGGGGGAGAACTAAGGGATATTTTCTTCCCAAAAACATCCAGAGCGTATTCAATTCCACCCCACTCACTGCCAAATAGGAGTTGTATAATAGCAAATTTTTTTGACGTCGTCTCGAAAGAATTTCTAAAATTATAAAACTCCTTAAAACACAGCCCAAAATCCAGCTGGAAGATTTCTCCTCAATTCCTACGGTCTTATTGCCTAAACAGACGACAAAATCGACCGCCCTATCTTGCACCTTTGGTTTCCCGTAAAATTTATCGGGCGGCGAAATAGCTGGCGTGTGAACCATAAACGCGTTCACAAACCTTATGTGATGCTGGGGCTTCAGGTTCGGATCCTTAGAAAAATAAAACAGGCCAGTCATATTCGAGTCCCGGGAGAATGCATTTGTCGAAAGTTTCAACGGCCGGCTGCGGGATAAGTGTTTAAATGCGACCTTGTTTTTTTCGCTGGATGATGCGCGGGGAAAACTAGAGACTTGGCGGGTCGATTACAATACCGAAAGGGCACACATCTCGACCGGAAATCTGGCGCCCGAAGAATTCGCCAAGCGACAAAAACCGGACCCTAAAAAAGACGATTTTTCAAACCTTCATCTGGTCTAGTTTATGGGAGCAGTCGTTACGCCGACCGAGCGATTGTTTCTTCCGCAAAATGCTCTACCAGAAAAGCAAATAATCTTCCCCGGTCAATCTGCACTTCACCGCTGTCGAGAATAGTGAGAACAGCATCATCCCCGACATCAGTTCTGTCAAATATCTGCCTCCGTATTTTTTCTGCAATATTTGTTCTACGCAGAGGATTTCGCAGTTCATCTGCCTTTTGCAGGGTCGAAGCCAGCAAAAGGCCGCTAGCTACTCGAACCATCTCGGCAACTTCATCATAGAAGGGCTCCCCGTGTTTTACGGCACCCGTAAAACGAACCGCAAAGAGATACGGACTTTTCTGTTCTCCCGGTCCACTTTGCAGCACCGGCACTGCATTGCTGTTTGTTACATCAAACACGTTCCCCAACTGAAAGGAACTCAATCTGCCGATACGTTGTACTTTCATTCCAGGGAAATCAAGCTGATTTGCTTGTTTGGTAAGTATGATTTTCCCCACCTTCGAACTTATTTCAGGATCGGTAATCGACTTTATCAAGGCAGGCTGCTCACCCGGCATATCGATGACGAGTCCCATATTGCCGGGGATACCAGCTTTTGACAACATGCCGGCAATCCATTCCCTTGCCGCCCGAGCTGCCTCAGGAGAAAACATCACATCGCTGACCGGCATTCCCCTATCCACTTCTTTCCTCACCGCATCCGTTATTCCGGAAATCCCGTGAACTTTTACAGCATCTGAAATTTCTTTCCCGAGTGAATTACTCAAGGGGTCTTTTCCCAAAAAATATCCTGTTATTTTCCCCGCCAGCACATCAGAAGGTGGAATATTTCCAAGACTTGATGCTGACGCAACAGTATTCCCGGCGGTAACTGTGGCGGTGGGCACACTCTTACTCTCTGCGGTACCGAGTGAAGCCCCACGTCCCACCCCCCCTCTTTTTTGCCTTTCAATTAAAACATCCTTGAATATACCCACGAGTTCTTTCTCGGACAAGCTGTCGGTAAGATAACGCAGGCTGTCAAATACTTTAAAAAAGCCTTCTATGTCGGATCCTAATGTCCTGCCGTAATCAAGCAGCACTCGCCGAATTGCTTCCAGCTTGTCCGCAAAATCAATTTTTCGATCGTATAGAATTTCATTAATGGCCTGCCCTGCCTGCAGGGGCAATTCCTTTCCGCCCGAAAAACGAGTCAGCAATTTTAGCACACGCCCTCCCCCAGTCCCTGTCATTTTTGCCCATGCGATACTGAAGAGTAATTTCATCAGAATAGCATGATCCTTGGATGAAAGCGTACCGACATTACCGTAATCCAGCAAACAAACCTTTCGGGATTGAAGATCCAAAAGAATGTTTCCCGCATGGGGGTCTCCGTGATATTCGCCCAGAATGAAAGCTTGCCGCAGCACCTCTTGCACAATAAGTTTGGCAACGGCAGGGAATTCACCCGAGGCCTCGAGTTCCTTCACAACGTCTTCTTTGAAGGGTTTACCTTCAAAATATTCATCAACAAAAAACTGACTGCCGGTCAACTCGGCATCTATTTCCGGGACGACAAGTTGCCACTGCTGATACACTCTTCCGTTGGAAAAACGACCGATCCTCCTCTGCGCTTCAATTTCCTGGTGTATGTCCAGCTCCCGGAGAGCGGCTTTCTCAATAAAATCTATCAAAGGGCCCGATACTTGAGAGAGAATTTCGTCCAGCGTTTCGTTCTGCCCCCTTGCAGCCTCCAGCGCCTTTCTCAACACTTGCAATTTCCGGGTAATTTCATATCGCGCCATGGGCCGCAAATACTTAACGACTCGACGAGATCCATCGGTCTTTCGAAGCAGATAGGCCTCTTTGATGGACGCGCTGCCGATTTGTTTTTCCACCACATCGATGGTTTGCTCCAGAGATTCCACAGTTTGGCCGTTTTCACTTGTTAACGCATCCACCAAATAGCGTTTATCTATACTCTCAACCTGGTCCGACAAATTTTCCAAAAGCAATCTCAGGTCTTCGGGGATAAGCCCCCTTTGTTTCGAAAGATACTGCCCTGCCTTTACTCCAACGGAACCAAAACTTACAAACATTCCCACAAGTAATTCATTTTTATTTTTAACTTCATCCGGCGGGGTTGCCGCAAAAAAACGAAATATCCCAAAAGCCATTTCCATCTGTTCCTGTTCCAGAGAACTGTCAAACAATGCTTTGAACAAGACATAAGTAACATTTCCCGTTGTTGCACGTTCTCCGGTGATATACTGAAAAATATCCGCTATCAACTGCTCACTCTCGCCTGCATTCCGCAAAATACCATTCGGACCGGTAAAAAAGACCGACAAGAAAAGGTATTGGGTTGATTTGGGGTACATGGACAGAAAACGTGCAAATCCTTCAAATTCGATATTGTGGTATAATTCAAGCTCTTGTATGGTTTCCGGTTTTTCAGCATCCTTGGGATAAATGCCGATCATCCATTCGAATATCTCACGCTTCTGAGAAGGTGCCTTTCCACCCAAAAGGGTAAGCAACGCCTCCAAAGCCAAATGTCCGTATTTTAGGCCCTTGTCCGTCGCTGCCTCCGTCAAAATATCACGCTCCTTATGGGCCGCGAGTTCCGGTATATGGACAGTAACATCACGCATCAGTTCATTCATTAATTCATTTCCGATTTCGGAATCTTCCGGAAAATACTCGGCCATCATTTTCTTCAACGCATCATAATTTTGAAACGTCAGCCCATTATGCTCTATCCGATTTATCACAAGACGCTTTGCAACGACATCCCGAACAGCTCCTTCCATTAAATATGGCCGTATCTTTTCCAAAATCTCAACTGGCGCCAGAAGCGGGTCACCTATCAAGTTCAACATTTCTTCGTTTCGATAAAATGACGGCATCGGAAAAAACCTTAGAAGCATTTGAATTTTTTCCTCCAACGACCACCTTTGTGTTTCCCGGAAAAGTTTTCGCTCCAGCACCATACGCTTCATAAAATCAACAGGTCGATCAATTTCGCCGGCCCGATTTTTCTCCATCGCGCTTATGTGGGGATAAGCCTTTTCAAGCTCTTGTATGGACAGCCATGTATATCCCTTTGGCGACATGCGTTTCGATTCAGGAAAAATATTTTCAAAATCTGTTTTTCCCTGAGGAGGGATCTGCATTTTCTCAAATGCTTCCGCGGTTTCAGCCCCCTGTTCCGGAGGGTTGTTGCCAAAATAGAATTCCAGCCATCGACGCTTCAGTAGTCTCGACCAGCGAAGAACATCGATTTCATAATTAGCTCCGTCAGGTTCTGTTTCCAGTTGCCAGAGAGGGAATCGCATATAATGGTGCTGCCCCAGACGCTGGGCAGGCATATTGATACCCAACAATGGTGACGTCATTTCACCCAATACCTGAAAAAGGAGTTCGAATTTTTCCTCGTCCATTTCAGTATCTATATACGCCTCCCTATATCCGGAGTCCGGCTTGGAAAGCCATTGGAAGCGTTTTTCCATCTCCTCGACATTCACTTCATGGTTCCGAAGGCGCGGGACAACCTTCCGGAGTGCATTTATTGGCAAATTGCGGGTATTGGGCACATACCACGACCACCCAATCAATGAAATCAATTTGTTAATCTGTCCTTGCATTACTCCGTTTTCTAAGAAACGGGCCTCATTTTTGATAAGTGCTTCATAAAGAAGATCTTTCTTGCCCTCGTCTGCACCGGATTTCTCCTCGAAATCGGACATAATATAAAATTGCTGGCCATACACCCCGATTCTTCCTTCCCCGATGGCTTCGAGAATGCTCCCGTACGTCATTTTTTGTTCCTCTCCGCCCTCATATGTCTTTTCTGTATGGCTTTCTCTCAACCGGATAACAAGCCCGTAACCATTCTCCACATCTCTGCGCATTTTTTCCAACGCTGCACGCACGTGGACAGCCACATCTTCTCCCGTCGACAAATCTGACATTTGTATCCGAGCAACCGCCCAATCAGCCTCACTTATTTCCTGCATAAATTCTTCATCCGGGAGATACCCATTCCCAAAAAAATACTCAACTTGTTCGCTGAGATCCGTCATCCCCTCTTCCACCAAAGTCGCACGAAGCAATGCCATAATTTCATTACGAGGACCGGTTTCCGGTTCAAAAAACTCTCCACGCTGATATCTCTCGGGGCTTATTGCCCTCATAAATGCCTGGTAATCCTGCGCAAACCTGACTTCATTCATAAATTCCTGATGCTTATTCTTTTCAGAATTATTCAGCAGCCGGTAGTATTTACGAATTAATTCTTTTCTGAGAGGCAGGTCGTTAATCCTGCGCAAGACCGTCAGATATCCGCGCAATATTTTTTCAGGCTGCCTTTCTTCCCGCCGCCATTCCTGTTCCCTGAAACTTTGCCAGGACTCAGCCAAACCGGCGGTTGTCAGCATGGTATCCATTTCCCG
>Ga0209211_10008427_pt1 | contig 14105 bp, 11 predicted proteins | sample RifGroA2_FD_183992 | JGI IMG/M metagenome (GOLD analysis project Ga0209211, IMG submission 183992) | Groundwater microbial communities from Rifle, Colorado, USA - Groundwater A2 (SPAdes) (version 2) | ecosystem: Environmental > Aquatic > Deep subsurface > Groundwater | place: Rifle, Colorado...
CGACGCCGATGGCGACCAGCAGCATCGCGACGAAGGAGTTGGCCGACGAGATGTTGTATTTGGTGCTGCCGTGTTTCAGGCCACCAACGATGGCCGCGAGGCCGAGGATGCCGTTGATGTCGAACATCACGGCAGCGAATACCGTGTCGCGCGCCAAGGTAGGGTTGGGCGCGCCTTGCAGCAGCACGATCAAGATCACCACCTCGACCGACACGGCGGCGAGCGTGAGGATCAGCGTGCCGTATGGTTCGCCGAAGCGTATCGCCAATACCTCGGCATGATGAGCGATGCGGAACGCCACGCCGATGATCGCGGCGAGAATCACCAGCAGCCCCCCCCACAGCATTGCGCCGCCGTGCTCCACGGCGGCATGCTCGAGCGAGATACCCAGCAATAGTACGACCAGAGCAAGGGCAATCGGGAATTCTGGCCGGAGATATTTCATGGTTTTTCTGGCGTTCTTCAGGCGTGATGATTGATGATATCGCGAACCCTATCCGGTTGTGGATAGAGCGTCAACCCGCACAGCGATACCCGTGCAGCGGTATATGCAACTTGAGGAATATTTGACGAAACTTGAGTTGACTGCCACAGGCCATGCTAATATCATGCCGAGTAGCAAAGATATTTAACAGCCACTGAAAATATCTTGAGCAAAGCATAGCTAACCTATGCGATAGCGTGGCAGACTTGCTCGTAAGTATCTCAACCCAGAATCAGCGAGGTGACTAACATGGCAATGCAAAAAGCAAAACCGGCTGCAAAAAAAATAGCTGCAACCAAAACAACCATCAGCAAACCCAAAACCACTAAAACAACAGTAGCGGCGCCTGCGAAAAAAGTAGTAGCTAAAAAGCCCGCACCCGCAGTTACAAAACCGAAAAATACTAAAGCTCCGGCAGTCAAGAAAGCGACTGCTCCTGCCGCTGCAACAAAATCTCCTGCGAAAAAGACTGCAACTGCAAAGGTCGCGGCTACCGTAAAAAAAATGGCTGCTAGCCTAACTCCCGAAGAGCGTTATCGTATGGTGGAGACAGCCGCTTACTTTATCGCCGAACGGCACGGTTTCCAAGGTGACTCTACCGAGCATTGGTCAGCCGCCGAGAAGGAAATTTCGGAAAGATTGCGTTAGTCGATCAAGTCAATCTGAAAAGCTGCATGTCAAAAACCATGCGGCTTTTTGACATCATTGAACACCAACTGCGGAAATATTCCTCCAACAGGAAGGTGCTTCGTGCGTGATTCGCTCCCGATTTAGCACGCTTCAATTCTCAATCCGCCCAGATAATCGAGCCCGAAACAAATCCGAATTTTATCCAAACTAATGGAACTGTTAGCAAACTCTGAATTTTCATGAGTTCCCTAAAGTTTTCCAGAATCTTCCCGATAATATCAACAGCTGTGCTTGATGAGTCATAAATTTTGGGCTAACAAAACAGCTGCATTACTGTCAAATTGGGCGTGTAGCAATTCTTTTTGTTAACAATCTTGCTGCGGCAAGAAACCAACAGTCAAAATGAATGTTGCACCTCATTACGATACTCAACCGGGGTTGCGACCCCGACACACTGGGAGAATTAAAATGGAATATCAATCTAGTTTTACGCTGCTCGGCTTTACGGTGGTCGAGTTGTCCATGATGGCCGTAATTTTGTTCTCGTTGACTAAGCTCTTTGCATAGAGCCAAGGGAAATGTAATATCCATTGCCTGTTTGCCGTTCCGAAAAGGCATTGGCAATTCTAACGAAGGCCGCATTCTGTCATGGATTGCGGCCTTTTTTACCAGAAAAATCCTCTTTAACCAGAATAACCATCAGGGCGCGCGCTTTGTAGAAGCGCACCATCTGCTTCGTTAAAACGATAGTGCACGTTTCACTTATAATCCGTCTCCTTATTAGTCCCGTTCCCGGCTGTTCCCCATGTTGTCCTCATCCTCCCATTCTCGTCCGCGCTACTCGCAATTGGCCGGTTCGTCCGATGCACTGGCGCTGGCGCAATACGCAGGAAAAAACTCCCCGCTGGCGGTGATCGCCGCGAACGCGCTGGAGGCGCAGCGGCTGGTGGAAGAAATCCCGTTTTTTGCGCCCGAACTGCGCGTGCATTTGTTGCCGGATTGGGAAACGCTGCCCTATGACCATTTCTCGCCGCATCAGGATTTGATCTCGGAACGGCTGGCGACGCTGCATTTCATGCGCAGCCAGTCGTGCGACGTGCTGGTGGTGCCGGTGACCACCGCGCTGTATCCGCTGCCGCCGGTGGAATATCTCGCCGCCTTCACCTTCTTCCTCAAGCGCGGCGAGAAGCTCGATCTCGCCAAGCTGCGCGAGCAAATGACTTTCGCCGGTTACAACCATGTGCAGCAGGTGCTGTCGCCCGGCGAATACTGCGTGCGCGGCGGCATCATCGATTTATTTGCAATGGGCAGCGTGCTGCCGTACCGCATCGACCTGTTCGACGACGAAATCGAAACCATCGCCACCTTCGACGTGGACACACAGCGCACCCTATATCCGGTGCCGGAGATCCGCTTGCTGCCCGCGCGCGAGTTTCCGCTCGACGATGCCGGGCAGTCGCGTTTCCGCCAGAATTTCCGCGAGCGCTTCGAAGGCGATCCGTCCAAGTCGCACATCTACAAGAATGTGAGCAAGGGCAACGCCCCGGCAGGCATCGAGTATTACCTGCCGCTGTTTTTCGACAAGACCGCCACGCTGTTCGACTACCTGCCGGACAACGCCACGCTGTGCCTGCATCATGACGTGAATGAGGCCATCGCCACCTTCAGCAAGGATGCCGCGTCACGCTACAACCTGCTCAGAGGCGACCCGCAGCGCCCGCTGCTGGAACCGAAGGAGTTGTTCCTGGACGCAGAGCGGTTCTTCATACGCGTGAAGGATTTTGCGCGGCTGGATATTCTGCCCTCTCCCTCCGCTACGCTCCACCCTCTCCCGCAAGCGGGAGAGGGAACATCTGCTCCCCTCTCCCTTCAAGGGAGAGGGGCTGGGGGAGAGGGTGAGAGCACACCTAAAAATCTGATCCCCTGCGCAACCAATAAACTGCCCGACATCGCGGTAAACCGCCGCGCCGACATCCCCACGCGGGCGCTTCAGAATTTCTTGCAGAGTTATTCGGGGCGCGTACTGCTGCTCGCCGACAGCCTTGGGCGGCGCGAGATCATGGCGGGTTACCTGCACGAATACGGCCTTACCCCGGTAGTGTGCGAAAACTATGCGGAGTTCCTGCAAGGCAAAGCGGCCTTTATGCTGTGCGTCGCGTCGCTGCAAAACGGTTTTATCCTGACCGATGAGCAGATCGCGCTGGTGACGGAAACCGAGCTATACGCCGCACAGCCACGCAGCCGGGCCGTCCGCACCGCGAAGAAGAGCAACGTGGAAGGCATGTTGCGCGATCTGTCCGAGCTCAAGGCCGGTGACCCGGTAGTGCATGAGCAGCATGGTATCGCGCGTTATGCGGGGCTAATCAATCTCGATCTCGGCGAGGGCGAGGGCGAATTTTTGCTGCTGGAATATGCCGGTGGCGACAAGCTCTACGTGCCGGTGGCGCAGCTGCATGTGATCAGCCGCTACAGCGGCGGCGCGCCGGAAACCGCGCCGCTGCACAAGCTCGGCAGCGGCGCGTGGGACAAGGCGAAACGCCGCGCGATGCAGCAGGTGCGCGACACCGCCGCCGAGCTGCTGAACCTGTATGCGCAGCGCGCCACGCGCAAGGGCCACGCGTTCAAGCTGGCACCGCGCGATTACGAGGAATTCTCCGCCGGCTTCGGTTTCGAGGAAACGCCCGATCAGGCTGCCGCCATCGAGGCGGTGATCAACGACCTGCAAAGCGGCAAGCCGATGGACCGGCTGATCTGCGGCGATGTCGGCTTCGGCAAGACCGAGGTCGCGCTGCGTGCCGCGTTCGTCGCGGCAATGGACGGCAAGCAAGTCGCGGTGCTGGTGCCGACCACGCTGCTGGCCGAACAGCATTTCCAGAACTTTTCAGACCGCTTCGCCGATCTGCCGATCAAGATCGCCGAACTGTCGCGCTTCCGTTCCGCCAAAGAGCAGACGCAGGCGCTGAAGGATATGGCCGACGGCAAGCTCGACATCATCATCGGCACGCACAAGCTGATCCAGAAAGGTGTGAAATTCCACAACCTCGGCTTGGTCATCATCGACGAGGAACACCGCTTCGGCGTGCAACAGAAGGAACGCTTCAAAGCACTGCGCGCCGAGGTGGATGTGCTGACGCTGACCGCCACGCCGATCCCGCGCACGCTGGCGATGTCGCTGGAAGGGCTGCGCGAGTTCTCGATCATCGCCACCGCGCCGCAGCGCCGCCTGTCGATCAAGACCTTCGTCGCGCAGACCAGCAACGGCATCATCCGCGAGGCGGTGCTGCGCGAACTGAAGCGCGGCGGTCAGGTGTATTTTCTGCACAACGAAGTGGACACCATCGCCAATATGGCGGAGAAACTCGAAGCGCTGCTGCCGGAAGTGCGCATCCGCGTGGCGCACGGCCAGATGGGCGAACGCGATCTGGAAGCGGTGATGCGCGATTTCTACCAGCAGCGTTTCAATGTGCTGCTATGCACCACCATCATCGAGACCGGCATCGACATCCCGACCGCCAACACCATCATTATGAATCGCGCAGACCGTTTCGGCCTCGCGCAACTGCACCAGTTGCGTGGTCGTGTCGGGCGTTCGCACCATCAGGCCTACGCCTACCTGCTGGTCGAGACAGAAGCGCTCACCGCGCAGGCGAAGAAGCGTCTCGAAGCAATCCAGGCGATGGAACAGCTCGGCAGCGGTTTCTATCTCGCGATGCACGATCTGGAGATACGCGGTGCGGGCGAAGTGCTGGGCGAATCGCAGAGCGGCGAAATGCAGGAGATCGGCTTTTCACTTTATGCCGACATGCTGAACGCCGCCGTGGCCTCGCTACGGCAGGGCCGCGAACCGGACATGGCGCACCCGCTCGGTGTCACCACCGAGATCAACCTGCACTGCCCCGCGCTGCTGCCCAACGATTACTGCGGCGACATCCACCAGCGGCTAGTGATCTACAAGCGCCTGGCAAATTGCAATTCATCAGAAGAACTTGATGAGATGCACCAGGAACTGATCGACCGCTTCGGCCTGCTGCCCGAACCCGCACAGACACTGCTCGACAGCCACCGCCTGCGCATCCTCGCCAAGCCACTCGGCATCAGCAAAGTGGATGCGTCAAGCGAAGCGATCCAGATCCAGTTCATCCCCAACCCGCCGATTGACCCGATGAAGGTCATTACCATGATCCAGAACAAGCGGCATATCAAGATGTCGGGGCAGGACAAGCTGCGCATCGAATTAAAATATGGTGATCTACATCAGCGGGTGCTGGCGATCAGGAATTTTTTTGGTGAGTTGAAGTAAGTTATTGCAGAGTCGCAATACCCGCCCCCTTCGACAAGAACAATGTTATTGCGCGGGCTTTATTTTACAAATAAGTTACTGTTTTCCCGATAACCGCTCATCCATAATAACCAACCATTTGTCGCATATGAATTGACTGCGCCGGGATAGCCCAATAACCTGCACTCACTTGGCAAACTTATCGAAAGGTAAGGACGCAAAGTCACCGGCCTAAAGGAAAGCTATGGTAGCGGGACTGCGATACGGATGTTCATCCGTGTGCATGGACCACCTGTTTCCTACAGCGTTTGAACATATGCGAAAGGGATCAATATGCGCAACCTCACTAAAACTCCTGTAGCAAAGCCTCTCCTGTTGCAGCTTTAATTCCTGCACTTCTTAAAGACCGGATCATGCCTCTGTCTTATGGCGATGGGCGCACTGCACAACATCCATATTCGATCCTGACACAATACTGTCATCATGATCGTAATATATTGATTAGAGTGGTGTCTTCACTAAAATTTAATGGATATTTGAAAATGAATAATTTAATGCCGGTAATTATGCTGATTGCTATTGGTATCGCACTTCCCGTCAACGCTTTTGCCGTAATCAATCCCTCCGTCCTGGAAAAACAAAGGAAAGAAAATAAATCCAGATTGGAAAAATCACAGGAACTTCGCTTGGGAAAACCGAAAAAAAGACTCTTCAGTAGCTCAAAAGTTGAGTCTGATAAATTACGTTCCTTAAAACTCGATACCATCCCTCCGTCGCCGCGCCGGAGCGCACGACCTATTCCGAAAAACACAGAATCTGCCCTTCCGGAAAACCCGGGGCGCTCTGCTTCAACAACCGCACCCGTACCATAACCAAGCACCGCGTGAATAGCCGCAAGCTTTATAAATGGTACTTTAGAAAACCCCATCTCCCTTAGCTGAACGGCAAGGGTGTCACGGGCGACTGCAAATCTGGAGAAAGCCGAAGACAAAGCACTGGCCTGACGGACATCCGTGGGAGAAAAAGTTTTTGGGGTGCAGCATGAAAAACACAAATGAAAAAGCCCGGCGCTTCCGCGCCGGGCTTTTCTGCCAACTCAAGAACCGATTAAGGAGCCTGGATGTTGGAGGCTTGTTTGCCTTTTGGGCCTTGCACTACTTCGAAGGTCACTTTCTGACCTTCTTTGAGCGACTTGAAGCCGCTCATGTTGATTGCGGAAAAGTGTGCGAACAAATCTTCGCTGCCATCATCGGGAGTGATAAAACCAAAACCCTTTGCGTCATTGAACCATTTAACTGTACCTGTTGCCATGTGTTTACTTCCTTACTAAAAAACGGGGAAATTCCCCCGCAAAACTGTTTGAATCTAAGATCGCACACGGCAAAACCAGTACTGCAGATACTTTGAATCAAACACCAGTGCGCTTTTTACTCCGGTTTAGTTGATATCGTCAAGGGGTTTTATAAAATATTTTCGATTAGGCTTGAAAAAGCATCGCTAATCATCAAGTATATGGCCTATGGAAACTGTCAGAATGCATTTCAGGGATTATGGTCGCTAAACAACAAAGCAGTTCGGTACTCACGCCAGAACGCGCTAAAATAAAGCCGCCGCGGATGTACAAGGTGGTTTTGTTTAATGACGATTACACTACAATGGACTTCGTTATTGAAGTATTGCAGCGTTTTTTTGCGATGGATCGTGAACGTGCGATGCAAACCATGCTCAAAGTACACAATGAAGGTTCGGCGATATGTGGGGTATATTCACTGGATGTTGCCGAAACTAAAGTAAGTCAGGTATCGATGTTTGCAAGACAACATGGGCATCCGCTGCGATGCGGCATAGGGGAAACATAAAATGATTGCGCAGGAATTGGAAGTCAGTTTGCACATGGCGTTCGTCGAGGCGCGGCAGAAGCGCCACGAGTTCATTACGGTCGAGCACCTGCTGCTCGCCATGCTGGACAACGCATCCGCCTTGCAGGTGTTGCGTTCCTGCAATGTGAATATCGATGAGTTGCGCCGGGTTGTGTCGGCATTTGTCGACAAGCATACGCCCACCATCGCGGGTGATGGGGATGTGGATACGCAGCCCACCGTCGGCTTCCAGCGCGTCATCCAGCGCGCGATACTGCATGTGCAATCCACCCAGAAAAGGGAGGTGTCCGGCGCGAATATACTCGCCGCGCTATTCGGCGAAAAAGATTCTCATGCGGTGCATTTTCTCGCGGAACGCGGGGTCAGCCGTCTCGATGTGGTGAATTACATCGTGCATGGTGTCGCCAAAAATGAAGCCGGTAGCACCACGCAACCGCATGGGGAGACCGAAGCCGAGCCTTCATCAGGAGATGAAGGCGTACTGAAACAATATACGCTGGATCTCAATGCGCAAGTTCTGGCTGGTAAAATTGATCCTCTCATCGGGCGCGAAATAGAGTTGGAGCGCGTGATCCAGACACTGTGCCGCCGCCGCAAGAACAACCCGCTGCTGGTGGGCGAGGCAGGGGTCGGCAAGACGGCGATTGCCGAAGGCCTGGCACGGCGCATCGTCGAGGAAGACGTGCCGGATATTCTCAAGGGGGCGCGCGTTTACTCGCTGGATATGGGTTCGCTGCTGGCGGGCACAAAATACCGCGGCGATTTCGAACAACGCCTCAAGGCGGTATTGAAAGAGTTGAGCGAAGCGTCGAACGCGGTTTTGTTCATCGATGAAATTCACACCTTAATCGGCGCGGGTGCGGCATCAGGCGGCACGATGGATGCGTCCAACCTGCTCAAACCGGCATTGTCGAACGGGCAATTGAAATGCATCGGCGCAACCACCTATAAGGAATATCGCGGTATCTTCGAGAAGGATCACGCGCTGTCGCGCCGCTTTCAGAAAATCGATGTGCCGGAGCCTTCCGTCGAACAAACTATTGCGATCCTGCGCGGCCTGAGATCGCGCTTCGAGGAACACCACAGCGTCAAATACAGCGCGGCGGCATTGTCCAGCGCGGCGGAGCTTTCTGCGCGTTTCATCAATGACCGGCACTTGCCCGACAAAGCCATCGACGTAATTGACGAGGCAGGAGCGGCGCAGCGCATCCTGCCGAAATCGAAGCAGAAAAAAATCATCGGCAAGCACGAGATCGAAGAGATTATTTCCAAGATCGCGCGCATCCCGCCGCGCAGCGTTTCATCGGATGACCGCAACGCGCTGAAAACACTGGATCGCGATTTGAAAGCGGTAGTGTTCGGGCAGAACAAGGCGATAGACGCGCTCGCCACCGCCATCAAGATGTCGCGTAGCGGCCTCGGCAACCCGCAAAAACCCATCGGCTGCTTCCTGTTCTCCGGCCCGACCGGCGTCGGCAAGACCGAAGTCGCACGGCAACTCGCTTACGCGATGGGCATGCCGCTACATCGCTTCGATATGTCCGAATACATGGAACGCCACGCCGTGTCGCGCCTGATTGGCGCGCCGCCCGGCTATGTCGGTTTCGAACAAGGGGGTTTGCTCACCGAAGCCATCAGCAAGCAGCCTCACGCCGTGTTGCTGATGGATGAAATCGAGAAGGCGCATCCGGACGTTTTCAATATCCTGCTGCAAGTGATGGATCATGGCACACTCACCGACAACAACGGACGCAAGGCCGATTTCCGCAACGTGGTCGTCATCATGACCACCAACGCGGGCGCCGAAGCACTGAACAAGAGCCAGATCGGCTTCACCCAGAACAGCGCGAGCGGCGACGAAATGGCCGACATCAAGCGCACTTTCACGCCGGAATTTCGCAACCGCCTGGATGCCATCATTTCCTTCGCGCCGCTGGATCACGAAGTCATCCTGCGCGTGGTGGACAAATTCCTGATGCAACTCGAAGAGCAGTTGCACGACAAAAAAGTGGAAGTCGTGTTCACCGATGCGCTCAAGGATCATCTCGCCGAGCACGGCTTCGATCCGCAGATGGGTGCCCGCCCGATGGCGCGCCTGATCCAAGACACAATACGCTCCGCGCTGGCAGACGAACTGCTGTTCGGCAAGCTGGCGAACGGCGGCAAGATCACCGTGGACGTGAAGGACGGCAAAGTGGTGCTGGATTTTGCGGAAGAGGCGGTAGTAGTTTAATTTTAAGCCATACTTAACAGGCTAAGTATGAGTGAAGTTTTGATAGGATGAATCAGCAATTCCTCTTCCGCGGAGTTTCAACCGACTTTCATTTCGCCAGTGGGGGTTTGATGAAGCCGAAACTCCAAGGGCAGTTTACTTACCAAGTCCATTGGGATGAACCCGGTATCACACATGACAGTGGAGTTACATATGATTCCTCGACTGCAAATGCCGTTATTCGACATCAATTAAATCAAGCAGGTTTCCCCACGTCAGGAATTTCAACTACACCGCATTTACAGAGAGCTATCTATTACGCACAAGGTGAAGATAGAGCATCAAGCGGTTATGTATTTAAGATCAACAGGGATACACTTAAGCAGAATGGAATTGATGAGTATGTGGTGGCGCAGTTTTGTTCGCCCAGCATTCCTGAAGATGATGAAGTGATATTGGTATTGTCAGACTCTTCTCACTTACCATCGTCGGTCATAGTTGAAGTTATTCCTGTCAACATATTGAGTTAGCTTCCTGCTTAACCAAAATAACTTGGTTGTCCTCAATAATGCTTGAATATCGCGGGCGCTTCGCCCCCTCCCCCACCGGCCCGCTGCATTTCGGCTCGCTGGTCGCCGCAATCGGCAGCTATCTCGATGCAAAACACCACAATGGAATCTGGCTGGTACGCATCGAAGACCTCGATGTGCCACGCTGTATACCGGGCGCAGCAGACGATATCCTGCACACACTGGAGACGTTCGGCCTGCACTGGGATGAACCGGTCAGCTATCAGAGCCAACGCACGGGGGCTTATGAAGAGGCGTTGCAGCAGTTGCAGGCGCTCGGTGCGGTGTATCCTTGTTGCTGCACGCGCAAGGAGATCGCCGATTCCGCTCTGCACGGCATAGACGGGCAGATCTATCCGGGTACCTGCCGCAACGGCGTTCCGGCAGGACGTGAAGGGCGCGCGTGGCGGGCGCGCACCGGTGACCAGCCAATCGAATTCGACGACGCACTGCAAGGCCATATTGCGCAACATCTCGAAAGCGAGATCGGCGATTTTGTAGTGAAGCGTGCCGACGGCTTGTTTGCTTACCAGCTTGCAGTGGTGGTGGACGATGCGTTTCAAGGCATCACTCATGTGGTGCGCGGCGCCGATCTGCTTTACTCCACGCCGCGCCAGATATACCTGCAATGCTTGCTGGGGTTACCCGCCCCAGCCTACCTGCACCTGCCGATCGCGGTGAACGCACAAGGCGAAAAACTCGGCAAGCAAACCCTCGCGCAGCCTGTCGAAAAACACAACGCAGCCGCCACCCTGTTCGACGCCCTCATCTTCCTGCGCCAGCAACCGCCCGCAGAATTGCAGAGCGGCAATATCGAACAAATATTGCATTGGGCGATAGCCAACTGGCACCCCGAAGCATTATCGAATTGCCGCCAGCTTGCGGTATAAGAACTCCTGAAATCGCCAGCCATAAAACCGGCGACATCTTCCGGTTACTGCTAGAATCTGCCGTATTGCCGTGCAGTTACAAGGTGTGAGCCATGCATGAAATGTCGCTGGTGGAAGGTGTGTTGCAGGTTGTCGAAGAGTCGGCACGCAGCCAAAAATTTACGCGGGTCAAGACGGTGTATCTGGAAATCGGACAGCTGGCCTGCGTGGAAAAGAAAGCGCTACGGTTCTGCTTCGACGCTGTGATGCGCGACAGCATCGCCGCCGATGCGCGGCTGGAAATTATCGATGTCCCTGGGCATGGACGCTGCATGCAATGCAACGCCACGATGCCGGTCGCCGCTCTTTACGAAACCTGCCCGCAATGCGGCGGCTATCAGATAGAGGTGACCAGTGGATACGGGATGAGGGTCAAGGAACTGGAAGTCGAATAACAAGCTATCTTTAAAATTGCTGCGGAGGGTGTCTGCGGCGTTGCGCGGTACTCGAAATCCTCATGTACTTTTAGTACATTCCGGTTTCTGCGTTCCGTGCGCCTTGCATCCATCCCTCCTCGCGAATTTTTAAGACAGCTTTTATGGGGAGATCGAACGATGTGTATCACCTGCGGTTGCGGAACAGACGAAACAAAACTTGAAGGGAAAGTGCTGCCGCACACGCACGGTGATGGTACCGTGCATTCCCATGCGCATCATCACCGGCACGATGCGGCGCGTTTCGGCATCACTGGCGCACATACGCATGGTAGCGATCAAACGCGCAGGGTGAAGGTCGAGCGCGACATCCTTTCGATGAACAACGCCTACGCCGAGGAGAACCGCAGCTATTTTACCGGGCACGGCATCTTCACGCTCAATCTGGTATCCAGCCCCGGCTCAGGCAAGACCACGCTGCTGGTCAAAACCATTGAGGCGCTGAACGGCAGCCTGCCGCTCGCCGTCATCGAAGGAGACCAGCAAACCGACAATGATGCAGCACGCATCCGCGCCACCGGTGCGCCTGCGCTGCAAATCAACACCGGCAAGGGCTGCCATCTCGATGCACATATGGTGGGGCACGCCGTGCAACAACTCGGACCGGAAGACGACAGCCTGCTGCTGATCGAGAACGTCGGCAATCTGGTCTGCCCGGCGAGTTTCGATCTGGGCGAGGCGCACAAGGTGGTGATTCTATCGGTGACCGAGGGCGAGGATAAGCCACTCAAATACCCCGACATGTTCCGCGCGGCGGATCTGATGCTGCTCAACAAATGCGATCTGCTGCCGTACCTGACTTTCGACGCCGACCTCGCCATCGAATACGCGCGCCGCGTAAATCCAAAACTGCAGGTGATCCGCATCTCGGCGACCAGTGGGGAAGGCATGGAAGAATGGCTGGAGTGGATCAAGGTTGGATGCCGCAATGCGGTTGCAGCGAATTGAACACAACTGTAGGGGCGCGATTCATCGCGCCCTTTTTTCGGTACATGAACAGATCAGGACGCGATGAATCGCGCCCCTACGACAAAAAATAATCGCATGCCGAAGAGCGCCACCACTGTTTTGTTGCCATACACTGGGCCATCGATCCTGGCCTGCGGAGCCTGGCTGAAAAACACCGTCTGCGTCACACGCGGCGATGAAGCGCATGTTTCGCAACTGATCGGCGATCTGGATATTGCAGAAGCGCGGCAGATGCTCGACGACACCGTGGAGCGCCTGTGCAACGAGCTCAACGTGCAGCCAGAGATCGTGGCGCACGACCTGCATCCCGATTTTTACAGCACCCAGTTCGCGCAAAATTATGCTGCGCAGCACAGCCTGCCGCTGGTTGCCGTGCAGCACCATCACGCGCATATCGCCGCGCTCTGCGCCGAACATCACATTGCCGGATCGATACTAGGGCTGGCACTGGATGGCGTGGGGCTGGGCAGCGATAACGCGCCGTGGGGCGGCGAACTGCTGCGCGTTGAGGGCGCGAGCTTTGAACGACTTGGACACCTGGCTCCGCTCCGCATGCCCGGCGGCGACCGTGCCGCGCGCGAGCCGTGGCGCATGGCGGCGGCGGTGCTGTTCCAACTGGGGCGTGGCGAAGAGATTGCACAGCGTTTTCCCAACCAGCCCGGAGCGCAGACGGTAGCAGAAATGCTGAAACGGAATTTGAACTGTCCTGCTACCTCCAGCACCGGGCGGCTGTTCGATGCCGTCGCAGGGTTGCTCGGCGTGAACGAGATACAGGCTTTTGAGGCGCAGGCCGCGATCCAGTTGCAGGAAGCGGCGCAGCGCCACGGGCAGGTCGCGCCGCTGGATGAAGGTTATCGGATCAGCGAAAACGGTGTGCTGGATTTTTTGCCGTTGCTCGCGGTGCTGGCCGATTGTCCCAGAGTAAACAATGGTGTTGACCAAGGCGCGGCACTGTTTCATGCCACGCTCGCCGCAGGCTTGTCCGAGTGGGTGGGACGTGCCGCCCGCCAGCACAACATCGCTCATGTCGCATTGGGCGGCGGCTGCTTCCATAATGACATCCTGTTGCGCAGCCTGTCCGACGGGCTTGCCGGGCAAGGGCAGCGGGTGCTGACCGCACAGCAGATGCAGCCCAACGACAGCGCAATTTCATTAGGGCAGGCGTGGGTCGCGCTGCAAAGTATCAACAAAGGAGTTTGAGAAATGTGCCTAGCGATTCCCGCCTGCGTCGAGCAACTTATTGGTGGAGACAGCGCAATCGTCAACCTCGGCGGGGTGCGCAAGGAAGTGTCGCTGGCGCTGGTCGAGGACATCGCGGTCGGCGATTACGTGATCGTGCATGTCGGGTTTGCGTTGCAGAAACTTGACCCTGAAGAGGCGGCACAGACATTGGCGCTGTTCGCGGAAATCGGTAGAGTCGCGCCAGAATGATCTTTAAAACCTATTTTTATCCACGAAATGCACGAAAGCCACGAAATAAATCAATTGGCTTAAGCATAACAACTCACCCATCGGGCGATGCTGCTAATCATTGCACGCGTTTGAGCCTTTTCGTGTTTTTCGTGCCTTTCGTGGACAACTGGGTTTTCTAGGATGAAATACGTCGACGAATTTCGCGACGGTGCGCTGGCGAAAAACATCGCCGCCAACATCGCGCGCGAGATAAACCCCCGCCGCAGCTATCACCTGATGGAATTCTGCGGCGGGCATACCCACGCG
>Ga0209211_10008428_pt1 | contig 14103 bp, 11 predicted proteins | sample RifGroA2_FD_183992 | JGI IMG/M metagenome (GOLD analysis project Ga0209211, IMG submission 183992) | Groundwater microbial communities from Rifle, Colorado, USA - Groundwater A2 (SPAdes) (version 2) | ecosystem: Environmental > Aquatic > Deep subsurface > Groundwater | place: Rifle, Colorado...
GCGGCCGCGTATAATAAAATAAATGGACTTACGAATTACGGATCAGGTAGCCTACAAATGTTCTAGCGGCCGCTAGAACATTTGTAAGCTCTTAAAAACAAAGAAAAAGAGAAGAGACTTCAATCCCAACCCAACTTGATTATTTAGAGTGAATAGTTTATCGTTTATGTAAGCGAAAGTAGAAAATAACGTTTGATTATGGCTTACATAAAGGACTTCAGTGAAATAGGGAAAGGGGATGCCGCTATTGCCGGTGGCAAGGGAGCATCTCTCGGGGAAATGACTTCCGCCTTCGCTAAAGCTATGGGCGGACAAGCAGACCGGTATAATCCGGTGCCGCCTGGTTTTGTCCTTTTATCCTCGGCCTTCGAGCATTTTCTCGATGAAACGAATCTCAATGTTGAAATTGATGCCATTCTCACTACGGTTAATACGGAAGAAATGAGGAGTGTTGAGCATGCTTCCGAAAGGATTCAGAAGCTGATCCTTGAAGCCAAGATGCCCAAAGATATTGGGAAAGAGATTCAGAAAAATTTTAAAATTCTGGATGCGGAACCTACCCGCAATGCTTCGCATAGCGATGCAGGCGGGTTCGTGGCGGTTCGATCGAGTGCTACGGCCGAAGATAGCAACAGTGCTGCCTGGGCGGGGCAATTGGATACTTTTCTCAATACAACCGAAGAAAACTTGCTCGAGAACGTGCAAAAGTGCTGGGCTTCTCTCTTTACCTCGCGAGCCATCTTTTATCGTTTCGAGCATTTTCAACAACATCCCAACATACTTGAGAATGTTGGGATGTCAGCGGGAATACATGGGGCAAAGATTTCTGTGGCGGTAGTGGTGCAGAAAATGATCCAGTCGGAGATTTCCGGCATCGCTTTTACTGTTCACCCGGTGACTGAAGATAGGAATCAGCTCATCATCGAAGCTGGCTGGGGCTTGGGCGAAGCCATTGTTTCCGGGCAAATCACGCCGGATAGCTATGTAGTGGAAAAAAATCCCCGCCGGATAATTGATATAAATATTGTCAATCAGGAGCGGGGAATATACCGCGCTCTTTCTTCCTCCTCCCCTGCAAAGGGGAGGGCAGGGAGGGGTATTGATGGAACTTCCACCCCTCAGTCCAAAATGGACAGCTCCCCTCAGACAGGGGAGCGGGGTACTCTTGCAAACGAATGGCGCGACATTCCAGAGAATAAAAGAGCAGAACAAAAACTTTCCAACGAGCAGATTCTGGAACTTGCGGAACTGGTGATAAAAATCGAAAAGCACTACGACTTTCCTTGCGACATCGAATGGGCCGTAGGCCCTGTCATCGACTCCGAGGTCGCTCAGACTCGAGGAGAGCATGTCGAAGGGAAGGGCGGGAAGTTTTACATCACCCAGAGCCGTCCGATCACAACGCTTTCTCCACAGGTGCCAGTCTCTGAAGATTCAAAAAAAAAATTTAAGAAGGCTCCGGTTCATTTTGTAAAAACTCTTGAAAGAGACCAAACGTTGTTTGTTCAGGGACTATGGGCGCAAGGTTTAGATATTGATCTCGAAAAGAGGTTCGGAATGAAGAATCCATATAGGCCAATGATTTTGACTTATGCTACGAAAGACAATCTTCAAGTATGGGAAAACATGAAGTCTGTCCAATGGATGCTCGACGCTTTTCTCGAGAAAAATAAGAAGAATACTGATTTTATCAATAAAGTTATCGGGGAATACAAAAAACTTGTCAAGGAGCTTGAAGCGTTTTGGTCTCGGGGCGCTATCACGGATAAAAAGGAGATTCAGCGATATGCCAATCTAGTGAGAAAAGCATCGCTTCATATTTCAACCTGTTATTACGTGGGGATGGATGAGCGTACTCCGCAGGAAATACAAGACCTCGTGGTGGAAGTTCGTAAAGAAGATATTTTTTATTCTCGCAATAATGAATTTGTACGCGAGTGCGTAGCCGCACAGGATGGTAGATTGCGCGATTTTTCCCCGTTTATTTTACCTTGGGAACTCAACAACTTTCCTTCCGAAGATATTTTGAAGGCAAGGGCCAAAGGCGCGGTTTTGATTGCCGGAAAAGAGTTTTTTACCGAAAACATCCAGGAATTTTCTCAGAAACATCCCGAGTATGTTTTTGATAATCTGAATGCGACGATAGGGGATAATGAGTCTATTGCGGGGCAAACAGCTTTTCCTGGGATAGTGGCTGGAAGAGTAAGAATAGTAAAAAATCTAAAACGCTTACCGGCTGTAAAAAGTGGTGATATTTTAGTAGCTCCGATGACTACACCGGATTATATGCCGGCGATGCAACGTGCAGCAGCCTTTGTTACTGATGAAGGAGGTGTTACCTGTCATGCGGCCATCGTCGCGAGGGAAATGAAAAAACCTTGCATCATCGGCACCAAAATCGCTACCCAGGTACTGAAAGACGGCGATATGGTAGAGGTGGATGCGGATAAGGGGATCGTCAAGATTCTTGAAAAAAATGTTGCGAATAATAAATTAGAAAAGAGAATCGCTCATTATTTATCCCAGCCGATGGTGAAGATGGGGCAATGGGTACTCCTTCCAGCCGATCAGGAAAACTGGCACGGGGAAAAATCGGCACAATATTTCGAAGATTTTTTTGGATTTTCCAAGGGATTGCCCAATATTTATATCGTTGAAACCGGGATGTCGAGTAACTATTGTCCTCAGAAGTTTTTCGATGAACTCTACGATTATATCCGGAATCTTACGAAGAATGATTTTCTTGCCCTGGAAAAGAAGCTTTCAGGATTTCCAAAACTGAAGCGAGAAACAAAAAAGAAATTGGCGAAAATCAGTTCTCATGACTTTACTGTTCTTTCCAATGAAGCATTAGCGGAGGCTTACAAAAAGAATCGAGATCTTATTCACTCCATTGTCCTTTTTGATAATTTTGGCATGTCAGCGGAAGATTATTGGCCGCCTCTTATGCATAAGATATTGGCTGAAAAAATGAAACTTACTCCTGAAACCACAAAATATAATCAGACCCTCTTTGCATTAACGAAACCCAAAGAAATTTCTACTTCCTTGGAAGAAAAAAGGGACGTTCTGGAAAAAGCGTTGCGAATAATGAAAAAAAAGGAAACACTCCAAGAGGCAGCAGCGGTATTAACAGAAAAATATGAATGGTTGCCAGTCTTTGCATATGGCACGCCATGGCGAGAGAGTCACTATGTCGAAGAGCTCGAGCAAACGATCAAGAGAGATGAGAAGGAATTGCAGGAAGAATACGAGAAACTGATGCATTATGATCGTATTCGTGAGGAAGAAATGAAGAAAATAGTTGATCAGTATTCTTTAGTTCCAGAAGATCTGCAAATTTTTGTGGATTTTGGTCTGGCTGTTGATGCACGAAATGAAGCAGAGTTTGTCGTTTCTTTTGGTGGTTATTGTTTGTTACCGATCTATCGAGAAATTTCTCACCGTCTTGGAATATCAGAAAAAGATCTCCGTTTACTTTTCGAAAAAGAAATTGTTGATTGTTTGGAAGGAAGAGCCGATCCAAAGAAGCTTCTGGCTGGAAAAGGCAAGTTCATTGGTTTTGGATTTGACGATACAATGCATGGCCGCTTTAATTTGACTGAAGAAGAAGCTCGAGCGCTTTATGATTATTTGGAGGCGAATACAAAAGTTTCAGGACAGGGCGATTCTGGGGCAAGAAAAGGTGTCTGTGCGAGTCCTGGAAAAGTAAGCGGACTGACACGCATCCTCAAAAGCTCTGAAGAAAATGGGAAAGTCAAACGAGGCGATATTCTCGTGAGCTACGCTACGACGGTGGATTATCTCCCTGCGATGAAGAATGCAGCGGCTATTATTACGGAATCAGGCGGGCTCACCTGTCATGCGGCCGTTGTTTCGCGCGAGTTCGGCATCCCGTGTATTGTCGGGCTGAAAAACGCTATGACTGACTTCAGAGATGGCAACCTCGTCGAGGTGGATGCAGATAAGGGGGTAGTGAGGATTATACACAAATGAATTTATGGTTTTAAGCAATGATTTGTTAAAAAAATTGTCAAAGCTACATTGGGTCTGGTTCTGGTCCGGCAACTGGCCGCTCCTTGATGCAACTACCGAACGCAATCGTGATTATGAGCGAGAATTCAAAAAAGTTGCCGGTATTTATCATCGGGTAACGGCAGACATCTTCAAGGGTGGAATTATTACCGCTTACCACTGTCAAGAAGAGTATGATCGCATGGCGAAGTTCCTTTACCAGAGGTTTCAAGAAGATCCGAAATTTATTCTCAAATCTCTTGCAGACTACGAACAGAAAACCGGCTACGATATAGCTGTTTTGGAACAGTTGATGAGGCGCGATTTCCACGAATGCCCGAATGCCGAACTTATCAAAGTTTTCAAAACAGCCCGGAAACATTTTGCATACAATTCGGCCATTGATCATTGGGCGTGGTATATTGAAAAATTTTTCACTCCGAAGCTTGAGGGGTATCTTAGCCAGCGTGTGACGGAATTGAGGAAAAATGATTTTGTTCCAGAGTATTTGGTGACTCTTGTCTCACCGACGAAGCCTTCAAAAATATATGAAGAGCGGCTGGCCTTCTTCCGATTGGCGAAACAAACAAAAAATACCCGAGGCTTTGTTGCAGCGGCTAAAAAATCATCCCGAACAAGAATATTAGCAGAACGTTTCCCAAGAGTCAGCCTCTGGGTTGCAAAACATGCTGAGCGCTACGGCTGGCTGTCTGTATTGGTGAATAATCCGCCGACGACCAAACGCGACATCTGGAATGAGCTCGTTTCATCGATGAAGCGGCCGTTATCACTTGCATCAGAAGTAAAGCGTCTTGGCGATAATTTTGATAAGGGTGTATTGCAAAGAAAGAAACAGCTTATAAGAGAACTTAAGTCTGATCTGACGGCTTTATGTCTTACTCGTACGCTCGAACGCATAGCTTTTGTGAGAACCGAAGATAATGCGGTTATGAGCCGCTCGGCCTATCTGGTAATTCCCCTCTACAAAGAAATCGCTCGACGCTTGGGTATCTCTTACTATGAGCTTAAAGAGTTAGTTTCGGAGGAAGTCATTATGGCCTTGCGTACCAAAAGCGATGTTCAGAAGTTAATCCGTTCTCGTTACACACTGAGCGGGTATCTGGTATTCAAGGGGAAGCGTTCTATATTTGATGGAAGCACAGTGAACAAACTCAAACGCATCATCGATTCCAGTATCAGCCAGCCAAAAAAGAAAATGTCAAAAATGTTTAAAGGCAACCCCGCAAGCCTTGGACGAGCGCAAGGCCGAGTGTTTTTGGCCATGAGTTCCAAAGACTGTAACGCAATGAAGAAAGGTGATATTCTGGTTGCTCCTGCTACCAGTGCTGATTTCGTGCCTGCTATGAGGAAGGCTGCGGCTATAGCCACGGAATATGGCGGGCTGACGTCGCATGCCGCTATTGTCTCCAGAGAATTCGGTATCCCCTGCATTGTGGGCGTAAAGGACATCACCAATTTTCTCAAGACTGGTGATCTTGTCGAAGTGGATGCGGATAAGGGGGTAGTGAGAATTCTGAAATAATATGAAAAATTTACCGCTTGATCCAAAAGTCGAACTTTTTTATTGGGGACCGGTTCCTGCGTATGCTTATTACACGGGAGACTTTTTGACAGGAATATTTGACAAAGAATATTTCCCAAAAATGTATCCGGGAGCCATATGGCCCAAGGGCTTGGCACTCTATAAAGAAGGCTTTTTTGTCTTTATCAACGAGTTTCCGGAATTGAGGGAGTGTGGGGCAGAATTGTTTATGCGCTATTTATTCCCTGTCAGGGAGCGTGAAAAAGCTCGTAAAAACTGGGAAATAGATCTCGATACTCTGCAAGCGGTGGAGGAAGAAATCGATAAGACATTTCTTCCCAGTCTTTCAAAAAAGGAATTTATCCGTCTCTGGCAAGCGTTTCACACTCAGACGATTACTTTTTGGCGGCACGTCACCATTCCGGAACTGGCGAATTACGGGTCATTGTCGATACTGGAGCGTGAACTACGAAAGTATATAAAAAAGGAAAACGCTCTCCATGCAGCTATGGAAGTATTGACCGCTCCCGAACAAGCATCATTTTATAAACAAGAAGAAATGGAATTAGAAGGAACGCAAGATATCGCAGAACATACAAAAAAGTATTCTTGGTTGAAAAATAGCTATGCTTCGATCAGTGTTCTGTTAGAACAATACTTTGAGGAAAGGAAGAAAACCTTGCCGAAGAATATCCGGGAGGATTTCGAGAAAAAGCAAAAAGCAACCAGAGAAAAGAAGCAAGCTTTGCAAAAACTCCATTCACTTCCGGACGAAGTGATGGATGTCGCGAGAGCAATAATGCTGGGGATCGAATGGCAAGATGAAAGGAAGCGGGATATTTGGATATATTTACATTACAAAAAACTCCTCCTTCGTGAAGCGGCACGTCGCACGTCTATCGGGGAAGAGCAGTTGCTTAATTTTCGGGAGTTAGAAATCCAGGCTGGTCTTGAATCGGGTTTTGATAGCGTCGAAGTTTCTCGGAGGATGAAAGGGGTCGGTTTTCTTTGTTCTAGTGGGAAAGTAATCAAGCTTGATACAGTTAAGGTGCTGGAATATTGGGACATTTATGTGAAAGGAAAAAATAATGGCTCTATTACGGAATTCAAGGGCATCACTGTGAGCAAGGGAAAAGGTCGCGTACGAGGAGTAGTAAAAGTGGTTTTCAACCCCCATACGGATAGTTTCCCGGAGGGAGCCATTCTCGTGACTCCTATGACGACCGCGGAATATGTATTTTTGATCAAAAATGCGCGTGCTATCATTACCGATACCGGCGGGCTGACCTCGCACGCGGCGGTCGTTTCCCGCGAGTTCGGTATCCCTTGCATTGTCGGCACCAAAATCGCTACGCAGGTATTGAAAGACGGCGATGTGGTGGAAGTGGACACGGAGAAGGGGATGGTAAAAATTATTGAAAAGCGATGATTACCCTTCAGAAAATGTATACGCGGGAACAACCCCTCTGTTTTTTTCAGCTTTGGGGTAGACGTTTCAAATATATTTTTGGACAAGATATGCCGGTTTTTTCGAGCAATATTTATCTCTTTCAGGACGGCAAAGCAGTATCGTATCGACATGCTTGTTTGAATGAGATAACCAATACCTTGCTTTTGAAACTCCTGGCGAAAGATTCTGCATTTATAAAGAAATCAGTTGCGCGCTTTCGTAAAGAAATAAAGAAAATTAAAATTTTTTGCAAAGAAGTCAGCCCAAGCCAAAAAGAATTCAAAAGATTTTTTGAGAGTCTTCTTGTTTGTTGGCAGGGTTTTTATATGGGATATAATATTCCTCCTGATAAGCGTTTTACGGAGAAAGATCGAGAGCTTTGCTTGCAATTTCGCAAGGAAATGGATCCTTTGGGGCCTATGGCTTCCAAACATATTGAAATAGCACTTAATAATTTTTACCCTCATCTCGTCGGACTTGTCCAGTTTATTGCATTGGAAGAAGTTTTGAGTGACAGAGTGCCCGATCAACAGGTCTTGATGGAACGTCAAAACAAAAGAATAATTATTGTAGATGATAAAATTGTATCCAAGCAAGAACTGAAGGCATTACGGAATAAGTATGCATTTGAATTTGAAAAACCCAATAAGGCATCTCGATTGAGGGAGCTTAAAGGACAGATAGTTTGCGGGGGAAAAGTAAGAGGGAGAATTAGAGTGTTACAGAGAAAATCACAAATTCCAGAATTGAAGAAAGGAGAGATCTTGGTAACGGCTATGACGACGCCTGATTACTTGCCAGCAATGCATAAGGCTGTAGCCTTTATTACTGATGAAGGCGGCATCACGTGTCACGCCGCTATTGTGGCTCCCCCCCTTGGTAAGCCCTGTATCATCGGGACTAAAATTGCTACGCGTATGTTTAAAAATGGCGATTTGGTGGAAGTCGACGCCAATCGTGGTATTGTTAAAATACTAAGTAATTAACACTTTATATATGGTAGAGCAACCCCATTTCCCATTTATGGATAATAAAAGCCGGCTGGAATCGCGCGAGCAGCCGCAACGCGTTTACAACGTTATGGAAGCGCGTGGATTGCCTTCTCGTCCTGAGATGCGGCGGACTGAAATGCGCGGAGAAGATGCGGTGGTGAAAAATTTCAAGCCGCTTACTGACAAAAATTGCCCTAATATTGTTATTGGAATTCCACATGCTGGTGAGAATGCGCCTGAAAATCTGAAAGGACGCCTGACGGAAGAAGGGGAAGAGACAATGGCTTTGCTTGATCTCGGCACGCCGGAAATCTTCCAGAGTAGGAAAATTCCCTGGGCTCAGTTCGGCATTTCGCGTTTTGTCGTGGATCCCAATCGGGAACCCGCCTTTGAACAAAAGAAATCAGCACAGGGCACTCCGCCGGGGACCATCTTATGGACTGAGGGAATGTATTTCGGACCGATGTACAAAGCAGGCCAGCAACCGAGCCCTGAAGAAGCGGAAGCATTGGCGGAACGCTATTATTTGCCATACTATAATGCGATAATGGGTGCTGTCGGTACGTTGGCAGACCGTAGGGAGGATAAGAGAAAACAACGGGTTCTTATCATTGATGGGCATTCTTTTCCTATTACCGATAACGTCAAGCACTGGTACGAACATTATGGGATAGAGGATCCGGAAAAAATGCCGATGTTTATCTTGGGAACGCGTGAAGGCGAAGGATGTGATGATGATATCATTACAGCATTTGAAGCTGCTTTACAGGAAAATTATGATGCCTTGCCTGAGGAAAAGAGAAAACTCATAGCGGAGGATGTTGGCGGGGATCTCTTTCTCAGGAACTATAAGATGAAAGGGGTGCACAATGTGAAATTCTGGGGGAAATATCACCAAGAGTACGGTATCAACGCTTTGCAGATCGAATGCAATGAACGAGCCTATGTGGATAGGTCGCCCAAAGAATCCTGGGAGAGCTTTTCCTATAATGAAGAAAAAATGGCTATTGTACATGAACTGATTGAAAAAACAGCCCTGGCTCTCGATTCATTGTTAAAAGGTGCGACAAAGTAATCATTAATACGTATGAGTATGCAAGGAAAGATTTTTGGAACATTCTCGAAGAAGGTAGAAAAACTTGCAAAAAAAGGGAAAGTGCATATCGCCTTTGGTCTCATCAGTCCGGATAAAGAGATATTGGCATCCTTGCGGAGCGTCAAAAAATATGCGGATATCACCCTCGTCGGGCCGTCTGCTATCAAGAGCGTGAAGGGGTTTAAGAAAGTCATTGCTGCAAATCCGGAAGAGCGGATCGCCAGTATGCTTGCCCATGATGAAGTGCAGGGGGTTGTGCGCGGCACGGTAGATGATTTTCAGACATATGCAGCCTATACGCGCATGACGGGAGAGAAAGAGACAATCAATCCGGCGCTTGTGGAAACACCGCAAGGGAAAATGTTTTTCTTAAGCCCCTGTAGCAATCCAGAGGCATGGGGGAAAGAGGATCGTCTTTTTATCGCGGAAAACATCGCGAAGTTTATGAAATCATGGGAAATGGATCCCTTGGTCGCTCTTTATACGGGGGTGAGACACGAGACGTATAAGAGACGGAAAAAGCAAGTCGAAGGAGTAACAGGAATACTGAATAAGACGTATGCTGACGCAGAATGGATCGTCGGCAAGCTTGCCAAAAAAGGATACCATGCCAAAAATTTTTCAATAGAATTGGATACGGCCGTCGGAGAAGGGTATAACATCCATATTCCCGTCAATGGTATGGTCGGTAATCAGATCTTTCGGGTGATCCTTTTTTGTGGTGGAAAAATTCTTGCTGCGCCCCGCCTCGGCCTCTCCCGCTGTTATGAGGATAATTCAAGAACAGAAAAAGACTTTGCCTTTCATGTCAAGTGGCTAACAGCGTGGATTAACCAGGGGAAAAAGTGAGTGATACAGACATGCCTACTCAGAAGATAAAACTCTACAAGCAGGAAGGCAGTTTTGGGCTATACCAAACATCATTTCCTTTTTATGCCACGGATGGCTTGATAAGAAGATACCTGCCAAAAACATATGGCGAGGCATGGGGGTTTGTCAAAAATGGTTTTGGACAGGTCTATCTTCAAGAAAAAAAGATGGATGAGGTCGTCCGAGTATTTTTGAAACTTGCCAAAGGGGCTTTTCCCAAAGGCTGGGAGAAACATTGGAATACGCTGGAAAAAAAGATCGTCAGAGCAGCATTCAGAGTTAGTCAGGCCGAGCTCGAAGATTATTCTTTCTCGGAACTCTATAGGCTCTATCATGAAATGGAGGATCTGCATGAGGATATGTGGGCAATTTCTATTTTTATCGATACTTTTGATACGGGCGGAGACCAAAGGGAAATAGAAAGAGTATCAAAACGGCATAGTTTTTCTCTGGAGGAAGTACAGACACTTCTGATACCGACAAAATCTTCTTACATCACAAATTGGGATAATATTCTCTATCAATATAAAGCGAAGAAGGTTTCATTCTCGGAACTTAAAAGGCAATTTTTTTGGATCCGGACCGATTATTTGCATTTTGGCGAAATGACTGAAGATTTTGTCAGAGAAAAGGCAAAGAAAGCACATCCCGTATACTCTGAATCGCCGATAAGAAAACAAAAAAGAATTCTTAAAAAATACAAGCTGGCTAAAAATCCTTTTTATACGCTTCAAACGCTCTCTCTTTGGCGCGATGAGCGGAAGCGGCTGAATTTCACTGGACTCTATGGTTTGGAAAGGATCCTCCGAGAGGTTTTTGAGAGAAAAGGTGTTCCCCCGAAACTTATCAATGGATTTTTACCGCAGGAGGTGAAAGGAATATTTTTTGGTAGGTCTATCGATTCGCGTAAACTCGTGCACAGAGTAGAGGAAGGTTTTTTTGTCCATTTCAAGTCTGGCACCGTATTCAAATATAAAGAGGGCATGGATGGGGAAAAAGCAATAAAAAAATTTGATAACTTACTAATAGGAGACCCAATGGCCGATCTTGAAGGAATGGTGGCTTGCAAGGGTTATGCCAGAGGTGTGGCGCGGGTTGTTTTGAGCGCTTATGACAAGGAAGCAAAAAAAATGAGAAAAGGGGATATTTTGGTCACTAGTATGACACGTCCAGAATTTGTGTCTCTTATGAAAATGGCCTCGGCTATTGTAACCAATGAAGGAGGAATCAGCTGTCATGCCGCGATTGTCGCTCGGGAATTGAAAAAACCATGTATCATTGGGACAAAAATCGCTACGCAGGTATTGAAGGATGGTGATTATGTTGAAGTAGATGCGGAAAAAGGTATTGTAAGAAAAATAAAATAAATAAAAAACCGCCGGGAGAAACTTTGCGATTGTGCATTGTTTCGCCCGGGGCATTGTTGAGGTTAGCGGGAATCTACGCGACAGTTCCTACCAAATTGGTGTCCTCGCGAGTATATCCCTGTTTACTTGTTGCAGCTGTCTTGTCAGTCGCCTGATCTCTTTTTCTTTTTTACTGAGTTCGGGATCAGCTTCGTCGAACTCCAGTTTGAGAAACTGGTGGCCATCGAACGTTGCGGTGTAACCAGCGGTTTCGAGGAGAGGAGTCCCGATGGTTTTCTTTCCGAGTCTCGTTTTCTCGCCGCCTACAGCCGCCAAGAGCATCGCTGGTAGCGTCGGGAAGTGTCCGGTAACGAGAACATTCACGAGGTTGTACTTGTCGAATTTTTCTCGGCAAACATTTCGGAGTATCGCGGCGAGTGCTCTTTCTCCGTGTTTGCAGAGTAATGGCCAGTTTGGGTGTTTGACCAATGGTTTGAGCGTCCAGCTGGTACCCATGTTTTTGAAAATTTCATGGAACTTTGTTCCAGCCTTTGTTGCTTTGCTCGGGTAAACGAGCTCGGGTAAGACCTCTATATCGAGTCCGAGTCCGGCTGTCAAAATTGCGTTGAGCATGATGGCGCGAGTTGCCGGGCTGGAAAAAGCGTGTGTGAAGCGATGCTCGTTATTTTTCACGAGCCTGTTTGAAAGCGAGTAGGCCTGTCCGAGACCTGTGACACTCAGCAGACGTGCCATATCGGCCCAGAATGAGTCGTTGATAGGTTTCTCTGCGAGCGGGTGTCGGCGGGCTCTCATCTTCCAAAGTTTCCGGTCTGCCATTGAGATCTCCTCGTGGGTGACGGTAAAAACTGCTTCATTTGTCCTACAATTGGGAAAGAAATCAAAAATGATCCATAAAAAAAAGAGACCACTTTGACTATCCATTATACACCTTTTTGGTGTTTTTGTCAATGTCGGACTTATCCTGTATTATGAGGATAAAGAGCATAAGAAATAGCATATGCCAGGATCAAAACGAGTGCCTCTTTTGGTACAAAAAGGAAAAGTGGAGCGGGGGACGAAAATGGCTCGGAAGGTGGGATACCCTACGGTGAATATCCACTATGATGACCCGGAAATTCTTGCCGGTACATATGCCGGAAAAGTAACGGTAGACAATACCGAATACCGTGCCGCGGTCTACGTCAATCAAGAGCGGGAGGTGCTTGAGGCTCATCTCTTGGATATATCTTTGGATTTGTATGGAAAAGAGATTACCGTTGTATTGTTGGAGCGGTTGGTGGAAGCGAAAGAGTTTCGGGGCAGACTGGACGAACAAAGTTTCATTGATTGGGCTGTAAAAGAAGTACAGAAATATTTTAACGAAGAATAGGACTTACACATTTGGCGAACTTCTGCGTTGCGGAGCCTCTGCTCCGTCTCCAGCGTAACTAATAGTATGCTTCCGACGTCGCTTTCTCCGCACCCTCGCCTCGCTGAAGCTATGGCCAGCCTCGACGGCTAGGCGGGCGAAGCGGGTTGAATTTCATCCAAATGTGTAAGTCCTAAATAAAAAATGGTATGTTTACCGGTATTGTTCAAAAAATGGCACCGCTTCTTTCTGTTACACCACTCGGGGCGTGTTTGCGGGTGCGGATCAGAAAACCCCTTGGTTGGAAATTGGCTTTGGGGCAAAGTATCGCCGTGGATGGCGTGTGTTCCACGGTAGTTTCGTGTAAGTTGGATTTTTTCGAGGTGGAGTATATGCCGGAGACGCTCGCAAAAACAACGGCGAAAATGTTTAAAAAAAACAGGCTAGTGAATCTGGAAAGATCGCTGGCTTTGAAAGATTTTGTGGATGGGGGCTTGGTTCAGGGCCATATAGATGCTCGCAGTACGGTGGAAAGGGTAGAAAAAATAGGGGAAACGGCTCTCCTTGAAATAACTATCCCAGGAGTATTGAAAAAATATATCGCTCCTATCGGGTCTGTTACGGTAAACGGTGTCAATTTGACGGTGGCTCAAGTGAAGAAGAATACTTTCAGCGTGGTGCTCATTCCTTATACATTGGAGCATACCAATCTCGGGCTTCTGAAAAATGGGGATGTGGTCAATGTTGAAGCCGATATGCTCGCGCGCTACATTGTGGCGGCATTAACAAAGTAAGCAATTGATATTTATTACTATGCAGATCAAGAATACTGCCGCCAAAAGAAAAGCCGGAAATGCCTCCGCATTGAAAATCGGTATCGTGGTATCGAATTATTATGCCGATACGATTACCGGAAAACTTTTGCTTGGAGCACAAGCTGTTCTGAAGGAATGGAAAGTGTCACCGAAAAATATTACCGTGGTGCATGTCCCGGGGTGTTTCGAGATTCCCTACGGTTGTATCACGCTTTTGGAGCGAGAGAAATTTGATGCCCTGATTACTTTGGGATGCATTGTCGGGGGCGAGACCGATCATGACAAGTACATCGCCTTTGCCGTTTCGCAGGGTATTATGGATCTTATGAGAGATTACAAGGTGCCGATCGCATTCGGTATCCTCACCGTGGACAATCTTACCCAGGCCGAGGCGCGCTCCACAGGGGAAAATAACAAAGGTATCGAGGCGGCTGTGGCCGCGTTGGAAGCCGCTTTCTCGAAAAAGTAGCTCTCGCTAACTAATAATGCTTGATTTGTATTTTTCCGGCTGATGAGATTCGAGAAAAACAAAAGGAGTACTCATCTCTTTTAATTTTTCTGCCAAAAGATGCTGGTCATATCCCAAGAAAACCATATCGGGCTGATAG
>Ga0209211_10008433_pt1 | contig 14096 bp, 15 predicted proteins | sample RifGroA2_FD_183992 | JGI IMG/M metagenome (GOLD analysis project Ga0209211, IMG submission 183992) | Groundwater microbial communities from Rifle, Colorado, USA - Groundwater A2 (SPAdes) (version 2) | ecosystem: Environmental > Aquatic > Deep subsurface > Groundwater | place: Rifle, Colorado...
CATTTTTTGCCTCTTGTTTGGCTACCTTTGCAGGATGATGGAGTAATTTATTAATGGTGCGTTCCATAGTATAAACAACCTGGTCCCAGTCGCTATTATCTAAACTTTTTAATTTGGGTTTTAGGCGGTCAAGCTCCTCTTTACCGATAGTATGGAAATGATTGCGCAGGTGTGTTATTGCAGGTTCTATTTTCATTTCCTCCAGCTTTGCCATGAAGTGTTCTACTTCCTCTTCAATAATAGCTCGGCATTTTTCCACCTCTCTTGTTCGTTCGTCTACATTCTGATTAACAACGGATTGCAGGTCATCAATATTATAGAGATACACATTGTCAATATTTGCAACATCAGGCTCGATATCTCTTGGAACGGCAATATCTATAAGAAACATTGGATTACCCCTGCGGTGCTTGATTGCATCTTTTACCTGATTAGCGTGGATTACGTAATGAGGGGCGGATGTAGAACTAATAATAATGTCTGCTTTTGTAAGGTATTCGCTCAGTAATTCATATTTAATAGCCTGACCATGATAAGCATTAGCGATTTCCTGGGCGCGTTCAAAGGTGCGATTTGCAACTACAATGGTGCGCGCCCCTTCTTCATAAAGATGTTTTAACAAAAGCTCACACATTTCTCCGGCGCCCACTACAAGGACTGCCTTGCCGGTAAAATCCTGAAATATTTTCTCGGCAAATTCCACTGCTACAGAGCTTATGGAAACCTTCCTCTTCCCGATGGATGTCTTGGTATGCACAATTTTGGAAACATTGAGCGCCTGCTGAAATAGTTGATTCAATACTTTCCCTGTGGCTTCTTCCATGGATGCAGTTGTGTAAGCTTCTTTGACCTGTGAAAGGATTTGTGATTCCCCAAGTACCATCGAATCAAGGCTTGCAGTAACAAAGAAAAGATGATTAACCGCACGGTCGTCCATATAGTGATACATATAGGGAGAGAAACTGTTTAATTCAATCTTATGAAAGTCTGCAAGGAATAAAAGAATATCCTCCACCTTAACAGTGCCGTCCAATGTTGACACGTACATCTCGACACGATTACAGGTTGATAATATAACAGTTTCAGCCGATTGATGCTTTTGTAGAAATAGGGATAAGGCTGTGGGGATATTATTGGCATTAAAAGCCAGTTTCTCCCTGATTTCTACAGGTGCTGATTTATGATTCAATCCAACAACTAAAATACTCATATCAAATCCTTAATCTATGGTACATTCAAAATCTCAATGTGCGACTGTTCGCTTACCTTCTGAAAAGCATGTTTGGATCCCATAAAGAAGGTGCCAATAAAAGTAAAAAGTACAAGACAAAAACCAGCAATAGTCAGACATGCGATCTTGGTGCCATGAAAAGATGCAACAAGACGCATGTGTAGCAATGCGGCATATACAAGCCATGTAGCCAAACCAAGAATTACCTTATAATCAAGGTACCACGTCTCGCCCAGAACGTTTTGAGTTTTAACCCAGAAAGCGCCAAATACAAGACCTATTGTTAGTAATGGGAAGCCAAGTGAAATGGTCTTCCACATAAGGTTATCAATTCTTTCTAATGACGGCAATTTGTTGAAAAGTGAACCAAACAGTTTGTGTTTTAACTGTCTTTGTTGAGTTAAATACATGATGCTCAGACTAAATGATACGGTAAAGGCAGCGTACCCTATAAATATGGGAATAATATGCGCTATAAGCCAGAAGCTTTGAAGGCTCACTGTAATTAACAGATCTCCCCCGTCAAACGTTAGCGCCCAGATAGAAAGCGCCGTAACGATAGGAATTAGAAAAGTATCCAGAGAGGGAAGCTTATAAAGATAATCCAGATTGATGTAAACAAATAAAACGCACCATAATAAAGACACAAAGGATTCGTAAACATTCGTTATGGGAATATTGCCCGATTCCAGGCCAAGAAAAATAAGGAAGCCACTGTGGACAAAGAATCCCATCATCATTAACCATTTGGCTACCGTTTTATTAAACAAAGCGGGTTTAATTATGTATCCGATTGACCAAACGGAAGATATAAAATATAAAACTATTGCAACTATAAAAGGAATATGTGGTAGTGTTATCATACGTAAGTATTAATGTAAGAAATAAGTATTCATTAATCAAACAAATTTTTATAACATGCAACTTTGTGTTTTTTGTTTTTTTAATTGACAAAAACTCTATTGTCCGATAACCTACATTTTAGTAATAAGATCAGTAGAAGTAATATTGTTTTTAAGATTTATATTAGGAGATGTTTATTTATGTCAGAAGAAATAAAAATAACGAAAAAAACAAGTATTGGAGATGTTATCAAGAAATATCCAGAAACTGAGCCTGTTATAAAAAAATATTTTGGTGCAGGTTGTTTCACATGCCCGGGTTCAAAAACAGAAGATATTGCCTTTGGTGCTACCATGCATAACGTAGCCCCCGAAGTTATAATTAAAGAGCTTAATGAGGTTATCGAAAAGAAAAAAACTTAAACATTTTATTTAAAGGAAAATTCACATGAGAGAAAAAATAGAAAATGCGCTTAAACATATAAGACCCGCCTTACAGGCTGATGGTGGTGATATTGAACTAGTAGATGTGCAGGGGGGGGTTGTGAAGGTGCGTTTAAAAGGCGCTTGTGGATCATGTCCTAGCGCACTGATGACATTGAAATACGGTGTAGAGGAGCGCCTTAAGGAAGAAATTCCAGAAGTAGAGTCTGTAGAACTTGCATAGTACGTTTCTTTTTAGGTTTTAACTCCAAGGAGTTTCTTAATGAGTTTAGTATTGGGTCCAATCCATTATTGGATGTACGGAAAAATAAAAACTACTGAGGCACGGGAAGCAGCTATCGTCTCTGCATTTAAAGCAAAGTATGGCACAGAAGCCGATAATATTCTTGAAAAGGTGTACAAGAAATATCCAAAATCGGACTCTAATAAACCACTTGATGAATTATTGGGAAATAAGTCCATCCATCAAGGGATTCAAAGTCTGATAATAGATGTAGAAACTCGGGAAGCAAGTATAATTGCCGCCTTCTGTGCCAAATACGATGATGCTGCAAAAGTAGCAGTTGAGGCAGCCCGTAAACACGGTGTTAGCTGTGGTAAAGAGGCTGTTAAAAGCAAAGGGCTATCCTCGACGGATTGCAGCAACACTACAAAGGCATTTGAAGTAATGGGAGATTTCCACTCCGATGGCATGCCCTGCGACCGCGGCGCACAGGTAGTTTCAGAGTCTGAAAAACGTACATCCTGGGACCACGAGAGCTGTGTTCATGAGCAATACTGGAAGAATGCCGGCGCTGATTTTTTGGCGATGTGCAATATTGTCAATGAATGGATTGCAGGGTTTGGTGAAGGAATAAATCAGAAGATAAGTTACAAGAGAGAGAAAGCAATTGCTGCAGGAGATAAAACATGTCTAAGTTGTTATGAATTTAAAAACTGAGCATGTCAAACCGCTATGCAAGACAAATTTTGTTTTACGGGATAGGGGAAACTGGTCAAAAAACTCTAAGAGAAAAGTCGGCTGCAATTGTTGGTTGCGGTGCACTTGGCTGTACTTCAGCAAATCTCCTTGTACGTAGCGGTTTGGGATATTTAAAAATTATAGACCGCGATTTTATCGAAGAAAACAACCTGCAACGTCAGTCCTTATTTGATGAAGAAGATATAAATAAAAACCTGCCAAAAGCTATTGCCGCACAAAAGAAGCTTAAAAAAACTAATTCCTACGTTCATATTGACGCCATCGTTGCTGACCTTAATCCATCAAATGTTGATGACCTCTTTGAAAATGCAAATATCGTTATTGATGGGACCGACAACTTTGAAACGCGGTTTCTAATTAACGACTATTGTGTAAAAAATAACATACCGTGGATTTATGGGGCATGTATAGGGAGTACTGGTCTAACAATGAACATCGTTCCGTCAAAAACCCCATGCCTGCGATGCGTACTTGATACAATTCCACTCCCAGGTACTACTGAAACATGCGATACAGAAGGAATTATTGCACCAATTGCCTGCTTGATAGCCTCTGTTCAGGTAGCCGAAGCGCTAAAAATCTTGACAGGTAATTTTGATGCCTTAAGCAAAGGCTTGCTGAAAATTGATCTCTGGCGTAATGAAATTAAAAGACTGCATGTCGAAGATATTAAAGATATTTCTGATTGTGCAACCTGCAAAAAACATCAATATGAATTTTTGTATAAAGATAAATATTCAATGACAACCTCATTGTGCGGCAGGAATGCTGTACAAATTTTACATTACAAAGATTCTAAACTAGACTTGACGAAAGTTGCAGCGCGGTTAGAAAAAGTAGGGGATGTAGCTTTTAATAGGTTTTTGTTACGATTTAAAATGGGCAAATATGAGTTAACTGTATTTCCCGATGGGCGCTCGATTGTTTCCGGTACAAATGACGTATCTATAGCAAAGGGGCTTTACGCTAAATATATAGGGATGTAATCGAAAATATGATTTATCTAGATAATGCGGCAACAACATTTCCAAAACCAGAAATTGTATACAAAACAATGGACACCTTTTACCGGACACTGGGCGCAAACCCCGGACGTTCAGGGCATAAGATGGCTGTAGCGGCAGAAAAAGAAATCGAGGATACCCGCACGGTTGCCGCAAAATTATTTGGCATTAAAGATACCAGAAGATTTATCTTTACGTTTAATGCTACTGATGCAATAAACATGGGAATTAAAGGACTATTAAAAGATGGAGACCATGCCATCACAACACATTTTGAGCACAATGCGGTTTCCCGCGCCCTCAATGGCCTCGAAAGAAGAAATATCATTACGGTAACCAAGGTTAAAAATTCTCCAGAAGGTATTATTGCTCCAGATGATGTTAAGCGTGCTATCATACCAAACAGAACCCGATTGATTGTTATGACGCATGCCCCTAACGTTCTGGGTACAATTCAGCCAATTTGCGAGATTGGTAAAATTGCCAGAGAAAATGATATTATATTCATGGTAGATGCTGCTCAAACTGCCGGCGTATGTGAAATTGATGTTAATAAATCGTATGTAGATATGCTTGCATTCACTGGTCACAAAGGTCCGCTCGGGCCAACAGGAACAGGGGGATTGTATGTAGGAGAACGCTTAACTTTAGAACCGTGGAGAGAAGGGGGGACGGGCTTTGAGCCAGCCTCACTTTCACAGCCTGAAGAACTGCCGTTCAAGCTGGAAAGCGGCACACCTAACACGGTTGGTATTGCGGGTCTTAGAGCGGGAATTGAGTATGTTTTGTCTAAAGGAATCAATAATATTCGAACACATGAACAAAAATTGATAAACAAATTAATAAATGTTTTAAAGCATGATAATCGTTTTGTCTTATATGGAACAACAGATATTTCAAAAAAGGTTGGTATCCTTTCCATAAACATAAAGGGATATAAACCTGCGGAGGTTGGTGCCATTCTTGACCAGACTTTTGACATTGCTGCGCGTCCCGGTCTTCACTGTGCCCCCTTTGCTCATCAAATGCTTGGTACGTTTCCGGATGGTACTGTTAGAATAAGCCCAGGATTATTTAATACTGAAGATGATATAAATCAATTGATAAAGGCGTTAAATAAAATAGCCAGCGAAAAGATATAATTTTGAGACAATTAATATGTATTGCAGATACGAAAATAAAGGTTATTGCGAATTGAATAAGAAGGAATGTGTGCCCACATCAAAGGGATGTATTATAAAAAATGCTGATAATATAACTTTAATTAGTAATGTCCTGAGGTCTTCAGCTAAGGATAAAAATAACAATACAATTAGACATAAGGAATAGGATCAATAACTTCAGCCTCTTTAAAAGCTTTTAAACGCAGAAAACAACTGTGACACATACCACAAGCCTTATCCGTATTTTTATAACAGGACCAACTCAGATGGAATGGGGCATTTAAAGAAATGCCCATTTTTACAATCTCTGATTTGCTCTTGCGTATAAGGGGTGTTTCTACCTCGATGTGGGTTGTAGGCTTTGTTCCTACCTTGATAAGTTCATTAAAGGTTTTGTAATATGAAGGCCTGCAATCGGGATAGCCAGGGCTGTCCTGCTCCACGGCTCCGATAAATATCTTCTTTGCCCCAATCACCTCCCCCCAGGAAACGGCAATGGTCAGAAAAAGCGTATTTCTAAACGGGACGTAGGAGGTAGGAATTTCTTTGCTATACAGTTGTGCATCCTGCACGTCCATGCGCATGTCGGTTAAACTCGAACCGCCAATCTTGCTCAGATAATCAATATTTGATATGAGGATTCTATCTTCAGGAATTTTATAAAATAATGCAATATTGCGAAAAGCCTGAAGCTCTCTTGATTCGGTGCGTTGACTATAATTAACGTGTAAGAGTGCAAGGCGGTAATTCTCATTTGCAATAGCCGCGGTTACGCAGCTATCCATACCGCCGCTAACAAGCACAATAGCTAAGTCTTTCATTGGTATTTTAACCTGAACGAGTAGGAAATTTTAGATTTACGATTTGCTTTTTCGGTCTTTAAATCGCAAATCGTACATCGTAAATCGAAGCTATACGCCTCTTGTCAGAGGCTCCCAGATATATTTCTGGAGTTGGAGTTGAAATCGTACATTAAGATTGTCTTCTAAAATCCATTGTACGGCCAATCTCGGTGAAATTGCACCAAAAACAGTACCTATCAATACATTTGTAATCTCGGATAATTTATATTTATCTATCACATTCTTAGTCCACTCATAATCTTTCCTGGAATTTAAGACAAATTTTACTTCATCCGATCGGGTCATATAGTTGATATTTTCCCACAGTATTTCATGACTCATATTACTGTCGGGACATTTTATATCCATAATTTTAATTGCTTTTTGAGGTATTTTTCTAATATCAAGACTTCCATTTGTCTCAACTAATACATTGTAATTTTTATTTAATAGTTCATTAATTAGTATCGGCGTGTCTTTATTTAAAAGGGGTTCACCGCCAGTTATACACACTAATTTTGTATTAAATCCTGAAATACTCTCAAGAATAGAATTAATTGACATTTCTACGCCATCTTCATAAGCGTAGGTAGTATCGCAGTAACCACAGCGTAAATTACAACCCGTTAGACGTATGAAAATGCATGGCATGCCGACGTAGGACGTTTCTCCCTGAATACTCTTAAATATTTCGTTTATTTTCACAGGACAACACCTTGAATCCCCGAATACCATATTAAAGAATATCATTAAACATCAATTTGCAAAGTAACACAATATATCACAAGTATTGTATAAAGTGATATAATTCAATTTTATATGAAATATTTATTGAATACTATAAATAATTTGGTAAATTGTGATTATTACAGATCAAGTTAGATTGCGCAAATATCTCCAATAACAAAAAGATGCATTTTGAAAAATAGAAAGTGAGGGATTATGTCAGCAATACTTAAAGATGATATATTAAGCAGGAAAAGTAGGGAAATTAGCGGCAAAGATAAAGTTAATAAAATAATGAACACGATAGTTGAACCCCTTGTGAAGTCTGATTTGACAAAACAGGAACATAAGGAAGTAAAGTCAACAGCAGAAACTACGAAAACTGCAGAAGATACTGTAAAGCAGAATATTTTTAGTAGTGAAATATTAATTGAAGGTGAATGTGCAACCGACCTTGATGAGATAAGAAACAGGCTTAAAAAAGAATTGAAACCAACAGGCGAAATTGAATCAATCATTGTAGATCGTATCATTTCCAGCATTTGGCGGCTGAAACGTTGTTTGAAAATTGAAAGTCAAATTTTAGAATATGAATCATCTTGTATTCAAGAGTATGAACAAGGCTTTTTCAGAGTAAGAAAAAGGACAGACAAGGAAATGAGACAGTTAAAAGCTTTAAAAATAATTGATGTTAAAAACCATCTTGAGGAATTATCTAAATACGAAACAGCCCTGGAAGGACAAATATATAAAGCATTGAGTGAATTAGAAAATATCAAGCAAGGAGGAACTAAACAAGTAAAATCCGTAGCAAAGAGAATAAAATAAAACCTAAATTCTGCAATGGGACGCAAATGAACGCTGATAAATTCAGATAAAATCAATACTTACTTATTTTATATATTTCACTAATTTTGAGAAAATTGACATATTGTAACATAATATATATTATCAGACGTTATATAATATTTGGTAATTTTGTCAAAAGGAATTTGTAAAAATTCTTATGCCCCCCTAACGATTGCAAGCCGAATTGTTATAGCTCCTTCTTTTAAATATTTCTTTTCAATCAAAGTTAAAGAATACTATTGACAATATAAATTGTGTCTGCTAACATATTTTACTTTATTATAAGTTACGATGATTATACACATGTTTTTCATTTAAGCGGCTTATTAAAAGGAGGATAATTTGAACGTTGAAGAAATTGAAAAAGGTGTAACCGCTATAGTTGCGGAGGTTACCGAATTGGATGAAAAGGAAATATGGGATAAAAGAGATGCAAATTTCTTCAAGGATCTTGAGATTGACTCTCTTTTAGCCTTAGAGATTCTTGCACTTATTGAAAAGAAATTTAAAGTGCAAATCCCTGAAGAAAAACTTGTTGATATTACATCGTTGCGCGCTACAATTGATTTAACTAAATCTGTATTAGCAGACAGCGGAAAACTCTCATCTTAAACTAGGTGTGTCAAGTCATAAACAGCTTACCCCCCCCCTTTATCTCCTCTTGCATCTACATGTTTTTTGCTCGAAGGCAGGAATGCGAGATAAAGGGGGGGGTAAAACTTTTTTATAAAAAATATTTACGTATAATTTTATGGTTAATAATATAAAAGCAAATATCATATGATAACTTTTGAGGAAATCAGAACGCTTCTTCCTCAAAAGTATCCTTTTCTATTTATAGATAAGGTTATAGAGTTTGAAGAAGGCAAAAGGATACTTTGTGTAAAAAACGTTTCCGGAAATGAACCTGTATTTGTTGGACATTTCCCAGATTTCGCCATCATGCCAGGAGTTTTAATAATAGAAGCAATGGCACAAGCCTCTATTATTCTGTTCAGGAAAAGTCTGGCTACCCAATACAGCAAGGAGACGGTTTTTTTACTGGGATCAATTGGAAATGCACGGTTCACAAAACCAGTTTTCCCTGGTGACCGACTCAATATAGAAGTTGTTGTGGAAAAGCTTGTTTCTAAAGGAGCCATTGTTCAGGCAACTGTAAAAGTTGAAGAGAAAACAGCTGCTAAAGCAACCTTAACATTTGGCATCGCAGAAAAGAGTGCTTTGATATAAAATTATGAATAAACGTGTGGTTATAACTGGTGTCGGAATGATCACCCCTATCGGGTCCGGAAAGGACAATTTTTGGAATGCCCTCATTGCAGGGGTGTCGGGTGTAGATAATGTGACATGTATTGACACCTCCGAGTATAAAGTACATAAAGGATGTGAAGTTAAAAATTTTAATTATTCTGACTATATTAAAAATGGTGCTCTTAAAAAAATTGGCAAAGGTTCACAATTTGCTATAGCGGCTGCGAAGTTGGCATTAAGTGATGCCAGACTTGACATTGGTAAGATTGATTTGGAAAGGATCGGAGTTTCTGTGGGAACCACCGCAGGTGAAATACAAATCCTGGAAAAAGTCAATTACATTCGGCATAAAGAAGGCGAAGACAAGGTTGAACCTGATTTATTTTTAATGCACCCTTGTAACAACATTCCAGCAAACATTGCTATTGAATTTGGTTTTAAGGGTCCCAATATAATTATTCCTACCGCTTGTGCTGCAGGTAATTATGCAATTGGGTATGCATACGATCTAATAAAGTTTGGAAGAGTTGATTTGATGGTTTCAGGCGGTTCAGATCCCTTTTCAAAGGTTGCCTATACTGGATTTGCCAGACTTGGCGCCATTGCGCCTGAGATATGTCAGCCTTTCGACAAAAACAGAAAAGGCATGATGGTGGGTGAAGGTGCTGGAATGCTTATTCTTGAATCACATGATCATGCATTAAAAAGGAACGCACATATTTATGCCGAAATAATAGGTTATGGTCTTAGTTGCGATGCATACCATATTACCATTCCGCACCCTGACGGTGAAGGTGTTATATCTGCCATGAAAAAAGCCTTAAAAAGCGCAAATCTGAAGCCTGAAGATGTCCAGTATATAAGTGCACATGGTACTGGCACACCTGCAAATGATAAAGCGGAGACAATCTCTATTAAAAAGGTATTTGGTGATAAACCCAAGTACCTTGCAATTAGTTCAATAAAATCAATGATCGGCCATACAATGGGAGCAGCTAGCGCTATAGAAACCATTACATGTGCCCTATCTGTTCAAAATGATATAATGCCTCCTACGATTAATTACGAAACACCAGACCCGGAATGTGATCTTGATTATGTTCCAAACGTTGCAAGAAAACAAGAAGTAAATATAGCACTAAACAATGCTCATGCATTCGGTGGTAACAATAGTTGTCTGGTTGTAAAAAAATATACAGGTTAAATATTTTGTATTTTAAAGAGTAAATTAATAGTTTAATACAAATGGATAAAACAAGGATCGTTATTACAGGTGTTTCAGTTATATCCTCTATTGGTACAGGCAAGGATGCCTTCTGGAATAATTTAACCAACGGTGTATCAGGTATAAAACCTATCACGCTGTTTGATGTAAGTAAATTTAATAGCAAACAAGCTGGAGAAATCTCCGATTTTGATGCAAAGGTTTATCTCGGACCAAAAGGGATTCGTCATATTGATAGAACTTCCCTTCTTGTATCATCTGGAACGGTTCTTGCCATCAAAGATGCAAACCTTGGAAACAATACATACAGTGAAGATGAATTAGGTATCGTGGTCGGCTCCACCTATGGAAGTATTGACAGTATCAGTTCTTTTGATTTTCAATCATTGCGTGAAGGTCCTAATTATGTAAACCCTATGGACTTTCCCAACACAGTGCTGAATGCCCCAGCAAGCCGTGCCTCTATTTTCTGTAAAGCCACAGGCCTGAGTACTACTATTTCGAATGGTGTAACAAGCAGTATAGATGCCATTATCTATGCATCTGATTTCCTTCGAATGGGTCGGGTAAGGGCTGTAGTTGCTGGAGGTGTGCATGGATTAACCCACGACATATTTTGGGGGGCACATAATTCCAAGATTTTGGCTGGAAGCAAACCAGGAACCCTGGAAATTTGTGCACCATTTGATAAAAGACGAAATGGAATGGTCGTTGGTGAAGCATCGGCATTGGTTATCATGGAAACGTTAGAAGATGCACTCAAGAGAAATGCGCACATATACGCTGAGATAAAGGGATACGGAACTGCTTTTGATCCAAAAATGGCTGTGAGTAAAGACTATCAGATAGAAGGCAACAAAAGAGCCATATTGAATGCAATTAAAGATGCAAACCTGACCCTGCATGACATTTCTTACATATCTGCCAATGCATATTCCGGCGTTTACGGCGATGCTATGGAAACCAGGGTTATCAAAGAGGTTTTTGGAATGAGGGCAAACCTAATTCCCGTTACAGCGATCAAATCCATGACAGGTGAATGTTATGATGCCTCCGGGGCATTACAAACAATCGCCGCATTAATGTCCATTAAATCAAATACCATTTCACCCACAATCAATTATAAAGAACGTGATGCAGAGTGTGATTTAGATTATGTGCCTAACAACAGCAGGACATTACCCGTCAAAAACGTTCTTATAAATTCTTTCTCACGATTAGGAAACAATTCATCTTTAATTGTCTCTAAATACAAACAATAATTCATGCTTCCTTCCAAAACATACATTCAATCCACAAAATTGGATAGATTGTATCCTTGTTATGATGTGATTGTAATTGGTGCAGGTATAGCAGGTTTAATTTGCGCTGCTTTTCTTGCAAAAAATGGGAAAAAGGTACTCCTTATAGAGCAGCATTCTATCCCTGGCGGCTATTGTACTTCTTTTAAACGTAAGGGTTTTAACTTTGATGCGGCCGTTCATCATATCGGAGGTTGTGGAAAGTGGAGTATTGTTGGACGGTGTTTTAAGACGCTCGGAATAGAGATGAACTTCTACCCTCTTGACCCGATGGATAATCTTATTTTTCCTAAATTCAGCATTGAAATCCCTGCCAATTTGGAAGATTATATAACACGTTTACAGGAACGTTACCAGTCTGAAAAAGATAGTGTTAAAAATTTCTTCAACGATTTTATAAAACTTTATCGTGCCACATTCAACAATGAGAAAAGTCAAATTATTGATAAATACAAAGACAAGACTTTTGGTGAGATGTTAAATGCTTTTTTTAAAAATGACGAACTCAAGATGGTGCTTTCTGGTCAATGGGGTTACATTGGTCTCCCCCCTGCTAAAGCTTCCGCCATTGGAATGTGTCAGATGATGATCAACTATCTGAAAGACGGAGCCTTTTTCCCGTCAGGAGGCACGCAAGAGTTTGCTAATGCAATTTTTAAGAAATTTATTGATTTTGGCGGGCACGTTATGTTATCATTTAAAGTGAAAAAAATTCTGTCCAGCGGTAACACTGTAAAAGGTGTTAAGCTAGAAGAAGGCAAAGAGATAGCCTCTGATGTTGTTGTATCAAATATTGATGCCCGACAAACCTTCTTTGAACTATTAGAGGGCAGAATTGATTCTCCTTTCCTCAGAAAAATTGAGCGAATGAAGGAAAGTTGTTCTTTTTTTCTTTTATATTTAGGTGTTGGAGCCGAACTAGATTTAAGCGAATTAAAGAGAGGGTTTTATCACACATCTAACGATTCAAGTTACGCTGCTGGCGAATGGATGTATATTTCTGTTCCAACAAAGATATGTCCCTCGCTTGCGCCAGCTAACAAGCAGATAATCTCTGTAGTTGTTTACATAAAAGATGGAACGTATAAATATAAAAATATTAACGATTGGAAATCTTTTAAACAAGACATGACGTTGAGTACAATTAACCGCCTAGAGCATTATATACCTGACATAAAAAAACATATTGAGGTAAAAGAAGCAGCTACTCCAAAAACCCTGGAACGTTACACATTAAATACAAATGGCGCCGCTTACGGTTGGGAGGTCAGTGTGAATCAAATATGGGATAACAGACTTCCACATAAAACGCCGTTTGATAATTTATATTTGGCAGGACATTGGACAAGACCAGGTCCTGGAATTTGTGCTGTAGTCTCTTCGGGTTGGAATGTTGCTAATTTAATCATGAAAATTGGAGGCAATTAAATATGAAAAAGAAAATGATGTTAATTAACCCGCATAAACCGGGCAGACATGGTGAAGAGAGTATTACAGTAATTGTCCAGATGCCGTTGAATCTTGCATATATTACGGCTCTCACGCCAGGTGATTGGGAATTTGATGTCATAGACGAGAATATTGAATTGGCGATGGATGATAAAGGTGAAATTACATTTAAACCTGTTGACCTTGTATGCTTAACATCTGTTACTTATCAGTCTCCCAGGGCATATAAAATTGCCGAGGCTTGTAAGAAAAAAGGCATGCCTGTAATCATGGGCGGTATACATGCTTCTGTAATGCCTGAAGAAGCTGCTAATTACGTTGATGCAGTTTTTGTTGGAGAAGCCGAAGAGGTATGGCCTCAGGTAATAAGAGATTTTGAAGCAGGGAAACTAAAAAAGGTATATCAGGGTGGATTACCTCCACTCAGCTTGATGAAGAAGGTATATCCCAATCGAGAATTTTTGAAGAAGAAATATAACTATAAATTTTCGTCTATTGTCACGACAAAAGGATGCCCGAACTACTGTGATTTCTGCAGCGTACCCACATTCCAGGGCAGAAAATTCAGGGAAAGACCTTATGAAGATGTCCTCGATGAAATGGCAGCCACAGATTACAAGGGATTGATGTTAGCGGAAGATAACTTTTATGGTCATGGTAAAAAATCAAACGAGAGGGCGCGAGATCTTTTCAAAGGAATGGTGGAACGTGGAATACACAAAGACTGGTTGGGATTTACGGCGTTAAATATCTCTCAAGACGCAGAAACATTAGATTACATGGCCAA
>Ga0209211_10008434_pt1 | contig 14093 bp, 13 predicted proteins | sample RifGroA2_FD_183992 | JGI IMG/M metagenome (GOLD analysis project Ga0209211, IMG submission 183992) | Groundwater microbial communities from Rifle, Colorado, USA - Groundwater A2 (SPAdes) (version 2) | ecosystem: Environmental > Aquatic > Deep subsurface > Groundwater | place: Rifle, Colorado...
AAGCATTGTTTAAGGCATTTCCTTGGAGCCTGCCCGAAAGATGCTGGGAAAGGCAAAGCGGTTTTCAAAGAGCCATTATTTTTGGCTTATGGGGAAAAAAAATACCGCTTAAGATTTGACTGCGCCAAATGCCAGATGGAAATCTATAACTGCAATTAAACTGTGGGAGGCTCAGCCTTACTCTTTTGGAGATTGCCAGCCATTAAGCTTTATTTTTTTCAAAACCTTATTAAACATTGCAAACTTCTGCCGGATTGTGATAATCGGCCTTACGGGAAAAAACGCAGCTGGAAAGGGGGAAATTGCAAATTACCTTAAAACAAAAGGATTTGTTTACTATTCACTTTCTGATGTTATCCGGGAAGAGGCCACAAAAAGGGGCTTGGAGCATACAAGGGACAATTTAATTAGGCTTGGGACGGAAATGAGGGAGACGCATGGCAATAGCATCCTTGCAAAAAGAATTAATGAGAAAATCAGCAAATTACAAAATCAAGATTTTGTTGTTGACAGCATAAGGAACCCGGGGGAAATCAAGGAGCTAAGGAAAAACAAGGATTTTATTCTTGCAGCAGTCCATACAGACGCGGAAATACGGTTTCAGCGGCTGCTTAAGAGGGGGAGAATCGGGGATGCGCAGACATTTGAGCAATTCCTTGAGCATGAAAATAAGGAAAATAACAATGAAGGCGCGGGGCAGCAGCTTGACAGGTGCATTGAGATGGCAGATACCATTATTAGCAGCAACGGCACAATTGAAGAGGCAAATAAGGATATTGGCAATTATATTGATTCATTAAGAAGCAAAAAACAATTTAGGCGATAAACCCCACATTGACAAAATTAAGCATTGTAAAGATAAACTAAAAATAAAAATATCATTCCTAAATATGCATAAATCTTTGGATAAGCTTGAAAACAGGATTAAGGGCAGCAATATTGGAAATATCCTCTTTAATAAATATTACGGCTTAAGGGATTTATACTGGACATGCTATTACGCAGTCTCATTAAGCTTATTGGCTGGCTTTGGGAATGCTTTTTTAGATAATGGCAATGGCAGTTTTGCTAATCTTCTGCTGCACGGATTTTTGAATAATTTTTATTTGTCTTTTTTCCTGAACATTTTTTATTCTAAAATTATCAATAGGCTTTCTAAGGGCAGCGATTTCAGAAGAAACGGGAATATCATGGCGGTTATTGTCTGGGCTCTTTTTATCATGTGGCACTATGCTCTGGGAACTGAAAATCCAGTCAAGGCAAATATCCTTCCGGGAATAGTGTCTATAATTCTTACAAATTATCATATTAGCACGCTTTTGGGAGATAAGAACAGCAAATTATAAATAACCCTGCCAATTTTTACGCTTTATGGCAAGAGTAACTTGGGAAGAATACTTCATGAACATTGCGAAGCAGGTAGCTACAAGAAGCACTTGCTCGAGAAAGCATGTAGGGGCCGTCATTGTAAGAGATAAGACTATTTTATCTACAGGATATAATGGCAGCATAAGGGGGATGCCTCATTGCGATGAAGTAGGGCATATGATGGAGAATGACCATTGCGTTGCCACAATACACGCAGAATCAAATGCTGTTTTGCAGGCTGCCAAGAACGGTGTTATGATTGACAAGGCTGAAGTTTTCATAACTGCAAGCCCCTGCTGGCCGTGCTTCAAGATGCTGGCTAATGCAGGCATTAAGAAAATATATTACGGCGAATTCTACAGGGATGAAAGGATTTTTGATGTTGCGAAGAAGATTGGAATTGAGCTGGTGCATATTAAAGTTGACCAGAGCCAATTATAGGCTTTTTGCAGTTTTCGGAGTTAATATTATAGAGATATAGCTTCAGCCTGTTCCTAATTGTTTAGATAAATTTAAAAACATCAATAATTAAAAAAGCTTATGCCATCAAGAATAAAGAAAGCACGCTCGGCCTATGAAAAAAAAGATATTTCTCTTTCGAGCAAAGCGCATTCCAGGGAAGCAATAAAGAAACAGATACAGCATGAGGAGCATGCGGAAGACACAGGGCAATACCTTGGCGAATTTGTTTATGGCGCAATAGACGGGACTGTAACAACATTTGCAACTGTTGCAGGAGCTACTGGAGCTGCGCTATCTCCGGGAATTGTCATAATTCTTGGCTTTGCGAACCTTATAGCAGACGGCTTTTCAATGGCGTGCGGCAATTTTCTCAGCGAAAGGTCTCATCGAGATTATATAGCCAAGGAAAGGAAAAGGGAGGAATGGGAGATAGAGCATGTTCCTGGGGGTGAAAAAGAGGAGATAAGGCAGATTTTTATAAAAAAAGGGTTTAAGGGCAAGGAGCTGGAAGGCGCTGTTAAGACTATTATCTCTAACAAGAAAATATGGGTAGATACAATGATGACAGAAGAGCTTGGATTGCTGGAGAGCAATAAAAGCCCATGGAAAACTGCCGGAATGACATATTTTGGGTTTTTGATTATTGGGATTATCCCGCTGTTGTCTTACCTTCTTTCATATTTTTTCCCAATGTTTCAGAGAAATACCTTTACCATAGCTGTTTTTATGACGGTTATAGCATTGTTTATAATAGGAGCGATAAAAAGGTACGTCACAAAGAAAAACATCTGGGCATCATCGCTTGAAACCATCTTTATCGGAGGGGCTGCTGCTATGATAGCTTACCTTATAGGGTTCTTGCTGAGATGGGTTGTTACTTTGTAGCCTTAACAGAATTTTTGTTATCTAAGCAATCCCGGCGCAAATGCAAGCACAAATCCCAGAACCACCAGTATAATTCCACCTATTAGCTTGCAGTACTTCGCATATTTTGTTCCCAAGCTTGTATTTGCGGCAAATGCAGCAAGGCTGAAAATTATTAAGTCATCGAGCATGAAGAAAAAGTCATACAGCAGTATGTATGCGTAATACTGAATGGAGGATAAGCTGCTTATTGATAATACGTATGTAAAGATTGCAGGCAGTGCAGATGAGCATGCGAATTCTATTGAATTTACAATAAATGCAAGCGCAATAATTCCAAGCAAAGTTGCTATTGTCACGGGCGACTTTACTATTTTCTCAATCCTGCCCATTGTTTTTGCCTGCGAGCTTCCTGTCTTGCATACGGCACCGCCAGCTATATATTCCCTTATGCCAGCAACCCCGAAGTACAAGGCTCCTAATCCAAGAATTATAGTCAAAGGCCGCATGTAGCCCATCAGCAGGAAGACATTAAGCCATGCAGCCATGAATAGGAAATATAATGTTCCAGATGCAAACACAAATGTGCCTACGAGCAGCCATATTTTTTTCCTGTCATTTACGCTTAAAATCAGTGAAATTAAGTAAACAAGCACCCACATAGCACATGGGTTGAATCCGTCCACAAGCCCGAGGATTACAGCAAGCGCAGGTATTGAATAGTTGATGGGGTTAATGTTTCCCAGAAATGGTATGCTTGCAGTTTCATTAGATTTTGCGGTTATTTCCTTTTTTTCAGTTGCTTTTCCTTCAAGGTAGGCTTTCAGGCTTGCTTCTATTTGCTTGCCGCTTGTTTCAGCAGAATCAAAGCCGATGAAATGGTAGCTTCCAAAAAAAGTGGCAGGAACAGCTAATCTTTGAACTTCATATTTTTTGGCAAACTGCCGGAATAAATCATTTTCTTCTGGATTTGTAATATCATGGTAAACGAATCCTGCTTCAGGAAATTTGGCTTTTAGCCCTTCATTAAACACTTTTTGCTCCCTGCAATGGGGGCAGATTGGATGGAAAAAGAAATCCACCTGCATAGCGCTTTCTTTTGCCTCTTGCTGCGCGGGCGGATTATAAGCAATCAGAAATACGCCTATGATGAGCAAGCCTATTATAAGATATCTCCTGAAACTGTCCCCGAATATCTTTCCCAGCCAGCCCATTCTTTTCATCTTTCCAGATTTTAGTTTAGGGTAATTTATGAATAATTCACTTTTTTGCTAGTTTTTGATGGAAATCATATATAAAAATAAACGAAAAATACCGCCAAATACTATTTTTGCAAAGTTCTCTATACTTTTCCAAATCACTTCCCAAATAAAGAATAAATATTTAACCTAGTAAACAAATGGTTACAGCCATGAAACACAAAAAATCCTCAAAAGTTGCAATAATAGGCGCTGGGTTTGTAGGCTCTACTGCTGCTTATGCAATACTTATCGAAAAAGCAGCTTCTGAGATAGCCTTGATAGACATAAACAAGGAAAAAGCTGAAGGGGAGGCAATGGACTTAAGGCACAGCCTGCAATTCAAGGGCAATGTAAGGGTTAATTTTGGGGATGATTACGGGCTTTGCAAAGACGCTGACATTGTTGTCATAACTGCTGGGAAGCACACTAAGCCCGGGCAGTCAAGGCTTGATGTGATAAAGGAAAACTCTGCATTATTCAAAAAAATGGTGCCGCAGATTGCCAAGCACAATAAGAACTGCATAATCCTGGTCGTTTCAAACCCGCTGGATGTGTTAACCTACCTTGCATTAAAATATTCTAAATTCCCGAAAAGCAGGGTTTTCGGCTCCGGAACTATCCTCGATACATCGCGCTTTAGATATCTTCTTGGCGATTATTTTGAAGTCAGCCCGACGAGCGTGCATGCATATATTTTAGGAGAGCATGGAGACTCTTCCTTTCCGGTATGGAGCACCGCTAATATAGCGGGGATAAAGCTGAAAGACCTTAAGAAATTTAATAAAAAGGCAATGGATGAGATATACAAAGAGACAAAAAATGCAGCTTACGAGGTTATTGCAAAAAAAGGCGCAACTTACTATGCGATAGGCCTTGCAGTCTCAAGGATTGTAAGCGCTATCTTATCGGATCAGAACAGGGTTTTGGCATTGTCGACTTATCTAGATGATTATCATGGCGCAAGGGATGTCTGCTTAAGCGTGCCCTGCGTTGTAAACAGGAGCGGCATAAAGGAGCAGTTAAAATTGCCTTTGAATTCTTTGGAGAAAAAGCAGTTAAGGGAGTCTGCTTCTATCATTAAAGGGCTGATTAAGGGATTATAGGGGTGTGGGGTATGTGGATGGCTTACAATATGTTTTTATAAGTATTTCTAACTTATTGAAAATTTCGCGGTTTAAAATGGGATTCTTTTTATTGTACACGCTTGGATAATAGGGTTAAGTAAGATTAAGTGACAATTTTATTGCATTTGCAGTAAATTCAATATGTTCGCTTCGCGAACCATTTTACTGCTCGGCAAAATTGTCTGCCACTAATTTTGCCTCGCTATTGATTACATTTATTTTACTAACACACGATACTTTACTTAACCGGATAATAGATACTTTTTTAAATAACTTCTCCTTAAAAATTTAACTTAGGGCTAAAATGGAAACTACTCCGAATAAAAATTCTGCCAGGCAATATATACAGACAGGCATACCCGGCTTCGACCAGCTGCTTGAAAAAGGGATACCAAAGGGAACTTCTACTTTAGTCTGCGGAGGGCCGGGAAGCGGCAAGACCATCATGGGGCTTCAGATGCTTAATTATGCTGCACAAAAAGGGGAAAAATGCGTCTACATGACCTTTGAAGAAAATGAAGAAAGGCTGAGGCAGCACATGGAGGATTTTGGATGGAATCCAGCAAAACTCGAGAAAGAAGGGAAACTGGTGCTAAAAAGATATGATCCTTTCCAGATTACTAGGAGCGTAGAGGCTTTGCTGGAAAAGGCGAAAGGAGAATTAATGATTGATATAAGCCCGGTTTTGTTTCCGGAAGGGTTTAAGCCGGATAGGGTAATTGTAGATTCGTTGACTGCCATAGCCTCTGTATTTTATGGGAGGGAAGAGACCTATAGGATTTACATAGAGCAGCTTTTCAGGCTGCTTGACAGCATAGGGGCAACTTCTTTTTTGATTACGGAGTCTAATCAGATACCTTTGAAGATAACTGAAAGCGGAGTTGAGGAATTTCTCGCGGATGGGGTTATTATCTTATACAATACAAAGAACGGCAATGTGAGGGACAAATTTCCAGAAGAAGATTGTGGCTATGAAAATAGAGGGCGGAAAGGGCATTGTTGTTTATCCTGAGCAGGAAGTTTTTGGGGGGGCTTGATAAAGAATTTTAGATTAAGTTGCACAAAAACGTAACATAAATATGCAAATTGCTACATTCTTCTGTAACACGGAAATATCCTCCAAAAGTGAATGAGCCTTTCCTGAAGTATTTTTCAAGGAAAAAATAGAAAGATTTAAATAATAATATGCTTCTTCAGTGCATAATTTATATATAAAGTATGCATTTATAATAAACATGGAAAAAAGCAAATTAAAGCAAGCAATTATAGACCAAAAAGAGGAGATAGAATCATTGCCTTCAAGAACAAAGATAATTGAAAGGAGCTGCTTTGAAAAATACAAAGGCTATGCAGAATCAAAACAGGTTAAAGTAATAACCGGGATAAGAAGAAGCGGCAAATCAGTACTTTCTTATCAGCTATTGAAAGATAAGCCGTTTGCATATATTAATTTTGATGATGAGAATCTTGCCAATCTTGCTGCCGATGACTTAAATGATGTTCTCGAAGTGTTTTATGAAGTGTATGGTGATTTTACGTATATCCTGCTGGATGAGGTGCAGAACATTGCCGGTTGGGAATTGTTCGTCAATAGGCTGCAAAGGCAGGGATTTAATGTTATTGTTACAGGAAGCAATGCAAATCTTTTGAGCAAGGAATTATCAACACACCTTACAGGAAGGAATATACCTCTTGAGCTTTTCCCTTTTTCTTTCAGGGAATTCATAGAATATCATGATGTTATTGTGAAAAATGCGGATTTATTATCCACAAAGGAACGCGGGCTTTTGAAGAAAAGGCTTGAAGAGTATATCTTGACGGGGGGGTTTCCCGAAGTTGTCAAGAATCCTGCAAATAAAAAGGTGTATCTTCAATCCTTATACTCCGACATACTCAATAAGGATATAATAATTCGCTATAAGATAAAATTTTCAAAAACTTTAAGGGAGATATCAAACAGCCTCATGTCCAATACTGCCTCGCATGTAAGCTTTAACAAGATAAAAAGCATGTTTAACTTAAAAAGCGTGCATACTGCATTAAACTACCTGTCTTTCCTGGAAGAATCCTTTTTATTCTTTTTGTTGCCGCGCTTCTCATATAAAGCAAAGGAAAGGGCGGTTGCCACAAGAAAAATATATGCTATTGATACTGGAATGATAGGCGCATTAGGCGTTAGTTTCTCGCGGAATGCCGGAAAGATATACGAAAACATGGTTTTTTTGGAATTGGCCAGAAGAAGCTCCATGGCGCAGCCTGAGATATACTATTGGCAGGATATATACCGGAATGAAGTTGATTTTGTTGTAAAGGAAGGAAAAGAAATAAAAGAATTAATTCAGGTATGCTACGACATAGGCAATTATGACACAAAGAAAAGGGAAGTAAGCGCTTTGCTTAAATCAGGAAAGGAGCTGAAGTGCAGAAAACTGATTGTAATAACAGATGATTACGAGGCACTGGAAGCAGCAGATGGCAGGAAGATTAAGTTTATTCCGCTATGGAAATGGCTGCTCACAAATTCAGGCAGAAAAAGCTGAGGAACTAAAAAGATTTAATATAATGGCAGTAATAATTAAAAATAGCTTACAAAAAAAGAGGTTGGTAAAACGTGGCCTTAATAAAAAGAGGCAGTCATTTGGCCAATAGTGCTGCACAAAAGAAACAGCAAAAAATCTTCCGGAAAAAAATCCAGCAACCAATATAAGACAAATAATCATTCGATTATAATCGAAAGATTTATATATTTCATTCGATTACAAAATAGTTATGAAAGAAGCACTATTTGATTGGAATCCCTGGTGGTCAGAACAGTACAATTTCAAGGGTGTCAATAGAGATAAGCTGAGCGATATTCTGCAATGGATAGGCAGGAAAGAGATTATTTCTATAACTGGAGTAAGAAGAGCGGGAAAAACCACTTTGATGTATGAAATAATAAGCTGCCTTATCAATACAAGAAAAATTGCGCCTAAAAATATTCTTTTTATAAAGGCGGATGATGATCGCATTGCCACAGAAGGATTAATAGACCAGTCACTGGATGAATATTATAAATGGATTAATCCAGAATCCAAGATTTTTGTGTTTATTGACGAAATACAAGAAATAAAAGATTGGCAAAAAACATTAAAAAGAATTTATGACTTAAAAAAAGAGGTAAAATTGTTTATTTCCGGCTCGAATGCCTCTATTATGAAAGAGGAGTTAAGCGCATTGCTTGCCGGAAGATGCGCATATTTTGAGGTGTTCCCTTTTAGCTTTTCAGAATTTTTGAGGGCTAAAAAAGTTGAAATTAAAGATGAAATTAATCTTATAAAGGATAAAAATAAGGTGAGGCATCTTCTCTTAGAGTACATCAGCACAGGCTCTTTTCCAGAGGTTGTTCTTGAGGCAAATGAGGGTATAAAAACCAAATTAGCGGGCTTTTACTTTGATTCCATTTTTTATAGGGACATAATAAGGCGTAAAAGCATAAGAAATCCCGCAAAGCTTGAAAATCTGGTTAAGTACTATTTGCAAAACATATCCAATCTGGCAAATTTTACGAAAATTGCGAAAATTATGGAGTTAACAACAGACAGCGTAGTAGAATACAGCAAAGCGCTAGAGGACGCATATCTGGTATTTCATATTAACCTATTTGAATTTTCCTATAAAAAACAGATAATAAACCCTAAGAAGATTTATTGTATTGACAGCGGAATAAGAAATGTTGTAGGCTTTAAATTTTCAGAAGACGCAGGCAGGCTCTATGAAAATATTGTATTTATGCAGTTAAGGAGAAAAACAAGCAAAATATTTTATTGGAAGAATGCAGGCGAATGCGATTTTATAATAAAAGAAGGAAAAAAATTAGATGCAATACAGGTATGTTATGATATAAATAAGTCTAAAGAAAGGGAATTAAACGGGCTTTTGGAAGCTATGTCAAGATTCAAATTAAAAGAAGGCACAATTATAACAGAAGATTACGAAGCAGAAGAAAAGGCAAAAGAAAAGAAAATAAAGTTTATTCCGCTATGGAAATGGCTGCTCACAAATTCAGGCAGAAAAAGCTGAGGAACTAAAAAGATTTAAATACAGCATCAATAATAATCAGTACAACTTACAAAAAGAGGTTGGTAAAATATGGTTTCAACAAAAAAGAGTAGTTCTACAGCTAAGAGTGCTGCACAAAAAAACAGCAAAAAATCTTCCGGAAAAAAATCCAGAAAACAATATGCTAAACAAGATGAAGAGCCGCTTTATTCTCAGCCAAATTATCAGCCCAGCCAGCAGCAGTTTCAGCAATTCCCTCAGCAGTTTCCGCAGCAGCCCCCCCCCAAGTTCCAACGCCAAATTTGCAAAATCAGCAATATCTTCAAAACCTCCTCATTAACTCGCCGACAGGCGTAGCAGAGCTGGACATTTTATTGGGTGGAGGAATCCCTAAAGGCGCTGTTGTTTTGCTGAGCGGCTCTTCAGGCTCCGGCAAAACCATTTTTTCTTTCCAATGGCTGTTTGAAGGCACCAAGAGCAATGAAAATGGCATTTACATCACTTTTACAGAGCCATTATTCAAGTCGCTCAAAAATCTTGAGACAATGGGCTTTTACGACAGGAATGCAATTGAGCAGGAAAGATTGAAAATTATTGATGTAAGGGAAGTATATGGGAAGAAAGATTTTGAGCCTCAAAAACTTCTTAGTTATATTGAAGAGCAAGTCAAGCAAACAAATGCAAAAAGGCTATGCATAGACTCTATAACGGCAATTGCCTATAGCTTGGATGAGAAAGCCAAAATAAGAAGCTTCATCTTTGATCTTGGGAAAATTCTTGCAACGCTTGGATGCACGACAATTCTTACAAGCGAAGTAACTGAACATCAAAGAGTCTCCGTATATGGGGTTGAAGAGTTTATTTCTGATGCAATTTTAAACTTAGACCAGATTAGGATTAGAGATGAACTGCAGAGAGTGCTGCAAATTATTAAAATTAGAGGCAGAGAGTTTAAATCTGAAGATCTTGATTACAGAATAACTTCTCAAGGAATAATAATTTTTCCAAAACCAAGAGTGGCCTTAGATTATTCTTCAACTAATGAACGAATCTCCAGCGGAAATGCCTTGCTTGATAAAATGGTTATGGGCGGGCTTTTCAGAGGCTCTTCAAGCCTTATTGTTGGTTCGTCCGGAACAGGAAAATCATTATTGAGCATGCAGTTTGTTGCAGAAGGATTAAAGAAAGGCGAAGCCTGCCTTTATGCAGGATTTGAGGAAAGCAGAGAGCAAATAATAAGAAACGCCCAAAATACAGGCTGTGATTTTGAGGATTATGAGAAAAAAGGCTTGCTGAGCATGCGCTGTGTTTATCCGGGAGAAAAATTCCTGGAAGAACACTTAGTAGATATTAAAAACATCGTAGAAAACAAAAAAATTAAGCGAGTGGTGGTGGATTCTCTGTCAGCGATTTCCAGTTCTTTCGAAAATGAAAAGTTCAGAAGATTCTCGAAAACTCTGAACGGCTATCTCAAAAAACAAGAAGCCACTACATTCTTTACTGCAGCAGCAGAGTCATTTATTGGTGGTGCTGCGGGACTTACGGAAACTCATCTCTCAACAATGACTGATAATATTATTGTATTGAGATATACTGAAGTGGATGGTACATTAAAGCATATCCTCAATGTGGTTAAAGTAAGAGGAAGCGCGCACAGCAAAGGATTGAGAGAGTATAATATTACCAGTAAAGGCATCATTATAGGTCAATCTTTGTCAGGTTATGAAGGGGTCTTGACTGGAACAACCAGAAAAGTGTCGGAAACAAATGAAGAAAAGTTGGAAGCAGAGTTCAAAAAGCACATTGGTCCGATTGGCTCTTCTGCATTTCATGAACTTAAAGAGAAAGGGATGGATGAGGAAAATATTTTTTCGTATATTGAAGAACTGCTTGAGGAAGGAATACTCAAGAAAGAAAATGCGGAGCTCTTCAAAAGAGCCATTTCCACGATTTTAGGCGGAGGAACGGCGCAGGAAGAAGGTGAAGAAGAGAAAATTAAGCCCCGCTCTTTTGCTGGATTGTTTAAGGTGGGTAAAAAATAAACTTGGTAAAAAAAGCGACTGATTAAAAAAGAGGTGCATGAAAATGATGGAAATCCTGAATGTTATTGCCGCTATTTTGTCTGTTGTGACCAGCATTTATTTATTAGTTTTAGCATCTAAAGCCGCCGGAGAGCTGAAGACCAGTTTGTTCTTGATAGCTTTTGGCACCATCATTGCTCTGGCCGTTCATTCCCTTTTCGAGCTTCTGGAAGCGTACCAATTGGTCAGTATAAAACTGCTTACGACTATCATGCCGTTTTTTGTTGCTATCGGTTCCTTGCTGTTGTTAATCGGAACATATTTTCTCTACAAAATAGTAGTAACGGGGGGGGCGATTAGCTCTACGAACAAATGAAAACCATTAATACCTCTCCAGCTGCGCCTAAATCATTTAGTTCGCTGCTCGTCATCATCGCCATTGCCTTAGCCCTTAGCGTCGGCATCTGGTATCTTCTAGAGCAGACCAAATCACCTTTGAAGTATGCCGGAGCAACTGATACCATCGTTTTTGGCGTGGAAACGAGTTTGCTTACTGCTCCAATCTGGATAGCCGAAAATAAAGGATATTTTCAGGAACAGGGAATTAATGTGGAAATAAAAGAGTTTGATTCCGGCAGGGCAGCACTAACTGCCATGCTTAAGGAAGGCAATCCTGATAATCTGGATATGGTTACTGCTGCTCAAACACCGGTGATGTTTAACAGCTTTGAGAGGGACGATTATGCTATTATTAGTACAATGGTTACTTCGACTAATGAACAGAGAATACTTGCTCGGAAGAATAGCGGAATACTAAGCCCGGCAGACTTGAAAGGCAAAAAAGTGGGCGTTACTAAAAGCTCCACAGGACATTATTTCCTGCATCTCTTTTTGGCCAATCATAAACTCGCTGATGCTGATGTGGAAATGGTTGGCCTGAAAACTGGAGAACTGGTTCAGGCTATCGTTGACGGCAAAGTTGATGCCATCAGCACCTGGGAGCCGCACCTGTCAAATAGCAAGAAACAATTAGCTGAAAATGGCTTGCTTATGGAAGTTAACTACCTTCTTCGGACAGATTTTTATTTCATCCCCAACAAAGACCTTATCGCCAGCAATCCAGAAGTTCTGGAAAAATTTCTGAGAGCAATTGAGCAGGCAGAACAATTTATCGAGGATAACCGGGTCGAAGCAGTAACCATTGTTTCCGAGCGGCTCAAATTAGATAAAGCGCAGGTCGATGCTTTGTGGGACAACTATAATTATCAGCTGGCTTTAGATCAATCCATCCTCAGAACACTGGAAAATGAAGCCCAATGGGCTATGGAAAATAATCTCACTGCCGCAACCAAAGTTCCGGATTATCGCAATTATATCTCTGCTGAGGCACTGAAAAAAGTAAAGCCCGAGGCAGTGAAGATAATTATACCTGTAGATATTCGCATTTGAATGAATTTGAAATTGGCCATGAAGAAAATGGGAAAAGAAAAACCAAAAACGAAGTGAAACCACCATGAAAATCAGCACCATTATTTGGATTTTAAGCGCAGTTTTGTTAATCACTTTTTTGTCTCTGTCTTTTCTTATTTATGACAATTCTCAAAAGATGATAAATATTGATACTGCTAGGACATCCAATGTTGATTCTCTGGAGCAGATGGCAAATATCCGTGGATTTTCCAGCCGCATTCATACTATTATTCACGAAGATGAAGTCCATAGAGCTGAAAACAAGTCGGTAAACTCTAACATACTTTTCAATAAGTTTGTGGCTGAACAGACTCATTATGTGAATGCAGTGGATAATTTTAAGAAAATACTGGCCGAAATTGAAACCGGGGAATCCAAAAGAACAGAGGAAGAAATTACCGAAGAGCGATCTATCCTCAACGAGGCTTTGTCATCTGCCGCCAGATTATCCGAACAATTGGAGCAATACTCACAAACAAAGTTAGAAGCAGACGAGCCCGAAAATGATCTGTTTGAAACTGTTTTTGAATCTTCTTCCGCCGGAATTAACATTGAAAGAAAACATTATGATACGTTAGCCCTGAAAACGAACCAGCTGGAAGACACTAACATTCACGTACTGGTGCCTTTTAGCTTCATCAGCGTAGTGCTGCTCTTGGCCTGGCTTTTCTTTTTGTTGTTAATGGTGGTGAAACCAATTCGGGAAATAACCAACACCATACAAAGTATCAGCCTGGGAAAGCTGGATACGGAAATCAAAGGAAAAGAGAGGAAAGATGAAATCGGTGATTTAGCCAGAGCTTTTGAACGGACGATAGTCAGTTTAAAATTAGCAATGAGAAAAACTGGGAAAGCAATACCTTTTGAGGAACCGAAGAAAAAACCAGAAGAAAAAATAAAATCAGCGTTTAAAATATAGAAACATTCAAAAGATAGAAAAAAAATAAATGAAAAATAAAAAAATGGAGCGTGATTAAAAATGGCATTTCATGTATTTGATCAGATAACTGCGGGAATAATAACCTCGGCAGTAAGGATAGCAATTGCCTTGTTCATCTTTGGGATATATTACAAAAACCGCAATAAAATTGCTCTCTATTTCGGCTTGTTCTTTGTCTTGTTTGCCGTCCATGGCATTTTCAGGACTTTGAGCGCAACTACGGGAGAGCCGTTCTGGTTTTTCATTCACAAAGTTGCTTTGGTGGGAGGAAGTGTCTTTATCCTGCAGGGATTGGGCGAAATGGGAATTGACTGGATAAAAAAATATTTTGTCGTTCCCATACTGGCGGTGGTTACAGTCCTGTTAGCATACTATAATGCCTACCTCGTCGGAGGAATTGCTGGTGAAGCAGCAAACATCTGGCTCAGCCTGCCCAGTTTTGCTATGAGTGGAATCGGCTTGATTCTCGCCGGCTATTATTTTTATGCCTTGGGAAAAGATCTTCCCGTATGGGGGAAAAATGTCATGGTGGCGGGATTTATCTTGGAAGGGCTGTTGAACT
>Ga0209211_10008435_pt1 | contig 14093 bp, 22 predicted proteins | sample RifGroA2_FD_183992 | JGI IMG/M metagenome (GOLD analysis project Ga0209211, IMG submission 183992) | Groundwater microbial communities from Rifle, Colorado, USA - Groundwater A2 (SPAdes) (version 2) | ecosystem: Environmental > Aquatic > Deep subsurface > Groundwater | place: Rifle, Colorado...
TATCATAAATGGGTCCTTCCAAAGGGAATTATTGAAACAGGAGAACTGGCAGAAGATGCGGCCTTGCGGGAAGTGAGCGAAGAAACCGGCATCAAGGCTAAAATTATTAATGAAATTACACCGACCATGGCCTACAAATACATCAAAAACGGAATTCTTATTGATAAAAAGGTTGAATTTTTTTTAATGGAATATGCCTCCGGGGACATTAAAGATCATTGTTGGGAGATGGAAGAGGTTAAATGGATTCCGGCAAATGAAGCGCTTGAACTTTTAGAATATCCTACGGAAAAAAGAGTTTTTGAGCAAGCAATTAAAATATTCAAGGATTAAACTATCGAACCGGTTCTCTTTTCTTACTTAAAACAAAAATGTAATAAATTTCCAGAATCGAAAGAGTATTAATAACTAAAAGAGCAATAAACCATTTTTTATCGTTGGTCCTAGCAGCTTTCCAAAGCGCCCAGCCTTTCCACGGAATACTCCAAATGGCAAACAAAATCAAAATCCACAGATTTTGCTGAATAAAAAGATATGCCTCCATATTAATAATTTAATAATTATAATAATATTATAATTAAACTTCAACTGCGGAGGAGGCGAGATTCGAACTCGCGGAACCCTTTCGGGTTCATGCTTTCCAAGCATGTGCAATTGGCCGCTATGCGACTCCTCCTTGATACATCAATATATTTTTATATTTGCGGAGGAGGTGAGATTCGAACTCACGTTGATTATACCGTGATATAAATATTCACAAAAAAAACACCCGTTTCCGGGTGCTTTTTTAATTTGTGGAGATGTCGAGGCGTGACCCCGAGTCCGAACTTTTTCTCGATTAGCCGTGTACACGTGTAGGATAAGTTAAATATGTTTACCGGAAGAACTTATCAGCCTCTGATCGATAAACAGCTACTGATATCATCTCCGAATACCCGCTCAGTAATTTGGATATTCTGACGCCCTGACTGGGTTTTCACCCATATTAATTCATCAGGAAAAATTAATATGAATGCCGGATTACGCTTGGTAAGCCGGAAGCATTGCATACTCTCTGGGAGCAAAAGCTCCGTCAAAAGCTGCGAACACTTTATTAACTGCTGTTTTGACAGTTATTTTTTGGTCCTGTTTAATCCCGGTGAACCAACGGGAACGTGCGGCTTGTCAAGGTACGAGTCCGTCGAATCGAATTCATCCCCATAATATCTGATTTCAGGCAAAGCCTGATCCTGCTCCGCAGGACAACAAACTTCGCCAGATTATAGCAAAAAGAAAAAGAATAGGCAAGTAAACACGGGAATGGTTAAAATAGTCAGATTGTGAGTATTCTCATTGATTTCTTCCATTGGCTACCAACCTACTTCTTCCCCAAAATCTGCTATGGATGCGGCCGGGAAGGCTGGTTTGCCTGTCCCGACTGTCGGCCGAAAGTAATCAAGGCTATAAATTCATTAATTTGTCCCAATAGCAAAAAGAAGAAGAATGGGCAAGTAAACACGGGAATGGTTAAAATAATCAGATTGTGAGTATTCTCATTGATTTTTTCCATTGGCTGCCAACCTACTTCTTTCCAAAAATCTGCTATGGGTGCGGCCGGGAAGGCTGGTTTGCCTGTCCCGACTGTCGGCCGAAAGTAATCAAGGCTATAAATTCATTAATTTGTCCCAATTGCCAAAAATCATCTCCGCTCGGACTGACTCATCCTGAATGTAGAAAAACAAACGGGCTTGACGGCCTAATTAGTTATTATCGCTACTCCGGCTGGGCCAAAGAAATCGTCAAAGACGCTAAATTTGGCCTTAACCCACACTGGCGGGCAATGAAAGAATTGGCGGAAGAGCTCGCCGAAGATTTAGTAAATCGTAAATCGTCAATCGTAAATCGTAAAGAATCTGCTACCGTCGTTCCCGTTCCACTTCACTGGTGGAGAAAAATGAAACGGGGATTTAATCAGGCGGAAATCATCTCCAAACCGGTTGCCAAATTATTAAACCTGCCGCTAGCAACAGACTTACTCAAAAGATCAACCTATTCTCTGCCGCAAACGTTGATCAGAGATAAATTCCGCCGGGCTAACGTCAGAAAAGCCTTTTTAATAAATAAAAAAATTAATACTCTGCCTTTTTCGGTAATACTGGTCGACGATGTCTGGACCACCGGAGCCACTATGAAAGAATGTTGCCGGACTTTAAAATTGGCAGGGGTAAAAAGGGTGTGGGGAATAACATTGTTGAGAGCGTAAGCTAATAGCCTTTTTCTATTTCTCTCTCAATATCCCTTCTCTTTAAATCTTCCCTCTTTTCCCATTTCTTTTTCCCTTTAACCAAACCTATCTCAACTTTTATCCAGCCTTTTTTTTCATAAATCCGCATGGGTATCATTGTTAGGCCCTTTCCTCTGGTTTTGTCCCATAGTCCTAAAATTTGCCGTTTGTGAAGCAGTAACCGTCTAACTCTCGTCGGATCGATATGGAGTTTTCCGGCTGAAAGATATGGGGAAGCGTGCATCCCCACCAATCTGGCCTCGGGGCCATTATGGCTAATTCCGATTTGAACATGAGCTCCGTCTAGGCTGATCTGTCCGCTGCGGATGCTTTTGACTTCCGGACCAAGCAGCTCTATCCCGGCTTCAACGGTGTCTAAAATTTGATAGTTTAATCTGGCCTTTTTATTTAGTATTTGCAACATAAATCTTTCCATCAATTAAAACAAACATCTTTCCTAGCTTTTCATTTACCACCAGCCCTTGGGCTTTACCAAATTCTTCCGCCTCCAACAACCCCGTAAATTCTCCCGTCTCTTTGTTAATAGACACTACCTTTTTATCTTTCCGGCCCAAAACCCAGATCTTGTCTCCTTCCGGAGAAACGGAAAAAAAGTCGGGCTCAGAAATAAAACCGGCCAAAACCTGTTTAAAAGATATTCTACTCCCGTTTCTAAACCTGCCAATTGCGCCATCCCTGTGTAAAACCCAGATGTCCCCGTCAACTTCCACCCCAACCGCATCTGATAGATCGTAATTTAGCCCCGGCTTAAACCACTGCCTGCGGCTGCCGAATTCTGATTTTCCGGAAGTATTTTCAACAGCCGGATATTTCAGGATTTCAGAAGAAGTTACGTCAATAACATATAGGTTTCCTCCAAACCAAGCCAACAATGGGCCGCCGCCCCACTCTCCTTCTTCTTTGACCACCTCTGCCGGTTCTCCGCCATTGAAAGGAAATTCAATAATCAGGTTTTCTTTTATCCCAAACGCCGAATTCTGCCCCAAGGCTACGCTATTTATTCCCTCAATCCCCCCGCCAACGACTTGTCCGTTTCTGTCCACCGGCGAAACCGTTGCCAAAATATTATTTTGCGGATCAAAAATTAAAAGCCTGTCTCCGTTCCCGCTTAAAATTTCAGCGCTTATCCCTTCTTTTAGAAGTTTAGGATCCAAAAATTCGATTAATTTTACTTGACGGACCAAGCCCAATTCTGACCGGACATTGTCCAACTTTTGCGACAATCCATTTAATCTGTTAAGCAGTTTCCTATCAGCCACATCCTTCCGGGAATCGTCAATTGATTTTTTCAAATCCAAAGCCAGCTCCATCGCCCGGGCCGAATCAACTTTAGCCAGTCCGGCAATTTCAACCAGGACATAGTCCGCTTTTTTTTCCAATTTAATTACCGGCTGTTCTTTAACAAGCGCTTGTTTTTTGACGAACCCGAATGTGGCAATGAAGCCTAACAAAAAAACCAGAACTACTGCTGCTGTCTGATAATATTTATGCCTTAAAGTTTTTTCTTCTTCGCTTACCAACCGGAGTTTGGGCGGTTTTACCCCAAAATTCTTGCTGAATAAATTCTCGAAACTAAATTTTTCGCTCACAAAACAACTACAGAAATTATAAAAATTCCTACCGCGAAAACCAATAATCCCAATGCCACCAATTTTAACCCTCCGGATATGGGAACTTCCAAAACCCGGCTCATTAACTGGACCTGCCTAACCACCACTAAAGAAAAAATTATGAACATTAAAAGTAGGGCCCATAAAAAAATTCTGACAACTGATAACAGTCCTAAATCCACTAAATAGTTCATCTCACCCTTCCCTCCAAGGCTTCCCTTTCTTCTTCTGCTATCAATTCCGATAAAACCTTAACTACTTTTTCCGGATTAGGGACTTTATTGAACACAAACTCGGTAATTTCCGCCGCCGTTTGAATCAAAACATCACCGTAGTTGAAAAAAGCGGCCATGACGCCTTTTTGAAAATAATTGACGTCTTCAATATTTTCCAATTGGGCGACGCTGACGTGCTTGAAGAGTAAGCCGTAAAAGTCAACGTCGATAAATCTTTCGTCGGTGACAATGTTGACGGAAAAAAACCACATCAGGAAACGCTCGAAAACGAAGGTCAGAATCAGGGCGTACCAAAACAGGGTGAGGACAAAAAGATAGTTGTCCGGCAGAAAAGAAATGACCGGCAGTTCGGTCCAAAATAGGGGGACGAATATCATTGCTATAGTCAGAATAATCCACCAAACGTTAGTCACAAAATGCGGCCGCAACAATAATATTATTTTTTCTTCTTCATCCTGGGCTTCGAATTTGGTGGATTTGGGGAAAATTGATAAAGCGGAAAACAACCCGCCTGAGCCATGATCTGTTAAAAGTTGTTTAACTGAAGATAACATCAATAAAGATTATAACAGTTATAAATATTATAACGGTTACTTCTTTTCTATATTATAGAAAGCAAATCCTTTTTGGGGAATTGATAACCTTCCAGGAGCCCTTAGATTAAAAGCTTTTTTAAAATCTGCTCCGGACAAGCTTACCCCATTTATTACAACTTGACTTGTAACCCCGTTTCCTTGAGTTACTGCGACAGAAGAAGCAGAAGAAATTCCCCCATATTTAGAAGCGATGTTCTTTAGTTCATCATGAGAATATGGGTTTCCACCCCAACAGGAAGAAACGGGAGTAATTTTTGATGCCTCTTCGCTGCTCCCCTTAGCAAGAACCAATGCGGCGTTGACAATATCCGCCATTTCGGCGCCGTCTAGCCAGGGATTTGACCTTCCACATTTGTCCGAATTTGGACTATATCCTTGAGTGTACCAGGCCTTATAAAGCCAAGGAGAACCGCCTAATTTATCGTACGCCTTATCAACAAAATTCCCACCGCCTGAACCGTCAGTCGTATCCCAGCCAATTGGAATTGCAAATCCTCCGTGAGTCGAAGCGTAATAGGTCACAACGTCCTCGAGAACTTGACCCCTAGTGGCATTAACAGCGTCTTTCCAAGCTTGAGGTGGATTGTCTGATTTAGACTTTGAGAAAACTTGACAGAGTTCTGTTATGCAAATAGTGCCACCTTTAATTTTAATTCTATACGCGTAAGCCCTAGCAGCGACCGCCTGTGCTTTTAGAGCTTCTGGATGCCAACTTGATGGCATTTCGGCAATACCATATAAATATTTTTCTTCGAAATTCATCGCACCATATCCCAAAACGTTAATATCTCCCCCTGTATCTTTGCCCACTGGTTCTTTACCGTAATAAGCCTTTAAAATTGTTTTAAAATCTTGTCCTGTTTGAGCCCTACCCCTTGCTCCGTATTGGCTCATGCCTTTCCGGTGAGTAAAAGCTCCAAAGGAAAAAACGGCAAAAGATCCAGAAGGAGCGTTATCTCTGAATCCCTTAATAGAAGCGTTAATATCATCTGCAAGTTCGCTGTCGCCGATACTGGCGATAAAACTACCTGACCTGGCATTTAATATTTCCTGTTGCTTAGCCGAAAGCTCTGTTATTTTTCCGGACAATTGGGCCTGATATTCCTTGGCCCCTTTAATTTCTTTCCGGAAAAAGGCCGCTTCCGTATCCAATTGGGTTTGAAGTTTGGCTAATTGGGCTTTTCTTTCCAGTTGTTTTTTTTGCTCAATTTCCAATCCTCTTGACTCTTCAGAAATCCGGATAATAATTTCCCTGTCTTGGCCGGCGGCGGCTTGGCGGTAACCCAATTCCCGGGTCAAATCCGCCACCGACGATGACCCCACTAACAATAAAAACGGGCTGATTGATTGTTGGCGTTTGTATAAATTTCTGACCCTAACGGATAATAATTGGTATTGCACTGCCATTTCGGTTTGTTTTGAGTCCAGCTCTTTATCCAAACGTTTATTTTCGGTGACAGCCGCGTCAATTCCTTTTTGGGCCGAAACGATTCCGGCGTTTAATTTTGACACTTCGGCTTCCAAGGGGGCGGTGGCCGATTCGGATAATTGCCGCAAGTGGGATAACTCATTAATCTGATCCTGCAAATCGCCTAACTCTGTCGCCGAGACTGGCGAATAAACGAATAAACGCATTAACGCATAAACGCATAATAAAAAAAACAAAACATTTCTCACAATTTCAGTATATCAAGAAGGGAAACTAGAAAAAGATCACAAGCTTGACATAAAATCATATATAAGATATTATGTAAATATGAATATAATTCCGACTCTGGTTTCCGCCTCCGATTTACAGCGCGATTCCGCCAGGATCATTAGGTTGGCCAAATCCGGCGGCGAACCGGTAATCGTGGTTAGAAACAATAAACCGGAAGCCGCTGTCATCAGCCTGAAAAAACTTCAATTTCTGATGGACAGAGTTGAAGATCTGGAAACCAAAGACGCCTTAGAAGCGATTAGAATTGGCGAGAAAGAACGCCGGGCCGGAAAGCTGATTACCATCTCAAACGACTTTCACGAATTGCTCGATGATTAAAAATATCAAGGTCTCCTCGCGTTTTTCCAGAAAATTTAAATTTCTGTCTAAAGAAGAGAAATTAACCGCTGTTGAAGAAATAAAATTTTTCAAAGAAGATCCTTTTAGTCCGTCTTTAAATACTCATACTCTAAGAGGAAAATTTGCCGGTTTTTATTCCTTCTCTGTCTTACCGGATTTGAGAATTATGTTCCGCTTTTCCAAGATAGACAAATCAGAAGTTATTTTGTACGACATCGGCCCACACGATATATATAAATAGGCGGGAAAAACTTCCCCGCCAAAAGTCTGGTAAAATTGGGGGGTGAAAAAAATACCGTTAAACGAAACCATTGCAAATGTACTTATCCGCTACCCGATAGCGTTTGCCTATTTGGTGGGATCGCAAGCGTCGGGCAGAACGACGCCGCTGTCGGACGTGGATGTGGCAGTGTATTTTAGCCGACCAAAAGATAAGTTGATGGGGTTGGCCAGCGGGTTGAGCGCGGGCTTGCAAGCGTCGCTGGGACGACCGGACGTGGACGTTATTGAATTGAATAGAGCCGGCATTCCGGTTCTATCCATGATTATGAAAAACGCAATGCCGCTGATGATAAAAAATATTGAGACAGAAAGAAATTTTAGAAATATAACTTATCAAAAAATTGTGGATTTTCAGCCGACGCTTAATTTAATCGGCCGGAGAACTTTAGAACGCATCAGAGAAAATCAATATCGGGAGAGAATATGATTGCCGAGAGTTATCAACGCCATTTGGAAGCGTTAAGGAAATACACCGCTAAATTGAAGCGGTTGAAAAAAGAGGCGGCGATGGAAATACTTAAAAATCCGGAGTCGGTCGAACGGGACAGTGTCGAGCGGAATATGCAATTGGCGATTCAGTCGGTCTTGGACTTGGGCGCGATGCTAATCGCGGATTATGCCTTTGGAACGCCCAATGATAATGAACACATTATCACAATTCTGGGAAATAACGGGGTGCTGGAACCGGAATTGGCGGAAAGAATTAGAAAAATGGGTGGGATGAGAAACGCGCTGGTGCATGATTATTTATATATTGATGAAGACGAACTTTTTGACGCTTTTGAAAACCGGCTGGGAGATTTTGACGCTTTCGCCGAACATTTAGTCATGTTTTTGGACAGCCATCCCCTGAATACGACGCCCGATTTTTGACTCCGCAGGAATTCCCCGGCAAGAAGCTCCTCAAAAATGTGCTAGACTTGGGGGGTGAAAAAAATCGTTTTTGGTTTTTGTGTTTCTGTGGCTGTATTAGTCAACTTAATTTTAATTCATAGTAAAATCTATGCTGCTTCTCCGGGAACTTTTGACTGTACGCCAAGCGGCGGTGTTTGCCGGGTAGCAACGCAGAAATGTGATCCAGGATATAAACCAGACTTAGATGTGTGTAGGATTATTACTGATCCTAATATTTGTAAAAATACACTCAATGTCCCGTGTATTGAAGATCCTAAATCAAATACTGTTACTTGTCAGTTAGTCCATGGGCGTGCTGGCGCGGTTTGTGAACCAAAGCCAGGTACAAACGATTGTAGGAGAGGATATATTCCTGACTGTTCGGAAAGATCTGGACCAGAGTGTGGGCCGTCGTCAGGTCTGTGTGTAATTGAAGTTCCTCCGGGTGGCCCGACGATTCCGGTTTATGATCCGGGGTGTACCTCGGGGACTTCGTACTATAGTTTTAAAGGAGTTAAAACGGCACTGGGTTGTTTGCCGACCGATCCGCAATATTTTATCAATTTGGCGACGCCGTGGGCGGTGGGGATTGGGGCGGGAATTGCCTTTTTACTGGGAGTGTTCGGGGCGATGATGATTGTGTTATCTGCGGGAAACCCGGAGAAGATGCAGGCGGGGAAAGAAATGATTACCAGCGCTATCGGAGGAATAATCTTGATTGTGTTTTCGGTTTTTATCTTGAGAGTAATCGGTGTGGATGTATTAAAATTATTTAGTAAATAATCGTTAAACTATGTTTGCGTCATTAAGTGTTTTAGGCGTGGCTTTGCCGGGAGGAGAAAGGCCGCTTTTTTGGAGCGATCCGCTGGCGGGGAGTGGAAAGTTTGATGATATCGGAACGGCGGTGACTGCGTTTCTCCCCTACCTGTTCATTTTCGGGGGGATAATTTTGCTGGGGATGCTGGTGTATGGGGGATTTGAGATGATGACGTCTTTGGGGAACGAGGAGAAGTTCAAAGGCGGGGCGGAGAGGATAAAAAACGCGCTGATCGGGTTCTTACTGCTGTTTGGAGTTTACTGGCTGGCGCAGCTGGCGCAGGTTCTGTTTAAAATTCCCATCCTTTGAAAGAAAGGGAAGAGGGTAAAGGGAAGAAGGAAGAAGGTAAAATGCAAAACCAATCTATCCAGCGAGGCGATCTTCATGCCAGAATTTTTAGATGGGTTATCGCTTGTTTGAAGCTATTAAAATCGCTCTCTCGAGACACCGTCAGCATAGTGATTATTCAACAATTGGCGAAAGCATGTACTTCAGTCGGAGCCAACGACCAAGAGGCGGTTAATTCTTCCAGCAATAAAGACTTTATCGCAAAATATCAAATCTCGCGAAAAGAATTAGCCGAAAGTATTTATTGGATGAAAATTCTTCACGAGCTGTATCCATTAGTTGATTTTTCGTTTTGTCTCAAAGAAGCAGAAGAACTTCTAAGAATTATCAGTAAGATAGTGTTAAACGTAAAACAAAAGCAAGCGATTTGATACAATTCAATCATAAAATGAATAGCTATAAGCCCTCTTCCCTCTTCCCTCTTCCCTCTTCCTTGCCGCGCCATGTGGCTATTATCATGGACGGCAACCGGCGCTGGGCGAAAGCCCACGGATTAGCCGCCGTCATGGGTCATGACAAGGCGGCCCGGGATGTGATTGAACCGATTGTGGACCGGGCAATCGCCTTGGGAATTAAGTTTTTGACTTTCTGGGCGTTTTCGACGGAAAACTGGAAGCGGGATAAGCAGGAAATCCGGGCGCTGATGGGGATTTTCCGGGAGGGTTTAAAGAAACTGGGGAGCAAATTAAACGAAAAAGGAGTCCGCTTAAATGTGGTCGGGGAAATGAGCAAGTTTCCCGAGGATATTCGGAAACAGACGGAACACTATATGGAGATCAGCCGGGGCAATAGAAAAATTACGGTGAGTTTTGCGTTGAACTATGGGGGGAGAGATGAGATTATTAGAGCGGTTCGAAAGCTGGTGGCCGAAATATTAAAAGGCCCGGCCTTGCCGACGGCAAGGCCGGGCCTTCATAAGTTAATCAGCGAAGAAAATTTTGCGAAATTCCTGGATACGGCGGATATGCCGGATCCGGACTTGATTATCCGGACCGGGGGGGAATTTCGGTTGAGTGGATATTTCCCGTGGCAGTCGGTGTATTCGGAATTGTATTTCACCAATACTTTGTGGCCGGAGTTTACGCCGGAAGAGCTGGATAAAGCGCTCAAGGATTACGCCGGGAGAGAGAGAAGGTTTGGGGGAGCGCCGCAGGCGCTAGGGTAAAGGGTAAAGGGTAAAGGGAAGAAGGAAATAATATATGAAAAAACATTACTGGGCTTTATCCCTCTTCCCTCTTCCCTCTTCCCTTGGTTTATTGGCCGAGGTCATCATCGGAGAAGAATTTAAGTTTCAGGGAAATGTTGGGGTTACCGGAGTGCCGGAATTTAATGAAGTAGGGAAATTAGTATCCGCCTGGCTGCCGAATGTATATGTAGTATCCGGGATCGTGCTGTTTTTTTTGGTGCTTTTGGGCGGATTCAGCATGGTAATGAATGCCGGCAATCAGGAAAAAATCCAGCAGGGGCAGAAGGTATTGACATCGGCGCTGATTGGATTTGGTATACTTTTTGGGAGCTACTGGATTATTCAAATAATCCAAGTATTAACCGGTATTCCAATTCTAAGATCAGGACTATAATTAGGTGAAGGATAAAAAATTGGGCAAGATCAAAGTGTAAATATCAAATCTCAAAGTCAAGTTCAAAGCTCAAAACTTTGAGCTGGGCTTTGATCTTTGAACTTTGATTTTTGAACTTTTTATGTTTGGCATCTTTGGGACAATTGACAATCCGCTGGGAAACGCTTTTGGGGAAGCCGGCGGTTACGCGTCGGTGGAAAGCGGCTTCGGATTATTGATGACAAATGTGGTCCGGCTGATAACGATTTCGGCCGGATTATGGTCATTTGCGAATTTGTTGATAGCCGGATTTACCTATATTACCGCCAACGCCGAGGCGGAGAAACTGGTTCAAGCATGGGCAAAAATCTGGCAATCGTTGATAGGGCTGATAATTATCGTTGGAACTTTTGCGCTTACCGGGATTATCAGTAAATTGTTGTTTGGAAGCTATACTACAATTCTTAATCCGGTGATTTACGGGCCCGGAAGTGCTAATTAAATTATTATGAAGCTAGCTGCGGCGAACCTAGGAAATATTGGAGGTTTACCCGGAGGATATCAGGGGTTAGGGGCGGCGGGGGCGCCGACGACTTTCGAAAAAATCGCGACTAATGTGGTTGGTTTTTTAACGATAGCCGGCGGATTCGCTTTTATCATTTACACAATTCTGGCGGGATTGATGTGGATCACCGCCCGGGAAGAGGCGGAGCGGCTGTCGAAGGCGAAACAGATGTTTGTGAACGCGATTATCGGGTTGGCGATTGTGGTAGCTTCTTGGGCAATAGCGGGAATTTTTGGAGAATTATTCGGTTTCAAAATTTTGAATCCGGCGCAATATCTGGAGAATATTTCTCCGGGGGAGGAGGGGGGAGGAGGTGGAGGAGGTGGAGGAGGAGGCAAAAGATGATTCCGAAAGCGTACGCTTTAATCGAAAATCCGGTTTTGAAGGGAGATTTGGGGAGCGGGGATCCGGCGAATGTGTTTGGCCGGTTTGTGGGGAGCTGGTGGGGATTGGCGTATGTCATCGGAGCGCTGTTGTTTTTAATATACCTGGTCTGGGGCGGAGTGGAATGGATTATGGGCGGGAGCAACGAAGAAAGGGTGACAAACGCCAAAAATAAAATTAGCAACGCGATGATGGGGCTGGCGCTGTTGGCAGTGTCGTGGGCGCTGGTTCAGGCAATCGGGTTTGTGTTCGGACTGGGATTTTTGGAAAATTTGAGCCAGAGTCTTGACGCGCTGACGCCATGACGCTAATATGATAAGTAACTTAAGTTTCTTAAGTCACTTAAGAGGCTTAAGGCGTTTTGAGGGGAGGTGAAACAAAATGAATTTTCTATCAACAGTTTTTGCGGCCGGGTCGGGTACAATTAACGTTGACCCCAAAGGTGATGTAGATAAAATTAAAAATATCGGCGATTTGATCTCGGCCGGAATCGGGGCGGCGTTTTTGATTTCTTTCTTACTGGTATTCGTGATGCTGGTCTGGGGCGGAATTCAGTGGGTGACTTCCGGCGGAGACAAGGAAAATACCCAGAAAGCTCGGGACCGGATCACTCACGCTTTGATGGGGGTAGCGATTATTGCCGGAGCATGGGCGCTGATGAAACTGGTTGAATTCTTCTTCGGGATCAGTATCCTGGGAGGATTTAATCTGCCGTCGGCGGCGCAGTAAAAATACCGAATACCAAATACCAAATACTGAATACTGAATACTGAATGGTGTTGTTTTTTTGGTTTTCGGGTTATTCAGTATTCGGAATTCAGTATTCAGTATTTTGATGCTATACTTTCTCCCATGCGAACGTTTGCCCAAGGACTAGTCGGAGATTCCCCAAACACTCTTCAAGAGTTAGAGACGGTGATAAAAAATGTGTTGGGGGTGGCGACGAGCTTAATTGGTTTGGCAATTTTTGCTATGTTTGTGCTGGGGGCGTTTCAGCTGTTGACATCGGGGAACAACCAGGAGGCGAAACAAAAGGCGTGGCAGACGTTTACTTTCGCGGCGATGGGGGGAGCGGCGGTGATTCTGGTGTGGCTGGTGTTTGTGTTTTTGAAAGAGTTTACCGGACTGGACCTACTAAAGTTTTCGATTTGCATCACCGGGAATAAGGACGATGCGTTTTGCGGATTGTAATTTCATTAAAACATTAAAGCATTAAAACATTAAAGCAAATCATCTTAACATTAACGTTTTGTGTTTTAATGTTTTCATGTTCTGGTGTTTTCATGATATTTCGGATGAAAGAAAGCGGAGTGGAGGGTGACTTCTTCGGTGGTAATTTTGGGCTTCATATAGGCGTATTGGAGGCGGAAAAGAAAAGAGTTCAATTTCATTAAAACATTAAAGCATGAAAACATTAAAACAATCCGATTTTGGTGTTTTAATGTTCTAGTGTTCCATTGTTTTAATGAATCATCGTTCCAAACGTTCGCTAAATATTTTTTTGCCCAAGAATTGATTAACATCATTCTTTCGTAAGTTTTGTTTTTGTTGACAAGCGGCTTCATTTGGGCGAGCTCGTGGGCGGTACGCAGATCACGGCGGTGGGGAGGCATGGCGAGGGCGGAGGCGTCGAGCCAGAGGTTGAGGCAAATGGCATTTGCGAAATTCGCCGTGGAATTTGATAAGGCCCGGCCTTGCCGCGGCAAGGCCGGGCCTTTAAATACTGGCGCTCGACGTTTGAAAAAAAGAGAAATTAACAAGACGACTAAGGGGCGAGTGAGCCAGAGGCGGTTTTGGGAAGTGACGATCATTAAGTCAATGTCGTCGTCGGGGCCGGAATTTTCCATGGCAAGCGAGCCGGTAACGCAGACGAGTCGGACGAATGGAACAAGGGAAATTAGTTTAGCGGCGCGGAGAGCGATTTGGATTTTGGGACGAGAGGATTGCCGGCGGATTAAGCGAATATTAGGGAGATTAGGGGAAATTAGGGTAATTTGGCAAATTGGATAGATAGTAAAAACCGCCGCTGGCAATTATTTTTTTCTTTTTTACGAGTTTGACTAACTCTGGCTTCACTTCATTTGATGAAACCGGGCGGTTTATTACAAGAAAGCGGTGGAGTTCGGGGAAGTTGAGGGAATAATTAAACTTAGAGTGATAATTTAAAGTCTTGATTATTGCTTCTGTAATCACTAGAAAAATAGCTCAAAGTTCAAAAATCAAAAATCAAAACCAAAACTAAAAGTTAAAAGCCATACTTGAAAAGGGGCGGCTTTGATTTTTAAACTTGGCTTTGAGTTTTGAGTTTTGAGTTTTGAGTTTACTTAACTCCATACTTCGTCAGTACCTGATCCACTCCTTTGGCAACCGTGGAAATGGCTTGTTCCGGTTCGGCTTTTTTCTGATGGATGGAGTTAATGGCGTCGTTGTAGTAACTGATGATTTCGTCGTTAATGCCG
>Ga0209211_10008439_pt1 | contig 14089 bp, 14 predicted proteins | sample RifGroA2_FD_183992 | JGI IMG/M metagenome (GOLD analysis project Ga0209211, IMG submission 183992) | Groundwater microbial communities from Rifle, Colorado, USA - Groundwater A2 (SPAdes) (version 2) | ecosystem: Environmental > Aquatic > Deep subsurface > Groundwater | place: Rifle, Colorado...
TATTCTGTTTGTATCAAGGACGATTACACGTTCAAGCCGACAGGTGATCGGGACGAACAAATTGACCTGATTTTTGTAATTGGCTCAACCGTATTCCTTGCCGAAGTCAAATGCATCCTGGAGCCTACTGAGGCTAAAGGTGAGGCGATGCACCGAAAAACCGTCTTGGGTGCCTCCGAACAGGCACTGCGTAAATCTCAAGCCCTGAAAGACAACCGTAAGGAGTTCGTGGCCGATGTCAAACGCTTTGGTATTGACCTGAGTCAGGACTTCGATGTTCTACCGCTGGTCATCGTGAGTACGTCCACGCATGTCGGTGTGCCTGCCGACGGCGTGCCAGTTATCGATGAGTACATCCTCGAAAAATTCTTGGAGGGTGAACTTGAAGACGTTGCTGTGACAGGTAATGACTTTGAAATCAAAAATAGAGTCAAAACCATTTTCTATACGAATCTGGCTGATGCCCAGGCGAAGGCTCTGCAGTACTTTGCCTCTCCACCCCAGGTTCAACGACTGATTGATGGAGTTACTGCGCGAGTCATTCCCCTTCATGCCATTGACGAGAATGACTGGACGGGGCTCGTGGTTACTCTTGAATGTGCTCCCACACAAGGCGGCATGCCCACAGTGGCGACAGACTGAGTTGCAAACTCAGCCATGAGTAGTCATGTCGTGATTAATTTTGATCTGTAGCCCTCATGCCCATTGCGCAAACAGCTACAAACACAATAGCAATGATAGGTTCTCCAGTTTTCCATCCCCTCAATGCCCCCGCACCGTAGTCGCATCCCACCCCATCGACCCAATCCCCGCACCCTCACCACCCCGCCGGTGCGCACTGCTCAATGTGTTCTTGATCACTATGGTCACGGTCATAGGGCCAACGCCACCAGGAACCGGGGTGATCCATGAAGCCTTCTTCTTCACCCCTTCAAAGTCCACATCCCCCACGATGAGCCCATCGGGCAGGCGGTTAATGCCCAGGTCGATCACCACCGCGCGACGGCGCACCATTTGCGGCCCGATCAAGCCGGGTTTGCCGGCCGCCACGATCAGGCTGTCAGCCAGGATGGTGTGCTGGGCCAGGTCACGCTAAACTTTGCCCATGAAAACCACACTGCAACCCATTGAACATCTAGGCCGATTCGAGCGCTTGCAATTGGTAGAAGACCTCTGGGATGAGTTTTCTGCCGAGTCCACACCAGAAACACGCCCGGAAGTTCTTGACGAATTGGTGCGCCGCGCCAATTGGCGTGACAGTCACCCCCCCGCTGGGAAAACCCTGGCCCAGATTGCCGAAACGCTTGGTTGCCGACAGAGCTTGATGCCAGCGTGAAGACGCAGGCATGGCCGACCGCGATCCAAACGGCCAACCCGCACCTTGCATTTTGTCGCTTTTAAACGATAATGAAACCATGTTCGCTGTCCGCCACTACCTTACTGAAGACCAGCGTGACCCCTATCAGGAGTGGTTGAAAAAACTGCGCGACCCCATCGCAAAGATGCAAGTGGTCAAACGTGTCAACCGGATTGAGGGCGGCAACTTTGGCGATCACAAGTTCTGCCGAGAAGGGGTATGGGAATTGCGGATCGACCAAGGGGCAGGCTACCGTGTTTATTACGCGCTGGCAAACAACGTGGTGGTGTTGCTGTTATGTGGTGGTGACAAGGGTTCCCAAGATGCCGACATTGAGCGCGCCATTGGGCATTGGAAAGACTGGCAACGGAGGCCTGACAAATGAAAGATCGAAGCCATGACGAAGCGATGGCCGAACTGTTTCGGGATGACCCGCAGTTCGCAGCTGAGTACCTCAATGAGCTGCTGCAAGACGGTGAGCCCGCTGACTTGCTGGTCGCATTGCGGCAGATCGCCGAGGCCCATGGCGGTGTTCGTGCTGTGGCCAAGGAAACGGAGCTGAATGCGAACCAGCTCTATCGCACCCTGTCGCCGCAGGGCAACCCTGAACTACGCAGTCTCTTTGCTGTGCTCAAAGCGCTGGGGCTGCGCCTGGCCATTCAACCCGCTCAGCCACACGCTGCGGTGTGAAATTTTTGCGGGTTTGGGCTGATTGCGTGGGCCATTTGAATCCGCCAGTGTCTGTTCGACAAGTACTGCCCTTCAATGCCCCCGCACCGTAGCCGCATCCCACCCCATGGACCCAATCCCCGCACCTTCGCCACCCCGCCGGTGCGCGCTGCTCAGGGTGTTCTTGATCAGCATGGTCACCGTCATGGGGCCGACGCCGCCGGGCACCGGGGTGATCCATGAGGCTTTTTTCTTCACGCCTTCAAAGTCCACATCCCCCACGATGCGGCCGTCCGGCAGGCGGTTGATGCCGACGTCGATCACCACTGCGCCACGGCGCACCATTTGCGGCACGATCAGGCCGGGTCGCCCCGCCGCCACGATCAGGATGTCGGCCAGGATGGTGTGCTGCGCCAGGTCGCGCGTTTTGGCGTGGCAGACGGTCACGGTGGCTTCTTTTTGCAGCAGCATCAGCGCCATGGGTTTGCCGACGATGTTGCTGGCCCCGACGATGACGGCGTTTTGCCCGGCCACCTCAATGCCGGTAGTCTCCAGCAGCAGTTGCACGCCATAGGGGGTGCAGGGCGGAAAGATGGTGTTACCGGTGGCCAGTGCGCCCACGTTGTAGAGGTGAAAGCCGTCCACGTCCTTGTCCACGTCAATCGCTTCCAGCACGCGGCGCACGTCGATGTGGGCGGGCATGGGCAGTTGCACCAGGATGCCGTGCACCGCGTCGTCGGCGTTGAGCTTGGCAATCAGTTGCAGCAGCTCGGCCTCTGAGGTGTCCACTGGCAGTACGTGGCTGCTGGAGTGCACGCCGCATTCTTCGCAAGCGCGAACCTTATTGCCGACATAGACGCGGGACGCCGGGTTGTCGCCCACCAGGATCACGGCCAGGCCAGGGGTGATGCCGCGCTGGCGCAGTTCGTCGGCCTCGCGTTTGAAGTCTTGGCGCAGCTTGTGAGACAGGGCTTTGCCGTCAATGATTTTTGCTGTCATGCGGGAAGAGCTTCCAGGGTTGCATTGCGCCACACCTTCACAGGCTGGCGCAGGGCGCGGATGTGTTCAAACGGGTCTTGCGCCAGCAGCACAGCATCCCACGGTGCGCCGGGGCGCAGGGTGGTGTGGGCGTGGCCGAAGTGGCGGCGGTTGCTTGAGGTGGCGGCGCGCAGGGTGTCTTGCAAGGACAGGCCCGCTTCCAGGTAGCGGTCGATCTCGTCAAACACCGCGTGGCCGTGCTCCACACCCATGCTGCCCGCGTCGGTGCCCAGCAGCAGGGGCACGCCCAGCTCTTTCGCTATCAACAGGTGCTGCGCGTGCTGGTCCAGAATGCGGCGCAAGTTGTCCACGGTCTCAGGCTTCCAGCCCACGGCTTGCGGCTGCGCCCATTGGAAGTGCACCGGGCAAAAAGTGGGGGTCCAGGCCACCTGGTTTTGCGCCATCAGCGCCAGGGTGTCGCGGCTCATGAAGAAGCCGTGCTCAATGGAGCCGACACCTGCCGCCGCCGCAATCGCCAGCCCCTTGGGGCCGCTGCAATGCACCATGGTGGCGCGGCCATGGCTGCGGGCTGCGTCCACCACCACGCGGGCTTCGTCCAGGGTGAACTGGGGCTCGTCGGTGACGGCTCCGGCATCAAAGTCGATGATGCCGGTGAGGATGAGTTTGATCTCGTCGTTGCTCGCGGCCAGGTTCTGGATGGAGTCGCGGATGCTTTGCGCATCGTCCACGTCGGTGGCCATAAAGGCCCCGTAGCGTTTGGCGCGTTTGATGCCCAGGCCGGTGGAGCGCACGCTGGCCAAACCACTGCCCGGCGCTTCGGCTTCGGCGCGGATGCGGTTGTTGATGCCATGGCGGTCACCCGCGTCGCGCACCTGGGTGATGCCAAGGCTGAGCGACTGGCGGGCGCTGGCGCGGGCGGCTTCCACCAGTTGCTCCAGCGGCTGTTTGAGGTGGGCCGAGCGCACGGCCTGTTCGGTGGGGGCACCGTCCAGAAACAGGTGCACATGGGCATCGACCAGGCCGGGCAGCAGGAAGGCACCGCGCTCCACGCTCAGGCCACGTGCCGCCAGCGCCGCGCTGTGGTCACCGGCGTCGATGGCGCTGATGGAGCTGTTGGTAACCGTAAACGTGGTGGGGCCGCTGTGGCGCTGTTCGCCATCAAACCAGCCGTCCACCACCAGGGCCAGTGTGGCCAGTGCGGGTGTACTCATAGCTTTTAGGCCCGATAAAACTTGCGCACCGCCCGCAGGGCATTGCTGCCGGTTTGCTCCAGGAAGTTGCGGTAGGTGGTAAGCACGTGGTGGTCTTCAGCCAGGGGCTCGTAGCCGCGCCAGGGCGTGCCCAGCACGTAGTCAAAACCGTGCGGCACGCTCAGGGTCAAGAAGGCGTTTTCCAGGCAGTGTTTCAGGTCAGAGCCGTCGGCGGCTTTGGGCGGCAGTTGCTGGCCGATGTTCGACAGGCCACCCATCATGTGCACGCCTTTCAACTCGGGGTCGGCACCGATCAGGCGGATGGCTTCCACCGTGCTGCGGTTCAGGCCTTCGGTGTCGGCAATGATGGCCGAGACCGACATGTCGATGAAGATGTGGTCCAGCGGCATGCCGTAGTCGTTTTTCAGGCGCAGCGCGGCGCGCTTGGCGGTGCTGTAAATTTCTTGCGTGGTTTTGTTGCCCTTGGCCACCATGGCGCCGTCCACTTCTTCCAGCCGCTCCGAGGCCATCAGGATCACCTTGAATTTGTAGGGGCCATACAGCTCCATCAAATCCCAGCGATGTTCGGTGATGGAGTTGACGATGGGCAGCTCGCCCTTGGCCTTGTCGATGTCATAAGCCGCCAGGCAAATCTCTTGCACCTTTTTGCTCGGAAAGTCGAAGGACAGCGGCGTGCTCACCACCTCTTGAATGGCGTGGATGACGCGCGTCATGAACTGCGGGTCGGTCAATGCGCGGGCTCCGATGTTGACGTTTTGGTAAGCCGCACCGGCCTCGGCCTGGCGCACGGCGAGGGCCTGGATGCCGGGCAGGTCTTCGTTGTCAAACAGGGCGCGGGTGCTTTTGAAGCCGGGGTTGATGCGCTCGCCGATGATGTTGATGGCAAAGCCTTGGGGGGCGGTTATGGTCATGGGTGTCTCCTCTGGGGTAAGGTAAAAATCAGGACGGGAATCCGATATGGTGTAAAAAAACTTTTTGAAATTCGCTGCGGGTGGACAGCTCCACGTACTCGCAGGTGCTGGCCAGTTCGGTGGCGCGGGCTCGGGCGCTTTGGCTGGCCAACATCTGGCGCACACCCAGGCCAGCAGCGTTGCCGACCTGCTCAAAGCGCTCCATCGGCAGCTGGGGGAACAGGCCAATCGCCATGCCGCTGCTGATGTCGATGTAGGCCCCAAAGGCCCCGGCGATGATGAAGCGGTCAATGTCTTGCTCATGCAAGCCCTGGTCTTGCAGCAGCATGTCCACGCCAGTGCGGATGGCGGCTTTGGCCAGTTGCACGGCACGCACGTCGTCTTGCGAGAAGTGCACGCCGGGAGCCAGCACGGCGACCCGCTGGCCATTCATTTCCTGCACATCCGGGTGGTCAGCAACCAGACGGCCACGGGCGTTGACGATGTTGGCAGCACGCAGCACGGCCAGCGCATCCAGCACGCCCGAGCCACACAGGCCCACCGGGGCCAGGTTGCCAATGGTGCGCACTGTTATTCGACCAGCCTCCAGGCCAACGCGCTCAATCGCGCCTTCGGCCGCCCGCATGCCGCAAGAGATGTGGCCGCCCTCCAGCGCCGGGCCAGACGGGCAAGATGCCGACAGGATGCGCCCGCCGTGAATCAGCGAGATTTCGGTGTTGGTGCCAATGTCCATCACCAAAGCCGTGCGGCAATCTTGCCAACGATTTTGGGTAGCCAGCAGCGCAGTAGTGTGGTCACCACCAACAAAACCACCGACGTTGGCAACGACGTGCAGCCAGGCACCGGGCGCGATGTTCAGGCCCAGTTCACGCGCCTTGATGTCCATGCCAGCACGTAACGTGGCGACAAAGGGTGCACGGCCCAATTGCACGACGGGTAGGCCTAACAGCAGGTGGTGCATGGTGGTGTTGCCACAGACCACGGCATCCACAATCTGCTCACAGTTGGCCCCCACGGCGTGGCACAGGTCGTGCGCCAAGGCGTTGATGGCGGTGACGGCGGCGGCACGTAATTCTTCACGGGTGCTGTCGCTGCGCACCGCGTTGTTGATGCGGCTGATCAGGTCAGCGCCCCAGGCGGTTTGGGGGTTCTCAATGCCCAGGCTGGCCAGACGTGCGCCGGTTTCCAAATCGACCAGAAACGCTGCGGCATTGGTCGTGCCCAGGTCGACCGCCAGGCCCAGGGTGCGGCTGGCGCAGGGGGCAAAGTCGATCAGCTCCTGACCGCGCTGGCGCACGCACAGTGACCATTGTTCGTCGTCGGATTGTTTGCGCAGCAAGGGCGACAGGGATTGGGCAGCTTTCAAATCCAGCGTCAGGTTGGATTCACCCAGGGCACGCAGCACACGATCAGCATCACTGAGGTTGTCGCTCAAGGTGGCGGCGGGTACGGAGATGTCGTGGCTGTGCACGCTGGCATCCAGTGCCAGCATTTCTGGCACGCCCGTGGTGTCGGCCTCGGCCCGCACCACCGGGGCCAGCGAACGCGGGGCGACTTCAAGGCTGCAGTCGCTGTGGGCGTGGATTTGGCAGGCACGCAGCCATTTTTTGCGGCTGTGGGTTGGGTTGGGGCCGACGGCTGCAGGCTCGTTGACGGCGCTGGCAGGCGTGGCATCGACCCGGCCTTCGACCACTCGCACCACGCAGGTGCCGCAAGTGCCACGACCACCGCAAGCCCCCACCAGGCGCAGGCCCTGGCGGCGGGCACTTTGGAAGACGCTCTCGTCGGCTTGCGCTGTGATGGAGCGATCCAGCTCGGGGAAGTGCAGCGTGTGGGTGCTTGGGCGGGTGTGGGGCATAGGGTTCAATCAAGCCGGTGCCAGCTCGCGCCGGGCCAGTTTGCATTTGGCTTTGGAAGGACAGTGGTCGCAGCGCGACCAGGTGGCCATGGGCAAATCAATGCCCGCACCCATCACCACCGACGAAGATTTCAGCGGGTGCAGGGTGTGACCATAACGCGCAGTGACACCAATCGACTCGGCCTGTGCCAGCCGCAGCACGGCGGCATGGGCATCCAGCCCCAGGCCGGGGTCGCCGGGGTGTAACTCACCGCTGAGGCTCAGGCCTTGGCGCTGGGCATCGGCCAGCATGCGGTCTTGCACCAGGCGGGCCGCAGCAAACAGCAACTCGGTGCCCACTTCATCCAGAGCCAGCGCAATCGAGGCACGTTTTTCGGTGAACAGGGATGTGACACGCGCTTCCAATGCGGGGCCAACCGTACACACGGCGCTGGCCAGCGCGGTAAGCTGGCCGCTGGCGGGCAGCAGCCAGGGCGCGTGCAGGGTTTCACCCTCCAGCCGCAAGGTCTCGCCCACAGGTTGCTCCAGCGGCACGATGCGGTAGCTCCAGGCCACCTCACCCAAACCTTCAGCCTGCGCCAAGGCCAGCGCGTCACGGCGCATGCGCGCGCGCAAGGCCGAGGGCCGCCCCATCAGGGGCATGGCCGCGACATTGCGCAGCAGGTTGATGTGGAGTCGGCTAGGCATGGTGCGGGTCAACCACCCGCGTACTTGCGTGCCGCGTCAAACATGGCGCGCACATTGGGGGTAGGCGTTTCGTCCGGGATGCCAAAGGCGCCGTCCAGGATCAGATTGCCGCCTTTGTTCCACACGTTATCGACCAAGTGTTTCACGGCAGCATCCACGTCAGCGGGGGTGCCGGTAGTCAGCATCGAGGGTGACAGGTTGCCACGCAGGGCCACGCGGTCGCCCAGCACTTCAAAGGCCTTGACCATGTCGGTGCGCTCAAACCAGTAGATACATTTGCCGGCAGGGATGTCTTTGATGACTTCGAGCCGCTTGGTGCAATCAGACTCCCACATCGGCATGGGGATCAGGTCGGCCTCGATCAAACCCATCAGCATTTTGCGGAACGGCGGCCACCAGAATTCCTCAAACTGCTTGGGGCTCATGAAGGCATCAGGCGCCCAGTGGATCGGGATGAAGACGATGGGGTTGCCCGACATCTTGGCGTTGGTGATGGTCATCTTGGTGAGGAACACCGCGGCCTTGTCCAGCACCAGTTTGAGCTTGTCTTTGTGACGGTACAGGTCTTTCATCATGCCGGTGGCCCCACGGAAGTAGTCGGCGATGAAATCGTAGGGCGAGACGGCGTTGACACCGTTGAACAGCGGGTAGCCTGCGGCGTTGATCTTTTGCACCCAGTCGGTGTGGTGGCCAAAGAAGGTGTTGACCTCTTCGGCAGCGGCCACGATCTTGTCGAACGAGGCACGCACCTCGGGCAAGGCAAAGGAGCGGATGCCGTTGACCAAACGGAAGTAGTGCAGGCCAGGGAAAGACGGCAGCTTGTCAAAACCTTCAAAAGCACCAGCCACGCGCGGCAGGTACTTCTGGATGTAGAAGCCGGTGGGGTCAAACAGAAAGTCGTCGTACTCGTCGGCGCTCATGTATTCGCGGTCCAGGTACTGGTAGGGCTGCATGTCGCCCACACCGTGGCCGGGCCACTGGAGTTGTTTGAAGTCGAGTTTCTCCAGTGCCAGGCCCTGGCCGGTGCCCATGAGCAGCGGGTAGACGCCGTCGGGTTCAAACTCCATGACCACATCAAAACAGGCCTTCTTGGCCTTCTCGTAGTCGTGCATCAGTTCCTTGTAGGTGATGCCGCCGTGTTTGGCCGGGTAGAAGAAGCTGTGAAAACCCACTGGCATACGTTGGGGCTGCTCCAGGCGCACGCAGGCCAGGATGCGTTCCCAGCGTGCGTCGTAGGCGGCCTTGGCGGCAGCCGTTTGCTCGTAGGGGCCGATCATTGTGGAGCCGTTGGCCATGGTTTGATCTGTGCTCATGCTGCCACCCCCATCCAGTTTTTGCACAGGTGCACGGCTTCAACCGCGTTGACACCAAAGGCATCGGCCCCGGTGTAACCCCGCACGGTCTCGTCAATCTGGCCCCCGCCAATCATGATCTTGAACTTGTCACGCATGCCCTCGGCTTCGAAGGCGTTGATGGTTTCTTTCATGGAGTCAAAGGCCAGCGTCAAAAAGCCGGACAGGCCCACCACGTCGGGCTGGTACGCGTTGATCTCTTTGATGAAGGTTTTGACCGGCACGTCGATGCCAATGTCTTTCACCTCAAAGCCATTGATGTCGAGCATGAAGGTGACGATGTTCTTACCAATGTCGTGCAGGTCGCCGTGTACCGTACCAATCAGCACCTTGCCCAATTTTTTAACCTCTTCACCGGGCGCCGACTTGATCAGCGGCTTGGCCACTTTGCCAATGGTGTCGAGCATTTCACCGGCGAGCACCAGCTCGGGCAGAAAGTATTCGCCTTCTTCAAAGCGCTTGCCAACAATGTCCATGGCGGTGCGGCACAGCTCCAGCACGCGCAGCGGGTCAGCGCCTTCTTCGAGCAGCATCTTGTTGGACAGCGCCAGCGCGTCGTCCTCGTTCATGTCGGCCAGCCATTCGACCAGCTGTTGTTCCTGTGGGGTCATGTCGCTCATCGGGGTGTCTCCTTTTGGGGTGAAAAATGAATCAGGGTTCAGGCGCAGTGCAGCCGGGTGTGCTCACGCAAACCACACTCGGCAATGATCTCGGCGAGGGTGTCCTCGTTTTTGTGGCCCATCACATGCACACCGGCCACACCTTCGATGCGAGCCAGGGCCTGGATGGTTTCAATACACACGCGCTTGGCCTCGGCCTTCTGATCCGGTGCAGCGGCAATACGCGCCAGCAGTGCGGGCGGCACATACACGCCGGGCACGTTGTTGGCCATCCAGCCCAGGGCTTTGGCGCTGCCCAAGGTGCCAACACCCACAATGAAGTGGGCGCGTTGGTGCAAACCGCGCTCGCGCACCCGGCGCATGAAGTCTTCCAGCATGGGCAGGTCAAAACAAAACTGGGTCTGGATGAAACGCGCACCTGCGGCAATCTTTTTCTCAAGGTTGGCAATGCGGTCGCCAAACGGTGGCACAAAGGGGTTGGCGGTGGCCCCGATGAACAAGTCGGGTGCGGTGAGTAACTTGCGCCCGCTGGCGTATTCACCCCGGTCACACATGCCGCGTGCAATGTGCAAGAGCGAGACCGCGTCCAAGTCAAACACCGGCTTGGCTTGCGGGTGGTCGCCCTGGCTGACATCGTCACCCGTCAGGCACAAGATGTTTTGCACACCCAGGGCGCTGGCCCCCAGAATGTCACCCTGGATCGCAATGCGGTTGCGGTCGCGGCAGGCTATCTGGTAAACCGGCGCAAAGCCGTGTGCCGTCAAGATGGCGGAGGCTGCCACGCTGGACATGTGGCAGTTGCCACCGGCGCCGTCGGTGATGTTGATGGCATCGACCAGGCCCTTGAATTTTTCGGCACGCGCCAACAGGTCGGCGGGGTTGGCCGAGTCCGGCGGGGCCACTTCCACGGTGATGACAAAACGGCCCGAGCGGCAGGCGCGCTCCAGCGGGCCTTGCTGGGCTTGCGGTGTGATGCGCTCACCCACTGGCGGCTGAAAGGCCGGGTTGGGTTTGCCATGGATCACCTGGATCCAGCTCGCGCTGCCACGTTTGCGCTGGTCAATGGCGGGCAGCAAGGGCGTTGGGTGGGCCAAATGGTCGGGCGCGATGCGTTTGGTGCCAGCGGTGGCTTCTACCCACACGCAGCGCATCTTGGGCTTGACCTCGCAGTGGCCGTTGGCTCGCACGCCGCCACAGGGGCCGTTGCGCATTTCCTTGGCGCAATTCATCGGGCAGGCCATGCCGGTGGCCGACAGCACGCACTGGCCGCACATGCGGCAGTCAAACAACAGGCCCTTGGCATTGCGCTCCAGCGGGCGTAAGAGCGCTTCGGTGCGGGTCACGCCAAGGGTGCGGGCGATGGGAGCCACCACCGGGGCCAGCCGCGCGAACAGGTCATACACCCGGCGCAGGCCACGGGCATGACGGACAGACCAGAGACGCAATGAGTGCATGTTCAAAACTGATGGTTAAAGCAAGCACCAATCCTGATCTTTGGGCCTTGGCTTGGGTGGCAAGTGGCGGGCTTGGTGTGCAGGTTTTTAGCTTGAGTGCCGTTTTGCGGGATACATAATGTATACATACAAGCGGTATTAGACATCTCAATAACCATGATGAACATAAGGGTAAACACCAATAATTTCGCGAATAATAGGTGTTTTCATCAGTGAATACAAGAGGATTTTCTGTTGTTGGGTATTGGCGAATGCTGAATGGTGTCTGACGTGTGGTGTGTTTAATGTATACAACAAGGACGAGTATTCCGAAAACCAGCTTGAAGAAGCCCTGAGCACCGCCTGGAAGACTTTCTGTTTGAGCTGGGTAGCGACTTCACGTTTGTGGTCTGACAACGCCGCCTGTGCATTGACCGGAACACCTTCTTGAGAATGCGCCAGTGGATTAGAATCACGGACCATACTCACTATCGCTGAATTGCCAGAATACATCCGCAAAGCGGACAAGCTGCTGAGCGACACTGAACGCGCCGATGTGGTGAGCTATCTAGCGGCACACCCCAAGTCAGGCGATGTGATGGAAGGCACTGGCGGTGTACGCAAATTGCGATGGGGGCGTGGTGCGCAGGGGAAATCTGGCGGCGTGCGGGTGATCTACTACGTTCACAGTGATGCCATGCCGCTTTATTTGCTGACCCTGTTTGCGAAAAATGAGCGCGCCAATTTGAGCAAAGCTGAACGCAATGAACTTCGCGAATTGGTAGACCTGTTAGTCGACTACTGGATTGGACGTTAAGGATGACACATGGCAAACGCATTTGAAAGCATCAAACAAGGATTGACCGAAGCCATCGCCCACGCCAAGGGCAACGCGGACGGGGTCAAGCTGTACCAACCCCAACAAGTGGATGTTTCAGGTTTGCGCGGCCGACTGGGGTTCACGCAAGAACAGTTTGCTGCGCGCTTCGGCTTTTCCGTGGCGACCCTGCGGCACTGGGAGCGCGGAGACCGCTCACCCAACGGCGCCGCCTTGGTGCTGCTGAACGTGATTGACCGTGATCCGCGCGCCGTGATGCAGGCGTTGAGTTAGGTAGGCGGCTTGTCGCATACATCTGCCTCAGCGCAAACACTTTCAGTAACTGCGCTGGGTTGGCTGATGCGTTGTAACTCAAATACCATGGGCATATGGTCGCTTTTTTCAAGCCAGTCGGCTACGGCACCAACTTCGACGTGTTGTACAGCCCATTGCGGACCAGCAAAACCGTAGTCGATGTGGCATGGCTTTTCCTGCCTACGGTGGAGAAAGAAAGTGGGTTGCAATTCCTGTCCCTGCATCTCTGAAAAGTGCCGGTGATAGTAGCTCTCCAGTCCCAGGTCTTCCAGTTCCCTTACCACGTCCGAGTGATTCCACCAACGATCCCATTCGTCCCATATCACGTTGCTGTTCAAGTCCCCCACCAGCATGGCGCGTGGGTGTCTCAGAAACTCGCGATGTTTTTGCAAAAACTTCCAAAGCTGCCCGATGTACCGAAAGTTCGGCGAATTGGCCTGCTTGGTCCAAGTTGCAAGCAAAGGCCAGTCTCCGTCCACCAGGCAAGGCAAGAACAATTCCAAGGGGATCAAATCCATGGGAACAGCCTGCAGAGTCAATTCGCTGGCTGAGAATATGCCGATACCCTTGTGCTTGCTGGTACCTGTCCACAGATGGTTTGCACACCAAGCTTGGTACGCGACATCTTTGGTTTGGCCTGGATCTTCACATTCTTGGACGACGTAGACATCAGCCTTCAACGTGGCAAGCCGTCCCCACTTCTTCCGAAGAGCGCCATTGCAGTTCCACGTCGCAATGCGAAGTGATTTTTGGTTCAATCCAATCCCCTGAGTGGGTTACACAATTAATAGCAACCTCAACCCCAAACAACGCACCACGCCCCCTACGCCTTCACAATCCCCCCACCGTCTGCCGAATCAGCGCAAGCGTCGTCTGCTGGGTCAGGGTGGTCGGGCGCAGTGAACTGGTGGCCAGGGACGCCTTGGTGCGCAGCACCGGGTCCTGGATGGTTTGGGTGGTGAAGGCCGAGGGGCGGATCGAGTTGAGCACCGCGTTGCGTGACAGCACGGCGCAACCGGCACCGTCGGCCACCAGGTCCAGGATGGCGGACACACCGTCGATCTCCAGCGCGATGTTCAGGCGGCAGCCGATGTTGGCCATTTCGGATTCGATATGCATGCGAATGGCGTTGGGGCGGGTGGGGATCACCAGCGGCAGTTGCGCCACTTCTTTCAGGCTGATCGGGCCGGGCGGCGGGTCTTCTGGCAGGCCGGGCGGGCGTTTGCGCACCAACAGCAGGTCTTCTTCCAGCAGCGGGGTGATGTCGATCTCGGCACCGGGCTGGGTGTTGTAGAGCACGGCAATGTCCAGCCGCCCGGCCAACAGCGAGTCTTGCATGGCCACCGACAAGCCTTCGCTGATGGAGATGGTGGCGTCCGGCAACGCGGCCCGGAAAGCCCGGGTCAGCGGTACCGTCAGCACCCGGGCCAGGCTGGTGGGCAGACCCACGGCGACTCTTCCTGCCAGCGAGCCGCGCACCCGGCCCAGCTCTTCACGCGCCCGCGCCACCTGGTGCAAGATGCCGCGACCATGCGCCAGCAGCAGTTTCCCGGCCTCGGTGGGCAGGGCGCCGCGGCCATTGCGCGTCAGCAGGTTTTGCCGCAGCTCCACCTCAAGCAAGCGCACCTGGCGGCTGAGTGCGGGCTGCGCCACATTCAAGGCGATGGCAGCACGGGTGAAGCTGCCGAGTTCGGCCACACGCACGAAGTATTCAAGTTGTCTTAGGTCCATGGCGATGATTGGGAATAACCAAGTAAGCATTATGCCAATTTGAAATAACTGCTAGTCGTGACGTGCGCTTACCAAAGGCAGCGTCAGACCACAGAATAGCGCCCATGCAAGTCCCTGCCGTTTTCTCCG
>Ga0209211_10008442_pt1 | contig 14088 bp, 9 predicted proteins | sample RifGroA2_FD_183992 | JGI IMG/M metagenome (GOLD analysis project Ga0209211, IMG submission 183992) | Groundwater microbial communities from Rifle, Colorado, USA - Groundwater A2 (SPAdes) (version 2) | ecosystem: Environmental > Aquatic > Deep subsurface > Groundwater | place: Rifle, Colorado...
GAACAGATCACCGTCCCACCACACCGTACCGGCGTCTATCGCCTCCTGCTCGGTCGACGAGATCGGCGGCAGCAACTTGCGGAATATCTTGAGGATGTTGCCGCTGACCACGCTACGGCGCAACGCGGGAACGCCGAACGTCACGATGGACAGGAACAGCAGCACATAAACGATTTGCAAAGCAGTGTCCGAGATGCGCGACTGGATCGCGATCACCGGCACGACCACCATCATCGCCAGCACCCAGCTGACGATGGATGCGCGGAAAAACGCCAGGATGATGAAGACCGCCAACGCCAGCAGGATGATCAGAAACATGCTCGAAATTCTCCCCGGATTTTTCTTGTAGTTCGTCGCCGCACTTTAACGCGATACAGGGAACCGCACAACAACGTAGGGGCACGGCGCGCCCCTCTCCCCAACCTTCTCCCGCCCGCGGGAGAGGGGGCAAACGAATCGCTGCGTGAGATCGCTATTAACGCATGCGCTCGACCGCCTGCTCCACCCGTTCGACCGCGATGATCTCCATGCCGGCTATCTTCTGCTTCGGCGCGTTGGCCTTGGGAATGATCGCATGGGTAAAGCCCAGCTTGGCGGCCTCTTTCAGACGTTCCTGGCCGCGCTGCACCGGGCGCACTTCGCCCGCCAACCCGACTTCGCCGAACACCACCAGCTTCTCGGGTAGCGGCTTGTTGCGCAGACTGGAGACCATCGCGAGGATCACCGCAAGGTCGGCGCCAGGCTCGGTGATTTTCACCCCGCCGACCGCGTTGATGAACACGTCCTGATCGAAGCAGGCGATGCCCGCGTGGCGATGCAGCACCGCGAGCAGCATCGCCAGCCGGTTCTGCTCCAACCCCAGCGACAAGCGCCGCACGTTGGGTGTATGCGCCTCGTCGAGCAGCGCCTGTATCTCGACCAGCAACGGGCGCGTGCCTTCCTGCGTCACCATCACGCAGGAGCCGGCAACCTGCTGTCCATGCTGCGACAGAAACAGCGCGGACGGGTTGCTGACTTCGCGCAGGCCCTTCTCGGTCATCGCAAACACACCCAACTCGTTCACCGCGCCGAAGCGATTTTTGAATGCGCGGATCAGACGAAAGCTGGAATGGGTGTCACCCTCAAAATACAGCACGGTGTCGACGATATGCTCCAGCACTCGCGGACCTGCCAATGCACCTTCTTTCGTCACATGACCGACCAGAATCATCGTGATGTTCTGGCTCTTGGCGATGCGAGTAAGTTGTGCGGCGCATTCGCGCACCTGCGCGACCGAACCCGGCGCGGAAGTGAGTTGCTCGGAATACACGGTCTGGATCGAATCGATCACGACCACATCCGGCTTGTCTGCAGCGATAGTCGCCTGAATTCTTTCGAGCTGGATTTCCGGCAGCAGGCGCAAACCTTGTGCATCCAGCGACAGGCGCTTTGCGCGCAACGCAATCTGCTGTGCAGATTCCTCGCCGCTGACGTAGAGAGTGTTCTGTTGTTTCGACAGATGCGCCAGAACTTGCAGCAGCAACGTGGACTTGCCGATGCCGGGGTCGCCGCCTATCAGCACCACCCCGCCCGACACCAGACCACCGCCCAGCACACGGTCGAATTCTTCGATGCCGGTCGGTGTGCGCGGTACTTCCGCCGCCTCAACATCGGACAACATCTGCACCTTGCCACTTGCCGCCAACGCGCTGAAGCGGTTGCCACTCTTGATCGCCGTCTCGGCGACAGATTCGACCAGCGTATTCCACGCCATGCAATGCGGACACTGCCCTTGCCACTTCGACGTCTGTCCGCCACATTCGGTGCAGCTATAGATCGTTTTTGCCTTTGCCATGCTACCTCCAAGAATGCGACGCACAATAGCGCACAAAGAAATTCCGGCGCAAGTTGGTGCGGCAAAGTACAGACGATAAAAAAGGCGAACTTTCGTTCGCCTTTCGGTGTTGGCGGAGTGGACGGGACTCGAACCCGCGACCCCCGGCGTGACAGGCCGGTATTCTAACCAACTGAACTACCACTCCATGAAACTCTTCCCTCGTTTCAAGGGGACGGCATTATAGCCGCTTCTGGAAGTTTTAGTTCAATATTTGCATGTTTTTTTGCATCGGACAGATAAGCCTGGAACAACTCCTCGCCGGTGAGCTGACGCAACTGCTGCGCATAACGCATGCGCTTCATATCGTCCGGGGTCTCACCCTGCTTAACTGCGTCGATGCGCACCAGCACAAAGCCCGACCCGGTTTCGGCGCCGACATACTGCGGGAACTTGTCGCCATTGGCCTGGAATACCTGCCGCACCAGACCGACATCCAGATCGCCGAAGCGCGCACGGGTGATGCTCTGAACCGGGCTCCAGCCCAGCGCGGTCATGTCGCCGTGCTGCAGTTGCGCCAACGTCGCCTTGCCCTGCTCGGCAGCAAGCTTCGATGCCTGCTGTTGCGTCAATTTCTGGCGTATCGATTCCTGCACCTCGTTCAGCACGCGCACCGATGCGGGCTTGTGTTCCAGTATCCGGGCGGCCACCAGCGTGTTCGTCCCCACTTCGATCGCAGCGGTGTTGCGCTTGTTCTTGACGGCCTCGTCGCTGAACACAGCCTGCAGCATCTTGCTGGTCCACGGCTCGGCGGCATTCGCACCTTTCACCAGCCAGCCGCTCTGCTCGATCTTCGCACCGATCAGCTCTGCTGCCGGCTTCAGCGTGTCGCTTTGCTCATAAACGGTATTGCTGAACTTCTCCGCCTGCTCGGCGAACAGGTCGACCGCCTTCTGCTGGCGCAGCTTGCCGGCGACGCCGTCACGCACGGCGGCGTAAGGCTGCACCTGCGCCTGCTTGATCGCCACCAGTTTGATGATGTGATAACCGAAGTCGGACTTCACCAGGCCGCTGATCTCGCCCTGCTTGAGCCCGTAGGCGGCATCCTCGAAAGGCTTGACCATCATGCTGCGTCCGAAGAAGCCAAGATCGCCGCCATTCGCTGCGGAGCCCGGATCTTCGGAATTGACCTTGGCCAGTTCGGCGAAACGCGCCGGATTCTGTTTGGCCTGCTGCAACAGCTTCTCGGCCTTGGCCTTGGCGGCATCCTGATCGGCCTGCGGTGCCGCGGCGGCAACCGCGATCAGAATATGCGCAGCACGACGCTCTTCGGGTGTACCGAACTCCTGCTGGTGTTCGTCGTAATAGCGGCGCACATCCTCTTCCGCCACATTCGCCTTGGCCACGAGGTCATCGGCCGAGAATTTCACATACTCGACACGCGCCTGCTCGGGCAGTTGAAATTGCTTCTGGTTCTGCTTGTAGTAGTCCTGCACTGCGGCATCGGCGACTTGTGCGCGCGCCAAGAAAGACTGAGATGGAATCGTCGATACACTAATAGTGCGCTGCTGTTCGTTCAAGCGAACGATGTTGTCCACCACCGCGTTCGAAACGTAACCGTTCTGCACGTAGGCATCGCGCATTTGCTGCCTGATCAAATCTTCGTGCAGACGCGCCTCGAATGTCAGCGGATTCATGTTGCGGCTCGCCAATGCCGCTTCATAACGACTCTTGTCGAATTTGCCATCCTGCTGAAACGCCTCAATGCCGGCGATCAACTGAGCCACCTGCTGATCCGTCACGGACAGGTTCGCAGCCTTGGCGCGTTCGAGCAACAGACGCTGTGCAGCGAGATTATCCAGCACCGCACGCTTTATCTCAGGATTTTCCAGCATCGCGGCATCGAAACTCCCGCCCAACATCTGGCGCATCTGTTCCTGCTGCTGGCCCAGTGCTTCATCAAACTCCTGACGACCGATCTTCGCGCCGTTCACGGTCGCCACGACCTCGGCCGAATTTCCCGAGCGGTTGTATGAATCGACCCCCCAGAACGCAAACGGCAGGATGATGACTGCCAGCACTATTTGCACCAGTCGCTTTTTCTCGCGGACAAAATCAAACATAGCGTTATCACTCGATTGTTGTGTTCCGGCAAACGCCAGATATGAAAAAAGGCGAACTTTCGTTCGCCTTGATTTGGCGGAGTGGACGGGACTCGAACCCGCGACCCCCGGCGTGACAGGCCGGTATTCTAACCAACTGAACTACCACTCCATAACTTGTACTTCTAAAAGAACATGTACTACCAACTACATTTTATTTGGTGGGTGCTGACGGGATCGAACCGCCGACAATCGCCTTGTAAGGGCGGTGCTCTACCAGCTGAGCTAAGCACCCGACAAAGAACGCTAGTTTACAGCATCCTTCAAACCTTTGCCAGCGGTAAATTTAGGAACCTTCGCAGCCTTGATCTTGATTGCCTCACCGGTGCGAGGATTGCGACCTGTACGAGCCGCGCGTTTACCGACCTTGAACGTACCAAAACCAACCAGACTCACGGTATCGCCTTTCTTCAGGGCCTTCTTGATGGACTCTACAGTAGCATCAAGTGCACGACCAGCAGCCGCCTTGGAAATATCAGCGGATGTTGCGATTGCATCAACCAGATCAGATTTGTTCACGTAAGTCCCCTTTGTTAGTTAGTTGGAAACAGAGTCATGCTCTGCCGCGGCTTTATATCAAGGCTTTGCGGAGTAGGTCAAGCGCACCGGGGCTCCCATCGAGCTCCCCATGCGAATTGCAAGGGGAACTCCGCACACTAATGCTTGGTTGCGGCAAGCAATTCTGCCGCCTTCGCATCGGCAGCCAGGTCGACAACAGCTATCTTTTCAGAGGGCTCCGACAATGGCTCAGGCTTACGCTCCAGCGCCATTTCCAGCACTTGATCTATCCACTTCACCGGATGTATATCCAGCTTGTTCTTGATATTGTCTGGAATCTCGGCCAGATCCTTGGTGTTTTCCTGCGGGATCAGCACGGTCTTGATGCCACCGCGTTGCGCAGCCAACAGCTTCTCCTTCAATCCGCCGATCGGCAGCACCTCGCCGCGCAGGGTGATCTCGCCGGTCATCGCGACATCGGCGCGCACCGGAATACCGGTCAGCGCAGAAACGATCGCGGTACACATGCCGATACCGGCACTGGGGCCATCCTTGGGGATCGCACCTTCTGGCAGATGGATATGCAGATCGTTCTTCTGATAGAACTCTTCATCGATCCCGAGCCGCTTGGCGCGACTGCGCACCACGCTCAACGCCGCCTGAATGGACTCCTGCATCACTTCGCCGAGCTTACCTGTAGTAGTAGTCTTGCCCTTGCCGGGCAAAACCGCAGCCTCGATAGTCAACAACTCGCCACCGACCTCGGTCCACGCCAGACCAGTCACCTGACCAACCTGATTATTCTTCTCGGCAATGCCGTAAGAATAACGACGCACGCCAAGATACTTGTCGAGATTGCGCGCATTGACCACAACTTTCTTATCGCTGCCCTTCAGCGCAAGCGCCTTCACCACCTTGCGGCAGATCTTGGAAATCTCGCGTTCCATGCCGCGCACGCCAGCCTCACGCACGTAGTAACGCACAATGTCACGCAAGGCGCTTTCCGAGATACTGATGTCTTCCGGCTTGAGTCCATTGTTCTTCTGCGCCTTGGGCACAAGATAACGAGTGGCGATGTTGATCTTCTCCTCTTCCATGTAACTGGAAACATGGATGATCTCCATGCGATCCAGCAAGGGTTCGGGAATATTCAACGTATTCGCGGTCGCAACAAACATCACGTCGGAGAGGTCATACTCGACCTCGACATAGTGATCGACAAAAGTGCTGTTCTGCTCGGGGTCGAGCACCTCCAGCAGCGCGGACGACGGATCGCCGCGCATGTCCATGCCCATCTTGTCCACTTCGTCGAGCAGGAACAGCGGATTCTTCACGCCGATCTTGTTCATGTTTTGCAATATCTTGCCGGGCATCGAGCCAATATAGGTACGGCGATGACCGCGAATTTCGGACTCGTCGCGCACCCCGCCCAGCGACATGCGCACGAACTTGCGGTTCGTCGCGCGCGCGATCGACTGACCCAGCGAGGTCTTGCCGACCCCCGGAGGCCCAACCAGACAGAGGATAGGCGCTTTCAGTTTGTCGACGCGCTGCTGCACAGCCAGATATTCGAGAATGCGCTCCTTGACCTTGTCCAGACCGTAGTGATCTTCTTCCAGCACCACTTCAGCCTGCTTCAGATCGGCGCTGATCTTGGTCTTTTTCTTCCACGGCAAGCCGACCAGCACATCGATGTAGTTGCGCACCACAGTGGCTTCTGCCGACATCGGCGACATCATACGCAGCTTCTTGAGCTCTGCCTCGGCCTTGGCGCGCGCCTCCTTGGGCATGTGCGCCGCCTTGATCTTCTTCTCCAGCTCGTCGAGGTCGCCGCCTTCCTCGCCCTCACCCAACTCCTTCTGGATCGCCTTGACCTGCTCGTTCAGGTAATACTCGCGCTGGCTCTTCTCCATCTGGCGTTTCACGCGGCCGCGGATGCGCTTCTCGACCTGCAGGATATCGATCTCGGCTTCCAGCAGCCCCAACAGATGCTCCAGACGCTGGCGCACACCGAAGATCTCCAGCACTTCCTGTTTCTGTTCGAGTTTGAGCGGCAAATGAGCCGCAATCGTATCGGCCAGACGACCGGCATCGTCGATACCGGCCAACGAAGTCAGGATCTCAGGAGGAATCTTCTTGTTGAGCTTCACATACTGATCGAACTGGGCAATCAACGCACGGCGCATCGCCTCGGATTCGCTGCTGGTGCCATCCTCCGCAGGAACGATTTCGGCTTCAGCATCGAAACGATTATCCGCATCGTGCACGCGCAACACCTTGACGCGCTGCGTGCCCTCGACCAACACCTTGACCGTGCCGTCCGGCAGCTTGAGCATCTGCAGGATGTTCGCCATGCTGCCGATCGCATACAGATCATCCTTGCCCGGATCATCCTTGGCGGCCGACTTCTGCGCCACCAGTACGATGCCCTTGCCCGCCTCCATCGCGGCTTCGAGCGCCTTGATGGACTTGGAGCGCCCGACGAACAGCGGGATGACCATATGCGGAAACACCACGACGTCGCGCAACGGCAACAGCGGATGCAGATCGGCCTGGGTGGGATTTGTTGGGGTATCTTGTTCTAGCATGGCTTCAACCTATACGTTAACCGAAGGGTTAGATGGGGATGGCCGCAATTATTTCAAGCATCCCCACCGGGACAAGATAACAAAAGAACGGGCGGAAGCAGCCGGATCAGGCTGCCTTGTGATTATCCGCATAAATGATCAACGGCTTGATCTCGCCTTCGGCGCCGGTCTCGTCCAGCACCACCTTCTCGACGTTGTCCATCGAGGGCAGATCGAACATCACGTCGAGCAGGGCATGCTCCAGTATCGAGCGCAAGCCACGCGCGCCGGCCTTGCGCGCCAGCGCCTGACGCGCCACCGCGGCCAGCACGCCGTTGTGAAACTCCAGCTCCACGCCTTCCATAGAGAACAGCTTCTGGTACTGCTTGGTCAACGCGTTCTTGGGCTCGGTCAGGATGCGCACCAACGCCGCCTCGTCCAGTTCTTCCAGCGTCGCCACGACCGGCAAGCGGCCGACGAACTCGGGAATCAGGCCAAACTTGACCAGATCTTCCGGCTCCACGTCGCGCAACGTCTCGCCGGTCTTGCGCTCGTCGTTGCTGCTGATGGTCGCGCCGAAGCCGATGCTGGCTTTCCTGGAACGGTTACGGATGACCTTCTCGAGACCGTCGAATGCACCGCCGCAGATAAACAGGATATTAGTGGTGTCCACTTGCAGGAACTCGGTGTTCGGATGTTTGCGTCCGCCCTGCGGCGGGATCGAAGCCTTGGTGCCTTCGATCAGCTTGAGCAATGCCTGCTGCACGCCCTCGCCGGACACATCGCGAGTGATCGACGGGTTGTCGGACTTGCGCGAGATCTTGTCGATCTCGTCGATATAAATGATGCCGCGCTGGGCCTTCTCGACGTTGTAGTCGCAGGCCTGCAGCAACTTCTGGATGATGTTCTCGACATCCTCGCCGACATAGCCGGCCTCGGTCAGCGTCGTTGCATCGGCCATCACGAACGGCACATCCAGCAGACGCGCCAGCGTCTGCGCCAGCAAGGTCTTGCCGGAGCCGGTGGGCCCGACCAGCAGGATGTTGCTCTTGGCCAGCTCCACGCCGTCCTTGTTGTCGCTCTTCAAACGCTTGTAGTGGTTGTACACCGCCACCGACAGGATGCGCTTGGCCTTCTCCTGGCCGATCACATACTCGTCCAGTGCCGCACAGATATGCTTGGGAACCGGCAGGTCGTCGGTCTTGTTCGCACCGACCGTCTCGGCCTGAGTCTCCTCGCGCATGATGTCGTTGCACAGCGTGATGCACTCGTCGCACACGAACACCGACGGTCCCGCAATCAGCTTGCGCACCTCATGCTGACTCTTGCCGCAGAACGAGCAGTAGAGCAACTTGTCGCCTGATTTCTTATCGCTGGGCATTCTTCCTCAAACCTTCCATCAAATTATTGGCGTACCGACCAAGGCCCTTACGGACGCTTGTCCAGCACCTGATCCACCAGACCGTACTTCACCGCATCTTCGGCGCTCAGGAAATTGTCGCGATCGGTGTCGCGCTCTATCGTTTCCACAGGCTGACCGGTGTGATGCGCCAGCATCTGGTTGAGCTTCTGCTTCAGATACAGGATTTCGCGTGCGTGAATCTCGATATCCGAGGCCTGACCACGGAAGCCGCCTAGCGGCTGATGTATCATCACGCGCGAATTCGGCAGGCAGAAACGCTTGCCTTTCTCGCCCGCGGTCAGCAGAAATGCGCCCATGCTGGCCGCCTGGCCGATACACAGCGTGCTGACAGGAGACTTGATGAACTGCATCGTGTCGTAGATCGCCATGCCCGCTGTCACCGATCCGCCGGGCGAATTGATGTAGAAATGGATATCCTTGTCCGGATTCTCCGATTCCAGAAACAGCATCTGCGCCACGATCAGGTTTGCGCTGTAGTCGTTCACCTCGCCCACCAGGAACACGACGCGCTCCTTGAGCAAGCGGGAGTAAATGTCGTACGCCCGCTCACCGCGCCCGCTGGTCTCGACGACCATAGGGACCAGTCCGATATTCTGCGGCTCTATGCGATCCATCGCTTTAGTTTCCCATCAGTTCGTTGAAGGCAATCGCCTTGTCCACAGCCTTCGCCTGACCCATGATCCAGACCATGACATTCTCTTCCAGAGCCAGATTTTCGAGCTCCTGCAGACGTGCCGGCTCGCCGTAGTACCAGCGCACCACATCTTCGGGATGGTCGTAGCTCTGGGCGAAATCTTCCACCAGCGCGCGCACCTGCTCAGGCATGGCCTTCAGGTCATGCTTCTGCACCAGATCAGCAAGAACCAGGCCCAACTTGACGCGCTTACCTGCGCGTTCAGCGAACAATTCCATCGGCAACTGCATGCCCTTCATCTTCATGCCGCGCGCTTCCATGTCGCGAGCAGTCTGCTGCATCAGGTTCTGCGATTCCCATTCCACCAGCGCCTTGGGCAGATCGAACTGGGCCACTTTCAGCAACGCATCCATCGCTGCATCCTTGTGGAGCGCCTTCAGGCGGCGGGACACTTCGCGCTCCAGGTTGCTGCGAATTTCTTCTTCCAGCTTGCTCACGTCGCCATTAGAAATACCAACAGCCAAAGCGAACTCGCCATCCACTTCCGGCAGCTTCGGCGCTTCGACGCTGTTCAGGGTGATCGTGAACGTCACTTGCTTACCCGCAACATCCTTGCCGTGATAAGTTTCCGGGAAAGTCATATCGAAAGACTTGGTCTCGCCGACCTTCATGCCGGTGATCGCAGCTTCGAACTCAGGCAACATGCGACCGACGCCCAGTTGGAACGGATAATCCTTGGCTTCGCCGCCCTGGAACACCTCGCCGTTCAACTTGCCGACGAAGTCGATGCGCACCTGATCTTCGGCCTGCGCCGCGCGATCAGCCGTCTCGAAGGTCGCGCGCTGCTTGCGCAATGTCGCAATGGTGTTGTCCACGTCCGACTGACCCACTTCGTAAACTGCGCGCTCGACTGTCTCGGCGGAGATGTCGCCCAACACCACTTCCGGATACACCTCGAAGGTCGCGCTGAATTCGATCTGCTCGGCATTCAGGTCTGTCGTCTTCAACTCGAACTGCGGATAACCGGCCACTCTCAGCTTATTGCTCTCGGCCGCATCGGCAAACGACTGTTGCAACGCATCGCCCAACGCCTCCTGCTGCGCCTGAGCACCGTAATGCTGTTCCAGCACCTTGGCGGGAACCTTGCCGGGACGGAAACCGGCGATCTTCGCGGTGCGGCCGATATTCTTCAGGCGCGCGGCGACTTGGGCGCGAATAGCCTGCTGCGGAATGGATGCGTTAATACGACGCTCGAGTGCGCTCACGGTTTCTACGCTGGACATACTGTAATTCCTTGAGATTAAAGTTGAAATTGTTGCTGGTGCGAAAGACAGGAATCGAACCTGCACGCCTTGCGGCGCTGGAACCTAAATCCAGTGCGTCTACCAATTCCGCCACTTTCGCGCTGTCTGCTTCCAGCCTTGGGCGCGAATTATAGCATCACTCATCCGCTTTCATCCCGAAGCGATGTCTGCGGCTCATCGCTTCCGCGCCTCGCGGAAAAACATAGCAAAGGCCTCTGTCGAAAGCGGACGAGAGAAGCAATACCCTTGCAGCGTATCGCATCCCTGCTCCCGCAGGATATCGAGTTGCAACTCGTTCTCCACCCCCTCTGCCACGACCGCCACATTGAGTCCATGCGCCAGCAGGATGATGGACTTGGCGATGGTGCGGTCGTCGGCGTTAGTCTCCAGATCTCGCACGAACGACTTGTCGATCTTGATCGCCTTCAACGGAAAACGTTTCAGGTAAGCCAGGCTGGAATACCCGGTGCCGAAATCGTCAATCGACAGACCAACCCCCAGCATATTCAGTTCGCGCATGATCTGCACCGACTGCTCCACATCCGCCATCACCACCCGCTCGGTCAGTTCCAGATCGAGGAACTCTGGAGCCAGACCGGTGCTGTCGAGCACATCGGCCACCACCCGAACGAAATCGGACTGATGAATCTGAACCGCGGAGACATTCACCGAAACCGGCACCGCCGGCAACCCATCATCCTGCCAGCGCTTGTTCTGCGCACAAGCCTCGCGCAACACCCAGTCGCCGATGGGCACGATCATTCCGTTCTCTTCCGCGACCGGAATGAATTCGTCGGGAGGAATATTCCCCAGCAGAGGGTCGTTCCAACGGATCAGCGCCTCCATGCCGACAATCCTGCCATGCAAGCGATCAAACTGCGGCTGATAGTGCAGCGTGAATCCGTCATTCTCGACCGCCTTGCGCAACTGATTTTCCAATTCCAGCCGCTTGCGCGCCGCAACATTCATTTCCGGCATGAAAAACTGGAAACCGGCTCGCCCATTCTCCTTGACGCGGTAAAGCGCAGTGTCCGCATGCTTGGCCAGCGTCTCGAAATCCCTCGCATCGCGCGGGAACATGCTGATCCCTATGCTAGGCGTGGCAACGACTTCATGCCCGTCCAGATCATGAGGACGAGCAAGACTCTCCAGTATCCGCGCCGCAATACCTTGCGCACACTCGCTGTCGCACTCCGGCAACAACACCACGAATTCATCGCCGCCCTGCCGCGACACGGTATCCACCTCACGCACGCACATACTCAGGCGGCTTGCCACTTCCTTCAGCAACAAGTCGCCCATATGATGCCCGAGCGAGTCGTTGACCCGTTTGAAGTTATCGAGATCGATGAACATGATCGCGAAGGAATTCTCCTCGCGGCGCATCTGCGCGAACAGCCGATCCACCCGGTCGCGCAGCAGACTGCGATTCGGCAAGCCGGTCAACTGATCGTAAAACGCCATCTGCCGGATACGCTCCTGCGCCAATTTGTATTCGGTAATATCGCTGGTGACACCGATGTAGTGAGTCACCTTGCCCGCCTCATCGCGCAGCGCGCTAATGGTCAGGCGTCCGGCATACACGCCGCCGTCCTTGCGCCGGTTCCACACTTCGCCGCTCCAATAGCCGTTTTGCAGCACGCATCGCCACATTTCGATGTAGAACTCCTTGCCCTGCCTGCCGGAATTCAAGATGCGCGGATTCTTGCCCGCCACTTCGTCAAGGCGATAACCGGTGATTTCCGAAAAAGAGGGGTTGACCGAAATGATATTTCCGTCCGGATCGGTGATGGCGATGGAATCATGGCTGCTCTGGAATATCTTGGCGGTCAGGCGCATCTGTTCTTCCGACTGCTTGCGATCGGTGATGTCGCGCGCAAATCCAGTGGTGCCGAGCACGTTGCCTTGATGATCAAGAATTGGCGTACGGAATATCCCGAACCATCTTTCCTGGCCGTTTTCAACGACGCATTCCTCGACACGCTTCTGCTCGCGCAATGCCATGACAAGCTTGTCTTGCTCGCTATATTTTTCGGCCAAGGCATCGGGCCAGATATCACGATTCGTCTTGCCCACCACCTCATCCGAACTCGCCATGCCGCAGGCCTTGGCGAACTGGTCATTCACGGCAAGAAAACGCCCCTCCGCATCTTTCAGCCAGACACGGTAGGGAGAGTTGTCCATCATGGCGCGCAGCGTGGCCTCGTTGGTGCGCCGCGCCTGTTCGAGCTCGGACAATTCCCGGATATTCTGCGTCATCGGACGAAACACCAGAAAATAGAAAACCGGGAAGACCAACAACACCAGCAAAGTCGAATCCAGAAAATGGGCTGCCAACGTCGGCATAATCGGCAGCCAATTGGCAAGCGCCGTCATCACCAGCATTTCCGTGGCGAATATCGTAATGGCGAGAACGAGCAACAAGCGCATCGGCGATGGGGGACGTACTGTTATTTTCGGTGCGTGAAGCTTGCCAACCATTTGAACCTCGAATCCAATATTTTATGTGCCGGTATTCTGTGTGCCGGCGCTACGCAACCCGAGCGGTCGCGATTTGAACTACCGTGCGCCCATGCGACGCACTGCGCTGCATTGCCGCAAATACCTCCGGCAGACGCTCGAAGGAAACCGTGCGCGTTACCAAGTCCAATTGTTGCGGGCGCAAATCATGCGCCAAACGCTGCCAGATCGATTGACGCAGCGGCATCGAAGTCGCGGCAGAGTCCACTCCCAACAACTTGACGCCGCGCAGAATGAACGGAAACACCGTGGTGTGCAAGTCCACCCCGCCGGCATTGCCGAAGCTGGCAATCGCGCCGTCCTGCTGCATGCTGCGCGTCAGCCAAGCCAGCGTGTCGCCGCCCACCGCATCCAGCGCACCGGCCCATTGCCCCTTCTCCAGTGCGCGACCGCTGTGCAGATCGATCTGGTCACGCGACAGTATCTCGCACGCCCCCAGCGACCTCAGGTAATCGTGTTCGCTAGCCTTGCCGGTCAAGGCGACGACGCGGTAACCGAGTTGCGACAACATCTGAATCGCCAGACTACCGACTCCGCCGGTCGCACCGGTCACGATCACCCGGCCCTTTTCCGGCGTGAGTTCGTTCTGTTCCAGCCGGTGGATGGACAGCGCCGCGGTAAAACCGGCCGTGCCCAGCGCCATCGCGTCGAACATCGATAGTCCCTGTGGCAGCGGCACCACCCAGTCGGCGGGCACGCGCACATATTCGGCATAACCGCCGTCGTGTTCCACGCCCATGCCATAGCCGGTGACCAGCACCTCGTCGCCGGCCTTGAATCGTGCATCGGACGAAGTCTCGACCACGCCCGCGACATCCACGCCGCCTACGCAGGGAAAGCGGCGTATGACCCTGCCCGCCCCGGTCGCGGCGAGTGCGTCCTTGTAGTTCACACTGGAATAAAGCGCGCGGATGACGACCTCGCCGGGATCGAGATCGTCGAGCGACAACTCGACGAAACGGCCTTGCGATTTGCCGTTTTCGTCGAAGATGCGGTAAGCGGAAAATTTATTCATATGAGTTTCCCGTAGGTCGGGTTAGGGCTACGCTGAACAAGCCCTGAATTTTTGGGCCCCAGTCAGCGAAACATGCTGAACAGACGCAAGGTCTGATTCAGCTCATATTCATTTGCCCAATTGGGCATTCATCGGGCATTTCGCCCGCTAAT
>Ga0209211_10008443_pt1 | contig 14087 bp, 10 predicted proteins | sample RifGroA2_FD_183992 | JGI IMG/M metagenome (GOLD analysis project Ga0209211, IMG submission 183992) | Groundwater microbial communities from Rifle, Colorado, USA - Groundwater A2 (SPAdes) (version 2) | ecosystem: Environmental > Aquatic > Deep subsurface > Groundwater | place: Rifle, Colorado...
ACAGACTCTGATAATCTTTCACTTGATTCTCCTAACTTTTGATCAAGTCAGTAGAGTCAGGCTGACCGTAGCGCTCGGTCAAACCTTGTGAGTCCCCCGGCTAAGCCGGGGGATTACCTTATTTATTTAACAGGATACGAACGATCGTCATCGACAATGGAGCAGAAATGGAAAGCCCATACAAAGGCAAGACAGGTTTGAGACGCTTGTGGAATGCATTCGGCTATTCGCTGGACGGCTTCCGCGCCGCCTACAAACACGAAGACGCATTTCGTCAGGAAGTATTGCTGGCCGCCGTGCTGATACCGCTGGCGCTCTGGCTGCCGGTCGGCGCGCTGGCCCGTGCGCTGATGATCGCCAGCGTGCTGCTGGTGATCATCGTCGAATTGCTTAATTCCGCGGTCGAGGCCACGGTGGACCGCATCTCGCTGGACAACCACGACCTCGCCAAACGCGCCAAGGATATCGGCAGCGCAGCCGTGCTGGTCAGCCTTATCAATACCGTGGTGGTGTGGGGACTGATGCTCTGGTGATGCCGTACCGGGGTGGCAAGTCAGAAACGAACGGCCTCACTGGAGCGAAGGCCGCTTCCATCCTAAGCCGGACAAGTCGAAACCAAATGTAGGTCGGGCTATGCCCGACATGGTGGGCATAGCCCACCCTACAGATACTCATCATGTGGAGACTTTTGCCCACAAGAGTGCGCTCATGCCGGGCGCACCAAAAAAATCGGCACCCAGAAGGATGCCGAATAAAGGAAGGGAGAGAATCGGCTCAATCACGCTTCGAGCCAACCCGATCACTATGACACATCAATATTTCAACCTTGTTACGCTCCCGTTTTTGCCGTCTTCATGCATCCAGTAATTGAGCAATTTCCAATTCAGCCACTTGCCAATGGCCGGCAGCATCGCCCTGAAAACCGTTGCGCTCGGCGATGAAGTAGGCCGCCATCTCCACCATGCGGTAGCGTTGCTCGGGCGAATGAGCTGCCGATGTTGCCTCGGTTTGCCTGATGTCCTTGCGCTGACCGCTTGCGGCCTTTTTTGCGACAGGTTTGCTCACGGCTGCGGCGACCGTCGCTTCCTTCTGCACGGCGGGCTTGGTTTTTTTCGGTTCTGCCGCGACAGCGGCCTTGACCGTTTTTTTCGGCGCTGCCTTCTTCGCGGGTTCGACAACGCCGGCTTTGACCGCCGCGACCTTGTCTGTTCCAACCTTGCCCGCTACTGCTTTTTTCGATGCTGCTTTCTGCACTGCCATATCATCCTCCTTGGTTTCGCGAATTGACTACCGATAGACCGACACTGCCTGAAACGCCGTCATTGCTCACGCTCGGGAATATGCGAAACGGACAGACGCCGCATCGTCGGACGGCGCTTGACCTGATGGCCGCTCATGCGCCCAAGCACTCCACTCAGGAAACACAGAGTATCGACAATGTATGGCCCCTTGTTCAGCATCACGCATTCGGCGCGTATCGCCAGTGCGGCATCCGACACTTCGGCGCGTGTAGGGATGCCGTTTTTGGCCATGCTCTCCAGCACCTGGGTCGCCCAGATCACCGGAATATGCGCAGCCTCGCACAGCCAGAGTATTTCTTCCTGCACCTCGGCCAGACGTTCAAAACCGATTTCCACCGCGAGATCGCCGCGTGCCACCATGATGCCGACCGGCGGTCGGCAAAGACTGGTCAACAGAATCATCGGCAGGTTCTCGAATGCCTGGCGCGTCTCGATCTTGAGCACCGTCCCCAGATGACCGGCGCCGACCTCTTGCAGTTGGCGGTGCAATGCCAGCACATCTTCCGATGTCCGTACAAACGATAGTCCGATCACATCGATATGGGATGCCAGCACACGCAAATTCTCGGCATCGGCCTCGGTCAGCGCCGGCGTGTTCAAATCGGTGTCCGGTAAATTGATGCCCTTTTCCGCGCGCAGTTTGCTGCCCTGCGGAGCGGCATGGGTAATCTGCACGGCAATGGCCTTGCCATCGTTAGCCATCACCTTGCCGCCGATCTTGCCGTCGTCCAGCCATACCGGCTGGCCGGGTCTGGCCGCATCGAACACCGCTTCCAGCGTGCAGGGAATGGATGCCGGTCGCAGCAGCTTGCCATGATCGTCGTAGTGCGCCTGAAGGCCCGGCTTCTGATCGCGCGTGAGCACCAGCTCGTCGCCGGCCTTGAGCACGAGAGGCTGAAATACCTCCGGCAGACTGCCGACCTTGCCCTGAACCAGCAGATTGTCTTTACGAAAGAGTTTGCAACCGGCGCTCGCGGCGATGAAAGCATGATGCTGGCAATGCGCCAGCCAGGACGATCCGGATTTTTCCATCGCGAGCAAAGCGCGCGTCGAACCCCGCGTGTCGTCGATTTCGATGACGTCGCCGGAACGCACCGCCCGCAATAATATTTCGTCCATCGGCAGCACGCCGTCGACCTGGAACGCCGGCTCCTCCTGATGACGTGCCGGAGTGAGCCATATCCGCGAAGGGGCAGTGACGCATCCGCGCACATCGCGCTTTACCTTGAATTCGGCCAGCCGGCCGGCCGCACCGATATCGCCGGTGCGCAGCTTCGGCCCGGCCAAGTCCGCATACACCTTGCAGCTGCGCCCCAATTCCCGCTCCGCATCGCGCAGGTGGCGGATCATAGCCAGCCATGCGTCCGGGCCGTCGTGAGCGCAATTGATGCGCATGATGTCCATGCCGGCCGCCAGCAAGTCACGCACCAGATTCGCATCCGCAGCCGCTTCGGAAGGCATCGTCACCATGATGCGAGTGGCATGCCGGTCTGAAGGCATGCCCAGCAGCGCAATGGCATGTTCGTTGAGGCACACTTCACCGCTCCTGATATCGATGGCGGGCGCCGAAGCGTGTTTACTCCTGGGCAGTCCGGCTAGCGCGCGCAACGCATCCAGCACCGCGTCTATGCTGCTTAGCGCATGCGCCTCGGCCCGCCCGAGCCGACTGAGGCCGAGCAGCGCCAGATCCTGCTGCAACTCGCGAATGTCGCTCTGGCGTAGCGCAAGATAGTGCATCAGATTGCTGGCACTGGCTCGATACAAGGGATCGATGCAAGCCACCTTGGCGCGATAGTCATGCTCCATCGCAACGGCGGCATCCCGCAATTTTTCCAGCGCAGGGATCAGGTTTTCGGTGATATGGCGTTTAGGCAAGCGCATGGTTTTCTGAGCTTTCTGTTCCATCGAAGGCTTCAGACTATCTCAGAAATACTACAGTTACATGTCAACCACACCATGAACCGATCTCCGCCCCCGGATTAATAAATTATTCAAGAAAGCATCATTAATCCGTCACATGGACGCGACAGGATGTGCGCCATGAACACACCTGATCTCTCCGCACGCTCTCCATTGCACATCGCTCTGGTAACTGAAACCTACCTGCCCGAGGTGAACGGCGTCGCCATCACCATCGGTCGCATGGTGGAGGGGCTGATCAAGCGCGGGCACCGGATACATCTGATCCGCCCGCGCCAGCACAAGCAGGATGCACCGCAACAAACGGCGTTGTTCGAGGAGACGCTGGTCACAGGAATACAACTCCCCGGCTATCCAGAACTGAGGGCCGGACTGCCGGCAAAGAACAAGCTGTTGCGCCTGTGGAGGCGACAGCGTCCGGACATCGTGCATATCGCCACCGAAGGTCCGCTGGGCTGGTCGGCCTGCTCGGCCGCACGCAAGCTGGGCATTCCCGTCAGCACCGATTTCCACACCAACTTCCACAACTACAGCCAGCATTACGGCGTGGGTTGGCTGAACCAGCCAATCGCGTCCTACCTGCGCCATTTCCACAACCGCAGCAACTGCACACTGGTGCCGACCGCTGCATTGCGGCAGGAACTGCTGCGTACCGGATACAAAGACGTGAAGGTGGTGGCGCGCGGCGTCGATACGACATTGTTCCATCCTGCCAAACGCAGCACGGAGTTACGCAATATCTGGGGCGTCGCGGAAGACACCCCGGTGGTTATCCTCGTCAGCCGCCTCGCGGCGGAGAAAAACCTGCCGGTGGCTATCCAGACGTTTGAACGGATGCGCGCAGTCCGGCCCGATGCAAAGCTGGTGATGGTCGGCGACGGCCCGAGGCGCGCCGCACTGAAAAAACAGCACCCGCATGTGATCTTCACCGGCCTGCGCACCGGCGAAGAACTCGCCGCGCATTACGCCTCGGGCGACATCTTTCTCTACCCCAGCCTGACCGAAACCTACGGCAACGTGACCGTGGAGGCGATGGCCAGCGGCCTGGCAACCGTCGCCTACGACTATGCGGCCGCGCGCCAGCATATCCGCCACGAAGTAAACGGCTTGCTCGTGCCGTTCGGCGACACCGCGGCCTTCGTCGCCCAGGCGGGAGGACTGGTTGCCGACATGGAGCGCATCCGTCGCATTCGCAACAACGCGCGCCAGACCGTGGAGTCGCTGACCTGGGATCACATCATGAGTCAGATGGAAACGGTGCTGACCGGAATCGTATGCCCACAGGGAGGTAAACATGTCCAGATTGAGCTTGCCGCTGCAAAGGATTAACCGCTGGGACGTGGAACTCTGCCAGCTCTGCAACCGGCAGAGCCGCTACCTGTCGGTGCGCAACTTGTTCCGCATCGCCAGCCGGCTGGGCGACGGCGTGTTCTGGTACATGCTGATGTCGATACTGCTGCTGCGCTATCAGGGCGCAGCGCTGCCCGCCGTGCTGCACATGCTCGTCGTCGGGCTGATTTGCACCGCGGCCTACAAGCTGATCAAGGGCAAAACCCTGCGCCCGCGCCCGTTCAACGTTTACCCCAGCATCGTCTGCGTCGGCAAGACGCTGGACCAGTTCAGCTTCCCTTCCGGCCACACGCTGCATGCCGTCGCCTTCAGCATCGTCGCCGTCGCCTATTTCCCCGCCCTGTTCTGGCTGGTCTGGCCATTCACCGCGCTGGTTGCGATATCGCGCCCCGTTCTGGGTTTGCACTACCCCAGCGATGTGCTGGCGGGCGCCATGCTCGGCGGCGTCATCGCCATCGCCTCGCTGCACATCTAGCCCGCATTACGCACGCCCGATAAATAACCAAGGAACAAGATGACCGTCATCACCAGTGTTCACCAGCAAATCGGCCGTATCGACCTCATGCAAAAATTCGATTTCCATATCCACCGCGATTTCAAACATGCCTATACGGAAATGCTGGGCAATCCGGCCATCCATGAAATCGAAATCGGCATGCAGCACCTGATTACGATAGATAGCGCCGCGTTGGGTATGCTGGTGCTGCTGCGCGAACGGGCTGCGGAAATGAACAAGTCGATCTCGTTGGTCAATCCCACCGGCTACGTTTGCAAATTGCTGGAGGTGGCGAATTTCGACAAGCTGTTTCAGCTGAAAAATGCGCGATAAGGGCATCTCTATAAATTCAAATTTCGTCATTCCGGCGAATAACCAGCGACTTGGCTGGCGTTGTTTGCCAGCTTAGTCGAATGGCTAGTAGTTCCATCAAGCCGGAATCCAGCGGTTTTAATTAAAATTCTTTTATGTCAGTGCGTTGCACTGCCTGTTCTATTAACTGGACACCGGCCTGACCGCAGGTCAGTTTATCCTGAACTCGTCGAAGGGCCGGTGTGACGAATTTATAGAGATGCCCATAAGACGAACGACAGTAAATCCACGGCAAAGCGGGGCTTTACAATTGCCGGCCCCTCAAAGGGAGCTTGCCACAATCGGAATAAATCAACGGCCCACCCCGTAGCCAGACTCGCCGGGCAATCCAAAAAACATCGCGTGTAGGAGCCCGACTTGTCGGGCGATCCCAAAAATATCGCGCAACAAGTTGCGCTCCTACAACAGCATTTCCCGATCAGATATTGAAAGCCCGCCGACCTTCCGCATGTTTCCCAAGCGCTGCAATGCACGCAGGGTCGATGGATTAGTTTGCCTGAGCGGTTGCCGTATACCTGATGTTAGCGCCGAGATGAGTGTGCTCCAGCGTCCGTAGCGCCCGGCTGGAAATATTCAGCAACGATATGGATTTATTGGCAGCCGTGGCGCGTTCTTTCAACAGGATCAACATGTCCAGCGCGAAAATATCCAGATAATCCACCTCGCTCAACTCGACCTCGATTTCACGTACGGAAGCGCAATTAAGCAACGGCGTGCAGGTCCTCATGAATCCGCGGTACATCGTAAAGTCGAACTGCCTGGGCATCGCAATGCGTGCTGCGCTAGCCGGTGTATTTGCATTCATGTTCATGATCGAGCTCCTCGTTTAATCGCTGCAGGGAGGCCAGACTAAGCGACTGATATGACAAAGATATTAAACCCGAACAATTCCGGAGCTTCACTCCAGCGGCTGGCCTTTCAGAACGAGTGACTGTCCCTTGCGCTCGCTTACATACCGGTAAAAGTCCAGCATGCGCTCCGCCTGCTTTTCGGCAGACCATCCCAGTGCATACTCGCGCCCGGCTTCGCCCAGGCTCGCCCTGTCGCCGGCATCGGCCTGCAGCATCCTGACGACCTTGCCGGAAAAATCTTCCTGCTCTTCTTCGGCTATCCAGACGCCCGCTCCTTCGCGCAACACATCACGGGTGCCCATTTCGGCGGTGGACACGACAGGCACGCCTTGTGCCATCGCCTCCAGCAACACCAAGCCCTGGGTTTCGGTCCGCGACGAGAACACGAAAATATCCGCCGAGCGATAACAGCTATTGAGTTCGGTATGGCGATCGAGGTAGCCGATGAACATGACGTTGCCGGACAGGCCGGACTCGATCGCATCATGCTCCAGCCCTTCGCGCGCCGGGCCTGCGCCGGCGATCAGCAACAGCACTTCGGGGATATCCTTGCGGACGCGGCCGACCACTTTCACCAGGAAACCGATATTTTTCTCGTGCGCCACGCGCCCGACGAACAGCAGCATCGGACGATCCAGCGCGATGCCATATTTCCGGCGGAAATCGTCGCGATTTCCCGGCACGAAGCTTTCCGGTTCCAGCCCGGTCGGGATGACCTCCGCATGCGTCGCCACGCCATAGCCGCGCAACACCTCCATCATCGGGCGCGACGGAACCACCATGCCGTCCAGACTGTTGCCCTGATGGCGGGAGAATCGTCTGGCCACGGCGGCCATGATGGCCCTGGGCACAAATGGAATGTAGTGGTGCAGATATTCCTCGAAAAAGGTGTGATAGGTCTCGACGCAGGGTATGCCCAGCAAACGGGACAATTTGACGCCGAGGTAATGTGCCACGAACGGCGTCTGGATGTGGATGATGTCGTATTCCTCGTTGCGCAGCTTTTCCAGATGCGCCATCACCCAGCCGAATTTCATCAACCGGTCTTCCGGATCGAACGGCAGTTGGCGGGAAGGAACCCGCATGATGTCGCTTTCATCGGAACTGGAGCCGGGATAATCCGGAGCGATCAGATGCACCGTATGGCCGAGCGCGCGAAGCTCGTGACGGAAGGTTTCAATCGAAGTCGAAACACCGTTGATGCGCGGAAAATAAACGTCGGATATGAACAGGATTTTCATCTCGGGGCCCGTGTTGGTTGACACAAAAAGACGGCTTCATCCGCGATGCTTCAAAACGACAGCGACCCGCCTTTCCTGGCGCAGGAGTGTGCCTGTGGTTCATTGCAGTTTTGTGATTCGGCTTCAGGTTGTCAGCGGGCACGCGATTACTTGCTCGCCCGACTTTCAGGCGACCGCATAGTCCTCGTTCCGCTCACTCGCATGCTGCGCCAGCCGGCCGAAGTCGGATGCCTGCGCGCAGTCCCTGAGCAATCGGGTGAGCGCTGCCGCCGGGATCGGTCGGCTGAAGAAAAATCCCTGCACGTAGTCGCAGTCGAATTCGCGCAGTTGAGCTAACTGGTCGGCGGTTTCCACGCCTTCGGCGATCACCTTCAGATGCAAGGCATGCGCCATCGCGACGATGGCTCGCACGATTTCGATGTTTTCCGCGTTTACGTCCGGCCCGCTGACGAAGGATTTGTCGATTTTCAGGACATCGAGGGGGAAGCTTTTCAGGTAGCTCAGCGAGGAGTAGCCGGTGCCGAAGTCGTCCACCGACAGGCCTATCCCCAGCGCTTTCAGTTCGCGCAGCGTGCTGAGCATATCCCCGCTCTTGTCCAGCAGCATGCTTTCGGTCAGTTCCAGTTCCAGGTAGTCCGGCCGCATGCCGCTATGTTCGAGCGCCTGCATGACGGTCTGTTTCAGGTCGCCATGCTGAAACTGCACCGCGGACAGATTGACCGCGATGCGCAGCGGCGGCAAGCCGGCATCGCGCCATGCGACCTGCTGGCGGCAGGCTGTGTGCAACACCCATGCGCCTATCGGTTCGATCAGGCCGATGCGTTCCGCCAGCGGGATGAACTGGTCGGGGGGAATCATGCCCCTGCCCGGATGCTGCCAGCGCAGCAGGGCTTCCACGCCGACGATGGCGTTGTCCAACAGGTCGATCTGCGGCTGGTAATACACCTGCAGCTCTTCCCGCTCCAGTGCGTGCCGCAAGTCGTTTTCCAGCGCCAGCTTCTGCATCGCGCGGGAATTCATGTCCGGACTGAAAAACAGGAAACTGCCGCAACCGTTGTCCTTGGCCAGATGCAGCGCCGAATCCGCATTGCGCTGCATGCTGTCGACGGAATCGCCATCGTCCGGATAAACCGCGATGCCGATTCCCGCAGACAGGAACACTTCATGTTCGCCGACGCAAAACGGCAACGCCAGCGCCGCGAATATTTTCCGGCACAGCACGACGACGTCTTGGCTGGAGCGGATGTTGTGCGCGAGGATCAGGAACTCGTCGCCGCTGAAACGCGCGACCGTGTCGGCATCGAAGCAGACCTCCTGCAAGCGACGGCCGACCTCCTTGAGCAGCATATCCCCCAGGGCATGGCCCAGCGACTGGTTGATGTCATTGAAACGGTCCAGTCCCAGATGGAGCAGCGCGAAGTGCTCGATGCCATTGCGTTCCGCCAGCACCAGCACCTGCTGCAGACGGTCGCGAAACAGGCTGCGATTGGGCAGTCCGGTCAGCATGTCGTGCTGCGCGATGAAGGCGGCATGCACTTCCACGCTGCGCAGCACGGTGATGTCCAGCGCAGTGCAGGCCACGTCACGAGGTTCTCCCTGAACGTCAAGGATGGGCTCGATGGTAATGTCGTAGCAGTAAGGGCGGCCAGAATGCTGAAGCGTTATTTCGCCGCGCTGGGTGGCGCGTTCCTGCATTGCGGCCTGCTTCAGGCCGACAAGTTCGGCTACGGCCTCGTCGCCGAACAGTTCGACATCCGTCTTGCCCAGCATCTCTTCCGCCGACAGGCCGCAAAAAGTATTGAGCACCCAGGTGTAGCGCAGGTCTATATCCTGGCTGAATATCGTCAGCGGCGTATGGGTCATCACCCGGCGCAGGTGTTCGGTGCTGTTCCACAGCGCCTGTTGCACGCGTTTGGTTTCGGTGAAATCGGCGATCAGCAGCATCGCCCCGCTGATCATTCCGCTCGCATCGCGCAACGGGGTCGCCGAAATATGCAGGCATATATCGAGGTCGTCCATTTTTTCGACCAGCTCATATTCGGTGTATTGGGCCCCGCTCAGCACACGTTCGATCAGGTCGTGCAAGCGCGATCCCTCGATAGACAGATGCTGCACGAAGTCGCGCCCCCGCAGCTCCTTCTCGCCTTGCTCGAATATCTTTTCCGCCGCCTTGCTCCACAGGCTGACCCGCCCGCTGTTATCGAGCGCTACGATGCCCAATGGGGAGGCGTTGATCAGCGCATGCAGACGTTCGGTGGTTTTTTTCAGGTTCTCCCGTACCTGGCTGTGATCGGAGCGCTGCCTGAAAATGACCAACTGCATCGTTTCCTTTTTCCAGCGTATCGGGATGGCTTGCATATCCACCGAAACGAGCCGATCCCCCTCGGCAACGATTTCAATTTCGGATATCTCGGTAGAGAATGGATCGAATGCGAATTGCTCCCCTTCCATATCCTTCGCTCGCTTGCGATGGAACAGCCTGCTCGCCGCCTTATTGGCGTAGCGGATGATGCCGGCCTGATCGACCACCAGCATGCCGTCGAGATTCTGCTCCATCAGTTCCGCATACAAATCCCGCAGTTCGCGATCTTTTTCCTTGCGGTGCAATACTGTCAGCAGGTCATCGAAGAATTTCTTCTGCTTACCCATGGACACCGCCTTCCTGCATCTCGATCACGACCAATGAAACGTCATCATGCGGCTCGATACCGTCGAGAAATTCCAGCACATCGTTCCTGATGCCATTCAGCAACGCACCGCTGCCGCCGCCATGGCCGACTGCGCCTATCAGGCGCGCTTCGCCGTACATTTCCGCCTGCGCGTTATGCGCTTCGATGAGCCCGTCGCTGCACACCACGAGCGAGTCTATCCCGGTCAGGTCATGCACTGCCGTCTGGGCAAACAGCTCTTCCGGCGGAAGGATGCCCAGCGGCAGGCTGCTGGAAACCGCCCTGTTTTTCAGCCTGCCTTCGTGGTCGAACATCAGCACTGCCGGCACGCCGCCGTTCCATATCTCGACTGCGGTGTGATCCTTGTTGATGCTGAGCAGCGTCGCCGCACAGAACATTCCGGTCGGCAGCAACTCGTATAACTTGCGATTGATTTCCGTCACGATCTCGCGCAGGCCCAAGCCTTTGCGCGACATCGCAAAAAACGCATCCGAGGCGGGCAACGCCCCCACCGCAGCCGACAGGCCATGTCCGGTAAAATCCGCAATGAAGGCATGCAGCCGTCCATCCGGCGTCCGCTCGTAGATGAACAAATCTCCCGAGAAGCGCCCTGCTGCCAGCGTCCAGTATTCCAGATACTCGACTTGTTCCCGCTGCCGTTTGGTAATCGCTTCGAACATGTGGCGCGACAGCCTGATTTCCTGCTCGATGTGCGTATGGCTGCGCAACAGATGATGATGCGTTGCCTGTTGCCGCTGCAACAGATTGAGCTTGGCCTGCAAGGCATCATCATCGAAGGGGGGGAGCATGAAATCGTCGGCGCCGGATTCGATCAACTCCTTCCATGCCGCATGATCTCCGACGGCCAGCAACAGCAGCACGGGTATCCTGCCGGTCTGGTCTTCCAGCTTGAGTTTGCGGCAAACCTTATAGCCGGCTTTTTTTGGCAAACCGGCCACATCGACAATAACCAGATCCGGCCTTTTGTCTTTGGCTTGTGCGACCGCATCTTCAGCCGGGGATGAGCTGACAATCAAATCCGGATCGGATAATTTTCCCAGCAGCGCTGCCATCGCTCCGGTTTCATTTTCCACCACCAATATATTCATGACGAAGCCTCCCCCTGGAACACCACTTCCGGATACTGCCGCTGGTTGACATACAGGCTGTTGCCACGCACTTTTTTCGCCATTTTTTTCGACTCGGTCGCGACCACGGCAATTTCCTTGTGCGGCGAAGCGCTCCAATATGTTGTCGCAACGCTCCTTCCAGTTACGGCTGCGGAACAAGGCGATGAAATCGTCGCCGCCGATGTGGCCGACGAAATCCTGCTCCGTATCGCTCGATTCGACGATGATCTTGGCCGTCATCTGGATCACCGCATCGCCCATGCTGAAGCCGTACACATCGTTGAACGGCTTGAAGTTATCGAGATCGAAATAGGCCAGACAGAACTGCTCGTGGCTCTGCAGCAGGATGTCCACTTCGTCGTCTATGCAGGCATTGCCCGGCAGTCCGGTCAGCGGGTTGGCGTAGCGCGCCGACTGGATCTGCATTTCGGTGATTTCGTGTATCAGGTTCTGGCTGGTGCCGACGCCCAGATACTGCCCGTTGTCGGTGAAAATGAAGCCCATCGAAATGTGCCGCTGATCTTCCGCCAGCAAGCGGCTCAATTCCTGTATGGATATATTCTTGTCCACGATCAGCGGCTCCGGGTCCATGAACGTGGTGCAGGGCTTCTTGCCGTATAGCTCGCGCTGGTAAGGCCGGGCGTAACGGTTGATGAACACCCCGCGATTGATCAGCCCGATCGGGATATTATTGTTGACCACCCCCACCAGCGTAATTTGCGGATTTTTCTCGAACAGCCCGAAAACATCTTCGTTGCAGTCTTCCAGCTTGAAGCACGGCAGCCGTTCCAGCAGCGCACGCTCTATCCGGTTGCGCTCCCCGCTGTGCCTGGGATCGTTATGATTGAGCGCATCCAGCACATCCCGCGATACCCTGCGCATCGGGTTCTTGCTCGCCCGCGCCACAAAATCGCCCATGCCGAACGGAATGCCGATCTCGTTCAACAGCAGCATTTCGCTACGCGTATCTACGCCCGAGGCGATCAAACGACAGGAGGTGTTGCGCATGATCTTGTGCAGCGACTTGACCAGCTTGAGTTTGACCGGCTCCTTGTCGATGTCCTCAACCAGGTAGCGATCAAGCAACACGAATTCCGGCAACAGCTCTTCCTTCTCTCCGGTCTTGTCCAGCACAGCGGATATTTCGTCCACCGCAACGGCGTAGCCGCGCTCGTTATAGCGGGCAAGCAGCTTTTGCAACAGCCCGCTGTTGTCCTCCAGGCGCGCGACAAATCCGTTGAAGAACAGCACCACCCGTGCCGGATCAATTCCCGATTGCAGGATCAGCTTGTCTATCTTCACGTCCTTGAGCCTGTCGGCATAGGAATAGACGCCGATATCCAGCCGCAGGAACAAGATACCTTGCAGCTTGCTTTCGATGAACGTGCGCAACACCACCTCCAGACAGTGGTTCTCCAGCTCGATCAGACAGCCGCATTCCCACGCCGACTTGTAGAGCCGTTCGGGAGAACACAGCAAGTCGCCGGAGGGTCCGCGAACGCTGCCCACATAGCCGAATATCTTGCCCGAATCCAGCCAGACCAGCGGCTGATAGGTGGCAGAAATCAACTCGTTTCCAATCAACTCAGGCACCGTCAATGCGGTTTCGGAATCGTCTTTAGCCATTTTCAATGGTAGCCCCGGTGTAGGCGAGAAAAGGTCGCCGCGGGACAGCATAGATAACCTTTATTGCAGCCGGGTTACGGTATTTCCGATTCGTTGATCATCGCTGCAGCCATTCTTAATTCTGAAACAAAGCATGACTAGGATGGCCCGCAGAACTCAACTCAAGGAGGGCAAAAAAACAAATGAACACATTCGACAAGATGACGCTGATAGCAAACGACTTCGATCTATCCGCATTTTCGCGGGACGAATCTTCCGGGGGCACTTCCCTCGAAAGCGACCTGACCGATCATCTGACCAATGCGGTCGGCAAGGATCATCTGGCTGCCACCGAGCGCGACTGGTTTTATACCGCCGCTTATGTGGTGCGGAATCGTCTGATCAACCGCCGCATCGAAACCAAGCGCAATTACCAGAGCCACGATGCGAAGCGGATTTACTATTTCTCCATGGAATTTCTGATGGGGCGCACGCTGATGAACAGCCTGCACAATCTGGGTTGCGAGCAGGATTACCGCGATGCGCTGGACAATCTGGGCATAGATCTCAATGAAGTAAAAGAAATGGAACACGATGCCGCGCTGGGCAACGGCGGACTGGGACGGCTTGCGGCGTGCTTCCTGGATTCCATGGCCACGCTGAATCTCCCCGGACATGGTTTCGGTATCCGTTACGAATACGGCATGTTTTCGCAGCGCATCGAGGACGGGCGGCAGATCGAGCAACCCGACAACTGGTTGCGCTACGGCAACCCCTGGGAGTTTCCGCGCCCGGAAGTCCTCTACCACGTCAAATTCAACGGCAAGGTCGTCACCCACGAGGACGAACACGGGATACAGAAGCACCACTGGGTGGATTCCGACGACGTGCTGGCCATGGCCTACGACACGCCGGTGCCCGGCTACGACACCCGCACCGTCAACAACATGCGCCTGTGGTCTGCCCATGCCACCCGCGATTTCGATCTGCGCTACTTCAACGAGGGCAATTACATCAAAGCCGTGGAGAAGAAGAATGCGTCGGAAAACATTTCCAAGGTGCTGTACCCGGACGACTCGACCGCGGTCGGCCACGAGTTGCGCCTGAAACAGCAATACTTCCTGGTATGTGCCTCGCTGCAGGACATCCTCT
>Ga0209211_10008444_pt1 | contig 14087 bp, 19 predicted proteins | sample RifGroA2_FD_183992 | JGI IMG/M metagenome (GOLD analysis project Ga0209211, IMG submission 183992) | Groundwater microbial communities from Rifle, Colorado, USA - Groundwater A2 (SPAdes) (version 2) | ecosystem: Environmental > Aquatic > Deep subsurface > Groundwater | place: Rifle, Colorado...
AGATTTCACAGTTCCTTAAATTACAAAATACCGGCGGAAATATATTTTGAAAAATCTGTTAAAAGTTTTTGATCGTATCTATCTTAAGTTAGTTAAAAATTGGTCTTGACAAAGGGGTAAGGTTTACCTTTTCGTTTTTTCTTCCATTTGTAATTCACCTCCATCTTTAACTTAGCTATTTATTAATGTTTTTATAATAGGGGAATTATATCATAAAGGACCAAATTCAGACCTGGAAAAGAGGATTGATTGTCTCAATATTTTTTATAACCTTGGAATAAATTTACGCACTTCTTTTAAAGTTGTCCTTCTCAAAAAAACTTCTTCGTCATCTCTTACCCGAAATCTTCTAAATTTTATTAGAGCCCCTCCTTTTACTCGATAAACTACTACAAGTCCATGTTCTCCAGGAATAAGTCCTTTTTTTCCGTAAAGTGGACCATCATATTGAACTACTCTTGTATTAGCAGTCTTAGACATATCTCCTCTTGCCAAAAGATAATATTGGTATCTTTTAATAGATCCAAAATTCTTCAATGATTTTCTTGTTTCACCCATAGACTTAATTATCAAAACATAGTACAATAAATATCCAATGAAAGCAAATATACACCCTAAATGGAACCCGGAGGCACAGGTTTCCTGCAGTTGCGGGAATATGTTTACTGTGGGATCGACCAAAGACTATATCCGCGTGGAAGTCTGTAATAAATGCCATCCTTTCTATACCGGTCAACAGAAATTCGTCGATACATTAGGCCGTGTCGAAAGATTCCAGCAAAAACAAAAGACCGGTCAAGCCCAGGCTCAAATACTTGCCGATAAGAAAAAGAAAAAAGCCCAAAAACAGGCAGAAGCCAGATCCCCGAAATCACTCCGTGAAATGCTATTGGGAAACCAATAGTTACAATTTACAAATAATCCGAATTTTCCACTAATTAACACGAATTATATTCGTGATTATTCTTATTAAAATTCGTATAATTAGTAAACTATGAATACAGACACAGTCATATTAGAAGTAAAGGGCGCAACCGGTGGTGATGAAGCCAAAATCTGGGCATCAGATCTTCTTCGCATGTATGCACGTTTTGCCGCAGTGAGGGGCTGGAAGGCAGAATCTTTGGATGAAGGTGTGGTCAAAATTACAGGTCCCGGAGCATACACAGCACTCCAGTATGAAGGCGGAGTCCACAGGGTCCAAAGGGTACCGACCACCGAACATTACGGAAGAGTCCATACTTCTACAGCTACGGTTGCCGCACTTCCCGAAATTTCTGAATCCCAGGTTTATGTAAACCCCGGAGATCTCGAGTGGGAATTTTACCGAAGCGGAGGACATGGCGGCCAAAACGTAAATAAAGTTTCAACAGCAGTCAGGCTTCGCCATAAACCCAGTGGACTGGTAGTAACTGCTCAAACCGAAAGATATCAGGAACATAACAGAAGGATAGCTTTGGACCTGCTTCGTGCCAAACTCTGGGAAATAGAGGAAGAAAAAGTGGCAAATGAACTGGGACTTGCACGAAGCGTCGTAGGACGCGGTATGAGAGCGGAAAAAATCAGGACTTATAACTTTCCCCAAAACCGGCTTACCGACCACAGGGTAAATAAGTCATTTCATAATCTGGAAGATATCATAGACGGAAAAATGGATAAACTTATTACATTCCTCAGTACTTCCCTTAATAATAGTTCTTCAGAATAACATCCCACCGTCATAATGAAAAAAATCGCTATTCTCAGAGCTTTAAAGCTGGGAGATATATTATGTGCAATACCGGCAATAAGGGCTATAAGGAATGAATTTCCCTATGCTGAAATTACTTATATTGGATTACCGTGGACAAAAGGTATAATCTCCAGATTCCCTATGTACTTTAATCATTTCATAAACTTCCCCGGATGGCCGGGTTTGCCGGAACAGAGAATAACTCCCAAAAAAATTTTGAAGTTCTTAAGTCAAGTACAGAAAGAAAAATTCGACTTGATTTTCCAGATGCAGGGAAACGGAACTTATGTTAATAATCTGATGGATTTATTTGGTGCAAAACTTACCGCAGGATTTTACCTTCCCCATGAGCATTCTTACTGTCCGAATATAGGCACTTACCTCCCCTATCCTGACCACGGACACGAAATTGAAAGACTTCTCTGTCTGACTGATTTTCTGGGAATTAAGCGAAAAGGTACAAACCTGGAATTTCCATTGAATGAAATATATTATCGCGTTCTCGACCGAGAAAAGCATTATGTCGTGATCCACCCCGGTTCGACTTCAGGAAAGAGATGGGCTGAAGAAAATTTCGCAGAGGTAGCGAACGGATTGCTGGAAACTGATTATCAGATCGTAATTTCGGGCACAAAAGAAGAAAGATTTGTAACCGGAAAAGTAAAAAGGCTCATTAAGGGGAAAGTCATTGATCTCACAGGTAAAACAGATCTGGGAGCTTTGGGAATATTGGTAAAAAACGCTTCACTTCTGCTCTCAAATGACACCGGAATTTCCCACATTGCCGCGGCTCTCAAAACACCCAGTATAATAATTCTTACAACATCAGAAAAGGAAAGATGGGCGCCACTGGATAAAAAGTTACACGTAGCTATAAAGGAAGATCAAATTACAAATAATGATGAAGTTGTAAACGTAGCTATTAATCTATTAAACTCAAAACTTAAATGAGCAACTTAATAACTACAAGTAACAATAAGTTACTATTTTAAACTAGGCTTTATTCCCCTGTATTTTCTCCGATCGTTACTGACAAAGTCTTTGTCTGACCATCTCTCCAAATTTCTACACTTACTTTATTCCCTACTTTCTCACCTGAAATTACTTTGGCCAAACCTCCATTTTGCTCGTTAATCCTTTTACCACTAATTTTGGTGATGATATCCTGGACCTGGATACCGGCTTTTTCTGCCGGAGAACCTGATACCACTTCCTGAACATAAGCTCCTTCCGGTACTTCATTTAGGATTGCCAGATCACGTGTCACCATCTTATATCTTACTCCCAAATATGGTCTGGAAAATTTTCCGCCGCTTTTCTCAAATTCAGACAAAGCATCCTTCACTATATTTATAGGTATAGCAAAACCGATATTTTGTCCCTCTGAAGATACGGCTGTGTTTATACCGATCACTTGGGAGGATGAGTTAAGAAGAGGCCCTCCCGAATTACCGGGATTAATTGCTGCGTCAGTTTGAATAACATTATCAAGACGCTCAGCAGAACCCTCAAAGGGTGATCCTGCAGTAATACCTCTTCCAAGACCTGAAACTACCCCGACCGTGACAGTATTTCTGAATTCCCCCAAAGCGGTGCCTATTGCTATCGCAAGCTGACCCACTTTTAGATTATTGGAGTCTCCTAAACTTACAGGTTTTAGGCCGTTTGCATTTATCTTAATGACGGCTATATCGTTGATAGGATCTCTGTATATTTTTTCGGCTTCATATGTCTTGCCGTCTTTGGCAATTACTTTATATTTAGATCTGTTATCTGATACTACATGCTTATTGGTCACTACAAGACCATCTTCTGATACTATAAATCCTGTACCTATATCCTGTTCTGTCTTGGGTATAGATTCGTTGGGCTGCATCGGTCCTCCAAAGATACCAAAAGGATCAAAAAAAGGGCCAAAATTAAATGAACCTCCTCCTAAGGAACGAGATGACCTGACTATTCCCACTGTCACTACTGAAGGCGAAACTTTATCGACTACATCAATAATAACAGATTCTTCGCTTGTTATTTTTACTTTTTCGGAGGGGCCAAGAGGCTGTATCTTGGAAGATTTAGGGATATATTTCTCAAATTCCCCGGGATTTATGGGAATGAGCCCACTGGTAGCACCCACAAATAATAAAATTAAAATAAGAATAAGAAGAGTAAAAATCCTTTTCATAATTTGTTTACTCGGATTACGATAAATAAAAATATATCAAAAAAGAATTTACAAATCAAACCTGAGAAACGGCTGAAAGGAATGTCATTGCGATGACAATGGTCACTTTGTCAAAAGTTCTATCGCTTTATTTTGCTGAAGGTCTTCATCCGGTTTTTTATCATCGTTTTCTACCTTGACATCAGGAGTAAGACCTTTACCGTGGATCCATGTGCCTTTTGGAGTAAGCCATTTGGCGATAGTTACATGAAGACCTGCGCCTCCGGGAAGATCCTCAGCATCCTGTATGGTACCTTTCCCGTAAGAACCGTCTCCTACCAATTTCGCCCTACCCCTGTCCTGAAGAGCACCTGCTACAATTTCACTTGCTGAGGCGCTCCCTTTATTAATAAGTACCACCAAAGGACCGGATATCAATCTTCCTGTTCTGTTTACATTATAAGTCTGTCTATAACCACCGGCATTTTCCTGAAGTACAACCACTCCCTCTCCCAGAAATTCTGACCCTATGTTTACCGCCCCTGAAAGGTAACCTCCGGGATTATTTCGGAGGTCCAGAACCAAACCTTTGATGCTGCTATCTTTTTCCAAAGCTGATTTAATTTCTCCTACTGCCTTATCCCATTCGTTATTGGTGTTATCCCCAAACCTGGTCAACCTCAGTATAGCTACCTTTTTTGATCCGGATGATTTTAGTTCCCATTCTACACTGGCCACTTTGATCGTGTCACGGATTATGGTGAAATCTTTTGGTTTATCCTGGTTTTTCTGGAGTATGTTTAATGTAACCTTGGTTCCGCGGGTTCCCCGGATTTTGGTGACTGCTTCCGGAAGAGTCATGTTGTAAGTATCTTTACTATCTATTTTTATGATCCAATCGCCTGGTTTTAGTCCAGCTGCTTCAGCCGGTGTACCCTTCAAAGGCGCGACCACTACTATCTTTTTGTCCGTAACTCCAAGCTGGGCGCCAATTCCTTCAAACCTTCCGCCCAAATCATCTTTGGCGTCTTTGTTTTCTGTCGGAGGAAGAAACACTGTGTAAGGATCCCCTAGACTGGACACCATACCCGATATTGCCCCGTTTACCATTTTGACAGGGTCGATAGCTTTCTGGTCAACATATTTGTTTTCAAGCTCCCTCCATACTTCCCAAAAAAGGGAAAAGTCCACATTTTTATCTGCCGGAACTCTGGTATTTTTCACTTCTGACTGGGTAGTAAAATTTGAGGAAACAGGAGGCGCGCTTTCACCAAAACGGAACCCAACTCCGAAGACTATGACTGTAAAAGTAGCAAAAAGAAAGAAATTTCGAACTGTTTTTATCGACATTAATTTATTTTTTTGAGTTTTATAAATGGACAGATTATTCAATCTTAGTCTCCGAAGACTAAGTTGTAAATAACTATTTGGGAACCACGATTTTTTTGGAATCCGGATAAAGATAGACCGTCTTCCCTACATCGCTCTTCAATCTGTCCATCACATCTTCTTTTACCCTTATATAAGGACTGTAAACTTCTTCCGTGTTTTTATGGAATATAAGTCCGACTCCCCCCATTGCATCCAATTTTGCCGATGCAGCTTCCGTAATTTCCATTCCAAAAACTATCTTCCCATCCACGTCAGGTATTTCATCCAGTACATTTATCTTTTTTCCGGGTAAATATACCATTTCTCCAAATGCTTCCTGTCCTCCACCTTCTTCACCCTCGAAACTTTCTCCTTCAAATTCTATTTCTATCTTGCCACGTACCGCATCATTTATCACTCCTGAAACAGGAGAAACTATTCCTTCTGTTCCTATTCCTGCTGATACTATCAGAGAACCGTCTTTCAGGTTGATTTCCGCAATTTGGCCGTCCGTCGGACTTTTGATAGCTACTGAAGAAAAAAGGTCTTTTTTTTGTGCGATGATTTCTCCCTCAGACACCTTTTCCCCGATTTTTTTCACTAAGTATTTGGGAGTTTTTTGAGGAGAAACGCCCAATAGGCTGGCTACCGGGATAACCTCATTTTCTGAAGCCCAGGATTCACTCAATTTTTCCCCTTTTTTTATTTTATCTCCGGACTTGACTATCATTCTGGACCCATGGGGAATTACCACGACGACGTGAGATCTCATAAAGTTATGATACCACAATTAAAGAGGACGGACCAGGAATGGGATGAGAGCCAGGAAACGGGCTCTTTTAACAGATTCTGAGAGTAGCCTCTGATGCTTGTTGCAGATACCACTGTGCATTTTTGGCATGATTTTCCCGCGCTCCGTCATAAACTTTTTCAGATTTTCGATCTCCTTGTAATTGGGAGAGGTCCTCTGCACACAAAAATAGCATTTGCTGGGCTTGTTTATTCTTCTTGTTCTGGTAAATCTTGGTCTAGGCATAGTATGAATTTAAAAATTAAAAATTAAAAATTTAAAAAGGTATGTCGTCGGGACTGATATCTTCAGAAGGAGCTTTGACCTCCGCTGCTTCTTCTTTTTCCGCTTTCTTCTTCGACTTTTTTGTTTCTGTTTCTTCTGCTGTAACTTCAGCTTTCGGTTCAACCGGTTCTACTGCGGTTACCGGCCCAGCTGGCTGTGCCTGAACTGCTGGAACAGCGGATGTACTAACAGGTCTTTTCGAATCCAAGATAATCATATCTTCTATTACTACTTCCGTTGTCGTCCTCTGAGTGTTATCCTGAGCTGTCCATGATCGGGTCGAAAGCCTGCCTTCTACATAAACTTTACGTCCTTTGGTCAGCAGCTGTGAACAAAGCTCTGCCAGCTTATTCCACGCGACGATCCTGTGAAATTCCGTTTCTTCCTTCGTCTCTCCTGACTGGGTCACCCATGAACGGTTGGTAGCCAGCCCTATGGTACAAACCGCTGTCCCTGAAGGTGTAAACCGAAGTTCAGGATCACGAGTCAGATTCCCGATTAAAGTAACTTTATTTAAAGATCGAGCAGACATAGTCCCACTCCTTTACCCGAACAAATTTTTTTATAAAAAAATTTGAACGGATGAACTCTTAAACTTTTATTAAAAGGCTTCTCAGGACATTTTCTTCGTTTCGGAGTTTATCGTTTAAATCTTTGGCGCCTTTTCCGTCAAGAGATACCTTATATATAAAATAATATCCCTCGTTGGATTTTTTCAGTGTGTAAGCGAGTGACTTTTTTCCCCATTCTTCTTTGTTTTCTACGTGGCCTTTGAGATCCGTAACAGCCTTTTCAAGCTTCTCCATCAGTTTCTTTCTTCCGGCCGTATCCAAAACGACTGATAATATCAATGTCAATTCGTATTTGTTCATCATGAGGCCAAGTATAGCAAAATTTAAAATAAATTCAAAGAAGCAAATTATTCTAAATCAAAAGTAAAAAGTTAAAAGGCAAAAATCCAAGTCAAAAATCAAAATTTACTTTTAGCTTTTTACTTGAACTTTTAATTTTTAAATTTTAACTTTTAACTTTCTTTACGCGTTTACCTTAAACTCCACGACATCCCCATCCTGCATTACGTACTCTCTGCCTTCAATACGGAGCTTGCCTACATTTCTTGCTCCTGCCCATCCGTTATTATTAATATAATCATCAAATGACGCAACTTCAACTTTGATGAATCCCTTTTCAAAGTCCGTATGGATAACTCCCGCTGCTTGAGGCGCTAACATCCTCTTAACTATAGTCCAGGCTCTCACTTCTTTCTCCCCTGCTGTCAAAAACGATATCAGTCCCAAAGTTTTATATGCAAGTTTAATTAAACGGTCCAGTCCCGGCTCACTAAGTCCCAATTCCTTTAAATATGCTTTTGCATCTTCTGCAGAAAGTGTAGAAAGTTCTGATTCAATTTTGGCTGAAATCGCAACATACTGATTGTTAAATTGTTTCATCGTTTCATTGCCCAAAGATTCATTAATCTTATCTTCAGAAACGTTTGCAACATAAATTACGGGTTTCATGGTAAGAAGCTGCAAAAGTTTAATCGTGTCCTTTTCCTCATCAACCAGCATCAAATCTTTTGCAAGCTTGCCATTATTTAATTCCGTGTAAACTTTTTCAATTATTTCTTTTCTTTTTTCTTCCTCTTTGCTTCTTTGCGTCTTTGCTTCTTTGGATTTTTTAAGCGTTGAAAGATCAGCTAGTATCAATTCACTATTAACAATCTCAATATCCCTTTTCGGATCAACCTCTCCTGCAACATGTACTACATTCGGATCAGAAAAAGTGCGGACTACGTGGCAAATGACATCCACTTCACGGATATGTGAAAGGAATTTATTCCCAAGACCCTCCCCTTCAGCCGCACCTTTAACAAGCCCCGCAATATCTACAAATTTCACAACAGCAGGAACTAAAGGTGGAAAACTCAAATCATCTTTCTTATCGGGATACTCATCTCTTATTATTTCTGCCAATTTGGAAAGTCTAGCGTCTGGTACTTCCACCACACCCACATTTGGCTCTATAGTACAAAACGGATAATTTGAAGCATCAGCAATCTGCCTTTTAAGTAAGGCGTTAAACAGCGTGCTTTTCCCTACGTTTGGAAGACCAACGATACCTACTGATAAGTTCATAGAGAGATTGTATCAAAGATTTATCGATAAATAAATGTAAGTTATGTTTTATTTTTTTCTGCTAGAAATCCTATTTCTTTTTCCCTTTCCTGCTATTCTTAGATCAGAAGAAGATGGATTTCTTGGTCCTAAAGCTATATATCTATTTTCAGATTCTGATCTTCTCGTTGTGTTGTATTTTAATACCCATCTTACTGCATAAAAGGAATTACCTAGTCTAAGTCCATATCCATCTACACTAAACCAACCTTGTGCAACTCCTCCTAACATTTTTAAATCATGACATGCATGTCCATAAAATTCGTGTTCTTTCAATACTTCTCTTAATTTTGGAGCGCTCGCCATTTCCTTTGTATCATATAGGGTTCTTGCTGCATCTCTAGCTCCTCCCAATCCACTAAATCTGGAGGTAGTCATGGATAAATGAAATGAACCAACCTTTGTCTTAATCTCTGCCATGAGAAAGGATTATAGCAAATATAAATAGGTTTTACCAATATTATAGGCTTAACCTTATTAAATATGGTATAGTAACTGAACAGTTATGTCATACGAAACTACTTATCCTGTACATGCTTTTTATACTGATGGGGAAACGGAATCATTTTTTGTGCACAATGTAAAACCTGTCGAATGCAAAAACTGTCGAATAAAAGACGAATCAAGACCAGTTGGAAGTATGGTAAGAGCAAAATGTGTCAGACTGCCTGGACAAGAAACCCGCCGGCTTGATACTACACGTTTGCTAACACTTTCTATTTTTAATTATCAAACACCATGCAAAATAAATCCTGCCCGTCTTCATTGGGATATTGTTCACCATTATAGACATACTTTTAGCGCTAAAGAATTAAAAAGAATTAGACGTATAGAAAGAATCGGGAGGAAGAATATCTGATTTTTTCAGGAAGAAGTAAACTGACATAAAAAAATTATTAGGTGCTGCTTTCATACTTTGTATTCTTTATATCTCTTTTTTGTTGTATAATAAAAAATTGTGGAAATAATAAATATCTTTTTGCATTTAGATAAATATATAGCAAACATCATAAATCTCTTTGGGCCTTTTACTTATATCATCTTATTTTTGATCATTTTTGCTGAAACAGGTTTTGTGGTTACCCCATTTCTCCCCGGAGATTCTTTGCTTTTTGTGGTGGGTACATTATCAGGAAGCGGTTTTTTACAAATATGGATTTCTTACTTTACCCTTCTTTCAGCCGCAATCCTGGGAGATACTGTAAATTACTGGATAGGATACCATATAGGAAACAGGTTGTTTTCAAAAAACAATTCCAGATTTTTCAATAAGGCACATATAGAGAAAACAAGACGGTTTTACGAAAAACACGGAGGCAAAACTATAATACTTGCCAGGTTTGTCCCTATCATTAGGACTTTTGCTCCATTTGTAGCTGGAATAGGAGTGATGAAGTACAGGACTTTCCTCCTCTACAATATAGTTGGAGCATTTATATGGGTGACTCTTTTGACTTTCACAGGCTATTTTTTTGGAGGATTACCGATGGTAAAAAGTAACTTTGAATATGCAGTATTTGGGATAGTTTTCCTGTCTCTAATACCGGTATTTATAGAATATATAAGAATGAAGAAAGAACAAGAAACGGGTAATATAGGAACTAAAACCTCGTACAGGGACATCAAGGCAACGTTCAAAAAAGAACATGTAAACAATTAAATTTTTTAGAAATCGTTCTTTTGCTTCTTAAGTAGAATTTAGTCCTGTCTAATTTTCTTTAACGTCTACTCTTCAAACATCCTTCCCCTATAGCTCTAATCCTTTGATTTCCTCTAATATGCTCCTTTAATTGTTGTATGCTGTTAACAGAAATATGCAGACTGGCATAAACAACCTTGTGAGAAGGCCGAAAATCCAAACCCTGTCTTCGTCTGGAATGACCTTCCCCTCTTCTGTATTCTCTATCGGTTGGTAATATCCTCACATCTATTATGTCTTCAGAGATATTATATTTACGAAGAGCAAGAGCTGTATTTCTGTGATAAGTACCGGGTTCAATATCATAACGCCTGAGATGACAAAAATGAACATTCGGAGTTACTATCCAATCCTTCTTAAACCCGTTCCTTTCTAAATCGTTTATAGCAGGTAATAATACTTTCAAGCCTTTTTCAGTCATATATTAATTTTAAAAAAGAGAAGTTCCTGAAATCATGTTACTCCTTTGCACAGATTTCGTTTATAAAGTCTTATCGATTTCTTTTTCTTTCCTTTTGAGCTTTCACCAATCTCGGCCTCCCGAAATTTCCAGCTCTCACCTGACGAACAAGTGCTTTAATTGTTGCATCTACATCAATTTGTCTAGGAAGAAAATCTTCTGTCAAATGGCCAAATCTTTGTAATTCAACCTTTCTATAATCTGCTAAAGCCTTATCTTTATCAGTTCCGTTATCATAAGAATCCGCCTTAAGTCTTCCTAAAAAATCATATCCTCTTCTAACAAAATATTTATGACCATTTGATTCGCTTAATGTATCAAGAGTGCCATTCTTTGGCACCACATCCAATTGTATTTCAGGAGGAAATTCATGAATGTAATGTCTCTGCAATCCCTCCCTTGGATCAAAATGATCTATATTCAAAATATAGCCTCTCTGTGAAGAAAGATGCATATGACCTGTTTGTAATCCAATTGCAAAATAATTATCCGACTTCCGATCCCTGTAAACTATTAGTCCTCCATCTTTTTCAAACTTACCCAATGCTTTTTCATCTAATTGTGATCCAGCAGTGCTTCTAAATTTAAAGACGACTCTCGTCTCTGGCCTTCTGGCTCCTCTTCTGGTTCTTTTTTCCGAATTTCCGATTAATGTATCTTTTATGGCTTTCATATATTATGAACTATAATTAATTACCTTATAGTTTTTATAACTGAGTATTTTACTGTGGATATCATATATCTGTCAATTTTTACTGACATAGGGACTTGACAAAGCCTATATATAAGGCTATAATAGGCATGTAATTACTGTTGTAATATTTCAACAACATGAAGGATTTGTTTCATAAATTAGGTCTAAATGAAAAAGAAAGCACTGCCTATCTGGAATTAGTGAGACTGGGAACATGCCCTATAAGTAAATGGGCTAAACATGCCAAGATCAATAGATCTTCTATGTATGTAATGCTGGATAAATTTAAAAATTTCGGACTGCTAAATACTTTTACTCATAACGGTATCACCCATGTACAAGCTATCCGGATGGCAGAGCTTACGGCACTTATCAATGACAAGGAGACGGAAGTAGCAAGAACAAGAGAACTTTTTGAAAACTATCTTCCGGACCTTGAGAAGCTGGAAAAGACATACGGAATTACTCCGAAAGTGAAGTTTCATGAAGGCAAAACACGGGTAGATGACATGTACGAGGAGGTCATTAAGGAGAAATCATTTCGGTCATTTGTAAACCTGGCAAAGGTAAAAGCTATTATGCCGGAGTATTTCCATAAAATTCCGCTTGAACTTAAAGCTCAGGGAGGTACAGCCAAAGAATTATTAGTGAGATGCAAGGAAGCTGAAGAATATAAAAAATTATATAACTCAGATAAGCATATCATCGCGCTTTTGCCGGAAAAAATATTATTCTCCTCGGATACTATCATTACAAACCAGAAAATTTATCTAGTGGGATATTCCCAAGACAATGTAGTAGCAACAGAAATATGGAATGAGGAGCTAGCCCAAACCCAATCAGTCCTTTTTGATCTTATGTGGTCTTCTCTTAAGCTTAAGTAGCTTTTTCTCATCTCCTCTTTTCCTGGCAAATTCGTAGGCGTCGTAAACATAGAGAACAGTGCGGGGCAAATCATCTTCCCCTCCTATCTCCGTCTCCACCCATGTCCTGCCAAACTCAAACTTCACAAACCCCTCCCCCATCGCCACCTCAAATTTTTCCGGTGACAAAATCAGCCAAATAACAACTACATCCTAGAAGCTCGCTCTCAAGATTCATATCTTAGCAAATTCGAACTAATCAAAAATAAATTTGTTCAACGGGTGCTCGAGTGGGTTGCGGACAAATTTTTACGGAAAGTTTGAAGATTTTTCTCAAATCCTCATCATTCTCCACCCTATCAGCCACTATATATTTTATTTCGTGGGGAATCGTCAAAACTTCCCTGATAAATTTAATTTCTTTTTCACAAGGATAAGGACAGATAAAAACACTCTCCTGAAAAGGATAAAACCCCATATTTACAAGTTTTTCCCTGAGATAATCCCTTTCTTTACGGTATTTATTCGGTACATCAAATATCACTATCCTCCATTTTTTATCCCATTGATTCTGTTTTTCTATCTCCATCTTCTCCAGATCATATTTCAAAAGCTCTGTTTTTCCTTTTTCCGAAATTACAACCACGCTTTGATTCCCTCTTTCGACTACCCTTACAACTCCTTTACGCAATAATCTATTAGTCGCTCTGTCTATAGATGAAGGGAAATATTTCTTCCATTCATCTTTATATAAAAGATCGTCTACCACTTTCAGTGTTTTTGGTGCAACCACCGCTACTCCCAATACAATTCCTGCCTTCAGAAGAGAAATTAATACATCTCTGGTAATGTGTTCTTTTATTTCTTTCTTCTTTCTGCCCATTGTTTATTTTAATATTTAAATTTCTTATTTAATAAAACCGGATATAAGAAGAATATCCTATGTGAAAATAAATTTGTCAAATGGGTGCTCGAGTGGGTTGCGGACAAATTTATTTTATTTATAGATAAAGGAGTATAAGTCAATTCCCTAAGATACTTCAGTACCGGCAGAAAATCGTATCTCCAGACAGAAAAAGAATCTGTCAAAATGGTCTTTTTACTCAAGAAAAAGCGGATTCACGGTGGAATTTGGTGTTTAAGATGCGGAAGGAAAGGAAATAACAGATGAGGGCAAAGAAGCTCCCGGCGATAAAAGGAAGAGGAGTGGCAATTGTAGCTATATAACCTCCGAAAATAGGTCCTGCTATCATACCCAGGCTTTGATACGAAGTATTTAAACCCATTATAGAACCCTGCGATCTAGCGTCCGCCTCTTGGGAGAGAATAGTCGGGATAAGGGTTTGGACGACACTATTAAATAAAGCGAGTATAACGGCTGCAGCAACGAAAAAGACGAGGGAATAGGAAAAAAACATTAGGATAAATGAAAAAGACGTCATCAGAATGGCTGTGGCAAAAGCTTTCTTCATACCTACTGCTTTTGCAAAACGTTGGACAAAAAAAGTCTGGGAGATAAGCCCAACGCCACCAAAAATAGTAAAAAGAATTGCATTCATCGACGGTGAAATTTTCAGGACTTTGGAAGTATATGGCTGAAAACCATAAATTATGGCGCAGGAAAAGGCCAGGAAAAATATAAGCGATATGAGAAATGTAGTCCCCACATCCTTATCAAACAAAGTATGCCATAGACGTGGAAAGTCAAACACTTTACCCTTCTGTATTTCCTTCATACCGGTGTTAGTTTCCGGCAGATAAATAGCGGTCAAAATTACAGCGATTAATGTGATGATGCCGGCGATGATAAAAGGCCAGGCTTCACCAAATCCCACAGTGAGAGCGGCAATTCCCG
>Ga0209211_10008446_pt1 | contig 14084 bp, 6 predicted proteins | sample RifGroA2_FD_183992 | JGI IMG/M metagenome (GOLD analysis project Ga0209211, IMG submission 183992) | Groundwater microbial communities from Rifle, Colorado, USA - Groundwater A2 (SPAdes) (version 2) | ecosystem: Environmental > Aquatic > Deep subsurface > Groundwater | place: Rifle, Colorado...
TGGATCAACAGCATTTGTCTTTGTATTAACCATCACAGTCTGCATACTAACCAATTGCTGTTTTTTATCTCTGAAGAAAAATCCAATATCGGCATCCCTTCCGCTCTGATGCGACGAATGAGCATATAATTTTCCTCCATATTCATAGCTTGTTTGTCCAACAGCAACTTTTCCTTGCGGCCCATAGTTACTTTTTGCAGTCAGCACACAGCCAATATCCTCAATAATATTAACTAATTCAACAGTTGCATATGCTTTTTTAGTGTCGTGATCAGATTTATAATAATCTGTATTCCTTACAAACAAAACTGCATTCTTCAAAGCACCGCAATTAGGTGTACCAATTGATTCACTATTTATATTATATTGTGTTCTCTTACATCCCAAACTTCCTAATTGTATATCCTGATAAACAGCAGCATAAGGAGCAATGCTACCAACCTTTTCTAATGTAAAAAACCTCTGCAAAATCTCAATTATCATAATTTTTGGTACAGTATCATGTCTATATTTCTGTGGGTCTAGCAGATATCTATAATATTCCCTATTATTTTTCTTTACAACAGAAACATAATTATCTTTTGCAATACTATCAGCTGAATCATCAGCGCTGTTTTCTGTCATAAATGCTTCTGATGATTGGTCTCCTCTCTCGCTATTGCGATGCATTAAAACATATATTGTATCCTTTTTTCCAATCTTTTGTGTGATCTCCTGTGCATAATTATCAGTTCCAACTGCATTCTTAAAATTACCGCATGTTCCATCTGCAGAACCAACAAAATAAAAATTATATTTTGCGGGATAATATTGTAATGCCGTATTTGTATAACAATTTGCAGCACTATGTCCTGTCATTCCAACTTTGCTTATTGCAATTTTAGGATTATGTTTTTTTACTTCTTCTTGTATTCTTGCAATATATTTGTCAATATCTAATTGTCCAGCTGGCCAAGGAGTGCCTTTAGTTGTTTTTATTCCAAGAGGTGCAGCAAGGATTACAGGATAAATCTTCCTTTCGTTTATTAATATCCTTACATCTTTATCAACACGGTATCCTGCCTTTTCTCCAATATAAGCAATTTCTGGTCGTGAATGTCCGTGCAGCATTATTAGCAATGGAAATTCTCCTCCGCACAAAGCTTCAGCTGGAATCCATATTCTTCCATAATTCACTTGGTTTTCTGGCTTTTCTTTTTCATTAGAAAGCTCAATGATTACATCTTCTGTTTTATCGCAAGTTGGAAATTGTTTAACACCACTGCCGCTTGGACTTCCAATTGTATTAGGATGGTATAACTGTGCATATTCATCTGGAGATAATTGTTTGACTTCAATTGAACCAAGATTTAATACTTGATTTGTACTATCATATGTATATGCAATTGATCCATTTGCCTTTCCAATTATATAATTATCTTTCAGTTCAGTATTATAAAATACACTTACTTTGTTTCCATCAATTCCTTCTTCAACAAATCTCATCTCTTTATTCATCAGCGCAGCCAATTCTTTTTCTGGAGTCAAAGGTAAACATTGCTGAAGTTCAGGATCATTATAATAATTGATAAATCCTCTGTATTTACCGCAATTATTTTCAATCCCAACTCCTCCAGACAATCCAAGGTCATATACTGATTGATAATATGCAAATTTAGCTTGCAGTTGGATTGTATGCAGTAATTTCTGTTCTTCTTGATATCCACTTATAAGATTCATGCTTTCTTTTCCAAAATCATTTTTAACATTTGCTCTTTTTTCAGAAAGTACAAAATAGATAGAAATTATAGTTGTTAGAGTAACAAAGACTAATAACATCATGAATATCTGTGATTTCTTGTTTATTCTTCTTCTTTTTGTTGTTTCTCTGATTTCTATTTCCATGTTTATTCCTACCTATTATTCATATATATTATTTTACTTATGACTCATTATTCTACTTATGATTCATACTTCCGTTTAACTTCATTGGTAATTTTACTTGCTGAATAAGTAACACTGATGCTTTCACCTTCAAAAGATGGTATTTCTACCTTACTTTTGTATATCTTTTCAGTACTACGTTCATATTTGCTGTATTCTTCACAATTAATAGTAGCAGGAATTGTTCTTTTTCCACCAGAATATTCAATATTTATTTCAATACATCCATTAGATTGAAAATATAATCTTGTTTGGATTAATGATTTTACTTTGACAAATGCTTGTTCAAGTTCAGTAAAATCATCTTTCTGAACAGAAACAGCAATTGCTTCAGAAAAGCTCATCGTCTTTCCGTCAATAATAACAGGATATTGCAGCAGATGGAGTAATTCATCATTAACCTCAAACTCAGCTGCTTGTGCTTTGATTGCAATCTCTCTATTGTCTTGTGATATATATAAGATAAAAAAGAATATTGCTAAGATGATTACAATAACCAATGTTGCCCAAAAGTCTATTAATATCTGTGATGGTGTCGCAGCTTTTTTATTCGATATTCTATTTTTAAACTGATTATTTTTATTCATCTTTTTCATACCATCAATTATTTTCTGATCAACTATTTGAACTTACAATCGTGATTGTCAGATATGCAGGAATATATTTTTCAACTGCAAGATTATTTTCTACAATAATTTTCTTAATTAACACAGGAGTTTCTCGTTTGATCATCTTTGCTCCTCCTGCTCCTATCAACTTTGTATTTGCAAGCACAGCTAGCTCTTTAAAATAATCTTCATGATAAAATATTGGTTCAAATATTTCATAAGTAGGATCAGTTAGTTCAATAATTTCAGTAGGAAGGGAAAATTCAAGCTTTGCAGCTACAAGGGGTTTATCTTTAAAATAAAATCCTTGCAGAAGTTTGCTTTCAAACAATGCTTTATTCTTTAAGAGGTTATAATCAATAACTCCTGGATAAAGCAGCTGCGTTTCTCTGTCATACAGCGAAATTCCGTCTTTAGAGTATAACAATTGTTCTTTAAACAGTTCCATCTCTGCTTTTTGTGTATCAAATGTTACTTTGATAAACAATTTCGTTATCATTATGATTGATAATACAACAAGCATCAGCACAAACGCTCTGTAAAAAGCAAAGATGATCTGAAAATAGGCAAAACCTTTTTTTTTATTTTTTTGTAAAAAAAAATGAGTTATTTTTGTTTTTTTCATTTACCTATCCTCATTATATGCAGCAGTTGCTGCAGCTATTGCATCCACCGTAGCATCTGGTTGGCTGTACAAAGCATTGTCTTTATTGTTAATATTTCCAAGCTCTAATAAAACAGCTAGATTATCATTTTCTTTGCTGTTCTTTTCCAATATTGGGTAATAATCATCAGTTTTAGGCAAGTATCTTATCTCAACTTTATGTGTTAATCCTGATACCTTTGTTTGTAGTTCATTCATTAGCAGGCATGCAATCTTTTGGTTCTGCAGCTCATTTTTTCCAGATAAGATATACAAAATTATTTTGTTTTCATTCTCTTCTGCCTGATACATACGAATGCTAATCACAAGATTATCATCTGCACTAAATCTTTGCAGTCTTTCATAATAAGTAAAACTTTCATCTTCATTTTGTGTTCTTGTTTTTTTGATAAATGCATTCTTAATCTTTAATCGCAGTGCTGTCTCAAGCATGATCGCTGTTTTTATGGTAAGTTCATGTTCCTTGATACCTAATGCTTTATTCTCTGCACCAGTATCAAGCACAAAAATCTCTTGCTCATTCTCATCAGGCATTGCAGCATAATCTCCTTTGCCAGCATCAAGTACAATTGTAGTCAATGCAGCTGTTGACTTTGCAAGTGGGCAGTTAATAAGGCTAAGTGCTGATTGTGCATTTTTCTGTAGACCATTGTTCTGAACAACTCCATTACCTCCTGCGCTTATAGGATTAAAACTGTATCCTCTCTGAGAAGCAAAGCCGACAATTGTTTCAGGAGAAACAACAAAACTATCTTTGAAGCTTGAAAGTACAATTTGCTCTTTTTTATCAATCTCTTGCAGCATCATTAAAAGCATCATATCTGTGTAATAAGGATACAGCACAGTTGCATAATCCTGTTGTTTAATCTGTACATAATTCTCCTTAAATGAAAAATGATATTTGTTCAGATTATTTTTATTATATATCACTATCACATCCTGTGGGCTTGTTTGTACAGTATTTGCAAGCATTGACAATTCTCTGATAATTGCTGTTTTTTCAATTAGTGTGTCTTCTTTTAATGAGCTGATATAAAAGGCAAATGCTATGATTACAATTGTAATCAATACTGCTTCAATCAATGCCTCGCTTGTTAATTTAATTGCTTTCTTATTCATATTTTTTACACTCCGTTCATAAAAAATCAGTAACTGTAATCTTACCATTGATAACAATGCCATTAATAATTTTCTGAAACAGCAATGCATCCTTTTTCAGACAATTTTGCAGCTTTTTAATATCATAATATTGTACAGCAATATTCTTTCCAAAAGCTTTCTCTAATTCCTGAGTAGGATATTCTTTCTTTTTCTGATAGATCATGCATAATTCTATAGATTCTGTAAAAGCAGAAAGCACAACAGCTGCATCTTTATCATTTTTCTCAATTTCTGCAAGAAACTTTGATTTTCGTATTATTTCAAGAGTATAATATAAATGTATATTACGAAATGCAGGAGAATCAGCTGCCATATACATATCATATAACTTATCCTCTTTGATTGTTAATATCCCTTCTTTAACCATCTCCTGCAGATATTTTCTGACAGTTGTATGGTTTATGCTTGTAAGTTTTGCAGCTTCTCTTATATGAAATGCCTCTCTTGGTTTCTGAAAAAAAGGTTCTAATATGGCAACTTTTGCTTCCATCTATCAATTTTAGCTTCCACTAGTATATAAATCTTTACAAGTGTATTTTTCTGAATGAGCAAAGCGAATTCGAAAAATACAAAACTATATAAAATCATTCATGCAGTAAATGATTTTATAATGAAAAAAGTTGGGTTAGCAGCAATAGTTGTAGTTCTCTTATTCATTACTATCATTGTTTCATTATCTTTTGTATATAAAAAAGAAATACATCAATATAACTCAGTCAAAACAGCTCTTGCAGATTATCATCCAGAAGAATACAAAAAAGCAGATACAAATATCTATTTTAAGTCGCAGACAATTACTGAATCAGAAAAAGAACAGCAAAAACAGCAGCTTCAGAACATAGATCAAATAAAAGACGAGCAAAGCGAAGTCTTTTATAATGAGTCATACTATGTTCTTCAATTTGCAGCTCCAGTTAGAGATTCATGGAAAAAAGCTTTGCAGGCATACGACGTCAAATTCTATTCGTACATCCCGCAGTTTTCATTTATTGTAAAAATACCCGCAGTAAACTTAAACAAAATACGCTCATTTGATTTTGTTAAAGCAATTATTAATTACAAGCCAGAGTATAAAATAAACACAGATACAATTGCAGCGATTGTTCCAGATAAAGATAACAAAGTAACACTCGATCTTTATTTATATGATAATGAAAACGCAGTAGCAATAGCCGAGGAATTAAAAAAAGTAAGTGGTACAAAAATAATTTACTCTGATAATGAAGTTATCAGAGTAAAGACAGCAATAGAAAATATTCAGCAGATTTCTGCAGTTGAAGAAGTTCAGATAATTGATACGCCATCACCAGTGCATGTCTTAAATGATTTAGTAGCAACACACCATGAGGTAATTCCTGTATGGAATTTCTTAAATCTTAATGGAAAAAATCAGATAATAGGTATATTAGATACTGGTTTAGACACTGGCATTGACAATCTTTCTGTATTTAATGATACTTTGTTGGATTTTGATAATCGTGTTATTAATGTTAAGACAAATGACTCAGTTTGCCAAATGAGCGGTGCAGCATGTTCATCGCCAAATGATCAAAACGGTCATGGCACTCACGTTACAGGCTCAGCTGCTGGCAATGGTACATTATCAGCTGGTCAATTTAAAGGAATGGCATACTTAGCAAACATTTCATTCTATGCAGCAGGAGATGATGATGGTACACATTCAATTTATTTAGGGACAACTTCAACATACAAGACAATTCTTCATGATCAGTATTTAGATGGTGTTAGGGTGCATAGCAATAGCTATGGTGGTGATACAAATGTATATGAATCACTTGCAGTAACAGTTGATGATTTTATGTGGAACAGAAAAGATATTCTACTTGTTTTTGCAGCAGGAAACTCAGGTCTTTCAGGTACAAATACAGTCAATTATCCAGCAACTGCAAAGAATATAATCTCTATTGGCAATCTTCAAAGTAGCAGAAGCTCAGGCAATCCTGCATTAATCTCCTCGACAAGTAGTCTTGGTCCTGCAGCAGACAACAGAACAAAGCCAGATGTTGTAGTTATTGGTACAAATGTTGTTTCAACAAGATCAACAGTGATTAGTTCTTCATCTCCATCATGTAGTTCAGCATTTCCTTCAAATAGTTATTACTCATATTGTTCTGGTACAAGCATGGCAACACCCTCTGCAGCAGGTATGCTTGTATTATTACGCCAGGATTTTATGCTCAACAAATTCTACAGCAATGTTTCAGCAGCATTATTAAAAGCAGCATTGATTAATGGTGCCCAAGAGATAGGTTATGGGTTTCCAAGCAATACAACTGGTTGGGGCAGAGTAAACATGACAAACACATTAATGCCTCAAGAGCCAGCATATCTTACCTATATTGAAAATGATACAGGATTAACAACTTCTCAATCTTCAGTCTATAATTTTACAGTTATTAACTCATCAGCTCCAATCAAGATAACTTTAGTCTGGACAGATTACAAAGGCACATCAAATGCAGCAATTTCATTAGTAAATGATCTCAACATTATTGTAACATCACCAAATGGAACAGAGTTTTATGGCAATGATTTTTCATTTCCTTTTAACACTTATTCTGACGACAGAAACACAGTTGAGCAAGTTCTCATTCATACAAACAATACACAGACAGGAAGCTATAAAATAAACATCTCAGCATATAACATTGCACAAGGTTCACAGCCATTTGCATTAGTTATTTCAGCTGGCTTAAACGCTTCTCCAGAGATAAAGACATTTGATGGTATCACCACATATCCACTTTTCATCTCAACATTATACAATACATCAAGTTTTGTCCTCGAAAACACATCAAATGGAAAAATAATTTTTAATGATTTTGTTGCAGTTGCATTCCAAGATTTTGATAAAAATGTAAACATCAGCAGAAATAATATTATTTTCAACAACTCACATCTTCACAGTACATTAAACAGCAATATAACCTTTTCATTATACAACACAGGTTATGCAGCTCCTGTACCTATAAGAAATGGTTCTGTTTGTGAAACAGGAAACAGCACAAATACAGGCTGTACAATTCTCTCAGCAACTGCTGCAAACCTTACTTTTTACACAATAGGTCTAGCTAATATAACTGCACGAGAAAATTCTTCATTAGTTATCTGGGATTCAACAGATGATTCTGTGCCTTATCGCCTTGGTATAACATATGAGAATCAGCAAGTAAACTTTTTTGCAAATTACACAAATGCAACTTCGCAAACTACAGTTACAGCTGCAAATTGCAGCATCAAATTTACAGACAGCACAGCAAGCTTAATCTACAACACGACAAAAGCATTGTTTGAATACACAAGGACATTTGCTGCAGCTGCAACCTACAATTATAACATTACTTGCAATGAAACAAATTTCATCAATCAAACTCTAACAAATACAACGACTATTTTCAACTCAACAAATGTACAGCCATCTATGCCAGGCAATCTCTCAATTAAGAAACTTGCAAACAATTCAATAAACATTTCATGGGATTCAGCTAAAGATGCTTCGCAATATGATTTATTTTTTTCAGATAATGCATCTTATATTCTCGTTCTTTCCTCAGCAGCACTTCCGACGGCAAATGCAACAACAACACAGTTATATTACATTGATAATAATGCAATAAATGTTGACAAAAGATTTTATCGTATTGCAGCAGCAAATGGCACAAATTATAATCTCACAGATATAACTGTTTCAAAATTCAATTTATTGATCAAAGCAGCTTCTGGAAACCCAACAGCAGGAGTGCAGTTAAATCTCATCTCTTTGCCAGTTATAGTCAATGATCTTAACATATCAAATTTAACATCACCTGCAGAAAATGATATTATTTATTCATACAATACAACCTCAAAGACATCAATGTTAGTGCAGTTTTTTTCAAGCAGTGGCTGGTTGGGTGATTTTGCATTATTTGAATATGGAAGATCATACATCTTTTCGCCAGTTTCAGCTGCATATAATATTACATTAGTTGGAGAAGTTCCATTAAACAATTACACAGTTTCAATCACAGCTGCAACAAATTCAGCAGGAAACACAACATCAGCTGAAATAAATATGTTTGGTTATTTCTCTGCAATACAACAATGTAATTTCTCGACTATTTTCATCTCATCAGCATCTCCAGCTTCAGGTGACAGGATCTACAAGTACAACACAACCTCTGCAAGTTATGTGTATGTGCAGTACAGCTCAGCAGCAGGATTATGGTCAGGCAACTTTGCCTGCTTTGAACCAGGAGAAGGTTATGAGATACGTCCAAGCAAAAACAGTTATAGTTTGGTGTATAATAGGGGATGAAATTATAAATATTTAAATATAAGTTATGATATAAAATATAAAAAACAATTTTATTAAAGCAAATTTTAGTTTTTGTTCTAATTAATCTGCTTTTTGATTGTTTTTTAAATAAGATGAGATTAAAAAAGGGTGTAGGAAAATGGAATCAAAAAGGTCTGTTTTGTTAGTGTTAAGTTTATTAATCTGTCTATCTCTTGCTGGAATTGTTGCAGCAGATGAATTTGTCAATTGCTGGCAGTATCAAGGAAATCAGTCGCAGTGTAATGCGCAGAGTGGCAAATGTTTATGGAAACCTGCAGAGAATAATACATGGTGTATGGATTCTGTAGGTTGTTGTGATCAATTAAATTGTTGGAATTTTGATGGAGATCAAAGTGGATGTAATAATGCTGTTTCTACTTATAACTTAACTTGTGGATGGGAAGCAAATGATAAAAATCAAAATTCATGGTGTCCTTTTAAATCAGTTGGAGATTGGAGTCCTTCTGGACAAATAGATAATATTAGTGATGTTGGTTGTTGTCAGATGCAGGGTTGTTGGAATAGAGACAGCACAAATGAAACTTATTGCGAAGACCCAACTTATCTAAATGGAATCTGTGAATGGCATCATAAGAACGCATCTAATCAATTAGATTATGATCCTTGGTGTATGGATTCAGTTGGATGCTGCGTTGTCCCGCCATGTAATAATTTTAATGGAAATCAAAGCAAATGCAAGACAGCTGAATCATTGATGTTTCCATGTAATTGGAACAATGGCTCACAAACTTGTGGAGCAGCTGGTTGTGAGTTATATAATAATAATTCAAATGATTGTTTAGGCAATGGCTGTAATTATAATCCAAGCAATGGTGGTTGTATGCCGCCTTCTTCTGATTTTGTTGGTGAAGGTGGAGGAGCAGAGCATTGCTGGTTTGCAGATATGAATCCTGGTGTTTGTATGAATGTCAGTGGATGTGTTTATTGTTCGAATACTAATGGATTAATAAATGTTCAAAATGGAGGAGGAAATATAAGCAAAAGCACTAGTTTTTGTTATAATAAACCAGAAGGGTATTGTGAAGGTCATCAATCAGATGCTTCAGGTATAGAATTTACTGCAAGCAAAACATATTTTAATGTTACATTGGCAACTGATAATATAGAATGCAGTGATGTAAGAGTAAAAAATTCTTGTGATTGCGGGCCATTTCCTGGATGTAAATGGGGCAATTCTTCTGCATTAACTGGTAATTATTGTCAAAAAATAAATAGAACTAAAACAACAGATGAAATGTCAATATGTACACCAAAAATAGGAGGTGAAGAGATAAAGTTTTGTGAAGATTCAAAGATTACGACTGCAGATAACTGTACATGGCTGGCAACTACATTTAATATGCCTTGTAACTGGGATAATACATCAAACAAATGTAAATTTATGTTTGACTCTGTGTTTAAAGGAGGTCCAATTGGAGATTTCTGGGAGATTGATAATACTAATGGGGGAGAAAGTGCTTGTCAAGCTGCAAAAGGAATATGGTCATGTGAGCAATATGAAGATTTCGATGGCAGTATTAAAAATGATTGTTTCTGTAAACAAGGTACAACATCAGGTGGAGGAATGTTTGAAAACTGTAATAGTTTTTGCGGAGCATGCGAATGGTTTTATCAAAATGGTACAGAAGTTAGCTCAGTTAGTGATGCTCAGATAGCTTGTCTTGCTTCTAGTTTAGGATACTGTCAGTATCAAAATAATACAAATGCTGCAAATGGATACGGAACTTGTCTTCCGCCACAGCAATTTAAGTTTGGTGGAGGAGATTGTAATACTGACTGTAAAAGTTGTGGCATAGTCTCAACTGATGTTAATATTCAACAGGAAAAATGCGAGCAAAGTAATGCAGGTTGTAAATGGATTACTGATTCTTATGGTGGTTTTTGTGTAGGTAATTCAAAGAAAGTCTGCAGTCAAGATTGTATGTCATGCCCAACTGAAACTGATTGTTTAAACACAGCTAATTTATCAAATCCTTTATCTTGTACATGGGACAGCACATATTATTATTGTAAACCTACTGGATTTGATGGAGAGGTTTGCTTTGATGGTATAGATAATGACGGAGATGATAGCACTGATTGTAATGATAAAGATTGCTCATTTGATAAAGCATGCGGAGGAGATTCATTTGGAAATTGTGGACAATATAATTCCAATGCTACATGCGCTAATGGACAAGTAATATTAGCTGGGCAGAACTATAATTGTACATGGATATCTGATACTTGGTCAAATTCATTAAGATGTGCAAATCCAGGAGAGCAATGCTGGTCATTTGAAGAAAATGAAGTAATGTGTAATGCTACATCTGGTTGTAGATGGGTTAATTTAACAGTAGAAGACGGACCAGGCGCTGGATGGTGTGATGTAAAGAAATCAACTGGAAAAGTATGTAATGGGTTAAATACTACAAATTGTAGTCAAAACCAATATTGTAGTTGGAGTGATCCAGATGGTGTTGGTGGAGGACCAGGATTTTGTGATTTTTCAATCTTTACACAATGTCATCAATTATGGAACTCATCAAGTTGTAGTGCTAATGGAAATTGTACATGGTCAAATGATTTTATGGGGCCAATGATGGAAGGAATGGGTGGACATTGTGAGCCAAATTGTTTCAACTCTAATTTTAACAGTACAGGATGTGTTGATAGTAAACCTATGTGTGAATGGGTAGAAACTGCATGTGATCCTTCATTCTATGCAGATTGCGCAGACTATGATGGAAATATAACAGCTTGTGAAGAAAAACCATCTTGTCAATATTATAATAGTACAGGAGAAGAGCTTTGTGACCCAAAATCAGGAGGGGATAAATTTGCGGGTGCTGGTTTTGGTGGAGGCGGAGCAGCAAATCCTTTTGGTGGGGGAATAATGATGGGGCCTATTCAAAATGCACAAGGAATTTTTAATAACATGGAGTTTTTCCATTTAGGAGATGATACTGATGTTGGGCCAATTCCTTCTGAGCCAGGTAAACAAGACTGGAATACACCAACAGGTTGGGGAACAAGTACAACAGAGCAAAATGATACATTAGAAGCAGTAGATATAAGATATTTTGGTATTAAGGATTTAGGACAAGAACTTGGTTTTGGAATTGGAGTAACACAAACAAAAAAAGCAGCTATGTGTAATGGAAAACCAACTCATTTTTATAATGAAATGGGTTTGCCTACTGCAGTAAACAATGGAACTAATACTACAAGATTTATTTGGTATTTAGATACTGATGGAAACTCATCAAATAACTGTAATGCAACTGACCAAGACGGAAATAAATTGCAAGGTTTTGAGTTTATGATAAATTATTTAGAGCAATGGTCAACACAAAACAAGACAACTGATACAAAAACATTCTATAAATGTTCAGGTGGAAGCTGGTCGCCAACAAGTGTGGCATTATATGTTGATAGGGGAATTTCATGTCAGATGGTTGGTGGTGCTGGTATCGCTGTTAGTTATGAAGATTTAGAGAGTTACACAACAATGTACAATGCAAGTGAAGTTATGAGGGTATTTGTTATATCAGGGCATAATGCTACATTTATCACAGATTCTGCTGGACCTGGTTATTATACAAAAGGCACAGTTGATTGGAAACCAGAGTGTTGTTTCTGTCCAGGAGATCCTGATATAGATGGAGATGGAAAACCTGCAAGTACAGATGAAGAATGTGCGTTTATCAAGGATAAAGGATTTATGTCATTTGAAGACTGCTTTAATAATAAAGATGACAATAATGATGATTTAGTTGACTGTGATGACCCAATCTGTACACCAATGCCTAAATGCGGAGGTTCATTTAATTTTATAGCTAATGCAAATGATAAGAAATCACCAATGGTATTATTCCAGATGGTTGATGAATGGTCAGATGGTGCATTTATTAAATTTGATACAGATGAGCCGGCAAAAGGAGCAGTATTGTTTTATTTCAATGACTCTTCATGTGTTACAGTAAACGCAACATTAGATGATTTAGGAGATCCATCATTTACTTTTGATGACTACAAACCATTTCATGGAATAAATCTGGACTATAACATTCTTGGTTATTCATTACAAACAGGAACTGATTATTTCTTTAAGACAAGAGTAATTGATCCATCTAATAATACAGCAAAAAGTGCATGTTTGAATTTTACAACAAAAACAGAAACTAAAAAAGTTTTATTTGATTTGGATTTAGACGCAGGTTATGAAGTTGACTTGATGTGCAATGGATATAATAAAACAAATTGGAATGGAAGTTATGCAATTAAAGTAAATACATCTATAACAAAAAACTGTAATATGACAATTGAATGTGACGATGGCAATTATGACATGACTTTTGTTGGAGTAGATATTACACAGCCGCAAGACATTGACTTGCAAAATAAATTAGTATGTAATACTACCCAAAAAATGATTGGTATGGATTCAGATGAAGAAGCATGGTCAGAAAACTTGTTTAGTTTTGGTATGGGTGGAGCTAATGATTATATAATTGAAGAATTTCCAGTTGCATACAATGCAAACAATATATTTAAGCATTGTGATGAAGATAACATCTCTGATTGTACAGACAGCACAGCTTATGTAAATTGCACAGGAAACACAACAGAAACAGAATGTAAGATTCCAACATCTATTGGTTACTCAGGACATTATATAAATGTATATTCAGGTGGAGGAGATAACAACAATGGAGGTAGCGGTGGAGGAAGCAGTACTCCTATAGTAACACCTCCTGTAGCAACTCCAGTAGCACCTGCAGTGCCAGCTGAACCAACACCTAAAAAAGAAGTAGCTAAAGAAACTACACCTGCTTCAGTTGTAGCAGAAACAACAACTGAAACTTCTGTAAAAGCAGAGAGAAGAGAGACAAGAGAAACTGCAAAGAAAGTTGACAAAAAAACAAAAAGAGATTTAGCTGGAAAAGCATTTGACCAATTATTTGGAGGAGCAGGTTCAGGAATGGGTGCATTAGTTGTACTTGTACTGATTGTTGTGATTATTGTAGGAGTAGTATATTATAAAAAGAAACAAAAATAAACATTTTTTTATTTTTTTTATTTTTCTCTTCTTACGGCCCAACTTCTTTATTCAATCGCTTCAATTCTTTCACAGCAGCTCCAGCATAATCTGTTGTTTTCTGTGCAATGTATGCTTCACTAAATCCAGAAGAAACATTTATTCTATGCATCCAGATATTTTCATTCTTTTTTCCGCCAAGTGCTTGAACAACATCTGCAGCACTTCCACCTTGTTTTCCTACACCTGGAATCAGTAGTGGTACAACAACATTCCGAGAAACAAAATAATCATTCAATTCTTGCAGCTGAATAGGATAAGTTGCTCCAACAACACCCCCTAATGATC
>Ga0209211_10008448_pt1 | contig 14082 bp, 14 predicted proteins | sample RifGroA2_FD_183992 | JGI IMG/M metagenome (GOLD analysis project Ga0209211, IMG submission 183992) | Groundwater microbial communities from Rifle, Colorado, USA - Groundwater A2 (SPAdes) (version 2) | ecosystem: Environmental > Aquatic > Deep subsurface > Groundwater | place: Rifle, Colorado...
AATGGAAGTAATAAATTCCTTCTCGCCGCTGCGGGTCAGCATCCAGTCACCGACGCGCAAATCGCCTGCCGGCAGAAAATGCATGGTGGCGTATACCAGATGCTCAGGGGTGACGCGAAGCCTGCCATTGATGACGAGATATTCGCTGATCACGTGCCGATAAAGTTCCGCGACCGTACCGCTCTCCGTCGTGCGATGGCGCGGGTCTGCCAAGGTGCGCACCCTGTCGCCTACGGCAATCTCCTCGATAGGCTTCGTGCTGCCGTCCTCCAAGAGTATCTGCGTGCCTGCCAGGAAACATCCTCCCTTTTCCGCACCGCCGTAGGGCGTGACCGGCACGCGGTGCGAATTCGTGGAAAACATCGAGCCGGACCAGAGGCCTTCATAGATCGACTCAAGAGGGCTCGCCGTGCTGTCCATGACCGCATAGAACGCCTCATCGATGAGGTTAAGGTTGACGGCTGCAGACACCGGGCTCCCCTGTGCGTCGCGCGCCTCCACTGCGAGGTTTACCTGCTCTCCCGGACGATAGGCCTTTTTGTCGTGGGTCACCGTGAGTGCAAGCGTTTTGTCGGCAGTGTCAAAAAGGACAGAGTTGCCAGCCCAGCCGGTTTCTGAAGTGATGAAGGAAGTGCCGTTGAAATACACGCCGGTAAGATTGACGTTTGGGATATCACGAGTTTCAAAAGGGAACGTATACGCGGAATTCTGCGCCATGACAAACTCCTGCAGGCCGTTCTGGAATTGCAGGAAGAGGTAATAATTACTGCCGCCCTCAGGCAGGCTTTCTTCATTTTTCACAAAATCCACGCTGACGCGCTCGCCCACCGAAAACGCATTGTCCTCAGGCAGCTGCAGCTGGTAAAACTCGTAGTCGTTTCCTCCGTAACGATTGAGGTATGCGCCGTTATAATAATGAATACTCCTCGCAGTAGAACTGCGAGGTATCAAAGCTGAATCATGCTTCGATATCGCAGCAGAGCTGCGGGGTATTGAACCCTAAGAGAGAATAAAAATAGGCAGTGCCGATATCATATCTGCCGCGGGCATCGTAAAATTTGTACTTGACCCGATACGACGTTTCCGGCTCCACCGTGCGCTCGTACGCAAACACTCCCTTCTCATTCGTCGTGCCGGTAAAATGATCCACCGTATCCTCATGGGTGGCATACGAGTAGGTCTTATACGTCGTCTTGTTAATAGAGTAGGAGGAGCTTTTCAACTCCGTCCCCTCATCGAACCGTGCGTGCGGATTTCCCGCACACGGCTCTCCGACACGGTTGCCCCATGACAGGGAATGAGGAGGTCGGCGAGACTGATCAATCCTAATCGTCGGAAGTGGCTATTGGGGTATTGCCAATTGCGCCCCGCTGGCCATTTCTGTTTGGCGATAAACGAGCGCAGGCGCATGCGTACCCAGCCGTCCAGTTCTTCAAACTTCATCTTTACCTGCCCGTGGCGGAAGTAATTGCCCCATCCTCTGATCACCGGTACGAGCTTCTCAACTACCATCTTCACGTTCTTGGGCTGTTGGCGGCGCGTAAGGAATCGTATCTTGTCCTTGAACGCGTCCATTGCCTTCTTCCTTGGGCCCTTGTGATTGCCGTAGTACTGCTGGAAGCGGTAGCCGAGGAAGTCGAATCCTTCTCGGTACCGCAAGATCGCGGTCTTTGCCGGCGCCAACGCAAGTCCCAACGAGGCCATGAGCTCTTGTGTCTTGCGGAGGGCATAGCGAGCTTGGCGCGGATTCGTGCAGAGCACAACAAAGTCATCCGCGTACCGCACGAGGATGAGGTTGGCGCCCTCCATTATGTGGTCAAAGCCATTGAGGTAGATGTTGGCGAGCAGGGGTGAGATCACCCCGCCCTGGGGCGTGCCTGCGGTCTCCTGCTTCATTATTCCCTCTTCCATGACTCCGGCGGTGAGGAATGACTCCACGAGCTTCCTGATGTTGGGATCGGGCACACACTGGCAGACCAGATCAAGCAGGCGGTCGTGATTGAGCGTCGTAAAGAAGTCCTTGATATCCGCTTCTACGATCCACGCGCATCCTTGGATGAGGCGTTCCTCCACCTTATGAACGGCCTGAAGGGCGGAGCGTCTCGGACGGAATCCGTAGCTGGTATCGGCAAACGTGGATTCGAAATACGGCTCCAGGACAAGGCGGAGGGCTTGTTGCACTATGCGATCCCGTATCGCGGGAATGCCTAATGGGCGCTTGTCCCCGTTCGTTTTCGGTATCCACACCCGGCGCACGGGCAGCGGTGCATACGTTCCCTGTCGCAGTTGCCTGCGGAGTTCCCTGAGATTCTGGTCAAGGTGACGCTCGTATCCGGCAATGCTCACTTTGTCCACGCCGCCTGCCCCGCGATTGGCTTTCACCAGCCGAAAGGCGCGGTGAAGCATGGACATCGCCGTGAGGCGCGCCCACACCGCGTCTACGGGGGCCATCAAGGGTAGCGCCGACTGGCGTTGCATAATTTTCTTCCTCGATTTAATATTGATCGTCCCGACCTTTCTCCTCATGAGGAGAGTTTTTTTTGCACTGTCGGCACGCCGTGGGAAGGAGGTCTTCTGCGTCACTTCCGTCTGGCATGCGCCACCAGGGCAAAACGCCCTCCTTCCGTGAAGCGGAGCCCCTTCGCATTGAACGGTGATTAGCCATCCTCAATCGCTACTATGGACTCCTCTGACTTCCCGATACGCTTCGTCCGTGGAGGTTATGTATTCCCTCGTAGACTACTGGTTTGAACCCGGATTAACCGAGTGCCAGACGCAGCGGAATCTCCCCGGGTCATGCGTCACGCTGTCGCGCCGTCCATCCCCGCCCTAATCACCCCGCACCGCCTAAATCCGGGATTTCTTGCTCTTCCCCTTTTCACGACAGGTCGAGCACGGTGTAAGGCCACCACGGGTTCACAGTTCGTTCAAGGCTGGACAACCGCCATTGACCCTTGCGGATTCTCCCTTACGGGAGACACCCTGGTCGCTGGCTCCTCATCCTCGCCGGATTAGTTCGAGTGAGGCAGGATTCGAACCTGCTTGCGCGACGCACTGCCGGGCACACGAGCAATTATTTTCACGATCGTGAAAATAATTATCCCGGCTTTATTTCTCCTGTCATTGCAGACCAAATTTCTCTTTCGCTTGCTCCATCCCATCAAAATAATCCGTCCTTATATAGCGAACATACTTCCCTACCTTGTAGTATGCAGAGACCGCATTAATCTCATCTTGACACTCATACGGGCAGATCCACACACTCAAATTGACATAGCGGAACCCGAGGTCGCGGAGTTTCTTCCGAAACACATCGCGCGCGTGACGAAAATTCTCCGGAATATCGAACACCACAATCCGCCACTTGCCGTCCCAGTGAGCAGGCTTCACAATCTTTATGGACTCAATTTCCCTTCTTTTGAGAAGTTCCCTCCCCTTCTCGGTCAACCGGTATTCCCACGCGGTTCGCTCACTGCTCACGCGCTCGAGATATCCCGCGCGTTCCAATCGCTTGAGCGTTCGACGCATGGGCGTCCGCGGCGCACGATACCGCTTGGCGCCCATGCCAAAGAGCTGCACCGCATTAGGCGCCATGAACGCCACCGTGAGCATACCCACGCCCTCAAGAATCTTCCACACAATATCTGCGTACGCTTTACCCTTTGGAGGTCTCATACCCGATCACGTCATTGTCTATTCTGCTTTACTCTATAGTACCATCTTCGCATGACGAAGACAATTAAAAATACGATCGTTAATTTAATTGTCTTCTATGTAGATACCCACGGCTAAAGCCGTGGCACTTGCAAACTTTACAAGCTTCGCTTGCCCGCTTCGCGGGGGCTCATTCCTCCACGGGCAAGCCCGTGGATTCCTGCCGCTTCGCGGACGTTTGAAGCGGTACTTTTCTCGCTCTCTTATTCTGCGTTATGTGCGCCCTCTCCGTCGGCAGGCGAATAGTGGCGATGTAGAAAAGTTTCATGAAAAAGAATCAATCCCACATTCAATTTACAAGTGCAACGCTGTGGATAAATAAATTTCAATAAGAAAGTGACCTTTGGCGTAATAATAGTTTGTTCATTTCAATTGCAAACATCTCGTTGGGTGTCCGGTAATCAAGGAGTTTCATAGGCCGGTCATTGATCAGGTTCTCCACCCGCCGTATCTGCCCGTGCGTGACACGCTCAAGATCGGTGCCCCGCGGCAGGTAGAATCTCACGAGTCCGTTTCTGTTCTCATTGGTGCCTCTCTGCCAGGACGCGTACGTCTTGGCGAAGAAAAATCTCATGCCAATGGCGGCGGTAACGGCCTCGTGGGCGGCGGCTTCCCTGCCGTTGTCGTAGGTCATCGTGCGACGCGCTTCCTTCGACAGTTTCCGGTAGCCGGTAGCGGCGGATGAGGATGTGGACCTTGGTCTTCGCGGTTAAATCCTTGGGTTTGGAGATCACCACCTTGCGGGTCTTTCGCTCCACTGACGTTGCCAGTACGCGGCGGTGTCGGTTGTAGACCACATTGTCGCCTTCCCAGTGGCCGAACTCGGTGCGTTTCTCCACGATTTTTGGCCGTTTGCTGATATCCACCCGGTGGGGGATGCCGCTATCCTTTCTCGCCGTGCGGCCGCCCTTGTGGAGGCGGATGCGGTGGGCGCGCCTAAGATGGTGCCGGAGATTCTGCTTTCTTCCTTGAAGACTGTAAATGAACTGGTAGATGCTCTCCTGATTGAGGTACGGCTGCTTGAGTTGTTTGAACCGTCCCGCGATGAGATCCGGCGACCAACCCTTCTCGAGGAATCCGACAATCCTTTTCTTCAATTTCGGCCGGTTGTCCACATACCGTTGTTTCCGGCCGTGCTCCTTCCGTTTATCGGCCTTTCGCTGGGCGGTGTCGGGCAGGCACTGGTGGAGCTTCCGGTGTACGTTCCTTTTCAACTCCCGGCTGATGATCGTTGACTTGCTTCGACCGAGCCTTGCGGCGATGCCGCTCTGGGACATGCTCTTTTTCTTGAACAGAAAGATCCGGTCGCGCTCTTTCTGCCCAAGTTGAGTGCAGTGGTCTTGTTTCATACAACCTTGAGTGTACCGCACTCAAAGTTGCACTTCTAAATTGATTTTACAAATTGCTTCCTTGTATCCGTGCATTATACGTTGGCGATAATGCCATCCCTCAGCGCCCGTAGGAGGCTCCTCACCTTACCTAACCGCGGACCGTAGCGATAGTCGCGCACGTTGATGTCCGATCCCGGCTTAAGGCGATACCGTCCGAGGCTCGCGTTGACGATAATTTGCCCCACCACGCCGGGATCCATGCCGCGCTCACTCCCCATACGCGTAGCCGTGAGTCCCGGATTGACGACAAAAACAAAAAGTTCTGGGTGTTCTTGCGCAAGCGCTTGCGTGAAACCGCGGAGCCCAAACTTACTCGCCGCATAGATGCTCAATCGCTTGCGGCCGCGCAGCCCCAACGTGCTCCCTATCGTAATGATGCTTTTCCGCACATAGGACAGACATTCTTTGGTGAGCTTTATGGTCCCTGTGAGATTGGTTTTCAACTGATGGTCAATGAGTGCAAAGGTCTGCTCGCTCAAAGCTCCATGATCAATGGTTCCCGCGTTGTTGATCAAGACGTCAACGGCGTGATAATGAGACACCGCATCGTACACCGCCCGGCGGATACTGTCGTCGTCCGCGAGATCAAGATTGAGCAGCATGACATCGCGCGCGCCCGCCTGCAGACATTCCTCCCGGACACGCGCGCCCGCTTCCTGATCATGGCAATACGTGATCACCAGACTGCTGCCGCGCGCGGCGAACAACAATGCAGCGGCTCTTCCGATCCCCGCGCTTGATCCGGTGATAAAAACTATGTCGTGTTCCATAGTATCTCTCGTGCTTTTGGCAACCCTTCGGTATAAAATTCGACCCGACGAGGGCCGGTATAATGCCGCGCCGTCACAGCATCGCCAACTTTTCCTTTAATGGTGTAGGCCTCGGGCGGCAAGACCTGCAAGTCCTGCATGACGGAAGCATAGCCTGATTGTTCAATCCAGTGCTGGCTTTCGGGACGCGTCATGTCGACGCGCTCCACATAGTCGCTCAAACGCTCTTCCGGCATATTGTCCTTATGATACAGCATAATCCCGCCGTTATATACGGTATACGCAGGGGGCAGAGAGCTTCCGTCTTTGAAATAGACGGTATTAATCCACGCGTGACTCCCTTGTTCCTTCTGTATGCCCGTCATCATGAACGAGTGAGGATGATCTTCTTCGAGCACATGCGAAATGATATCGGAATTTTTATACCACAGCACATCAATGTCAAAAATAAGCCTGATATCCCGTTCAGACACTATCCACGGATCAATAAGTTTCGTGAGGAAAAAATTATTCCGATGGGCAAGACGAAACGCTTTCAGCCGCGGAAAACGGTCAAACGCGTCCCGATACCGTGCCAGCACCTGTGTCGGATCAATGACGGTTGCGTGCGGGAAAAAACGCACCAGAAGCTTCCTGTCATTATCCGTCAAGGTTCCATCACTGTGAATAAACAGGCGGCCTATGTCACGAGCAACCGCATAGTAGCTGCCGAGCGACCATAATGCCATGATCACGTGCGGATGTCCCAGCATGACATGCATTGAGAGACGAGCGGCGGTTTCGGATTTCTCCAGCACGTGGGAATAACGCAGGATGCTTCTGCTTAGTACAAACCTGCTGCGAAGATAGTGCAGGGTGTTGTGGTAGGTGGACCATGCCTTGCGAATCTGAAACAGTTCCCGTTTAACATCTTGCATATTCATGTGATGTGCGGATACAGGGCGAATTCCTTTTGTACGCCCTCCCCGGTGCGATCAAAAAAATACAGAAACATAATTACTAAGAGCGAAACTGCCGGCAAGCGATACTTCGCGTCGACAAATGTCCCTGCCGTAAAAATAAAATAACACGTCAACACGAGAAATAAGGTGAAGGACCAAAAGGTTTTCCTGTGTGCGCGATATGACTTGATCCATGCCACGATCACCAGCAGATAAAAAAGTATAAAGAAAACGTGCCGGGCCACAAAGCCTACATTGTCAGCTGTCAAGACAATGCGCACCAGAGCCTTCAGATCTCCTTTCAACGCCACATCAGACAGGTTTACTTGATTCACCGGATCGTATGCAAATGGCAAAAGCTTGAGCTGCTTATGATGATAAAACGCCGGCAAGTCGCTTGCCAATACATTTCTTACGATCCCCAATAGATGCAGCCGCACATAGCCGTCAGGATTCTGTGCGATGCGCCCAACCGCAATGCGCGTGAGCTCATGCGCATTTGCGAGATTCCGCAACGGATCCTGGTCGACGCGGGCATACTGCGGCAAGGACTCGTTGTCTGGCGCCAGACTGGCGGTGTAATAATTATACAAGTTATACGCCCCGACCGACGAGAGGCCCCAGACGCCAAATACCCGCTCGTTGCGATACAGCCACGGCCCCAACAGCAAAACGACGATGCATACGCTCACCCCAATCAATCGCGCCGTCTGTGCACATGGCGTCTTCTTTGCCATCCAAACAACTATAGATGCCGATAATAACAATGCCAAGAGACCCGCTCCCAAGGGTTTGGCGAGCGTGAGAAGACTCAACAATATAAAAGTAAGGTATAAATATCTCGGCTTGCGGTCGCGCCAATAGAGGACAAAATAATACAGCGCGACGGTAAGCAACAAGACAATCAGCGCGTCTGGCTCCGCGATATTCGACCGGTACGCGAGCAGGGGTTCCACCGCGACCAGCACGCCTGCCCACACTGATAACGTATATGACAAAAATAATCTGGCAAGAGAGTATGCCGCTACTCCAGTAAAAGATACTATGACCGTCAGCAACAGCACCGCCAGGGTAATGCCTCCCACGCCAAAGAAATATACAAACGGGACAAAATACAGCGGCAACAGCGGCGTGCGAAAACTGTCGGGGTCATACGGCGGATCGACAAACCTGGAATAGGCGCCTCGTTCAACCAAATTTTTTGCAATGACCACGTAATTCATACTGTCATTGACCGTCAAGGGTGCGCCGCTATTCGCGAGATAAAAACTGCCCGGACCGTAATGAGAGAGCATTGACCCGAAAAAAAACAGGCGTGCGAGCAGCGCAAGCAGGAATAGAAACACGAAAATCTTGAATTTTTTCGACTGTAGCAGCCTCAACATCTTAACTAACTATATTAACGATAATTTCCTTTTCAAAAAAAGCTTACTTCAAATTTTGTTGTAACCGCGCTACGGCCTTTAAAATAGTTTTAGGGATCGTGTGATCCACCAAATCGCCTTTCGCCCCATAGACTTGCAGCCTTTCTATTTCTTCAACCAGTCTTGCCAGAGCAGAATGATCATGCGTATCGAGCTGCTCGTCTGCCGGCGCGTTTATAAAATGTAGGCGAGGCCACTGTTTGGCAAACGTTGCCCATGCGCGACGCTGGTGCGCAGGTCTTGAGACTAATAGTATCGTGTGCGGATCTAAGCCGTGGTTCCGTAGAAAAGGAATGGCTTGTCGCGCTTCCTGCAACGTATTTCTGGAAAGCTCCTGACTCATAATATCCTGCTCATGAATGCCCAGCGCCCGCAACGTTTGCTTATACTTTCTGGTTTCACTCATCCCCCAAATTTTTCCACCGCCATAGATCCCGTCAATTGAAATAAACGCAATGCGGGGCGCCCAGCCCTGTGCATAAAGCTGTGCAGCTTTTTCAACCGGGGCAAGACTCGAACTGCCCAATATATATATGACGTCCGCGTTTCGAACTTGATCTTGAATTCCAAGAAAATCCCACACCAAACGGCTGTCGGTTTCCAATTGCATCTTCGCACTCATTGCGTTCAATGAAATATCGGGAAAGATTATTTCAACCTAAGATTTGTATCTGCGCCAAACATCCGGCAAGTTTTTCTCGATTTCAATATTGTCAAAATGCTGGGTTTCGCGGCTCCCGACTTTTTTTGCCCATGCCGCCATGCGCCTGATGCCTTCGGCGAGACTCACAAACGAATCCTGGCCGAAAATGTCTTTGGCGCGCGTGTGGTCAGAGTATGCGTGCTTGACTTCTTGCCTGACGGGCAAGTGCTGAATCTGCGGTTTCACGCCCATAGCATCTGCCACCACGTGTGCAAGCTCTTGTACGGTCGTGGGCTGGTCAGAGCCTAGATTAAAAAGCTGGTTGTACGCCCGAGGCTCATGAATTGACTTGGCGATTATCGGCGCGACGTCTGAAATATACGTAAACGCCCGCTGCTGCAAGCCGTCTCCGTAAATCGTCATGGGCTGGCCCTTCATAATTTGATTCATAAAAATCCCCAACACATTGCGGTACTTATCGCCAATGTGCTGCCGCTCGCCGTAGACGTTGTGCGGCCTGAAAATAATATAGTCCAAACCAAACAACTGCCGGGTTACGCGCAGCTCTTGTTCGACGGCGTATTTGGCAATACCGTACGAGTCTTCCGGCTGGGGAATCATGTTCTCGTGCATGGGGAGCTGGTTTTTCCCGTAGACCGCAATAGACGAGGTGAACACAAAACACTTTACATTATAGTTCACTGCGGCATTGATCAGATTGACGCTGCCGATCAGATTGTTCTCATAATTGAATTTCTTGATAAAATGGCTCAATCCTTCCGCCGCGTACGCCGCCAAGTGAAACACATAATCAAATGACTGCGCGCGAAACAATTCATTGACCACTCCATGATCATTGACGCTGCCTTTGACAAACTCGGCCCGCGGGTTGACGTTTTCCTGAAATCCGCCGCTTAAGTCATCCAGGACCACCACCTGGTGGCCCAGGGCAATCAGTTCGTCCGTGACATGAGAGCCGATAAAGCCGGCTCCGCCGCTCACAAAACACTTCATACGCTTTGTAATATGAGGACTAACTCCCGCCCTAGCGCCTTGGGGTTAAATTTATCCAAATACATTTTATACGCGTTTTCTCCCAACTGTTTCCTCAATGCCGGCTTGTCTTTAAGATAAAGTATCTTATCCGCAAGATCCCGAGGATCTGCCGCCCGGCAAAAGACGCAATGCACCCCGTCCACCAGTACTTCGCGTACGGCGGGCGTGCCCGAGGTGATAACCGCTTTGCCCGACGCCATGCCTTCAAAAATTTTCACGGAGATCACGCGCTGGGTCTTCTGCGTGGCGCCAAACACCCCGAAACAAATATCGGCTTTTTCGATATAGTCAACCAAATCAGGCTGGGGAACATGATCAAGCATGCTCACGTTCGGAAGGCCCAATTGTTCTTTGAGTCTAACCATTGCGGGCTTTTCCGCGCCGCCGCCAATCAAGGTGAATTCTATTGGTTCCTGTTCCAAAAATTTCGCTGCCTGAAGGATGCATTCCACGCCCTGCAACGGCACCATCCTGCCCCAATATAATAGGTGTAATTTTTTATTTGGTTCATGCGGGACATGGCGGGGATAAAATACATTGTCATTGCTGCCAATCCAGATTCTCGCAAACCGAGACGCGGGCAGGTGAAACGTGTCCGTGAAATACTTGATATGCTGATAGGTATCTAGCAAAACTTTTTTCGCCAACCGGCTTGAGAGCCAATCCAATATAAAGTAAAATCTGCCTCTCAAACTCCAGGGAGTATGCAGCTTCCGGTCAAACACCATGGTCTCGTAAATTGACAAATACGCATCAAGGACTATGGGCTTGCGGGTAATCAACCGAGCAAAGGGTACTACGAGCTGGCCCAAGAAACCGACTATCATCACCTCATACTCATCTTTAATCTGGCGATGACGTTGCCAAAGCTCCCAGTATTTTTTAAATCCCCGGGCTCTTGAATTGCATTCGATCACCCGGACGCCGTTTTGCTGCAATCCCTGCATCAAGACCACGTTGCGAGCGTATTGGGGATCGTAGATTCCAAAGTAACACACCGTCATAACAATCCATAAAAAATCCCTCTGATCAATTCTTCTCTGTTTTTTGCGTAGCAGGAGTGAGGGGAAGATCAACCAGCCGCTCCTCTCCGTCCCGCACGACCGTGAGTTTCACGGTTGACGCGACCGGGTATGAATGCAGCAGCGTAGCCATATCCGACTCTTCCCGCACCAACTCCCCTTCAATTTTTACGATAATATCCCCTTCTTTGAGGCCCGCCGTGTCTGCGTTTGATTTGGGCGTTACCGCGGGGATCGTGCCGTTTTTGAGAAGAAGCGCCCCTTGCCGCCGGCCGTGCGTCAGCGCAAAGGCAAGGTCCGCAACATTGGAAAGCTCGACATAATGCATGCCGGTGCGCGCCCGCACGAGCGCACCATTCTTAAACGCGTCTCCCATGGCGCCGGCAATGCTTCCAATGGGGACGGCAAACACATTGCCTTCCTGGTCAATTGCGCTCACCACCGCCGCGATTTCTCCGGCATAGGTCACGACCGGGCTTCCAAGTCCGAGGCCGTTGCCGGGATGCGCCAGGCGCACCCGCGCCTCCAGTTTGTCGCTGTCGCGGTGGGGAAGCGTGACGACGCTCATGACCGACTGTTCTGCCATCAGCGGCGCAGAGCCCACCCGGAACGAGGCGGCATACACCGGCGCGCCCGGGCCGAGCGACGCCGTATCGCGGCGCACCGCTGACGCGACCAAGGTTGTTGCATCAATTTTTAAGAACCAAAGTCCGGTCGCAGGATCCTGCATGCGCGCGGCTGCTGCGTACGGCTTCCCGTCCGCAAACACGATGGTGAGTTTCCCCGTCTCCTTTTCGCCGAGAGCTCCTGCTGACAGCAGCCACCCGTCGCTCGTGAGCACGGTGGCGGACGCACGCGGGGCGCCTGCCGAAGCAAGCACGCCGCCTGCGTTCTCCGTCAAATCCGCGGTTGCATAGAGTCCCGCTATTGACGGCGTAATGCGCGCGGTCACTTCCGCGCTGCGTTCCTCTTCAGTCACCGTCACGCGCTCCGTGCGCTCAATCGTGATGGGCGTCGCGGAAGAAAACAAGGACGCGACGTCAATGCGGTCGAGGTACGGTACGCCTTTGAACGCGCCGGTGACGACGACAGATACCACCACGAGCGCGGCGCACGCGCCGATCACGCCCGCGAGCAGATACCCTGTCAGCGCCCCCCACCCTCCGCCGCGCGGCCGCTCGAATCCCTCTTTCTGATACATCGCGGTCAACGCGTCGGCGCGCGACACCGTGTCGCCGGCATTGCGCATCGCGGAGTTTTGCTTTTCTTTTTTAGCCATACGAAAAACCCTAAATTCTAAAGGAATTCCAATGAGAGAAACGTACAAAAAGTAAGCGCAGATTTCACGAATACATCCAGGCCTTGAGACATTCCTCACACTACGACCAGCGCGCAGTCCCCACGATGAATGCCCACACCGTCGCCATCACTCCTCCGCCCCGCAGAAGCGCGCGGCGGGAAGGTAATGCCAGGGAGTCGCGCGCGAATTCAAGCAGCGGCGCATAGAGAGAAAGTACCAACGCAGCGGCCACAAACGGCATAGTGGGGATAAACAAAAGTACGGCGACGAGCTCCGCCATCGTCAGGGCGATCACCCAGCTCGCACCCGACTTGGCGGAGGGCGCATGAGAGGTCAGCGCCATGACGTGTGCCGTCATGAGCAGCACGATGAGAAATACGACGCCCATCGCGCCGAGAATGGGAAATTGCAGCAGCATCACGGCAGCGCCCGCCACGGCTATGATCATGTACACCGACAGCGCGGCGAGAAAAAGCGCGATGTACACACGATGGGGGGACACAAACGGGAGAGGGTGCGCATAGGAGCGTACTATGCTGCGCACATGGACCGCGACGGCGAACGATACGATTGCGGCGTTCGCCGCTCTCGCCAATCCGCCGTTCAGTATGAGAAAATGAAGCTGCCCTATGATACAGGCGGCGAGCGCCGGCGGCAGCATGGCGCGCATATCCTCGCGATGAAGAATGCCCCCGTACACGGCGCACACCGCGCCCACCTGGAAGAGGAGCATCAGCCACCAATAAGAAGGGAATGCCGCCGTGAGCCCAAACAACGCGCACCACAACGCCGCAAGCGCATACGGCGCATAGTAGCTCACCAATCCCGACCGTACGAATGGCCGCGGCGGCTGCGGCGACGTTTCTTCGAATGCATTCCTCCCTGCGCTCACGCGCATAGCATCCTGCATGATGCGGGATGACGGCGGCGAAACCGGCGGCAGATGAGTCAGCGTTTCCATAATGAGACGGGAGAAAATGCAATCGTTATGATTTCACGCGCCACGACAGAAACATCTTCTGTCATGCGCACGCCGTTACGACCGCACAGAATGACCGCGGCCGTCTGACGGTCGTACAACTTCATTGCTGTACCAGCCACGGAGCGCTCTGCAGCACCATCACCACGCGATCTTCGGCGGCGGCAAACGCGTCGGCGGCGCCCGTACGGTCGCCTTCCGGCGCAGAGGAGAGCCGCAGGAGATCCGCCGCCGCCTCGTCCAATCCGACCGCGACGACCAGCCCAAGATGCACTTCTTTCAGCGCGTCTGACACCATCATCGCAAGCAGCTGCTCTTTGGTCTCCCGCGCCGTCGCCTGCCAGGCGATAGTCGCTTCCGCATCCGCAGCACCCGAAGCAAGGGCGGCGGCAAACGCGCCCCGTGCGCGCACATACTCCTTCACTCGCTGCGACGCCTCGACGCGATAGGCGCGGTCAATGCGCCGCGCGCTCCCCTCCTCATTGAGCCATTCTTTTGGAATGACATCCGCGCCCTCCGCTGATGGCGTCTGGAAGACGAGCATCGCCAGACTGCACTGCAGCAACAGGAAACACGAGAGAAGAATGACGCCGTGCGGATGTCGCATCAGGTCATGCGCCTCTTCCCGCTTCGGCCAGCTCCATGTCGCGTGCGGCGCATATCGGAATGAAGCAAAAGAATGTGATTGTGGCATAGTGATTGATATTTGAGAAAATGGTTGTCAAAAATTAGTGACTGGCATTGGAAATGTAGATACCCACGGCTAAAGCCGTGGCACTTGCAAACTTTACAAGCTTCGCTTGCCCGCTTCGCGGGGGCTCATTCCTCCACGGGCAAGCCCG
>Ga0209211_10008449_pt1 | contig 14080 bp, 12 predicted proteins | sample RifGroA2_FD_183992 | JGI IMG/M metagenome (GOLD analysis project Ga0209211, IMG submission 183992) | Groundwater microbial communities from Rifle, Colorado, USA - Groundwater A2 (SPAdes) (version 2) | ecosystem: Environmental > Aquatic > Deep subsurface > Groundwater | place: Rifle, Colorado...
TAATGCGCTGGCAATCCGCCATGAAGACCAATTCAGGAGCATCTAGTGTTTCGACGGGAAGAAATAGGTGAGGAACCTTTTATCATCGCCGAGGTAGGCCAAAATCATCAAGGGGACTTGAAAAACGCGCGAGAATTCATACGTATTTTTGCCTTCGAAGGTGCCGATGCAGTCAAATTCCAGACGCGCAACAATAAATATTTATTTTCTCAGGATGCCTATGAGGCGCCTTACACAAGTGAAAACGCATTTGCCGAAACCTACGGCGCGCACCGGGAATGTCTCGAACTCAAGCCCGAGTGGTTGCCCATCCTGAAAGAGGACTGCATCAAGCACGGCGTCAAGTTCATGTCGACACCGTTCGACGAACCTAGCCTTGAGCTCCTCAAGCAAATCGACGTGGATATTCTGAAGGTAGCCTCGTTCGATTTAGGCAATCTTCCGCTCATTCACCGCATCGCAAGCCTGGGCAAGCCGGTGGTTATGAGCGTGGGAGGGGGAAATATCGACCAAATCCGATCCAGCGTGGAGGTATTACTGAGTCAGCACGACGAAGTGGCGATTCTTCATTGTGTTTCAGAGTATCCCTGCGAGTACAATCGACTCGGCCTGGATAGCATCGATGCATTGATCAGAGAGTTCCCGCAATGCACGATTGGCTCCTCCGATCATTTTAATGGCACCTTGTCGGGGCCGGTTGCTTATTTGAAAGGCGCGCGGGTATTCGAAAAGCACGTTACGCTGAATCGTGCCTGGAAAGGCACCGACCACAGCTTTGCGCTGGAACCTGAAGGTTTCCGCAAATTCGTGCGCGACATCAAGCGCGTCCGTCACATGATGCCCCCCAAACCCGCAAATGACCTTGGCAATGAACGTGTGTTCAAGAAGTTGGGTAAATCATTGATCGCCTATACGGACATCAAGGCCGGCGAAAAAATCATCCTGGAAAACCTGTCGGGCCGAATATTCAACACGCAATACATTCCGGTGCGCGAGTCGAATCAGGTAATTGGCAGCATCGCAAAGGTAAATATTGCCAAAGGCGAGCCGATTCACTATTCGCACCTCGAAGGTTGATCGCCGGAAATACCCGCAAATGATCAGTCAGGAATTACTCACGTCGGTGCAGTTGATCGCATTCGACTTCGACGGCGTTTTTACCGATAACACGGTTTACGTCTCGCAGGATGGCGTTGAGTCCGTGCGCTGCTGGCGCAGCGATGGGCTGGGGTTATCCCGGCTGCGAAGCGTTGGAGTACAAGCCTTCATTATTTCCACCGAAGCCAACCCAGTCGTTACTGCAAGGGCCAATAAACTAAAGATGCCCTGCAAGCAGGGAGTCGAGGACAAGGCAGCCACCATCCTCGAAACCTGCCGGGAACTCGGAATCGCCCCCGAACAGACCATGTTTGTCGGCAATGACATCAACGACATTCCCGCATTCAAATCGATTGGGGTGCCTGTTGCGGTTGCAGACGCCTACCCGGAGGTTTATCCCTTCGTGCTTTTTCGCACTAAAAAACCCGGTGGATTCGGGGCGGTACGCGAAATTTGCGATCTTATTTTTCATGCCAAGAATGGCAGCCTGAACGGGTTATAAGCAATGGCCACAGATGCACTTTTTGACGTCAGTCGTGAAATCGTCCTGATCACTGGCGCTGCCGGCCAATTGGGCGGCGAATACGCCAAGGCATTCCTCGCGAGAGGTGCTCGTGTGGTCGGGCTGGATGTGCGTCCATCCCCGGGGAGCGATGCATTGGCAGCGCAATACCCCGCCAATTACCTGTTTTGCGCATCGGATGTCACCTCCAAGGCTTCGCTGCAGCAGACTTTGGGTGTAATCACCGGAAAGTTCGGCACCCCCACGGTACTGGTCAACAATGCCGCCATCGATTCGCCCCCTTCCGCACCACCCGAAGAAAACGGCCCCTTCGAGGACTACCCAGAAGCTTCTTGGGACAAGGTGATGAACGTCAATCTCAAGGGCGTCCATCTGTGTTGCCAAGTCTTTGGGGCTGCGATGGCCAAGGCGGGCAATGGCTCCATCATCAACGTTGCATCGATTTACGGCGTGGTTTCCCCGGATCAGAGCCTTTACGAATACCGCCGCCAGCGCGGCGAGGTTTTCTACAAACCTGTCGCCTACGCAGTATCCAAGTCCGGCATCCTCAACATGACGCGTTATCTCGCCGCCTATTGGGCAAAAAAGAATGTTCGCGTGAATACCCTGACCATTGCAGGCGTATTCAACAACCAGGAGCAGGCATTTCTGGATGCCTATTGCGGACGCATCCCGGTCGGGCGCATGGCCAACGTGGATGAATATAACGGCTCGGTGCTCTTCCTCGCCAGTCCCGCATCATGCTATATGACCGGAGCCAATCTCGTCATTGACGGCGGCTGGACGGCAATCTGATTATGCCGGCCAATGTAATGCGCATCCCCAACTGGATCAACGGACGGGATTTTCTGCCCGAGAGCGATACGTGGCTGGATAAATTCAATCCGCACAACGGCGAATTGCTTTGCCGGCTGGCCGATTCGTCGGCGGAAGATGCTTCCCGGGCCATCTCGGCAGCGAGCGAAGCCTTCCCGGCATGGTCCGAATTTACACCGGTCAAGCGCGGCCAGATACTGGCCGACATTGTCGCTGCCATGAAACGCCGCTCCGATGAATTGGCCGACTGCATTGCCGTGGAAACCGGCAAGCCTCCGCAGGATGCCAGGGGAGAAGTCGGCGGCGCCATCCTTCAGGCCGAATACTTTGCAGGCGAAGGCATGCGGCTCCATGGCCGCTCACTTACGTCCGGCATGCCGGGCAAATACAGCCACACCGTGCGGCAGCCGCGCGGCATAGCCGGGCTTATCGTTCCCGCCAACACACCTGTCGCCAACATCGCCTGGAAAACCTTTCCGGCGCTGATCTGCGGCAACACCGTGGTGCTCAAGGCGGCGGAAGATTCGCCGCGTATCGCCCATCTCTTTGCGCAACTCGCAAAGGAAGCCGGGTTGCCGGATGGCGTGTTCAATGTCATCCAGGGTAGAGGGCAACCCGCCGGCGCGGCTCTGGTGATGGACGAGCGCGTCGGCGTCATCAGCTTCACCGGCTCCACCGGCGTGGGCCGCTGGATTGCCGAAGTGGCGGGCAAACGGCTGGCCCGCGTCTCGCTGGAGCTTGGCGGCAAAAACCCCTTCATCGTATGCGACGATGCCGATCTCGATCAGGCGGTGCATTGGGCATCCCTATCTGCATTCAGCAATGCCGGCCAGCGTTGCGCGGCAGGCAGCCGCATCATCGTGTTCAAGTCTGTTTACGAAGCTTTCCGCGACAAGTTGGTCGCAAAAGCACAAAACCTGAAGCTGGGAGTCAGCGCCGGCTGCGACCTAGGGCCGGTCATCAACAGGCGCCAACAGCAATCCATTCTGGCTGCCATTGCGACCGCCAAAGCCGAAGGCGGACGGATTATCTGCGGCGGAGCCACACCGTCAGATCCTGAACTCGTCAACGGCTGCTATGTTCAGCCGACAGTGATCGAAGGCTTGCCAACCAGTGCGGAACTGAGTTGCAAGGAAATTTTCGGGCCGGTGGTCACCCTTCACGCCGTCGAAAATATCGGCGCGGCGCTGCAACTCGCCAACTCGACCGAATACGGCCTCACCGCGGCTATCCATACCCGCAGCGTCGATCGTGCGATGTGGTTCGCGCAGCGCGTCAAGGCGGGTGTCGCCAACATCAACATGGGGACTTACGGTAGCGAACCGCACATGCCTTTCGGCGGCTTCGGCGCATCAGGCAACGGTACGCGCGAGCCGGGGGTCGAGGCTTTGGACGTATACTCCGAACTCAAGAATATCTCCTTTCTGGTTCGCCCGAATCAGCTCTGACTGCCTATGAAACCCAGTGCTGTTGCCTTCATTCCCGCCCGTTCCGGCTCAAAGCGCGTGCCTAACAAGAATATCCGCCCATTGGGCGAGCATCCCATGCTGGCTTATTCGATCCGTGCCGCGATCGACAGCGGCGTGTTCGATGCAGTCATTTGCGCTACCGATAGCGAGCTCTACGCCGATATCGCCCGCCATTACGGCGCCGAAGTGCCTTTTCTTCGCTCGTCAGAAATCTCGGGCGACAAGTCTCCGGATATCGAATGGGTTGTCTGGATGCTGCAAAAGCTGAAAGAGGGTGGTCGTGAATTCGAAATATTCAGTATTCTGCGTCCGACCAGCCCGTTCCGCCTACCCGAGACCATCCGCCGCGCCTGGTCGCTGTTTATCGAAGACCCTAGGGCCGACTCGCTGCGCGCCATCGAAAAATGCAAACAGCACCCCGGCAAGATGTGGGTCATCCGCGGCACACGCATGCTACCCCTCTTGCCTTACGCCAATGGCGCCACGCCCTGGCACAGCAGCCAATATGCCGCCTTGCCCGAAATTTACGCCCAGGATGCCAGCCTGGAAATTGCGTGGTCGCGGGTCGCTCTGGAACAGAACAGTATTGCCGGCGAAGCCATCATTCCCTTCGTCAGTCAGGAGCTGGAAGGCTTCGACATCAATGACCCGGAAGACTGGTGGATGGCCGAACGGCTGCTGGCCACACAGGCAGCGGTTTTGCCGTCCATCTCCGTTCCTCCATACGCAACCTTACCGAATAACCTGGAGCTATAACGTGGGCGATCAAATCGGACAAGCCGTAGAAGGCACCCTTTACTACCTTTCTTATGCTGAATTTCAGCGGGTTCGCGCATCGAACCTGCCGCATGAGCAGCGCGCCGCCATCTTTGCGGACATGTGCCGGCTCAACGCCCTGTACAAGATTGCCCGTGCGGGTTCCGGCCACATCGGCAGCAGCTTCAGCAGCCTGGACATCATCAGCTGGTTGCTGCTGGAAGAAATGCAGGAAGAAGACATCTTCTTCAGCTCTAAAGGCCACGACGCCCCCGGTTATTACTCCGCCCTCATCGGCATGGGCAAGCTCGAATTCGATCTCATCCACAAGTTGCGAAAAATCGACGGCCTGCCCGGTCACCCGGATATCGGAACTCCAGGCATCGTCACCAATACCGGCTCATTGGGCATGGGCATCTCCAAGGCCAAGGGTATGATCTTCGCCAACCGCCTCGCCAACCGCCCCGGGCGCGTGTTCGTGATGACCGGCGACGGCGAACTTCAGGAAGGCCAGTTCTGGGAATCCCTGGTTTCCGCCGTCAATCAAGGATTGCATGAAATCACCGCCATCATCGACCACAACAAGCTGCAGTCAGACACCTTCGTCAAGAATGTTTCCGACCTCGGCGACCTGGAAGCAAAATTGCGCGCCTTCGGCTGGCGCGTCGAGCGCTGCGACGGCAACGACATCGGCGCTTTCGCCGCCACGCTCGCCTCGCTGAAAGGCGAAACCCGGCCCAAGATCATCATCGCCGACACCATCAAGGGCAAGGGCGTGTCCTTCATGGAACACACCTCGCTGGATTCGGACGTGGCCATGTACCGTTTCCACAGCGGCGCGCCGGATGCGAGCTCCTACCGGTTAGCTGCGCAGGAAATCATGGATCGGCTGCAACAGCGCATGAACGATGCCGGTGCCGCAGCCCTTGGCTTCGAGACCATCGAGCGTGAGGCCAGTGTGCCTCCGCCCGCAACGGCGCAGCGGTTGATACCCGCTTATACCCGCGCTTTGCTGGAGCAAGCCGAAAAGCACCCCAACCTCGTCGCCCTGGATGCCGACCTGATTCTGGATACCGGCCTCATCCCGTTCCGCGATCAATACCCCAACCGCTTCTTCGAATGCGGCATTGCCGAACAGGACATGGTTTCAGTCGCAGGAGGCATGGCCCTGAAAGGCCTGCTGCCGGTGGTGCACTCTTTCGCCTGTTTTCTGTCGGCACGGCCGAATGAACAGATATACAACAACGCCAGCGAAAAAACCAAAATCATCTATGTTGGATCGCTGGCCGGCGTGGTTCCGGGAGGCCCAGGTCACTCCCACCAGGCGATCCGCGATATTTCCGCTTTGGCCGCCATGCCGGGCATGACAATGGTGGAGCCATCCTGCGAAGCCGAGGTTGGTCCATTGCTGGACTGGTGCATCAACGAAGCGCCGGGCAGTTGCTATATAAGACTGGTATCTCTGCCTTGGGAAATCCCATACAAACTTCCGGTAAGTTATCGGCCTATACTGGGTCAGGGCGTAACCCTGGTCGACGGCGGGGACGCGGTAGTCATCGCCTATGGTCCGGTGTTGCTTAGTGCAGCCGTTCAGGCTGCTGACATACTGGCAAAAAAGAAAGGCGTCGGAGTCAAGGTGATTAATCTGCCATGGCTGAATCACGTGGATGCAGATTGGCTGATGTCAGAAATCGGAAGCTGTGAGCGCATCTATTGCCTGGATAACCACTATGTCATCGGCGGGCAGGGAGACACCATAGCGCGTGCGGTAATTCAGACCAAGCATGGCAACATTAGAATGACTTGCCTTGGAATGGAGGATATTCCTCCCTCCGGAACAAATCATGAAGTCCTGCAATCGCTGGGGTTGGATGCGAATGGTTTGGCAGAAACCATCGCACGCACCCTGGCCGGGAAGTAATTCCATTACAAAAGCTCAACAATTCGTAGGTTGGGCACAGCCCGCCCTATGAAAAAATACTTTTAATTTAGAATTGGAATAAAACCAAACCCCTTACCGGGCAACATAACAATGTTCGATCCAAATACATCCGAAAAATCCATTTCAGAAACGCACCTCAGGGCGTTGTATGCGCTTCTGCCTGGAGCTCTGAAAGAAGATTTATACGGAACGAAGTTCTCCAAGCAACTTCAGGCTTGGCGTGAAACCCTGCATCCCCGGGGAAAAATAGATATTCGAACACTGGATGGATTTGATGGCCTGACAGTGCAGGTGAATCTGGGTGACCGTCTGGGCTGCGACATTTATTACGGTTTCACCCAGGAGAGCTGGGATTACAGCCTGTTCATGGCGACATTGAAGCCTGGAGATATTGTCGTCGATATCGGCGCAAATTTTGGAATGTACACGCTTGGTGCCGCAAAACGCCTAGTATCGGGTGGGAAAGTTCTTGCCTTTGAACCGGATGCGAGATCCATGTCGCTGTTGAAAGAGAATATTCGGCTCAACAAATTTGAAAACCTTGTTACCTGCCTGGATGTTTGTGTCGGCAGCTATGATGGGAAAGTAGATTTTTTCGCCGCTGCCGATCCATCGTTCAGCGGAATTTACGATACGAACAGGTCTGAAACTACCGGCTGCTTATCTCTCCCGATTCGGCGGCTCGATTCCGTGATGCAGGAACACGGGGTAACCCGGGTCAACAAGATTAAAATCGACGTCGAAGGGGCTGAGCATGAAGTGCTGAAAGGCGCTGCGGAAACCCTGGCGAATTCCGATGCGCTAATAATGCTTGAAATCTCACCCAAAAATCTCGACAAGGATCGGGTCGAGCAACTTGCCGGGATGCTGGGGATGCTGGAAACCCAGGGATACGTTTCTTTCCTTATCAACTGCGAGACATCCCCAGCCGTGCTTGTTGTCGAAGAACACATCAAAAATATACCTCATGATGAAGCACATGGGGAAACCAGAAACTATTTTCTGGTGAGACGCAATGGAAATGAATTTCAATACATCCAGGACGCATTCAAGCTTCTGGAGCTAGACCCCGCTTCCCTGCTAAAAAATAATTTGTTGATGCCCGGCGCTCTTTTGGAAAACAATTCAAAGGACATGAAAATTCTGGATCGTCTCCATGCAACGATATGGGCGGCAGAAGTCGAAAAAAGAGTCGCTATTGATTTTTGCCGGAAAAAGATCGCCCGGTTTCACGCCTTAGAGTCGATGCTTGCCAAGACCAGCAACGAGCTAGCCGAACAAAAGGAAGAGAATGCAATCTTCAAGGCCAAGCTTGATGAAGCAGGCAACGAGCTGGCCGAACAAAAGGAAAAGAATGCAATCTTCAAGGCCAAGCTTGATGAAGCAGGCAATGAGTTATCCGCCCTGAACAGCGGCTTCCTTGGTTTGCTCTTCAAAATAAAGAAGCGATGGTTAAACCGGGACACTCCCCATGACTAGGCACATCATCATTACAGGAGCAGGCGGTTTCCTTGGGCGCTATGCAGCTCAACACTTTGCCAATCAAGGATGGGTGGTTTCAGGTATAGGCCATTCGGCGAATGATTTTTCGCCGAAGCAATGCGGCATCTCTCATTGGCTGGAGTCAGATATCGATTCGTCATCCCTGTCGAAGCTGATCGAAGACACAGGGAAGCCGGATGTCGTCTTCCACTGTGCCGGCAGCGGGTCTGTCGGAAAATCGTGGGGAGCGCCACTGCAGGATTTCGAGAGGACGGCGCTAACGACGGCGGCCGTGATTGAGGCAATGAGAAATCATGCGCCCGAGTCCCTGCTGATTTACCCATCCAGCGCGGCTGTCTATGGCGAGTCGGCCGACAATGCACTGAATGAAGAAAGCGCATTGCACCCCATGTCGCCTTATGGCCTCCACAAACTTGTGTCAGAAGACCTGTGCCTTGGCGCGCATCGTATTTTCGGCCTCCGCGTGGCCATCATCCGATTCTTCTCGATCTATGGCCCCGGCCTGCGGAAGCAGTTGCTGTGGGATATTACGAGAAAGCTGCGCGCGGGAGGCGACACACTGACGCTGGATGGAACTGGAGCCGAACTCCGGGACTTTATTTATGCCGACGACGCTGCCCGTCTGGTGGAGCGTGTGACCGAAAAGCCTCCCGCAACCGGATCGATCATACTCAACGGTGCGACCGGAATCCCAACCAGCGTGGCATCAATCGCGCAGCTGCTTATTGAAACCATGGGCAAATCCGGCTCCGTTAACCTCGAATTTACCGGGCGTTGCCGGCCGGGTGATCCCTCGCGGCTGGTAGGTGACACAAGCAGGCTCGAGCAAATTGGATTCGACTCCAATGTGCGCGTTGCGGAAGGTATCCGCCGGTTTGTGGCAACCCTTTCCGATTGAATGCAATTAAGCAGAAACAGGCTATTTTGATGAACCATGAAACCCCGAAACTCTCGATTGTTGTTGGCACATACGATCGGCTCGATCAAATCCGGCGCTGCGTCGAAAGTATCCAGCGTGAAACTGCGACTCCTTTTGTATTGTTCATCACCGATGCAGGATCGACCGATGGCACCGTCGAGTATCTGGAATCCATCCGATCGGATGTCATCAAACCGCTCCTCGTCGGGAAGCTTCTCGGTCAGGCAAAAGCCTACAACGATGTCTTCGCTCTGGTCACCACGCCTTATGTCTGCTGGCTCAGCGACGACAATGTGGTCGTCAATAAAGGGCTGGATGTGGCAGTCGACATTCTGGAACAAGACCCAAGGATTGGCATGGTCGGATTAAAAACCCGTGACGTTCAAGGCCCTTTTGTCGATGCGCCCTACATTGGCGGAATTTCGGAAATCGGTATTTTGAATGTCAACCAGGGTATGTTGAGAACTCCCGTGCTCAACGAAGTCGCCGGCTTCAGCGAGTCTTTCCGGGATTATGGAATTGATCCGGATCTCACGGCCAAGGTGCTGTTCGCTGGCCATGACGTTGTCTACACGAAGCCGGTGTCCCTGCATCACTACCGCAACTGGAGCACTGACAAATCAAGTCCTGAGTATAAAAAAATCAAGGAGAAAAATGATCGGGCGCGAAAACTGTATGCTGCCAAGTACTCACGGCTCTTGCGCCCATCGCTGATTTTCAGGCTGAAGCAAACCGCCCGCCAGGCGATCAAAAAAACCAAAGGGTCGGGCGCTGCGCCTGCCAGGAAACCTGTCGCGACCAGCTTCTCGCGGGACTGGTCAAATATCCTTGGCGGCCGCTACATCAGCCTGCTCGATTCCGTATTGTGTTCAGGAAGAAAATTTCACCTGCGCCAGAGATGTCCGAAGCGCCATCTGCCCGGCTCGCTTCCTGATGATCCGATTCTTTGAGGAGCAGTAATGTGAGACAAAAAGTAAGATCATTTCTCAGGCGCTTTTCGCGGAAGGAAAAAACCGCTTCAAGGAGTGTGCACAAAAATTTCCCCGACTGGGCGGCACTGCTGGGTGCGGAATATTCCACACCCAGGAAGTCAGGCCGCTCGCCGAAGGTGCTTCTGGCCACTAGCATAGGCGGCGATGCGCCTTCTGCAACGATAGAAAGCCTCTTGGGGGTGGCGCTTTCCCTGAGGGGCGCTGTTCCGGAAGTTCTTCTTTGCGACGCCGCAATGCCGGCCTGCTTGAGGGGCAATGTAAACAATTATCCCGACGAGGGAGAATTTGTGAAGTCAGGCCCCAGGGAAAGGTATTGCAAGGGATGTTTCGAAAACAGCGAGAGCTGCTTCAGCTCTGCGGGGATTGCGGTCCGCAGATATAGTGATTTCATATCCGAAAAGGATAGAAGCGCCGCAGCTTCCATTACCGCCGAAACCCCAGTTGCGAAAATAGCAAACTTTCATCTGGATGGAATTGCTGTCGGAGAACACGCGGTTGCCGGGGCGCTGCGTTTTTTCGCGAGAGGAACGCTGGATGGCGAGCCGAACGGAGAGGTGGTCCTTCGCCGCTTTTTTGAAGCGGCGCTCCTCACCACTTACGCCGTGAGCAAATTGCTTGAGCGGGAAAAGTATGATGTTGCAGTTTTCAGCCATGGCATCTACATCCCCCTGGGTATTGTCGGGGAAGTGGCGCGGAAAAAGGGAGTTCGCGTGGTCAACTGGGTAACCGCTTACAGAAAGCAGCGCTTCATTTTCAGCCATGGCGACACTTACCACCACACGATGATTTCGGAACCTGTCGAACATTGGGACGAGATGCCTTGGAACGAAGCGCTGGAAAACCGTACGATGGCATACCTTGAGAGCAGGACTCAGGGCACCAGGGACTGGATCTGGTTTCATGAAAAACCCGAAGAAGAAATGGCAAAAATCGCCCGGGAGCTTGGTCTGGATCCGAACAAACCCATCATTGGCCTGCTTACCAATGTGGTGTGGGATGCGCAGCTTCATTTCAAAGCCAACGCATTCGCAAACATGCTGGACTGGATCATGGAAACCATTAACTACTTTGCGGAAAGAAAAGAACTGCAATTGGTGATCAGGATACATCCGGCAGAAATACGCGGCACCGTAAAATCAAGGCAGCGCGTAATGGATGAGATAAACAAACGATTCGCGACGCTGCCGCCGAACATATTCGTAATCGGGCCGGATAGCCCGATAAGCACTTACGCGGCGATGGAGGCATGCGATTCGGTTATTATCTATGGAACCAAAACCGGCGTTGAGCTGACTGCGAGAGGAATCCCGGTAATCGTGGCCGGTGAAGCCTGGGTCAGAAATAAGGGATTAACCACTGACGCAAATACGCAAAAAGAATATTTCGGAATACTGGACAGCTTGCCTTTGGGGAAAAGGCTTGATCGGGAAAATGTACTGAGGGCGAGAAAATACGCCTACCATTTCTTCTTCAGAAGAATGATCCCGTTGCCGATGGTCGTTCCGACCGAAGGATTTCCTCCTTTCAGGGTAAGCCTGAAAAACGGGGCGAATGACTTGATGCCTGGCAGCAGTCTCGGGCTGGACGTGATTTGCCAGGGAATATTAGAGGGTAAGGAGTTCATCTATCATGATGAAATCGGCAGTGAGCCGCAAATTGATTGATCTTTGGCGCAGATTTGCAGTCAAGACAAAAGCGAATGTCGACACTGCAACAAAAATCGTGCACAAGGGAACCGGGCTCTTCCAGGGCAACGCCGCCAAGTCACATCCCGCAGTCAAGTGCGGCAATTCGATCCTGGATAAATCTTTCGGTATCGAGTTCAGAACCGAACGAAATTCGGTCTGCGTTGAAATCGGCGACGACTGCATCCTGAAAAATAAGATAATCTTTGAAACGGATTCTGGTTTTGTCAGAATTGGAAACGGCTGCTTTATCGGGGGATCCAGAATCATATCGGCCAGTTCGGTCGAGATAGGCAACTGGATCACCATGGCGTGGGGGATAACCATTTACGACCACAATTCCCATTCCCTCGATTACCGGGAAAGGATCAAGGATCAAAAGCAGCAACTGGCTGACTGGGGATCAGGCAACTTCATAAAAAACAAAAACTGGACGGTCGTGGATAAAAAACCCATCAAGATAGCCGATTATGTATGGATCGGATTTGACGTGGTCATCCTGAAAGGAATCACCATTGGCGAAGGCGCCATCGTCGGCGCGCGCTCCGTCGTTACCCGCGATGTCGAGCCGTGGACGGTCGTTGCCGGAAACCCTGCCAGGGTTGTTAAACAACTCACTCCCGATGAAATGGCAAGAGACGCATAAAGCATGAATGCTGCGCGCAAACCCCTCGGAATATATCTTTTGATGACAGGCGGCCACCACTGGATGGGGGGCGTTCAATATACGCGGAACCTGATCGGTGCAATGAACCTGCTGCCCACTGACGAGAAACCAGCAATTGTCTTGTCGTTGGGCAGGAAAAACCTTGATTCGGGCTACGAACAGGAGTTTGGCCGTTACGACTTCGTAAGGGTGGAGGGGCATCCGTCATGGACCAGAATTGTCAGCTCAGGCATCCGCAAAATATTTGGGGAAAGGGCGTCCAAGCACTTCCTGTCCTGTACCGAAATGTTCGCCTTCACTGCAAAGGAATGCACGGTTGCCTACCCGGTTAAAGGGTCGCCGCTGGCAATGAACATCGAGAGTGTGCTGTGGATACCTGATTTTCAGTACAAATGCCTGCCGGAATATTTTTCCGAAGATGAGAGAAAACAGCGGGACACGGGTTATTCAAGAATGCTGAACAATGATTCGATCCTTGTCCTCAGCAGCGAATCTGTCAAAAGCGATTTTGAACGTTTCTTCCCGGAGCATGCGAACAAAAAGATACGCATTCTCAGATTCATTTCCGTGATGGACGAGGGCGATTACCTGCGTGATCCGAATGAAGTTTGCGCGCGATATAACCTGCCGGATAAATTCGTGTACCTCCCCAATCAGTTCTTCATGCATAAGCGGCATGACCTGGTCTTTTCAGCGCTGGCAAAACTAAAAAGAAACGGGGTCAAGATCGATCTTGTCTGTACGGGCAACAGTCAGGACTACAGGTCTCAGGAATATTACACATCGTTGATGAATTTTCTTCATGACAATAATCTGGAAAATCAGGTCAGTTTGCTCGGGCTGATCCCGCGTGACGAGCAGATTCAGATCTTCCGCAAGGCTGCGTTTACTTTGCAGCCATCCATTTTTGAAGGGTGGAGCACCACTGTCGAAGATGGAATTGCGCTTGGAAAAGATGTTTTGCTGTCCAATATCGCCACGCACAAAGAGCAACAACCCGAGCATGGGCACTTCTTCGAAGCAGGCAATGTTGACAACCTGGCCGAGTCAATCAACCGGCTCTGGGGTATGACCCGCCCCGGCCCGGATATCGAACGCGAGCGGCTTGCTCGAATTGAGAACGTAAATCGGGGACTCGCTTTTGCCAGGACATTTCTGGACATCATGAATGAGGCACATACGAAACACTGTAATAGCAGAACTTGCCATTAGCAGCACGAACGATAGCGGCTTAAATCCAGGACTGTTCTTCTTTACTCATTATTCCAAGTGAACACGTGAAAAATACAGGTATAGGTGATAATAGTGGTTTTATGGATTACAGGACTCTCTGGCGCAGGTAAATCTACCTTGGCTGCGGAGATAGGCAAGCGTCTTCGCGCAAAGGGTGAATCCGTGGTGATGCTGGATGGGGACGAGCTGCGCGAAGTATTTGGCGCAGCCGCCGCCAATGCCAATAATCACGGGCGCGAAAGCCGGCTGGCGCTGGCTTTTCAGTATGCGCACCTGTGCCGCGTGATTTCCGCGCAAGGGTTGACCGTAGTGATTTCCACTATTTCGCTCTTCAAGGAAATCCATGCATGGAACCGGGAAAACCTGCCGGGATATTTCGAGGTGTACCTGAAAGTGCCGCTGGAAGAATTGCGCCGCCGTGACCCGAAGGGAATTTACCGTCGCTTCGATGCTGGCGAGATTAACGATGTGGCGGGG
>Ga0209211_10008450_pt1 | contig 14080 bp, 14 predicted proteins | sample RifGroA2_FD_183992 | JGI IMG/M metagenome (GOLD analysis project Ga0209211, IMG submission 183992) | Groundwater microbial communities from Rifle, Colorado, USA - Groundwater A2 (SPAdes) (version 2) | ecosystem: Environmental > Aquatic > Deep subsurface > Groundwater | place: Rifle, Colorado...
AAGACTCCCTGGGTGATTTTCTCAGGGCTTGAAAGGCTCGAATTGCAGGCAGGAGTGGCTCAGTCATGAGCCATCTTATTTTCATCAACAAAATGGTCTAGACAACCGGGTCCACTATAGCTCTCGAAGTTGATTTGCATCTAGTTGAGAAAGACATAGAAATTCTATTGCCTTTTTTAACAAAATCCATGTTAAGCATTTCTGAAATCGCCACTGCGGTACAGCCTCAACATGAAACCATTTGTGAGCGTCTTGATAGGGTGAATCGCCAGAATCTCTTAAAGAAAATTAACGATAGTACCTTCGAAATTTCTGAATCTCTGGACCATTTCGTGGTGATATCAAAACATTTCCTTTATTCTTCGCTTTGGAGACGTTTCCTAATCTCGCCGTATTATAAATCTATGATCGATAGGCACCTTGCGAACATTTTGGAGAATCGACAACATTGCCGGATCGCAGCGTCGGATCAAAATAGTTTAAAAATATTTCTCAGGACATCACCCGGCGCCGCTTCATTCGTTCTTTTTGGCGATACCACAAAATTTGATAATTTGATAGAGCAAGTAAAGCAGAATAATTTTAATCAAAATCTATCGAAAACAGCGACCGAGTACATCACCCAAACTGTCATTCAACAAACAGCCATTGCATATGCCAATGATATGTTGGCGGTTAGAACTGTTGATGAAATCGATGGGGAAGAAATAGTCGGTCAAGTGCTGCGAATGCAGCTGTCAGCGACTCATAGTAAACGTCTTGCTTTTCAGACTCTTGTAGTGGTGCCTATGATGCGAGTTAAGGTTCAGGGGGGCGTAAAGGCGGGGCAAATGGTTTCTGGTTCTCCCGACCTTTTTGTGAATCATGGGACCTTGCTTTCGCAGATGGGGGAGCATGATCTTGCGATTGATTCCTTTGACAAAGCTTTAGCTCAGCAATTATCAGATGAATTGAAGGCAGCCGCTTTAAATAATAAAGGGTTGGCATTGTTAAATTCGGGCCACCGGCCTGAAGCAAAAATTTGCTTTGAAGAGGCGCTAAAGCTTCAGCCGCAACTACAAGAAATTCAAAACAATCTTTCCCTTATTGAAGAGAAATAAGTAAGCTGTAGAATATTGAGAGTTTCTGCTTTAAGTGGACCTTACTCCCACCGGAGTTTTTACCGAACTAAAAAATTAGTCAGACTTTAGGCAATCTTTTTTGGCGCTTAGTTCTAAAAGATTTTACCTTCCAGGATCTCTTACCGCTCGTCCCGCATCCGGGCATGCCTCGTGGTTCCGCCCCCACACTATTTTCGGGGTCTACCATCCGCTCGACTACGCTCTCTCGTCATAAAATTTAACCTCGAGACCGTAGTCGAGCCGAGGAGTCCGGCATGCCCGGATGCAGGTTTCCCCTCAGAAAGCATTCAATCTTCTTTGCAGAAAAAAATATTTTCAAGCTAGAAGCGTGCAATTTCTGTGAACACCCATGTCGTAAACGGACCTCCCATGAGACACCCTATAAAAAATCAAAGCCCAGTCCAAAACCTGGGTTCTATCAGGCGCTAAAGCCAAACGAAGGGAAGATAACGATGAAGGTATTGGAAAAAGGAGTTTTACGTCAATCCACATCATGGTTTAAGGCGGGAATAGGACTCGGTGTGATGCTTTTTATGGCATTCACCCTCCTTTCAGTTCTTGATCGTGGTGCGGATGGAGATCAAAGCGTTGTGAAGCCAGTCTATGTTTCACGGCCAGTAGCAGTTGTTCGGAAAGCTCCGGACGATTACAGGATGATCCGGGAGCAAAACCGCTTTGTGACGGATCTTGTCGATGAGCTGTCGCGGATTGTGAGCAGGCTGGCGCATTAGTGCCGGTAAACAGGGGAGAGATAGACGTCTCTCCCCTGGAGGTTGGATTTATATGCGTAAGGAGGTCTTTGAATGACAGACCCAACAACGGAGGTGATGAAGAAAATATTTCTGTATCAGTTTGAGCAGGGATTCCTGACCGAAGCCCAGATTCAAACTCTTACGGGCATCGGGCCGGAAGACCTTGAAGGGCTCATTCGACAGGAGTATATCCTGCGCCGTAAAAGTTATTTTGATGATCTGATGCTTTATTTTCCGACACGGAAGGCACAGGCGTTCTTGAAAAGCCATGGGATTAAGGTCTATGTGGAATATTTGAAAAGACCGCCCGCTAAGAATGAACTCCATGACCGCAGGCTCACGGACATTCGGATTCTTCTGGAACAGAAGGGCTACCCGGTGTGGCAATCGGAAAGATGCCTTCATCAGCGGGGAATGAAACGGGTGAGGCCGGATGCGATTCTTTCTCTTGGCAGGAGGAAGGTTGCCATTGAACTTGAAATGTCCGGCAAAGGGGAACGGAAATACGCTAACCGCTTCAGCTTCTACAGGGACCATCCGGCCCTTGATGCCGTGCTCTATTTTGTGGCGACGCCGGAGCAGAGGAAAAGGCTGATCGAGATCGCCAAAGGGTACCGCAAGATTTACTTTGTGCTGCTCCGGAATCTTACGGAACACGGGGAAAACGCTTATGTCGAGCGCAGCGGATTTCCGGGCGCTCTTTGCCTTTGGAATTTTTTGGAAGGTATCCGGGAAAAGAGGTTTCTATAAACTGTCTTGCCTGAACCCCATCACACTGGGATAAAGAAAAATACAGCGAAAGAACTAGAAGAACAGGCCTACCGGCTCCGAGTGTTTCTGGAGATTGTTGCTGAGGCTGATCTGCTTCTGCTTAAAAAGCTGATGAAGGAACGGCAAGAGCAGGCGGGCGACGAAAGACCGTGATTTTTTATTGTCTTTCGGTGACTAAGGGTGTATAAATGGACACCATGGCCAAGGAACCCAAAAGGTACAATATCACGGCGGCGGCTGAAGAACTCGGTGTCCACCGCCTGTCGCTTTATTACTGGCTCAAAAAGGGCTGGATTACCGTGAAAAGAGATTACCGGAACCTGCCCGTTTTGACTTCGGAAGATCTTCAAAAAATCCGCAAGTGGCGTAATACCCTCCGTGAGGATGTCAAATCATGAAAGTGGCGCTTTATACCCGCGTCAGCACCGAGGATCAGGCCCGTGAGGGGTTCTCGCTTGATGTGCAGCGGGATTTTCTTTTAAAGCATGCCAAGGACTACGGCTGGGAAGTTTTTTGCAGCGTTTCCGGCTCCAAGGTCTATCAGGACGATGGTGTAAGCGGATCTACCTTGAACAGGCCCGCTTTGAGAAGGCTTCTTGTGGATGCGGAAAGAAAGCAGTTTGAGTTGGTCCTTGTTTATAAGCAGGATCGGTTAAGCCGGAATTTAAAAGACATGCTCAATCTGCTTGATCAGCTAAGCAAATGGGGAATCGGGTATAAGTCTGCCACGGAGCCCTTTGACACCACGACAAGCGCGGGGAAAATGGCGCTGCATATGCTCGGCACTTATGCAGAGTTTGAACGCAACCGGCTCGTGGAGCGTGTTTTCCCAGGAATGGTTCGAGGCGTCCAGGCTGGGCATTGGCAGGGAGCGCGGTATTCGCCTTACGGTTATAGCTACAACAAAGAGCAGAAACTTTTGGAAGCCGTTCCCGGTGAAGCCAAAATCGTAAAGCAAATCTATGAAATGTATCTTGCCAATAAATCCACGGTTCAGGTTGCCGGCTATTTTTATAAGCAGGGAATCCAATCCCGGAGCGGCGGGCGGTTTCACTCAAAACTTATCTGCGATATTTTGAAAAACTCGGTTTATTTAGGGAAGCTGGTCTGGAACCGGACTCATTATGACAAAAATAATCAAAGCCGAAAAACGATTAGAGCCGTTCCGAATCCTCCGGATCAAGTTGTTGTCGCAGAAGGAAAACACGAAGCCATTATCACCCAGGAAATCTTTGACAAAGTGCAGGCGAGACTCCGTGCAAACCGCAAGGGGGGTGAGCGTTGCATGACCAAATTTGATTATCCTTTTACCGGAGTTCTGGTTTGCGCCCGCTGCCATCATAAAATGCACGGCATCTCCGCGGTGACAAATTCGGCGCAAAAAAAGCGTAAGCGCTGGTATCGCTGCTCCGCGGCCTACATGCACGATATCAAATGCAAGAATTCGATGGTCCGGGCGGAACTGGTTGAGCCGCAGCTTTTCGCAATCATTGAAAAGCTGACCCGCAATAAGAAGATCTTGACCGTGCGGTTGACTGGGCTGATTAAGGCCCAGGCGGAGCCGAGCGAAGCTTTCCTTGAAATGATTCGGGAACAAAATAGGCTGATCCAGGAGAATCTGAGGCAGCAGAAGAAATTGAACGATGCCTATATGCAGGATTGTATGTCTTTTGAGGTTTACAAACCGAAAGCCGGCGACTTGCGGGACGAAGAGAAGCGGCTTCGGAACCGTCTTGCCGAACTTGAGTTAAAGCTTCTGGCAAAGGAAAAGGCAAAAGGGTATCAGCAGTATGTCCGGGAAGTTCTGAACCGTTTTCCGGAAGGCAAGGATCAACTGGACCCGATTCGCAAAAAAGAGGTGGTCCGGGTCATTTTTAAAGAGGTTTTGATTAAGGACCGCCGCATAGTATCATTTGAGTTATTCGAACCGTTTAAATCCTATTTGGAAGGAAAGGAACCATGCCAGAACAAATTACTGGAGGAATTGATGCCAAGCGAAAGCTTAGGGTGTGCATCAAGTCCTTCGGCTGCCAAATGAATGATTTTGATTCAGACATGGCGGCCGGGCTTTTGAAAAAAGAAGGGCATGAAATTGTTCAGGACGATGACTCTGCGGATGTGATCCTTTTCAACACATGCAGCGTGCGCCAACATGCCGAAGACCGCGTTTTGGGCCAGCTGGCTGAACTCAAGGGAGAGAAGAAAAAACGGCCGGACCTTGTGATTGGAGTCATGGGCTGCATGGTGGAGAATTACAAAACCAAGTTTTTTGCCGACTATCCGCATGTCGATATTTTGATCGGCACGCGCAGTATCCCGGAGCTGCCCAAGGCTATTGAAACGGTACGCACCGAAAGGCGCCAGGTTCTGGAGCTGGCCAAAACGGGATTCGGCTATGAGCTTCTGGAAATGCCACGTCTTGAAGGAAAGTTCCACGCCTATCTTCCCATCATGACGGGCTGCGACAAAGTCTGCTCTTTTTGCATTGTGCCTTATGTGCGCGGCCGGGAAATTTCACGGCCTTTGCGCGAGGTCGCTGATGAAGTGAGGCGACTGGCGGAAATAGGCGTGAAGCATGTCACCCTTCTCGGACAGAATGTGAATTCGTACGGCAAAACAGTGGCGAGCGGCGAGTCCGTGTCCGCTGATTTTGCCACGCTTCTGAGGGCCGTCTCGAAAGTTCCTGGTATCGAGAAAATCGGATTCACGACGTCGCATCCGGAAGACGCCTCCGAAGAGCTTTTTCAAGCCATACGGGATGAGGATAAGATCTCAAGGCGTTTTCATTTGCCTCTGCAGTCGGGCTCTGATTTTATCCTTGAACGTATGAAACGCGACCACACGCTGGCCGAATACCGCAAAAAAATTGACAGGATGCGCGAGCTTATCCCGGACATTGCCGTCACCACCGATATTATCGTGGGTTTCCCCGGCGAAACCGATGCCGACTATGAGGCCACGAAAAAAGCGCTGGCGGATATTCAATTTGACGGCGCTTTTATCTTCAAATATTCTCCCCGTCCGCACACGGCCGCGGCGCGTTGGGAAGATTCCATGCCGATGGATGAAAAAAACAGGCGTAATAATGAGCTGCTGAACCTGCAGAAAGAAATCACCAAACGAAAAAACCAGACCTGGCTTGGCCGTACGGTCAAAGTGATGGTGGAAGACATGAGCAAGAAAAGCCGGGAAGAAGTGCTGGCCCGCACCTGGCAGGAAAAAAAAGTGGTGTTCAAGGGCAGCGGCACTCTGATCGGCTCCAGCCTGCGGGTGCGGCTTGAGCAGGTCTTTGACGAAACTTACCGGGCGGAAGTTGTGTCTATCCCCCCGCCACCCCGAGCCGATCACTCGGGGCGGCCTGCGAAGACTGGAGCCTCAAGCTCCAGCGAGCGTGCTGGAACTAAGGAGTTCCAGCCTGAATAAGCGGCCGATTGCCGCTGACCGAGCCGTGAAACACGTCACAGCCTCTGAAATGCGGCGAATCGATGAAAAGGCCATCGGATTATTCGGCATCCCTTCGCTTCTTTTGATGGAAAACGCGGGAGCCGCCTGCGCGCTTGAGGCATTACGCATGGCCGGGAAGAAAACGGCCGTGATTTTTGCCGGCAAGGGCAATAACGGCGGTGACGGCTTTGTGGCCGCGCGCCATCTCGCGAACCGGGGGGTGAAGCCCGTTGTCTGTTATTTTCAGCAGCCGTCCGAGATGAAACCCGATCCGCTTGTTAATTTCAGAATCCTTGAAAAGATGAAGGTTTCCCTGATAAACTGTTCGCGTAAGCTGCCGGTGCGGAAAATCAAGGCCGTGCTTAAAGACGCCGGTGTATCGGTAGACGCTCTTTTCGGTACCGGGCTTTCCAAACCCGTCAGCGGCATTTTTGAAGCGGTAATTGCCATGATCAATGAATCCGGCACCAAGGTGCTTGCCGTGGATATTCCGTCGGGTTTGAATTCCGATACGGGTGAAGTGATGGGGTGCTGTGTGAAAGCCGTCGTGACAGTCACTTTAGGACTTCCTAAAAAAGGGTTTTTGAAGCGTGAAGCCAAGCGTTATACGGGCCGTATCAAGGTGGCCGATATTTCCATCCCTGGAGTTTTATTAAAATGAAGAAATATGACATTATTTTTATAGGCGGCGGGCCGGCGGGTTACACGGGCGCTATGCACGCCCGCGACCTCGGTTTTAGCACTCTCTTGATCGAGAAAAGCAAAGTAGGAGGTGTCTGCCTTCAACTAGGCTGCATTCCGACCAAGGCTTTGCTGGCTTCTGCCTCTTTGATTGATAAAATCAACCGCGCGGTGCAATTCGGCCTTGAAGTGCGCCTTGACGCGCCTCACAAGCTTTGGAAAATTGCCGAAAAAAAGAACGCTATTGTCGATGAACTCACGCAAGGGCTGATTCAGACGCTTAAGAGAAAAGGCGTGGAAATTCTGCAGGGCGAGGCCTCTTTTAAGGGGCCGCATACGCTCATTGTGGAAGGGGAGAGCGGTCCGGAAGAAATCGAAGGTCAAGTGATGGTGATTGCCACGGGCTCCCGGCCCCAGGAATTGCCCGGTATTCCTTTTAATCACACCACCATTTTATCGTCAGATGACATGCTCAAACTCCGCGAAGTGCCCGAGCAATTGGCCATTATCGGCGGGGGAGTTATCGGATGCGAGTTCGCGTCTCTTTTTGCCGCCCTGGGCTCGAAAGTTTCAATCATTGAAATGCTGCCGCAAATTTTGCCGCTTTCTGACAAGGATATTGCCAAGCGCCTTGAGGTTCTATTCAAGCGCCGTGGCATTCAGGTTTTTACAGGAAAGAAGATGGAGAAATTGTCGAGTGACGGCGCTCGTTTGAGCCTGCTTTTAACGGGCGGGGAGAAGGTCTCCTGCGATAAAATGCTGATAGCCGTCGGGAGAAGGCGTAATGTCGAGTCCCTCGGGCTTGAAAATGCGGGTATTCAAATAGAAAGAGGCACGATTGTGGTCAACGGGTTCCTGGAAACATCCGTCCCGGGTGTTTATGCTGTGGGGGATGTGATCGGTTCCCCGCAGCTTGCTCATGTGGCCCAGGCCGAGGCCATTCTTGTGGTGGACAATTTGAGAAGGGAACGCCGTGCCATGGATTATCGGGGCTGGCCTAACACGGTATTCACCCACCCGGAAGTGGCCAGCGCGGGTTTCACCAAAGAAGAGGCGGAGAGGGCCGGACATGAGGTGGAAGAATCCCGCTGTCTTTTCGGCGCCCTGGGAAAATCCCATGTGGAAAGGGAACCGGACGGTTTGGCGAAACTTGTGTTTGACCGCAAGACCAATAAACTCCTTGGAGGGCATATTATCGGGGAGAATGCCTCAGACCTGATTGCGGAACTCTCTCTGGGCATTCGTCTTGGAGCTAAAAGGGAAGATTTGGCCGGCACCATGCACGCGCATCCCACTTTTTCCGAAGTGATTTGGGAAGCGGCTAGAATTATCCCTTGACACTTTGTCACGAGCGTGATAAAAATCACCTCCGTTTTTAGATTCACATGAGCATGAAAGGCGGAGTTTTAAATTTTTGATGCGCCGATTTCCTGATTGGCTTAAGAAGTCCATTCCTGAAGCAACTACCCTTCAGACAGACACCACGCTTAACCGATTCAAGCTCAACACCATTTGCTATTCAGCCAAATGTCCGAACCGTTCCGAATGTTTTGCCGGCCACACGGCTACTTTTTTGATCTTGGGCAATCTATGTACCCGCCGTTGCACATTTTGCAGTGTTCCGCAGGGTCATCCCACGGAATTGGATATGACCGAGCCTGAACGTGTTGCTAAAGCAAGTCTGGATATGGGGTTAAAGCATGTCGTGGTGACTTCGGTCAATCGTGATGATTTGGAAGACGGAGGGGCTGAAATTTTTTACCTTACGATTTTGGCCATTAAAAAACTTATCCCTGAAGCGACCGTAGAGGTTTTGACTCCCGACTTTGAGGGAAAAATCACGTCGATATTGAGAGTGGCTGAGGCGTGTCCGGAAATTTTCAATCATAACCTTGAGACCGTGCCCCGGCTTTATAAACGAGTAAGACCTCAAGCTCTTTATGAACAGTCCCTTAATCTTATCCGGACGGTGAAAACGCATCACCCCGGTATTCTTACAAAAAGCGGCCTTATGGTGGGACTGGGCGAAAAAGTGGACGAGGTCCTTCATGTCCTGGGCGAACTTCGCGAGTACAGCTGCGATATCGTGACCATAGGGCAATATCTAAAGCCTAAGGAAGGGCGGCTTCCGGTGGCGGAATTTGTGCGGCCTGAAATTTTTTCGCTGTATGAGGCTAAAGCCCGGGAAATCGGATTCAAAGAAGTATTTTCCGGGCCTTTCGTGCGCAGTTCCTATCACGCCGAGGAGACCTTTCTGCAGGCAAAAAGGGCATCCTAGCTCGCTTGCGGCTGGGTACTGTCCGTGTTTAAATTTTTAAAATAAGGGCGGGGAGCAAAACTTTCCGGGCCCGAAGCACTTGAAGGAGGAAGTAACGTGGCACAAGGTAAAGTGAAGTGGTTCAACAACCAAAAAGGTTATGGGTTTATTGAGTCCGAAGGTGGAGGTGACATTTTCGTCCATTATTCGGCAATCAAAGCGGATGGTTTCAAAACCCTAAATGAAGGCGAACTCGTCCAGTACGACGTCGTGGAGGGGCCGAAAGGCAAGCAGGCGACGAACGTTACGAAAGTCTGAACCGCTTAAATTCGGGATAACAGTTAAGCTGTCGGCGCTTTAGCCGATAAATAAAGGGCCGGTTGGTCAGGCGGCGGTAGGCCGCTCGATCAGCCGGCCCTGTGCCGATCGCACAGGGCCAGTTGTCAGGCGGCGATCGGCCGCTCGGTCAGCTGGCCCTTACTTTTCTATGAATAAATATATTACTCCCATTTTTGCATTAACCGTCGCAGTCACTTTATCTTCCTGCATGACCGCGCCCGGTCCGAAGGCGTGGAATGAGGTGACCCAGCGTATTGGGCCCGTCGAGTATGTCGCGCTCATGGACGTCTGCAATCTTCTTAAAATGAATTATGAGTGGGATGCCCTCACCAAAAAGCATATCTTGTACAAGAATTCCAATTATCTTTCGTTTATGACGGATGACCGGAATGTCAGCGTGAACGGCAATGTCCAGACTTTATCCGTGCCGCCCAAGGTGATTAACGGTGTTTTGATGCTGCCTCGGGAATTGGCTGAGCTGCCGTGGTGGAGAAAAAGGGAAGATATCTGGAAAGAAGTGAAAGCGGTGTATCCCGGAAATGCGTTTGTGGTGGACAAAGTGGTGATTGACGCGGGGCACGGCGGCAAGGATTTGGGCGCGCCCGGTTTTTTCGGATTGAAGGAGAAGGATATCAACCTAGAAATCGCTAAAAAACTCGAACAAAAACTGCGTTCCCTCGGAATAGATACCGTGATGACGCGGACGGATGACACCTATCTCACGCTGCCTGAAAGGGCCTGGGTCGCGAATAATTCGGGCGCGGACCTTTTTATAAGCGTTCACGCCAACTCCGCGCCCGATAAGAGCGTCCAGGGCGCTGAAATTTATTATCTTTCCGAAACCGTGGATGATGACGAACGCGCCAGTCAAATGGTGGTCGATTACGGCAACCGGTTTGAGTTGAATCCTGATTTGCCAAATAAACGTTCGCGCGACGCGACACTTTGGGATATCATTAACACTGAGAATCGGCAGGAATCCATCGAATTGGCACGCTCGATCAATTCATCGCTGAAGCGTTACGCTTCGGTCAAAAACCGGGGAATCAAGAGCGCTGGATTTTTTGTGTTGAAGTGGACGGACAAGCCCGCGGTGCTCGTGGAAACGGGTTTTATGACCAACCGTCAGGAAGTCAGGCAGTTGGCGGACGCGGCCTATCAGGACCAGATGGCCGGTTTGATAGCGGAAGGGGTTATGGCCTACAAGGCGGAATATGAAAGAACGCGGGGGTTTACCACCAACTAAAGATCAGGCGATCGGCGTATTTGATTCCGGCTTAGGCGGTCTTACGGTGGTTCGCGAACTGATGAAGCAGCTCCCCCAGGAACATATTGTTTACTACGGGGATTTAGCGCGCCTTCCTTACGGCATGAAGTCCAAAGAACAAATCATCCGCTTTTCCTGCGAGAACACCGAATTTCTAATCCGCCAAAACGTGAAAGCCGTAGTCGTGGCCTGCAATTCTTCGGCCAGCGCCAGCATCAACCTCCTTAAAAACAGATATTTTCTTCCTGTCACGGACGTGATCGGCCCCGCGGCCAAAAAGGCCGTTCGCTTTTCGCTGACCAAAAGAATAGGCGTCATCGGTACTCCCGCCACGATTCGAAGCGGTGCTTATGAGAAGGCGCTCCGCAAACTTGAACCTAAGGTGAAGGTGTTCACGCAAGCCTGCCCGCTTTTTGTGCCGCTGGTGGAAGAAGGCTGGCTTGACTGTAAAATCACAGACCAAGTCATTCATGAATATTTGAAAGACATCGTGAAGCAGAGAATAGACACGCTGATTCTCGGCTGTACGCATTATCCCCTTTTACGCCGCGCCCTCCAGGATTACGTTGGCCCGCACGTGGTTTTAGTTGATTCCGCGGGCCCGGCGGTTTATCATCTGCAGGAAAGACTCGAAGAGCTCAAGCTGCTTGCCGATCGCCCGGGCCGGGGGACGCTCAAAATCTACGTGAGCGACATGCCCCGCAATTTTGTGCATGTGGGCCAGCAATTCCTGGGCTGCCGTTTGAGGCATGTCCGGGTGGTTCCTATTCAGCCATTGATTAAACTTTCTTAGAGCATGCCGGAAACAACATCACTCAAAAAAGCGGTTGTCCTGTTATCGGGCGGCCTTGATTCAGCGACCACTCTATACGCGGCCAGGGCCGGAGGGTATTTCCCGCATGCCCTGACTATACGTTACGGGCAGCGGCACGGCCGGGAAACCGAATGCGCCCGGTGGCTTGCGGCGGATTTAAAAATTGAACTCAGAGAACTTTGCATTGATTTGCCGTGGAAGGGCAGCGCGCTTTTAGATAGAGGGCTGAGCCTGCCGCAAAGCCGAAGCGAAAAGGAAATGAATTCAGGTATTCCGGCCACTTATGTCCCGGCGAGAAACACGATATTTTTAAGTTTTGCCCTGTCGTGGGCGGAAGTGCTCGGAGCGGAGGCTGTTTTTATCGGCGCCAACGCGCTTGATTACAGCGGTTATCCGGATTGCCGGCCGGAATATTTTCAAACCGTCGAAGAATTGTTTAAAAAAGGGACAAAGGCTGGGGCCGAAGGCCGCACGATCCGTGTTGAAACGCCCCTCCTTCATAAAACCAAGGGGGAAATAGTACAATGGGGGCATACCTTGGGCGTGCCTTTTGAGCGCACCTGGTCTTGTTACGAAGGGAGCGCGGCGCCGTGCGGCGTTTGCGACTCGTGCCAGCTGCGTGAAAAAGGATTCCGCGAGGCCGGACTGGCGGACCCTCTTTTGAGCGCATCAAGATGATTCAGAATATGACAGAAAAAAAAGTCGAGATTGCCGAGATTTTTTCTTCCCTCCAGGGCGAAGGCCCCCGACTGGGGGAAAAACATCTCTTTGTGCGTTTCCCGGTTTGCAACCTTCACTGCCATTATTGTGATGAAATGGAACACGAACCCGTGGAAATGGAGATGAAAACGCTGCTTGAAAAAATCCGGTCGGTGAATAGACAGCAGGGCCCGCATTCTTTTTTGAGTTTGACCGGAGGGGAACCCCTTTTGTACACGGGTGTTATCTGGCAAATGGCCGCAACCCTCCGGCCCGAAGGATTTAAGTTTTATCTTGAAACCAGCGGTTTTCTGGTCAAGGCACTGGAGGAAGTGCTGGATTGCCTGGATTATATATCCATGGATGTCAAGCTGCCGAGCGTGACCAGGGACAGGGATTGCCTCGAAGAGCACCGGGCTTTTCTCAAGGCGGCTCAAGGCAAGGAGATTTACGTGAAGATAGTGGTTTCTATGGAAATTTCGAGAAAGGAGTTTTCTGAAGCCGTGAAAATGATCCATGAGATCAATCCCGCGACACCGCTCGTGCTTCAGCCTATCACGGTGGGAGGAGAGAAATACATCGACAAAGAACTTTTTGACACATTAACCGAACTTCAGTCCGCGGCACTCGGATGGCTGGAAAACGTCCGTATCATTCCACGGCTGCACAAAGTCCTGGGAGTCAAATGATGAGAGAAGATCGTCCGGAAAATTCGTTAAGGCCCATTAAAATCAAAAGGGATTATTTGAAGAACGCGCTGGGCTCGTGCATGATTGAATTCGGCAATACCCGCGTGATTTGTTCCGTTTCCGTGGAAGATAAAATCCCCCCCTTCCTCAGGGGCAAGGGGAAGGGATGGCTTACCGCTGAATACGGTATGTTGCCCGCTTCCTGCAAGGAAAGAATTGACCGTGAGTCAAGCCGCGGCAAGGTGAGCGGCCGGACGCATGAGATTCAAAGATTGATAGGCCGTTCGCTACGTGCCGTTATTGATTTGGACAAGGTTGGGGAGAGGACCTTTTGGATTGACGCGGATGTGGTGCAGGGTGACGGCGGGACGCGAACCGCGAGCATTACGGGTAGTTTTATCGCGCTCGCGGATGCGGTTAAAAAGCTTATTCAGAAAGAAATTTTGACTAAAAATCCTCTTAAGGATTATGTCGCGGCCATAAGTGTAGGTATCGTCGGTGGTAAACCCATGCTTGATTTGTGCTATGAAGAAGACTCTCATGCCGAAGTGGACATGAATGTCGTCATGACCGGCCAGGGCAATTTGATCGAAGTCCAGGGAACCGCCGAGGGCAAACCCTTCACGCAAAAAGATTTGGACCGCATGCTGGCTCTTTCAAAAAAAGGCATCCAAGAGCTTGTCGGTATCCAGAAAAAACTGCTGAAACTTACCTTTTAATGATTTCCCTGGTTGTCGCCTCCCGTAATCAAAAAAAAGTTAATGAATTGCAGGCCATTTTGTCCGGCATGCCCCTCAAGGCCATTTCTCTGGCAGAATTGCCTGGAGCGCCGGAAGTGATTGAAGACGGCAGTACTTTTGAAGAAAACGCCGCCAAGAAAGCGGTGGCCATTGCCCGCTGGAGCGGCAAACTGGCACTGGCCGATGATTCCGGATTATGCGTCGATGCCTTAAACGGCGCTCCCGGGATTTATTCGGCAAGATTTGCGGGGGAAAGTCAGGATGATAAAAAAAATTGCGTAAAGCTGCTTCAAGAGATGGACAAGATTTCTGATGATAAGCGCGGCGCGGCTTTTGCGTGCGTGGTCGTTATAGCTGCGCCCGATGGGCGGGTTATAGGAACAGTGCGGGGAGAATACCGCGGCTGGATAGCGAGAGAGGCTAAAGGTACATTCGGTTTTGGGTATGATCCAGTGTTTATCGATCCTCAATCGGGTAAACACTTTGCTGAGCTGTTGCCCGCGGCC
>Ga0209211_10008452_pt1 | contig 14079 bp, 13 predicted proteins | sample RifGroA2_FD_183992 | JGI IMG/M metagenome (GOLD analysis project Ga0209211, IMG submission 183992) | Groundwater microbial communities from Rifle, Colorado, USA - Groundwater A2 (SPAdes) (version 2) | ecosystem: Environmental > Aquatic > Deep subsurface > Groundwater | place: Rifle, Colorado...
ACCTGTTGAGGGATATCTCCCAAATGCGATATCGTCCGGTGTCCGGGAAGAGGACAATTTCGGTGATGTCGGCAGATTTGGGAAACTTGTAGACCATTCCGACTCCTTTTTTCTCTGTGACACGAACGTTCAGTTCAGCTTGAGTGATTGTTTCCTGTGTTAGGAGTGCTAAAAGACTCACCTTGGGACCAAAGAGTACCTGTGAGATTGACGACTGTGAATTCATAAGTTCGTTTCTGGGACTACTGGTAAACTTGATCAATGAATCAGATTTGGTCAGAAAGACTTCAATATCACCGGCAAGTATTTCGAGTAATGAGTCCACGTTCTGTGCGGCAAGTATGGAACGCAATGATTGGAGCGTGAACGTAGAATCCGGTGAAGGACGGGGGAATCCTTCCTCACCAACAATACGGATACTGTAGAGGAGCCCTTCGGAATCAAATTCCAATGTGTAATTGCGCCCGTCAAACTTGTACAGATCAACATTAACGTCATCATAGTGCTTTGTTGAAGAGGGCTCCCCGAAACGTTCGAGGACGGAATCTCGAGCCGCTCCGAGCGTGAAACCGAGGAAAGGAGCCATCGGATACCCAGGGATACCGGTAATTTGTATTGACCGGCACCGGGAATCTTCGCCGTGGAAACCAAACACCATATATGCGGTGTGGTCATCGTTGAGCCAATAGGCCCGGTCAATCCAACCATCGTCGTGCTTGATCTCCTTTATGGGTTCGCCCATTGTGGCCTTTGTGGACTCATGGTACTGATTAAGTATGAATCCATTTAGCTCTCGTTGGCTAGGAGGAAAAATTTCCTGCGAAAAAACTTGGCAGGGAAAAAGAAGGGCAAAAAGGAGAATTGCGGTTCTTTTCATATAGAAGGGTGCTGGCTAACGGTTGGGAGCTAACCTGCGGCGCCCGTTGTGGACCGAGGTGATGGATACGTTTTTGCCGTTGTTTCCACAAAGCTTCGTTACGACTAGCATTGGACTCAAAACGTACATTGTCCTTACTGAAAACCCAGCGCGGGGCGCCGTCAGGTTTAGCGACCGGTTAGGCAGCGCAAGAGTAGTTAGCGTGGATCTGCCAAGATGCCCAATGATACTCGGAACTCAGTGCGGGCAATCTCCATAAAGGAATGATTGAGCATGAGATCCACCGACACAGGAAATAGTGGAACAAAACGAACGCCGCCGGATGCCAAGTACCCGCGCTTATAGTCCAAGGAAAGCCTGCTCAAGTTTGGCTCGACCATTGGGGCTGACACCGATTCAAAAAAAATGGATGTGCTTGAAGTAACGTCAATCTGTGCCTGGAGCATCCCGGTCAACGTCAACGTGCGCTGTATCTCCGGAGCGTGATACCCGTTGGTGACGTAGGGAGCTGAGTCGATAAAGATCCAAAGGTTCCTGATCTGGATCTCTTGAACTCCAAACCCACCAGTCAGATGGACTCGCGAAAAGAACCTCTGGGTGGCAACGATGCTTCCAGTGGTCATGCGCATACGATGCCTGGTTCCGTTTAAGCCTTGCGAACTGAACGAAGGTCTTCTGACCGTTATGTGATGGTCGAAAAACTCTTGGTTCTTCCAGTCAAACGATGTTCGGAACAGAAACGATACGTTTGGCTGCTGATCCGAGGCTTCAAGGATACGAAGCTTGAACCCCCACTGGGCAACAGGCTGCGGCTCTCCGTACAAGTTGACCAAAGCATCAGAGTTGAGAACATTCAGCTCAATAAAATCAGCGATACCAACGCTGACCTGGCCTTGAATGGTTGTTATGTCTTGTGTAAAGAGGCCCGCGCTCACGCGTCCAAAGAAGGTCAGATTAGGAAGCACTTCAGCCGATTCGGTCAGTGAGAACTGAGAAGGATAGCGGCGTTCGTTTTGCATCTGGCCCAGAAGCGGGATGGAGAACAGGAGAACGCATGCGATTGCACAAATGTATGTTTTCATGGCTAACCTCGAATAAAAAGGAATTGTGAAAAAATTCTGTGAATGGCTTATCAAGGTTGACCGAACAATCTCCTTCCTTGCGCTGCCTAACGGTTGGGAGTTAAGCTGCGACGCCCGTTTTGGACTGCGGTTGCGTATACGATTTCTGTATTGTCTCCAAGAACCTGTTTTATGACTAGCATTGAACCCTTAATGTACTCACCCCTTACAAAAAACCCAGCGCGGGGCGGAGTCAGCTTGAACGACCGGTTAGGCAGCCAAAACCTCCCAAAGGAACTATTTGAGATCAAGGGAGTCTGGATTTGCCTTCTTGGTCGGATCATAGATTCGCGCTTTAAAGTCAATGGTACTATCGGGTCTATAGATTCCCGTTCTATCTTGTGTCACTGGCGTCTTGGACATTGTGATGACGAGCGCTTTCTGCAATCTCGACGTTTCCGGAACATCACGAAAGTTCATCGGAATATAGTCATGCAACCTGAATCGAAGCTCATATGGTCCAGCGGGGAGCCTTGAGAGCACAAACCGCCCTTCGGAGTCCGTTTTCGTGGAGCGACGCAACTTTTGGACACTAACATTGACTCCGCGCAGCGGTTTTCTGGAGGCATGGTCAATCACCGTGCCCGCAATAGTGTATTCGGATTTCTCTTGTGAGGAAGCGCCAATGGCCATAGAGAGAATCAATAACAATATGGCTAGTCTTTTCATGATTGACTCGATGGTTTGAAAGTAATCTTCATAATGTTCTGAGAGCGCAAGAGGTCTTGGAGATTCTGAACGGACTCCATTGTCACACCTTCAGCTGCGGTAATAGTGACTTGCGTGAGACCTGTAACGCCGAGCTTCTCAAGCTCCTGGGTCAATTGGACCAGAGGAATTAATCTATTGTCGAGTTGAACGGTGTCCTTGGAGAGAACCACCATCTCGATAGCGGAGCGCTCAACCTTTGGTTCTGAACAACTGAGGCCAAAGAACACGAGCACCAGAGTGATAAGGTATTTCATATGTCCTCCTTGCGAATTGTAGCGGTTTTGGCTGCCTAACGGTTGGGAGCTAGCCCGCGCTGCCCGTTTTGGACTGCGGTGATAGATACGTTTGTTGTGTTGTCTCCACAAAACCTAATAACGACTAGTATTGGACTCAAAATGTACTTTCTCCTTACTGAAAACTCAGCGCGGGGCAGCGTCGGGCTTAGCGACCGGTTAGGCAGGTTCTCCTATTGTTTATTGCCTTGCGTCTCGAGGATGATCTTACGGATGTCCAGATATCTTTCTGGTCCTCCGCCATGTTCATCGAAAACCACTTCTCCCTTTTGATTCAATACAATAGTGCGGGGGGCGGCTCCGCCAAAAAGTGCAATTGCCGCATCGGTGGCCAAGGTCTGAAGAAAGTGAAAAGGACGCTTTTCGATAAAGGTTTTCACCTCTTGAGGTGTATTCTGGGCAATTGCCACAAACCCAACAGTTGACCCAAACTCGTCAACGAGCTTATTGAAGCCGGGAATTTCGACAACGCACGCGCCGCACCAGGTTCCCCACCAATTGATAACGTGGATCTTGCTTCTGAGGTCACTGGAGCGAATTGTACGATCATCAAGCGTTTTCAAAGCGAAGGGCGGAAGCGGCTTTCCAACATTGATCAATTGCTCAAGAGGTGTCGGGACGCCTCCAGGAACCGTTGGATGCCTAGAAAGGGGCCAACGGTACGACAGAGTGCCTTTGGACCGGATAATCGTAAATTCGAATGGATAGTTCAGTGTCTGACCTGGCAAAAGGGCAAAATCGATGACAGAATAGAGAGTATCCGCATTCGATTCGACAAGTGGGATTCCAGTGATTGTGGTTTTGCCGTCGGTCCTGCGGTTCATTTGATAAAGCACAAAGTTCTTTTCACGATCCAATCCATAGCACAAATAGGCAGCACCCAAGGAATCAGGGAGAGGAATTGTGGCTGAAAAAGCCTGAAAGGGTATTCTGTTTTGAATAGGCTTGAACTCTGGAACTCCGGATTGAACCGTGATCGTTCGAAAGCTTACTAAGCTCGTTTGAGCGAAGATCTCGCCCGCACAAAGAAGTGGGAAGGCAGCCAGAACGGCAAAGAAAAAAGTGTGGTTGATCTTTTCCACTGTGTTTCGCATGAGAAGAACCTGCCTAACGGTTGGGAGCTAACCTGCGGCGCCCGTTTTGGACCGAGGTGATAGATACGTTTCCTGTGTTGTTTCCACAAAACCTCTTTGAGTCTAGCATTGAATCCTGACTGTACTCTCTCCTTACAAAAAACTCAGCGCGGGGCGCCGTCAGGTTTAGCGACCGGTTAGGGCGGCCCGGAGTTAGTTGGTTTGGGGTTCAGTTTTCTTGGCCGAAAGTGCTTGAAGTTTCTCACCCAACCAAGCTCCGATCAGAGCAAGCACAAAGAACACAACAATGGGAAGAATGATGTCTCGAAACAGTTGCTGATTCTCCCATCGTGTACTTGTAAACATCATCATGGCGAATATCGTGACTATGATCAAAAGGATAGCTGCGAACGCGGGTTCGAACAGCGTAACACCTTTGGAGAAATAGGCTGCAACAGCTGCAATAACAATAATTCCTCCAAAAGCCCAAGCTACTGTAATCATTTGCGCAACCTTAAACATTGATGTTCCAGCCGTTGCACGCCCGATGATCATAATGGGAGCCAAGTAGAACAAGAGGTACATCAGAAAACTGAACCCCACCCATTTCCATTGGATTGATCCAGTCTTTGCTTCTTGGTATTCCATGTCGACCTCCTTCTTGAGTGATTGGCCCGGGCCGCCCTAACGGTTGGGAGCTAGCCCGCGCTGCCCGTTTTGGACTGCGGTGATAGATACGTTTTTGCTGTTGTCTCCAAGAACCTGTTTTACGATTAGCATTGAACCCTTACCGTACTTTCACCTTACTGAAAACGCGGCGCGGGGCACTGTCGGGTTTAGCGACCGGTTAGGGAGGTTGGCACGTTTTGCCAGCGGAAAGCAAAAGTCTGTGACAAATACCTGCCCTGAAATTCCCTGATAAGAGGATGATGATAATGAATTTGACAGTCGCCGAGATGCAAACCCAAAAAGAAAACGTTATCGAGAGGATCCGGAGGTCCCTGTGGAAGCAAGAAGAGCAAATATGTGAACCCGCGAAATGAAAAAAGCCCTCCCGCAACGTATGCGCCATTGTTCAACAGTGGAGTGAACGTTACGTTGTCTACTGAGTTTATCTGTTGCCCCTGTTGTCCCACGAGATAGAGCCCCGCCTTTCCAGGGAAAGATCTGATTCCAAAAGCTATCTCGGTCAATTCCGGTGTCGGGAAGCCTTGGTCGGCTGATTTGCTGCCAACGGGCAAATCGCTATATGATGAGAAGTTAATTAGAGTCTTCAAGAACCACCTTTCGATCAATAGTCCATCAACTTCATAACGTACAACTCGCCAAGGTCTGGGTCTTCGATTCTCTCGCATGTTTGCGGTTCTCCGCATTTCTCGAAAATTATCGAAGACCTTTGAAGCCTCATTATCCAGATCGGAGAGAAGGTTATTATGTTTCTCACAAAGAATCTTTGAAGTAAGGGATGCCACAGAGATTCTCTTGCGCTCGTCTTTACACCACGGAAAACCTTGGACATCTATCAAATCGGTGACGAACAGCCCTCCAGAGACAACGTGCTCACGTGAAATCTTCTTGCTGCAGTTGCCGAGGGAATGTGCCCAGCATTTCGACATTGGATAGTGCCAACCGCCCTAACGGTTGGGAGTTAAGCTGCGACGCCCGTTTTGGACTGCGGTTGCAGTTACGTTTTTTCTGTTGGTTAATGAAACCTCAGAATCGATTAGCATTGGACTCAAAATGTACCTTCTCTTTACAAAAAACTCAGCGCGGGGCGGAGTCAGGTTTAGCGACCGGTTAGGCGGCGCATGCCCACTAGATAGGACCGTACGTGAAGAGTTCATTTAGTGGAAACCTGGATACAGTTCTTTTGTTAAAATCGGAAAAATAGAAATAGCCATCTCTGATGCGAATTCCTTCATAGTTGGCCGCTGGCGCCTTGAACTCACCGATGAAGGTTTTTGAGGAGAGGTCAAATTGACGGATTTTCTGGGGCGTTGACCAGTCTTCGAAATAGGCAATACCGTTAAGGATCGTAAGTCTTGAACAATTTCGATCTAGAGCAACGGAGTCTAACAATTGGCCCGAAAGAGAATACTTCAAAAGGGAAATGACTGGATTATCCCAAAGGAGTTCGTAGAGAGCACCATTGTTGTATTCGAGGCCCATCATAAATCGGCGTGACGGGTGATAAACGAGCTGTTGCATGGAATCTGTCAGGAGGTCATAACGATACAAGGACCAGTTGTTGTGGTCATAGAACAAATAGCGATTATCAACCACGGCGACGACTTCGTACGAGCCGACTTGGACTTGGGATGTTGTTCCAGTGCGCATGTCGTACATGAGGATGAAATCGTTGATCTGGCCGTAGATCGTAGAATCAGAAATATCGATATCCTCGACAGCATAGGCATTCTGGGGTGGCGCCGTATTCCAAATTATCTCTGTGCCTGGGTAAGGATATGTGATCGTTGAGAGGGTAGTGTCAAAGTCGATCCACGCACCCAAAACGCGGTAATAACGCACACGAAGAGAAAGGCTTAAGCGTTTGAGGTCGAAGGAAATCGACGCATTGAAATCGGTGACATAGGTATTGGTTAGGGGATCAAAAACCATGGAAGAACTATCCTGAACGTGAAATCCAGAACTGTCGATTTCACCAACCGCAATTGCGACGATGTCTTTGCTGATGAACTTGGATCCCGAGGAATGGCCAATTGAGAAAGAATCGTAATCGGTTTGCTGATACGTGATGGCACCAAGCGAAGGTTCTACGAATTCAATCGCGATTGGATTGGCATTCTTTCTGCACGACAAAGCAGCAAAGGCAAGAGTCAATATGAGATAACCTGAGAACTTCATAAATCGAGAAGCATGCGCCGCCTAACGGTTGGGAGCTAACCTGCGACGCCCGTTTTGGACTGCGGTTGCAGTTACGTTTTTCCTGTTGGTTAATGAAACCTCAGAATCGATTAGCATTGGACTCAAAACGTACTTTCTCCTTACAAAAAACTCAGCGCGGGGCAGCGTCGGGCTTAGCGACCGGTTAGTGGGCGCACGTTCAGACGGAGCTATTGAGTAATTTTATCGGCGATTCTTTCAACGGCTTTGACTAACCGTGTTACAAGAACCAAAACGTAAATGACAACGACCAAGTAAATGATTCCGATCGTGCCAGCTAAAAAGGTTGAGTCCATGAGAGTGTCCTTTGTATTTGTGGCAACATAGATGTGCGCCCACTAACGGTTGGGAGCTAACCTGCGGCGCCCGTTGTGGACTGCGGTTTGGGTTACGATTTTCGTGTTGTCTCCAAGAACCTGTTTTACGATTAGCATTGAACCCTTACTGTACTCTCTCCTTACAAAAAACTCAGCGCGGGGCGCCGTCAGGTTTAGCGACCGGTTAGGCCGGCAGCACTTCAGGGGACTGTTATGATAGTATCAAGAGTTGTCTCGTAGGCCCAAAAACTGAATGAATGGACCCCTGGTCCGTTGATTGCTATCGCTGTCGTTACGTTAATAGAGCCAAGCTGCTGAAGGCACGGATCGGCTGTGGTTCTTTCTCCTTGAATTGTTACCGTATGAGCGAAACCATTTGCGATATGATCTGTGCGCAAATAGCGCCAACAGCCCTCTTCGGGAACGGCACACACAAGTTCGAACGTAACGGTAAGGTTTGAGACTTGAGCGGACGTTATCCTGAAAACCGCAAGCTTACTCTTCAGAAAACTGGGTGCTGTGGCCTCTGGGGAACAGGGCCCGACGAAAAACAGACCGATCAAAGCAATTGTGAGACGCATGGTCTTATCTCGAGTGCTGCCGGCCTAACGGTTGGGAGCTAACCTGCGGCGCCCGTTGTGGACTGCGGTGATAGATACGTTTTCTGCGTTGTCTCCAAGAACCTGCCTTACGTCTAGCATTGAGCCCTTACTGTACTCTCTCCTTACAAGAAACTCAGCGCGGGGCGCCGTCAGGTTTAGCGACCGGTTAGGCCACGATCCGTTTAGGTTTTCAAAAATGTTGAACTTAGCACCGTTCTTCAATTTCTCAAGTTCTGTAATGTTAAGAACACTCTTTCAGATTTGGTGAGTGGCCTAACTTAGGTTTATATGTACAGAGAAGAGGGAAAATTGAAAAGCGAGTACTAGGAGGCCCCCCTCTGTAGGTCTGTAATAAATGTCTGTATTGCATGCTGGAAAGTCAATACCTGCCTATCCGAGGAAATCAGAACTATTCCTAACTAATGTTCGATTTGTCACATTTTCGCGGGACGAGATGCTGTCTACGCCAAAATGGACAAGAAAATCTCCCCACTCCTCCCGCGACTTGAAAAATTCGTTCTTATTCCTAAATTGCACCTCACGATTCCTGCCCTTGGGGGGCCAATCATTCTCATCCACATCTACTCACTTGACGAAGAAAGGGGGGAGGGCGCATGCCTCAGCCAAAACTTCTCGATCGAGTCCGCGAAACCATGCGGCTCAAACATATGAGCATCCGCACCGAAGACGCTTACGTTTACTGGATCAAACAATTCATCCTCTTCCATCACAAAAGAAATCCCCAAACGATGGGAGCCGCGGAAATCCGTTCATATCTCTCTCATCTTGCCAGGGATAAAAATGTCTCCGCTTCAACGCAAAACCTCGCGTTGAATTCGATCATGTTCCTCTATACCCAGGTTGTGAAGAAGGAAATCGGTTCACTGAAGGAGATCGAACGCGCAACACGCCCCAAAAGACTCCCAACCGTCTTCTCCCAAAATGAAGTGCTCTTTATCCTGAGCGTGATGAAGGAGACTCCTCAGCTCGTCGCGGGGCTCCTCTATGGATCAGGATTAAGATTGATGGAATGTCTGAGACTTCGAATCCAGGATGTCGATTTCGACAGGGATCAGATTTTGGTAAGAAGCGGAAAGGGGGATAAGGATAGAGTTACGCTGTTGCCGCAGCGTCTGAAAGAGCCTCTGCGCAACCACATTGCCTGGGTGAAACACCTCCATAACAGGGATCTCGAACAGGGGTTCGGCGACGTATACATTCCGCCGGCCCTGGAAAGGAAAAATCCGAAGGCAGCGTTCGAATGGAATTGGCAATACCTCTTCCCGGCTCTCGAACAATCCCTCGATCCGAGGTCACGCCGAATCGGACGACACCATTTTCCCGAGTCGAAGATTCAGGATGCGGTAAAGAAAGCGCAAAGGGAGGCAAGCATACCGAAACGGGGGAGCCCCCATACGTTCAGACACTCATTTGCTACACACATGCTTGAGAATGGATACAGTATCAGACTTGTGCAGCAGCTCCTGGGCCATAGCGATGTGCGCACAACAATGATCTATACGCACATCGTGAAGAAACCGGAAATACCTGTGGAGAGCCCTCTGGACTTCAGAATTCAACAGGGAACGCTGCAGCTTTCGGAAGGAAAAAGCGGAAAATTACGTGAACCGGAGAACGAGAATGATGAAACAACGTAACGCTGGTTTCAAATAAGGAATCAGGAATGAAGAATTAAGATCAAAAAACTTCGAACTTTGCACCTCGCACTTCGAACTTTGACCTTTAACGTCTGACGCTTGACCTTGACTCTTATCGTCCCACTTCTCGCGTCTCACTTCTTACTTCGTACTTCGCCCTTCGAACTTTAAATTGTAACTTCTCCCTTGTGTCCCCTCCTCAATTCCTTTTTCAAGGTCGAGCAGCTTCTGCTTCCTCCAAACCCCACCGCCATATCCTCCCAACTTCCCGCCTTTATTGACAACACGGTGGCATGGAATCACAATGGCGACCCGATTCAATCCGTTGGCGTGGCCGACCGCTCTCTGGGCCTTCCCGGCTCCGATGCGACGTGCAATGTCCTCGTAGGAAACCGTTTCCCCATACGGAATTCTCAGAAGTTGATTCCATACTTTTTGTTGAAATTCAGTGCCGGGATAGTAGAGCGGTACCGTGAAAATTTTTCGTGTTCCTTTGAAATACTCCTCAAGCTCTTTCTTCAACTGTTTGATGTGGGAATTCTCTCCCGGGACGATCGGCCGCTTGAACCGGCGGCGCAATGTCGCAAACTGCGCATCGAGCATTCGGCGATCTGTGAACTCCAGGAGACAAATTCCTTCCGATGTTGCGCCGGCAACAAGCGGACCCAACGGACTCTCGATCCAGGCGGTAACAATGTGATCCGTTGTGCGGCTGCGTCCGGGTGATTTGCCGAATGTCTTTGAAAAGGCATCCCGAAACCCGCTGTGCGACTCGTACCCGTAACCGAGTGCCACGTCGTCAAGATCGACCCCCAGCCGGATCTGCTCGAGCGCGGTTCCGAGCCGTCGGCCGCGGCAATAGGCCTGAAACGTCATTCCGTACTTCTTTTGAAAGAACCGGCGCGCCCGGGCCGGATCGATTCCCACCGAACGGAGAAACGAATCGGAATATCGCGCGGTGGGATCGCTCTCTACGCGCGAAAGGAGCCCCTTGGCCCATTCAGGGATTTCGCCATTGCCCATCGGGTGGCATCGCTTGCAGGGCCTGAATCCCGCGAAGAGAGCCTCTTTTGCGCTTGCGAAGTATTGGACGTTGCGCGGCAACGGCTTGCGGGCAGAACAGGAGGGACGGCAAAAAATGCCGGTCGATCGAACCGCCAGATAAAAGACCCCGTCATACGAGGGATCGCTTGCTTTGTATGCCCGCTCCATTTCGCGGGCCGAAGGAAGAACAGACATCGTTTCACCGATCTGTGGTTTTTCGTTGAATTGCATGGCCCCAAGATAATCACACGCGTCCCGCAACTCCACCGAAAAATTGACACGGAAGTATGAAAGTTCTCAGCTGTCATCTCCCCACGTACGCGGGGATAGCTATCAGCAACGCATTGACATTGTGGCCTCTCAAGGAGCTTTGAACTTGGCCGCCGGAATTTCGGGCCCGCCCCGTTTTACGGGGCAAGTGGGGGGCCGCCATTTCGTGTGTTTATTTCACGACCCGCCGCCGAATTGTCAAGTCTGTAATCCGGTTACAGGAGTGAAATACGGCTTGCGGGTTGGAAGGCGTACGTTGTGGGACCTTAATTCCGGCGAAAGTTCTCTTTGTTACTTTCTCTTACAAGAGAAAGTAAGAGATACGCTTGGAAATGCTCAAAGTTATCAAACGGTCAGCAGTCTCCACAAATCGCTAACAGCCATCACTGAAACCACTTTGTTACCACCCGCATTCCGAAACTCGTAACCCGAAGCCGCTTCAACCGCAAATCACCAATCGTCAATCGGAAATCACCTCCTCAGTCTATACCCATCCCCGTCTTTTACCAACCTCCCATGGTCCTTCCACTCTTCCTTATGTGAAAGAAAATGGTCGACGACCGGTTCGAGGGGAGAGTTGATTGTCGTGGTGGATGTCGATGTGACCGATCCGCTCTTTTCTGTCACGACCTCTTCTCTCGTCTTTGTCTCGGCTATGGCATCGGAAATGGCGTGGGTCCAGACTGACCCCTCGGGCGTAATGAGGTAAAGAGGAAATTCCTTCTGTGAGCTTTCTTTTGGCGACGGCCGCATCACAATGTAGCCCTTGTACGGCTCGCTGTCGGGATGCACCTGTTCGTCCGGCTTGTGGGATGTGGTGATGACATACAATCCCCAATCGAAAACGATCTCGTACGTATATTCTCCGGTTGTCGGATAGTAGAATTCGATGTACTCCCGCATCTGATCCTCCGTACTTTTGCTGCACCCGGCAACAACCAGATATGAAAGAGTCAGTGCAAACCATCGGGATATTCCCATAAAAATTCCTCTCATTGACTGCTTGAAACCTGAATCCTGAACCATGAAACCTGAATCTTCAACTCGAAACTCGCAACCCGAAACCTGTAACGCTAGTGGTGTCCTCCCGGCCCATGCACATGTCCATGCTCCAGCTCCTCTTTTGTGGCATCCCGAACGGCAACGACGGAAACGTCGAAGTTCAGCGTTCTGCCGGAAAGCGGATGGTTCGCGTCGACCTTCACCATGTCGCCGTCGAGGCCGATCACGGTCACAACCTGTGTGCCGCCGCTTCCCTGTGCGTGAAACTGCATTCCCACTTCAAGATCTGTGACTCCTTTGAAATGATCCCGATCGATCTGCATCGCCTTTCCTTCTTCGCGTTCGCCGTATGCGTCCTTGGGCGGTACTGTGACTTTGAAGTTCTCTCCCGCCGATCTTCCTTCCAGTGAATTCTCCAGTCCGGGAATGATGTTGCCTTGCCCCTGGATATATGACAACGGCGCGTGTCCCTTGGAGCTGTCGAGAATTTCTCCCGATTCATCCGTTAGTGTGTAATCGATGCTTACGACTTTCCCCTTGGCGATCTTCATTCGGGTTCCTTATTGAGTTCTCAGTTTTCAGTTATCAGATTCCTACTTCGTACCTCGCACATTGCATTTCATTCTAACTCCAAGCTCCTCGATTCTAGTTCCTCCGTCTGGCTTTTCCTACTCGTAACCCAAAACCCGTAACTCGTAACTATTTGAGGTTCACAAAGGAACCGTAATGGTGAATTGCAAATCCGGCGAAGGACCGGTACTTGCGAAGAGCAAACTGGCTCGCCAGCATGGCGGAACGAAGGCGGCGCGCGCCGAGTGAGGCAAAAGAAAGTGAATTCCCCTCAACCTTTCTCGTTCTCTCGATGGGCCAGTAGAACAGCTCATCTTCTCCGGTCCGATTTCTGGCCAGGAAATCCGATACGTGGTCTCCGGTTGTCGCGGTTGCAGCTATGAGCCGATTCTGTTTCTGGATGACGAGCATGTACTTCCTTCGCTCGGCCGGCCGGGGGACTCCTTTTCTCAGGGGGCCGGTGAGTGTCACGATCGTTTCGTTCGGAAGGGGAGCGGTCTCGATCCCCACAAAGACCTGCTTCCCGATCTCGTCTGCATACTCCAGCTCCTGCGTCGCAAAGAGAAAGATCTGATTCTCCTCGCCGACCATGGTGCGGTAGTCCATCAGGGCAACATTGTCCATGAGGTCAAGAACGTGCCGATAGACCGGCTTTGAGACCCCGCCGAGTGACGCAACAATGGGGAGATGCGTCCTCTCGTCCATCGAGTCGAACCAGAAAGGAATGTCGGCGCCGATCAGCATATCGGCCTCGTGAGCGATGCGCGAACACTCCGCCAATGCTTCAACATAGTTGTCCAGAAACCAGCTTTGCCTGGGGCTCGCGAACCCGGGAAAGAGATAGGGCTCGACGTCAAGATGAATCGCATGAAAACGATCCGCTGGAGGTGTAAGCTTATTGTATTCTACAATGTTCCGAATGGTATTGCGTACGAATGATCGCTTCTCCGGCAGAATGAAATCCTTGTCGCCGATTAACGCATGCACCTTCACTCCTGCGGCGTTGAGCGTCCGAACGAGCGGGCCAAGGGTCCTCTCGTCCACTGTGAGCCCGCTCCTTACGGAAAGCGAATCGTGCGGAATGGCGAGAAAAACATTGTCGACATTCTCCTTCTTCAAAAGTGCAAGGAACTTGTCGCGTTCCCGCTTTTGAACGAGCAGCTGTGTTTCCCACATCCAGATCCCTTTTTGAAGCGGCTTCTGTGCAACTGCCGTCTCGAGGACAGGTACCTTCAATGATTCCGGGAATTCCCGATGGAATGAGATCGGGCCAAGCTGGAATGAACCGGCTGCCGGGGCGAATGCTTCAAACACCAATGTCGCGAGTTTCTTTCGATCGACGCGGGACGAAATATCGTTCATCGGAATGACCGCAGTCTGCCATTCCTTTTCGATTCTGGACCCTGAGATGTACCTGTTGATATCGCCTACAAGAAATGCATCTTCCTTCTTGTTCCAGGCCTCATCGGCCATTTTCAGGACCACCTTCTCATTCCCCTGGTTTCCGCGAATCGCGACGGAGAGATACCCGTATGCAGTTGCATCGAGATATCGTCGGGCCGAAAGCGGCGCCGCCGAATTGTACAGATGCATCCACATTCCGCAATATCCGCCTTTACTCCGATCGTATCGTATGT
>Ga0209211_10008455_pt1 | contig 14074 bp, 15 predicted proteins | sample RifGroA2_FD_183992 | JGI IMG/M metagenome (GOLD analysis project Ga0209211, IMG submission 183992) | Groundwater microbial communities from Rifle, Colorado, USA - Groundwater A2 (SPAdes) (version 2) | ecosystem: Environmental > Aquatic > Deep subsurface > Groundwater | place: Rifle, Colorado...
CAGAATTTCCGCCTTTCCCCGGTTCTTTAACGCTTCTCCGGAAAATCTTGTTTATCAATGGAAAAAAAATTACCAGCCCCTAGTCAGCTCCTCGGGCCTGGGCAAAAGAACTCTAGAATTCACCCTAGCTATGGACGACCCTTACGCTCGGGATAAAATTGAAGTGGAGGTTTCCAATCTAACAAAAACCGTAAGCGCCCAGAAATCAATCCAGATAGAAGCGCGGGATTTTAAATTGCTCTTTTACGAAAATAATCCTTTGGAAGGAATCCGCTTTCAAACAGCTTTAAGCAATCTTTTTTTAAAACAGGAAAATATTGAACTCAAGGCCGAGTCCTATTTTTTCGCCGCCGAAGACAAAAACGAGCTTTCTTTTGAATGGACGATAAACCGGGGAAAAGTCGCCCCTCAAATAACCGGCAGTATTTTTGGCTTAAATATCGCCCCGGGCATAACCGGCTCTTTTTCTCTGGAAGCCAATATCAAAAATCCCAAAAAGTTAATTCAATTTATCCAAAAAAGCTTAGCCGTTACTAAAGAATAAAAAAATGAAATATTATTGGAAAATTTTATTGGTCGTCGTCTTTGCGCTCACCTTATTTTCCGGCGCTTTGGCTATGGCCCAGGAAACCAAAACCTACACTCTGCTTCAGCCCCTGCCCGGGATGGAACAAACAATGCCGGTTGGAACAATTCTGCCGGCCTACCTTTCGGTGCTTTTTAAATTTATGCTGGTTCTGGCCGGAGCCCTGGCGGTTTTAATGATTGTTTTTGGCGGCATTATGTATATCACTTCCGGCGGCAACGCCAGCTCCATTGAAAAAGCCAAATCCAGAATCTGGTCAGCCATCGGCGGATTGGTTCTGGCTATTGCGGCTTATCTGATTTTATATACCATCAATCCCAATCTGGTGAATCTGGATTTGGGCATCCAACCGATAACCCTTACTAAACGAAATTTAACCCCTAATTTTGGAATATATTGTAATTACGAAGATGTGATAAACGCGCTGGAACCCAACACCGGAAAAATCTCTTATAGTGTTCCCGCATCAGTTTGCGAAAACTGCAAAAAAGCAATTCCAAGAACTCCGACCGGTATTTATAGATTCGTAAATTGCACTGCTGAATCTGGCTTAGGCCCCGTAACCCCCACAACCAACGGAAGTTTTCCCGGCGATTTATCCACTCCTCCGCCATATAACTATTATACATGGATTGCTCCTCGCGACAGAATTTTATGTTTAAATGAAGGAGAATCAGGAAATGAAACGAGCTACTGGACCCGGCCTGTTTCAGAATGTGAAAGTATTGCGAGACTCGGACTACGACCGGCTAACGGGCAGTGTTGCGCTAAAAAAATAAAACAATAATCAATCCTAGAAACTAAAACATGTCCAAAAAAAGAATTTTAATTTTAATCATCATCGTCGCGGTTGTTGTTATCGGTTTGATTTTTGTTTTTATTAAAAAACCGGCCGGAGAAGAAAACAAAGGTATTCTTTCCCGATTTTTTCCCGCGGGTGAAAAAGAAGAAATAACTTCGCGTCCTTTGGCAACGACCACCGCGCCCGGCCAAACCCCGGAAGACCTTCAAACTCAAAAACAAGAAGCCGAGCTTCTTAAACTGACTCAAGAAGCCATTGCCGGAGCAACCTTTGCTAACGGCAAGGTTAGATACATAGAAAGAGCCACCGGCCATCTTTACGAAATCGGGCCCAGTGGAGAAGAAAAAAACAGAATTTCCAACACCACCATTCCCAGAATTTTGGAAGCGGTCTGGTCAAAAAACGCCAGCTCTTCGGTCATCCGAATTTTAGATGAAACCGGTGAAAATCTAAGAAATTTTGCCGCGGCTTTTACCGGCTCTTCCACTCAAGGAGTTTTTCTGCCCTCTAATCTAACTTCCGTCACGGCCTCGCCCGCGGAAAACAAAATGTTTTATCTTTTGAAAAATAACAGGCAAACCTCCGGCCTCCAGGCCGATTTTGAAAACAAAAACCGCAAAGAATTAATCAGCCTTCCTTTTGCCGAATTTTTGGCTGACTGGCCGGAAAAAAACAGCATTACCCTTCTTTCCAAACCCTCTAATCTGGCCGAAGGATTTTTATTCAAGCTGGACTTAAAGACTCTTTCTTTAACCAAGCTCCTCGGCAACATCAAAGGGCTTTTTGCCAAGATGTCGCCGGACGGGAAAAAAATAATCTACAGCCAAAGCATTGGCAATCAAAATTTAGAAACAAATATTTTAATCATCGCTGATTCGCAAAAAATTCCCTTAGGCATTGCCACCCTGGCTGATAAATGCGTTTTTGCCAACGGCTCGGCTAATGCTGTTTATTGCGCCGCGCCAAGATTCATTCCCAACAACAGCCTGCCGGACGCCTGGTATCAGGGAATAGTTTCTTTCTCGGACGGCTTCTGGCAAATAGACAGCGAAAGCGGAACATTGAAAATTCTGGCCGGGGGCGCGGAAGATATTGACGCTATTAATCTCTTCCTTGACCCGGAAAATAAATTCTTATTCTTTACCAATAAAAAAGACAACACGCTGTGGAGGTTACGATTAGCCGCTGGGGATTAAGCTGTTGAAAGGTTAGACAAGATTCTGGATATTAAGTTATCCACCAAGTCCCCTTGACAAGTTTTATGGGGTGCCTATAATGAAGTTAATAAATCCTTATCGTTTGCTTCGGCTACGATAAGCAACGAGAGCCCTTTGGGGCTCTTGTTTTTATGTTCTAAAGTTATATATTTTAAAGAATATGGACAATCCAAAACGGGTAGCCGTTTTTATAGATAATAGTAATGTTTTTCACTATATTCACAATATAAGAAAATTCGATAGGAGTTGGGTTTGTCTTTATAATCCTCTCATACTCAGTCAAAAATTGGCTGGGAATAGAAACCTTGTTTATACGGGTTTTTATTGTGTTCGTCCACCCTCATATTTATTAGGCGGCAACACAGAAGAACGGAGAAAATATAATATCACCCAAAAATACTACGGGGAAATTGAAAAATTGCCCAATGTTTCAATCAAATTTGGAGATTTGAAGGGCACTAAAGGACAACTCCAAGAAAAGAACTTGGATACCCAATTAGCAACAGATATGGTTACAATGGCCGCTTTAAACAAATACGATATTGCTATTCTTGTATCAAATGATGGAGATTACAAAAGTGCCATTGAAAACACAAAATTATTTAATAAAAAGATAGAAAATTTATTTTTTAAGGGAAGTTTATCTATGGCGATAGACGGAAAGTGTGATATTAAAAGACGAGCTCGTCGTTCTTTTTTTGTAAAATTAGATAGTTTGGATGATATCTAAATATAAGGTTTTATCATCACCTGTCTTTTTGGCTCCTCGCCCACGCTTTCGGTGATAATATCCGGGTACTCCATCAAAGCGGTATGAATAATTTTTCGCTCAAAAGCCTGCATCGGCTTCATTAAAACCGCTTTTTTAAAATATCTCACTCTTTGGGCGCTGATGCGGGCAATGGCCTTCAATTCTTCAATTCTTTTAGCTTGATAATCATTAACATCCAAAGAAAAAGAAAATTTTTCTTTTTCCGGCAAAACCTGCTCGGCCATTCTTTTCACAATATGTCCCAAGGCAAAAAGATTCCGCCCGTTTTCGCCGATTAAAACACCCCCTTCTTTGGTTCTGACGGCGATTTTCAGCTCGTTGGCATTTTCCGTCGCTTCCACCGTTCCCTCAACGCCCATTTTAGAAATCATATTTTCAACGATTCTTTTTATCGCTTCCGCCGACTCTTTCCGGTTGGTTATTTTTTTGTCCGTTATCTCGTCCATAAAAAAGTTTTTTGGCTTTGCCCCTGACAACGCTTTCATGCACTATACCAAAAAGATTCATTGTTGTCCAATAAACAGCCACCGCGGCCGGCGAGCGCAAGGCCACCAAAAAAATAATGCCGGGCAGGATGTATTTTGACTGAAAACTCATACTTCGGCTAAGGTCGTCCTTAAACGAGGAAGCGGCCGGCTTTATCTTAACTGGCTCGGCTTTTTTTCCGGACGGAGGAAAAGAAAGGCGCATTTGGAAAAATTGGGTAACGCCCGTAAGCAAAGCCAGAAAAATATTCTTTTGATTAATGTCAACCAGGCCCAAAAACTTAAGCTGGACAATCTCCGGCATTTTGACAAACGAGTAAAGCTCGGCTGAATCAAACTGCACTCCTCCCCAAAATAACTTGTAAAGAGCCAGTAAAATCGGGAGTTGAATCAAAAGCACAAGGCAACCGGAAAAAGGGCTGACTCCGTGCTGGCGATAAAGCTCCATAATTTTTTTTGTCTGCTCTGGTTTGTTTTTGTGCTTCTCCTTGATTTTTTGAATTTCCGGCTCAAGTTCTTTCATCTTTACCTGGGTTTTTACGGAACGGTGAGTGAAAGGGAAGATAACAAAACGCACTGCCAGGGTTAAAACCACAATGCTTAGGCCGACATCATGAAGGGGGAGAACGGCCGTCAGAAAAATCAAGGCGTTCCAAAGCGGCTTTACTAAAGCAAGATGATAAAAAGACGAAAGCATAATAAAAAATAATTATTTTTATTAAATCAGGGGGTTAAGATAATCTTTCTGCCAAGGATGGCAACGGATAATTCTTTTGGCGGCCAGCCACATCCCTTTAAAAATTCCGTATTTAACAACGGCTTGTTTGGCGTACTCCGAGCAGGAAGGATAAAAAACGCAAATCTTATTCGGCCTGATTCTCAGCCATCCTTGACCTGCGGAAAAAAGACGCTGATAAAATTCCAGCAACTTTATTGCGAGCCGGTTTAGGTTTTTAAAATTTTCGCTTTTTTTAAAAGCTGGCATATATTGTCTTCAATGTCTTTAAAAGCCGCGTGTCCCGGCGGGGATTTTAAAACAAACACCGCGGCATAACCTTCTTTAATTTCGGAAAGATGTTTGGCAATAACCGCCCTCATCCGCCTTTTGATTTTGTTGCGTAAAACGGCTTTTTTCGCCATTTTATTTGACACTATAAAAGCGAACGACGATTTCTGTCCGGCTAAAGGAAAAATTGATAAAGAAAAAAAATCCAGTCGCCAACCCCGGCCTTTCTTAAAAATTATCGGAAATAATTCTTTTTTAACTCTTTGAATTTTTGGCAACACAGTGGCTAGTGGCTAATTTTGGCTCGGCCCTTTCTTCTCCTTTGTTTAAGAACCCTTTTCCCTCCCGTGGTCTTCTGGCGGCTTAAAAATCCGTGGGTTCTTCTCCGTTTTCTTTTTTTGGGATTATAAGTAAAAGACATAGTTTCATTTTACAACAAATATTTTTAATTTCAATATTCACAAAAAACTCACAGCTTATTAACATTATAGTAAGGTTTTGCGCTTCTGGGATGGTTTAAGATGTGCTTTATAAAGAATATACTAAAAACAATGAACTACCAAGAATTATGGCAAAGAGTTTTAACCGATATAGAGCTTGGAACCTCCAGGGCGAATTTTATAACCTGGTTTCAAAACACCGCCATCGGCGATATTAAAGACCAAAATTCTGTTATTGTTTATGTGCCCAACGCCTTCACCAAAGAATGGCTTGAGCATAAATATCACAAATTTATTCTTAAAACCTTGAGAAACATTCTGCCTGAAGTTAAAAAAGTGGAATACGAAATTTCGGCCGAGCTTTGCCGCGCCACCCAATTGACAAAAAAAATCGCCCAGCCGGAAATCGCGGAAATTCAACCGGAAATGCAGGGGCTTAATCTGAATATTGACCAGGAAGCCAACCTCAACCCGCGCTATACTTTTGAATCATTCATCATCGGCTCGTTTAATGAATTGGCTCATGCCGCCGCTTTGGCCGTCACAAAAAATATCGGCGCTTTGTACAATCCCTTGTTTATCTATGGCGGAGTGGGGCTTGGCAAAACTCATTTATTGCAGGCCGTTGGCAATAAAATGAAAAGTGAAAATCCAAAATTAAAAGCCCAGTATCTTACTTCAGAGAAATTTGCTTCAGAATTAGTGGAAGCCTTGCAAAACCAAAGCATGAACAAATTCAAGGAAAAATATCGGAAACACGACCTTCTGATAATTGACGATATTCAATTTATCGCCGGCAAAACTAAAAGTCAGGAGGAACTTTTTCACACCTTTAATACTCTTTACGAATCCAACAAACAAATTGTGTTTTCTTCGGACCAGCCGCCGAAATATATCCCTAACCTTGAAGAACGGCTGCGCTCCCGATTTGAAGGAGGAATGATTGTTGATATTTCAGAGCCTGAATACGAAGCCCGGGTGGCTATTTTAAAATCCAAAGCCGCGGCTAAAGGCATCTCCCTGCCGCCGAAAATCCTTGAATACATCGCCTCGGCCATCCAAAACAATATCAGGGAGCTGGAGGGCGCCTTAAACCTTATCGCGGCCAGAACGGCCATCTTAAAAACAAATCTGGAGCTGACGGAAATAAAAGACCTTTTAAACAAAAACATCAAACCAAAAAAAGCGATTACCGCCAACCAAATTATAAAAACAGTGTCCCAATTCTACGACATCCAAGAAAAGTTTTTATTTGAAAAAACTAGAAGAAAAGAGGTGGTAAAACCGCGGCAAATCGCCATGTATCTTTTAAGGCAGGATTTTAGCGGCTCCTATCCTTATATCGGGCAGAAATTCGGCGGAAGAGACCACACCACCGTCATCCACGCCTATGAAAAAATCTCTAATGACTTAAAAAACAACGAAAGATTAAAAGAAGAAATTAAAAACATCAGAGACCTTATTAATAAAAGTGCTTAATAAACAATGAATAATTTGTTAATATCCTGGAATCTTAAATCACTTAAAAAACATATCCTAAAAATATTAATATATTTATTCACAGCTTATTAAAATTTTAATAGTAAAATTAGTCAGTAATTCCAATTATTTTAATTTTTATTCACAATATCAACATCTTTAATAATAATAATAATAATTTATTTAATTAATTATTATAAAATTGAATTATGAAACTAAATTGTTTAAATCTCCATCTTAAAGAAGCTTTAACTTTAAGCGAAAAAATCGCCGGCAAAAATATTAACCTGCCGATTTTAGACGCTGTTTTAATTTCCGCCCAAAACGACAAAGTGGTTATATCCGCCACTAATTTAGAACACGCCCTGGAAATTCAAATTCCAGCCAAAGTAAAAAAAGAAGGGAAGAAAGCGGTTCCGGCCAGAGTTTTAAGCAGTCTTTTATCCGGCTTAACCGAAGATAATATTGAGCTGGAATCCCAGGGGGATAATTTAGTAGTGGCTGTTAAAAACATTTCCAGTATTATTAAAGGTTATCCAACAGACGACTTCCCGATTTTTCCAAGCATTCAGAAAAAATACGCTTTTTCTCTGCCATCTTTTGATTTAATTGAAGGGTTGAAATCCGTTCTTCATGCCGTTTCCTTATCAGACATTAAGCCGGAGATATCAAGTATTTTTGTATCGTCAGAGAAAAATCAGCCGCTGATTTTTGCGGCCACCGACTCTTTTCGGTTGGCGGAAAGGTCGTTGCCGGGGAAAGATTCTATTTTCCCGCGTCTTTTAATTCCCCAGCGCGGAGCCGCCGAGATTATAAGAATTTTTGACGGCAAAGACGCCAATATTGATTTTTACGCCGATAAAAATCAGTTGCTGTTAATCTGCGGAAATATCAAGTTTTTTTCCCGTCTGACCGAAGGCAGCTTCCCGGATTATCAGCAGGTGGTGCCGTCCGATTTTTCCACCGAAATTTTGCTGGATAAAGATGTTTTTAAGAATGCCTTAAGAACAGCCGGTGTTTTTTCCAGTCGCCTAAACGAAGTTAAAATCCGGGCTTATCCGGACGACAGATTGCTGGAGATAGAAACTTCCAACGCCGAGTTGGGAGAGCACACCAATCATCTGCCCGCGGAAATTAAAGGAGAAAGCATTGAGAGCGTTTTTAATCATCGTTATCTTTTGGACGGGCTGCAATTTATCGATTCTAAAAAAGTAGCCCTTAAGTTCAACGGCCCGGAAAAGCCGCTATTGGTAAAAGGCGAAAAAGACGGTTATTATTATTTGGTGATGCCGATGAAAAATATATAATAAAGTTATGGCTTTATTGAATATAAAAAACTTTCTGGCGAAATTTAATTTTCCTTCCCCTCCGGCGAGAGCGCTGGAAGAGGAAGTGGCCGGTATTCTGGAGAAAATGTTTGTTTTTTCAAAGCAAGAATATAGTGTCAGGGTAAAACAACCCGTGGTGTTTATCTCTTGTGCCGACTCGGCGCTTAAAAATGAATTATTCTTAAATCAAAGCAGAATTTTAAGCCAGCTAAAAAATAAATTTCCCACTTGCAGTTTTGGGCGCATTCAATTCACTTCTACCTGTCGGTAGACGGGTCTTAATTTTCTATTTTTATCGGCTGGCTGTAAGCCGTGGAATTTTTTACCTGGTCGTAGACAACGAGTTTTAAAATCGTTTCGTCCAAAGAGGCCGGCAGGTCGGACAAGGCAAAAGAAAAATCAAAAGGCGGACGAACAACCGACCCCAAATAAACATCATTAAGGAAAAAATCTATCTGGCTGATTGGGAAATGTCCTTGGGACTCCGTAACAACCTTAATCGTGCCGCCCGGCTTAAAAATCATGTTTTCTTGAGGAGAAAGAACGCGTACTACCGGCCGATATTCCGGTTTATGAACATCATCCAATTCTTTAGGTATGTCTATTTCGGTTTGCTCGCGCATTTTTTGGTTTTGAGCCCAAATTCTTATTGGTTTTTCCCAAAGGGCTAATTGAGAATCTTGATAATTGGGAGGAGTGGATCCTTGGGGGTCATTTTTATTGAGCCAATAAAGAATAGAGTGGACTTGAGTAAGCACTTTTTCTTCAATTAAATCCGGCGGGGTGAATTTCGTGGCCAGTTTCTTGGATATTTTGTCTATTTTATAAACCTGGCCGCCTTGCCAGACGCCTTTTAAGGGCGGTTTTAGGTTTTTGGCGTCTGGCCATTCCGGTTTTATAAATTCTTCTTTAGCTAGACCCGAATACGTTCCGTCGGCCGAGGGATTAAAAACCTCTTTTAAAAAAGCGTTCCAAAGAGGGGCGGCGATAAAGCCAGCCACTTTCTTTTCCATGGAAGAATTGTCGTTGTTGCCGGCCCAGACTCCCAAAGCGAAATTTGGAGTGTAGCCGATTACCCAAGCGTCTCGATAATCGTTTGTGGTTCCGGTTTTGACCGCCACCGGTCTTTCCGGAAAGTAAAGAAAAGAACTTTCGCCAAAAGCCGGGGCCCGGGCTTCGTTGTCGGACAAGATGTCGTTCACAAGGCGGGCGATATTTGGTTCCAGTGCCGGCCTTGGTCTGGGCAAAAATTCTTCCGCTATTTTCCCTTGGCCGTCTTCCACTTTAAGAATGGCGACCAGGGGATTTTTTATGCCGTCGGCGGCAAAAACAGAATAGGCGTTGACCATTTCCAATAAATAAACTTCTCCGCCGCCCAGCACTAATGTCAGGCCGTATCTGCTCTCGTCCGTTAAAGTCGTGAGCCCCATATCTTTGGCGGTTTCAAGAGAGTCTTTAAGCCCGGCCAGATACAGCACTTTAACCGAGGGCACATTAATGGATTGAGCCAGGGCCTCTCTGAAAGTTATCGGCCCCCGAAAAACATTGTCGTAGTTTTGGGGATGATAACATTCTTCGGCTTTAGCTCCGGGTCCGGGCGTTCCGTCTGGGTTGCAGGAAGCGTTGAACTCGGTTGGTAAGTCAAATATCGCCGTGCTGGGCGTAAATCCTTTTTTAAAAGCCGTAGCGTAGACAAAGGGTTTGAAAGCCGAACCCGGCTGGCGGCCTTTTCCATAAGCGGTCACATTCGGTTTTGGCTCAAATTTGCAGTTAAGCCCGGCCAAACATCCTTGGGGCCGGGACTCGCCAGCCCAGTCGCGCGAGCCGACCATTACCAAAATCTGTCCGGTTTTCGGGTCCAAACCAACCAGCCCGGCGTTATAGGCGCTGAATTTTTTTTCGTTTTCTTCGGCGTATTTTTTCACCAGCGTCTCGGCTTTTTGTTGAAGGTTGTAGTCAAGAGTGGTAATGACTTTCAGGCCGCCTTGTTCCACAAAATCCTCGCCGTATTTTTCCGCCAAATAATTTTTGATATAGACGACAAAATGAGGGGCTTTTAAACTTTCATCTCCTTTGGCGCTAAAAACAACTTTTTCGTTTTTGGCTTGTTCGTATTCTTCCTGAGTTAGGTAGGCTAGGTTAAGCATTCTTTTTAAAATAATATTTTTGCGTTCTTCCAGGGCGTCGCGGTGCGGGCCGTAAGGCGAATAGTAGGTGGGCGCTTTAGGCAGGGCCGCCAGGTAGGCCGCTTCGGCCAAGGTGAGCTCGTTGACTTTTTTATTAAAAAAACTTTCACTGGCCGCTTCCACGCCGTAGTTGCTGGCTCCGTAAGGAATTTCATTAAGATAAAGCTCCAGTATTTTGTCTTTTGAGAAAACTCTTTCCACTTTTAAAGCCAAAACAAGTTCTTTGATTTTGCGGCTTACGGTTTGTTCGGGGGTAAGAAAGGTGTTTTTCACCAATTGCTGGGTTATGGTTGACCCGCCCTGGCTAATGCCTCCTGATTTAATATTGGCCAGGAAAGCTCTTATAATGGAACTGAAGCTGATGCCGATGTGATTGTAAAAGCCGGTGTCTTCTATGGCGACAGTGGCATTTTTGACATTGGGGGGAATTTCTTCCAAGGCAACATTGGTGCGTTTGATATTGCCGTGGACGTCGTAAAGCAGAACTTGGCCGGTTCGGTCGTAAATTTTTGTTGATTGAATAACCTTGCGGCTCTCAAAAGATTCAAAGTCGGGAATATCCAAAGCCGAGGCCCAAATCAAGCCAACAATAAAAAGCCCGGCGATGAGGCCGACAGCCACAACCAAAAAAGTTAAAAATCTGGGTTTTTTAGCCATTAAAACAATTATTTTTATTTATTTTCTAAAGATAGCCCAAATCTCCCAAAATTTCAATCAGTTTCGCGGTTTTGAAAAAGTAATATTTTTCTGTATAATTACAATAAAGGAAAATCATCAGAGAGCAAAAATTTAGTTTTTGGAGTAAGATATGTTTTATCAAAAATTAAAAGAAATAAGGAATCCGAACAGCGTCTATGTTTTTATTGACGCTTCTAATGTTTGGAATGCGGTTAAGTCAATAAAAAAGTTTATTGAATACAAAACTCTAAAAAATTATTTTAGAAAGCACTTTGACGCGGACAAAGTTGAGATTTTTTATTATGACGCCTATCCAAAAGATGGGACGAGAGATTATGATTTAGACGGAAAGCACAGATTTTATACATATCTTAAAAAAGGCCTTGGTTTTACCGTAAGAAAAAAAGAATTAAAACGAATCCCTGTTGTCAGTAAAAATGGAGAATCTATTATTGAAAAAGGGAATATGGATGTAGAGATAACAATAGATGCCATGCATAATCTGAACAAATACGGCACGGCAGTTTTGTTTAGTGGAGATGCTGATTTTTTGGCTCTTGTAAACTATTTGAAAAATAGCGGTAAAAAATTTTATATTTTTTCGTCCAAAGGCAACATTTCCCACGAATTAAAAACGGGCGGAAATGGATATTTTGATTTAAAGGATATACATGAGATTTGGGGTAAGGATTTAAAATATCGCGCAAAAGAACAAAATAAAACCACCCTCAATTAAGAGGGTGATCCTGGGATGTATAACCCTAACGGTTCTATAGAACCGAAAGACATTATCAGTATAGCAAAAGGATAAATAGTGTCAATAGTCAAAAAAAAATGGGGATAACCAAAAGGTCGAAAATAAAGCAAAAATTTAATTGCTATTTTTTATGATAGACAAAAGAAAAAACTCCAGACCCCTATTTGAAAAAATGATAGAGAATGCATGGAAAATGTTTTCACTATTCAGTAGAAGCTAAGAACTTTAATACTAAAACTGCCGAGGGAGTTATAGAAAAAGACCTTAAAACATTGTCAAAAATAAAAGAATTAGGCATTGCGGAAAATGTTATATTTATTATCTTTGATGATTATTATTATCTTAAGGAACCCGAAAAATGTAAAAAAATTAAAAATTTGTTAGAGCAACACAAGAAAAAAATAACAATGCTATACCACAATTCCCGTGCAAAATTGAAGTAAATGTTTAAGGTCTGGATTTTGTAAAAAGCGGAAATTTCTGATAAGTTTATTTTATGGGATTTTTCAAAGAAAAAATCAACACCGGCCCGGAAAAAATCAAAGAAGTTTTAACTAAGGGGGTGAGCGAGGTAGCGGTCAGAGAAAATCTGGAAAAACGGCTCGCTTCCGGAGAAAAATTAAGAGTGAAACTTGGCATTGACCCGACCGGGCCGAACATTCACATCGGCCGGGCCGTGGTTTTATGGAAACTAAAAGAATTTCAGGATTTGGGGCACCAGATAATTTTCATTGTGGGCGATTACACCGCCCAAATCGGCGATCCTTCGGACAAGTTTGCCAAAAGGCCGTTTCTTTCGGAAGAAGAAGTGGTTAAGAATATGAAAACCTACAAAGAGCAACTGAGCCGAATCCTGGATGTTTCAAAAGTTGAATGGCGGAAAAATAGCCAATGGCTTTCAAAATTAAAACCCATTGAGCTTGACCGTTTAGCCGATTTATTCACGGTTAACCAGATGCTGGCTCGCCGGAATTTCAAAGAAAGATGGGAAAAGAATCAGGAAATCAGTTTGCGGGAATTCCATTATCCTTTGTATCAGGGCTATGATTCGGTCATGGTGAAAGCCGATGTTGAAATAGGCGGGTTTGACCAGCTTTTCAATCTTTTGGCTGGAAGAAAAATCCAGGAATATTTTGACCAGCCGGCCCAGGATATTTTAACCACCAAGATGCTTTTCGGGCTGGACGGAAGGAAAATGGCCACCACTTGGGGCAATGTTTTAAACATCAATGAAAAACCCGGGGAAATGTTCGGGAAAATTATGTCAATCAAAGACGATTTGATTTTGGATTACTTCCTTTTGGCCGCCTGGCTTCCGGAAGAAGAAGTTTTTAAAAAAGAGGAGAGATTAAAAGCCGGAGAAAATCCCCGCGATTTGAAACTTGAGCTGGCTTGGGAGATTACCAAAAAATATTGGAGCCGGGAAGCCGCGGACAAAGCCCGTGATAATTTTATAAAAACTTTTCAGCAAAAAGCCGAGCCGGAAGACATTAAAGAAATCAAAATTGAAAAAGGGACGGAGTTAGCCGCTTTTCTTTTGGCCGAGGGCTTAGTAGAATCAAAATCCGATTTTCGACGTTTGGTTAAAGCCGGAGCGATTGAAATGGCCGGCCAGATTGTTAAGGATTTTGACTTTAAAATCAGCCAGCCGGGATTGGTTAAAGTGGGAAAAAGAAGGTTTATCAGAGTTATTGTTTAGACGCATAAAAAACACCCCCGCTAAGCGGGGGTGTTTTTTGTTAACCATTTTTAATCTTCCTCCTTTTCTTCCTCGTCTTCATCAACATCCGTATCATCTCCTTCCATTGAATCTTCTTCGTCTTCCGCGTCTTCTTCCATTTTAAGGATGTCTTGTTCCTTGATTAAGTCCATGATTGATAAATAAGACAATTTTAAAGAAATTAGCGACCTTTCACTGGATTCTTTATTTATTAACAAGAATAAAATAATTTGTAAAGAACTTTTAAGAGAGATGTGGATAAGCTCTGGATAAGCCGATTAAGGCTATGGCAATGGCGTCGGTGGCATCATCTAGTTTGGGCAAATCATTATTTTTTAAAATAAGCCTTAGCATTTTTTTAATTTGGTTTTTATCGGCCCGGCCGTAGCCCGTCAGTCCCATTTTTATCTCCAGGGGACTAAATTCAAGAACTTCAAGCTGATAAAAACCGGCCAGATAAAGGACAACGCCGCGCGCTTCAGCTACGGCCAGGGCTGTTTTTTGGTTTTTGGCAAAGTATAATTTTTCTACGGCCAAGGCCTGTGGTTTGTGTTTTTTGATTATCGTTTCCAGGGACTGGCCCAATTGGAGCAGACGCGCCTCGTGTTTTTGGCCGGT